>Ga0209006_10005332_pt1 | contig 11681 bp, 8 predicted proteins | sample JacPin_JW_Ref_O2_FD_188567 | JGI IMG/M metagenome (GOLD analysis project Ga0209006, IMG submission 188567) | Forest soil microbial communities from Algoma, Ontario, Canada - Jack Pine, Ontario site 1_JW_Ref_O2 (SPAdes) (version 2) | ecosystem: Environmental > Terrestrial > Soil > Boreal... | reverse complement strand
CGCGGCCGACAGAAAAGTATTTCTGACGCCGATGGAGGACGGGCTGCGGGTTGCCGGCACCGTCGAATTCGGCGGGTTGGCGCCGCCGCCGAACCGAAGGCGCGCAGCGTTTCTGGTGCGCGACGTGTCTCGGGTTTTTCCGCGCGCGCGCGTCCCGGCCGAATGGTCGCCCTGGATGGGGCACCGCCCCTGCTTTCCTGATTCCCTGCCGGTCATGGGGCCGAGCCGCCATCGCGGCTTGTGGTTCAACTTCGGCCACGGGCATCTCGGGCTGACAATGTCGGCAACCAGCGGCGATATTCTGGCGCGCGCGATCCGCAACGAGCCGTCGAATATCGACCTTGCGCCGCTGTCGTTCGCGCGGTTCGGGCGTCACTGAAATCGACGGTGGGTTGCTGCAGTGACGCTACCGGCCTCAATGCGTCCCGGCCATTCCGGCTTGCTGCACGATCTTGCCCCAGCGCTCGACCTGCGTGCTGATGAACGTCTCGAGATCCTTCGGCGACGGACTGACGATCGGCATCATGCCGATCGCGGCGAGCTGTTTCTCGACATCCGGCATGGCCATGACGGCCGTCAGCTCGGCATGGAGCTTGTTCACGATGTCGCTGGGCGTGCCGGCGGGCGCCAGGATGATCGACCAGTTCGACTCGTCGAAGCCGGGCACCGTGTCGGCGACCGGCGGAACGTCCGGCAGCTCCGCCAGGCGCGCGGCCGAGCTGACCGCCAGCGCGCGCAAGGTCCCGCTCTTGAAAAATGGGATGGAGGGGGCGGCCGCCGCGAACATCAGCGACACGCGGCCGGCGACGATGTCGACCACCGCGGGCGCGGTGCCGTTGTAGGGAATGTGGCGCAGCTCGATGCCGGTCTTGACCTGGAGCAATTCCATGAAGAGATGCTGCGACGTCGCGTTGCCGGGCGAGGCGTATGGGATCTCGCCCGGACTTTGCTTCGCCATCTCGAGCAGCTCTGGCAGGGTCTTGGCCGCCAGCGACGCCGACGCGACCAGCAGGAACGGATATTGCGCGACCAGCGCGACCGGCGCGAAATCCTTGTTCGGATCGAACGGCGGCTGCTTGTAGAGCGTGGGTACGACCGCGAGCACACTGCTGCCGAGCGCGAGCGTGTAGCCGTCAGGCGCGGACCGGGCGAGCGTCTGGATGCCGATGACCGCGCCGGCACCCGGGCGGTTCTCGACCACGACCGGCGCTCCGACGCGATCGGCCAGCTTTGCCGCGATGATGCGGGCCAGCACGTCGCTGCCGCCGCCCGCGGCAAACGGCGAGATCAATCGGATCGGTCGGTTCGGGTAGTTCTGCGCCTGGACCTCGCATGGGAGGGTCAGGACGACGGCTGCCACGCCCAATAACAATGCGCCCAATGACGATCGGCGGAGTCTCATCTCTGTCCCTGCTGGATCATGGGTGGACGGCGGCGCGCGCCGTCACAGGCCCAGCGCGTAGGACGGACGGCGCGGGTCGGCGCCGCCCTTGAGCACCCCGGTTTGCTGGTCGGCCACGACCGTGCAGACGGCGCCGGCGAGCCATGTCCACTCCGGCCACCATCCGATCGTGTGACCCAGGCGGCCGAGCGCCTCGCCGGTCGCGCGATCGATCCGGCTCTCCATCCGGAGCAGGCCCGGATGGTAGGCATGCGGCTCGAACGACGACGGGAAACTGTAGGACGCGACCCGCGGCGCTTCCACCGCCTCCTGCACCTCCATGCCGAACATGTGGATGTTGAGGAAGACCTGCAGCATCGCCTGGGTCTGCACGTCGCCGCCGGGCGTGCCGAACGGCATCTTCATCTTGCCCGGCTCGATCGCGATCGCCGGGCTGGGCGTGAGCCGCGGCCGCTTGCCGGGAGCGACGCCGGACGGATGATCGGGATCGCCCCAGCTCTGGCTGCCGCGCGGCGACGGAATGATGCCCAGCTCCGGAATCACCGGGGCATTGTAGGAGCCGTCGCTCGGTGTCGCGGCAAACACATTGCCGTGCTTGTCGATGCAGCAGACGTGCGACGTATCGAGCTCCGGAGCCGCGAAGGCACGCTCGCGCACCAGCGGAGCTTCGACGGCGGTGCGCGCGGCGGCGAGCTTGCGTGGATCGCCGGCGGGCGGCATTTCGGGCCAGGCCTTGTCGTGGCGGATCATCTCCCGCCGCTTGTTCGCATAGTCGCGCGACAGCATCGCGTCGACCGGCACGTCGATCACGCGCGGATCGCCGAAATAGGCCTCGCGGTCCGCGAACGCGAGCTTCACTGCCTCGGTGATGTGGTGCAGGTAGCCGGTCGAGTTGTGGCCGAGCTTGCGCAACTCGGCGGCGTCCAGGAGGTTGATCGCTTGCAGCAGCGACGGCCCCTGGCACCAGGCGCCGCAGGCGAACAATCTGATATCCCCGAACGACGTCTCGGCCGGCGCGTCGAAGCCCGAGCGGTAGCTCGCCAGATCGTCGGCCGACAACAGGCCGCCGTTTTCTTTTTGGTATTTGACGATCGCCCGCGCGATGTCGCCGCGATAGAAGGCGTCGCGCGCGGCCGCGAGACCGGCGTCGCGTCCGCGGCCGCGCGCCGCCGCTTCCTGATCCGCCATGTGTTGCAGGGTGGCGGCGAGCGCCGGCTGCACGAAGACTTCGCCAGGCTGCGGTGGACGCCCGTTCGGCAGATAGAGCGCGACGTTCGACGGAAACACCCGATACTCGGCTTCGTGTTCGGTGATGACCTCGCTCATCAGCGGGTAGACCGGAAACCCGTCGCGGGCGTAACCGATCGCCGATCGCGCCACCTCGCCGAAGCTCATGGTGCCGAAGCGCTCGAGCGCGGTGATCCAGGCATCGGGCGCCGCCGGCACCACGGTCCGCATGATGCCCTGCGGGATTGTGCCGCCGTGGTTGTTCTTGAAATAGTTTCGATCGATCGCCTTCGGCCACGTGCCCAGGCCGGGGATCGTGACGACCCGATTTTCGACCGCGGAATAGATGATGATCGGCGCGACGCCCGCCACGTTGACGAATTCAGGCTGGACGACACCGAGCGAGATGCCCGCCGCGACACCCGCGTCGATCGCGTTGCCGCCCGCCTCCAGAATCTTGAACCCGGCCTCGGCGGCGAGATACTGGGTTGCCGCGATCATGTGATGCGTGCCCATGATGGTCGGGCGGTGGGACTTCATGCTTGCTTCCCCTGCGCCAAGGTCGGGCGAGCTTGGAGGAATGAAGGCGGAAGCGTGCCCGGGATCGGGCTCGTGATCAACCGCCAGACCCGCAGGGCCGCTCGGCTGTTATGCGTTACTCTTCGCGGGAGCGCGCCGTCTGGCAGCGCGTGCCGAGCGCCGGCGCGATGAAGCCCACGACTTGTCCGCGTCCCAACGGGAACTCGAGCGGTGCTCGTTGCGTGGCGTCGGAATGCTATATTCGGCGAGAGCACCGTAGGGCGAGCAGGGCCGGGAGGGCAACCGAATGGGTAACGCCATCCGTGTCGAGTTGTTGGGTGAGTTCGCGGTTTTCAGTGGCGGCACGCGGGTCGTGCTGCCGACGCGAAAGACGCGCGCGCTGGCGGCCTACTTGGCGCTCAACGCCGGCAAGCGTCTGGGCCGTAGCATGCTTTGCGATCTTCTCGCGGATAACTTGCTCCGGACGGCTCTTCAACGAGGACATTGGTCCAGTCGCGTCAAGCTCCTCTCGAAGGACGGACACGCGTGCTATCAGACGCGCACCGTTCAGCCGCTCTTCGACCGTCACGGTTTGATGATCGGCGCCTTTGGCACCGGCGTATCGGTCTGATGAAGCCGCTGCTTTTGACGTTCTTTTGACACCGCCGTTGCAACGATCGCCGCTGCGTGCGCAACTCTGTACGGAAAGTGCCTGACAAATCGGGACGCCCGCACGGCAGCCGCGGACCAACCGGCTCCGAGAAAAAATGCGGTGCATCGAATGGGAGGAAGCATCCATGGGTCTCGAACGCCGCAAATTCATTCAGTTGAGCATCGGCGCCGCCGCCCTTCCGGCCCTGTCGGGCAAGGGATGGGCGCAAAGCTATCCGTCACGCCCGATATGGCTCGTCGTCTTCCTTCCACCCGGTGCGGTTCCCGATCTCATGGGCCGTCTCATCGGTGGCGCGCTTTCGCAGCGCCTGGGACAGCCGATCATCATCGACAACCGCCCCGGCGCCGGCGGAAATCTCGCGCTGCAAGCCGTCGCGCGGGCCCCCGCTGACGGCCAGACGCTTCTGCTCCTCGCCTCGCCGCATGCCGTCAATGTGTCGCTCTATCCAAGCAATCCGGTCAATCTGATCAAGGACATCGTTCCGGTCGCGAGCCTCGACCGCGATACGTTCGTGCTGCTGGTCAATCCCAAGATGCCGGTGAAAACGGTTGCGGAATTCATCGCCTACGCGAAGGCCCATCCGGGCAAGGTCAATCTGGCGTCGAACGGAACGGGCAATCTTACGCATCTTGCGGGCGAGCTGTTCAAGACCGCCACCGGCATAGATGCGTTGCACGTGCCCTATCGCGGCTCACCCGCATCGCTCGCCGCCTTGACGGCCGGCGATGTACAGGCGGGTTTCGACACCGTCGGGACGGCGCGGCCCTTGATTCAGTCAGGCGATGTCCGCGCGCTCGGCGTATCGTCTCTTCGACCCGTTCCCACGTTGCCCGGGGTCCCGCCGATTGCCGAGACCGTTCCGGGCTATGAGGTCACTGGTTGGCTGGGGATCGGCGTGCCGAAGAACACGCCGGCTGAGATCGTCGAGCGGCTCAACCGGGAGATCAATGCGGTGCTCGCCGAGGCACCCATCCGGTCGAAGATGGCAGATCTCGGCAGCGAGCCTTTTGTGAGCACGCCCGCTGAACTTGCCAAGTTCGTCGCCGAGGACGTCGAAAAATGGGGCAAGGTGGTCAAGGCTGCGGGAATCAAGCTGGACTAGCGCGACCAACGACGCAGGAAGACGCAGGATAATGGACACGGTGTCAGTCGCCGAGGGAAAGATCGGCCAGCCGGTGCGGCGCAAGGAAGACCAGCGACTGGTCATCGGCGCCGGCAACTATACGAGCGACGTGTCCCTGCCTGGGCAGCTCCATGCGGTCATCGTGCGTTCGCCGCACGCGCATGCTCGCATCAGGACGATCGACGCCGGGGAAGCCAGGCAGGCGCCCGGCGTCGTCGACGTGCTCACCGGCGCGGAGCTCGAGGCCGACGGCATCGGCAGCATCCCGAGCAATGCCCGTATTCCGGGCCTCGTCGACGTCCCACTCGACAACCGCGACGGTTCGGATCGCCGCGTCACGCCGATCCCGCTGCTTGCCGCCGGCAAGGTGCGCTTTGTCGGCGATGCCGTCGCGGCGGTGATCGGGGAGAGCTTGAATGCGGCATTGGACGCCGCCGAACGGGTGGCGGTCGACTACGAGGTCCTGCCGGCCGTTACGGCAACGCGGGCCGCAGCCGAACGGGGCGCGCCGCGCGTGTGGGAAGCCGAGCCGAACAATGTCTGCGTCGACGCCGAGTTCGGCGATCGCGCCGCCGCCGATGCGGCCTTCGCAAGGGCCGATCACGTGGTGAAGTTCTCCACCACGATCAACCGGGTCACCGGCGTGATGATGGAGACCCGCGGCGCGGTCTGCCACTACGAGCCGGCGCGCGGGACTTACACGATGTATTGCGGCGGCGACAATTCCGTCCGCCTCAAGCGCGACCTCGCCGTGGTGCTGGCTGCCGAACAGGCCAACATCCGTGTCATCACGCGCGATGTGGGCGGCAACTTCGGAACCCGCAACTGGTTCTATCCGGAGTACGGCATCGTCGCCTGGGCGTCGCGACGGCTTGGCCGGCCGGTACGATGGCAGGCGACGCGCAGCGAAGGCCTGCTTGCGGATTACCAGGGGCGCGACCTCGTGGCGGACGCCGAGCTCGCCCTCGACCGCCACGGCAACTTCCTCGGGCTGCGTGGTCGACTGATCAGCAATGTCGGTGCCTATGTGGTCACCTATGTGCCGCTCAACAAGACGTCGGAGCTGCTCAACGGCGTCTACAGAATTCCGGCCATTCACGTCGAGAGCCTGGCGGTGGTGAGCAACACGTCGCCGACCGCGCCCTATCGCAGCGCCGGCCGGCCGGAAGCCATGTTCATCATGGAGCGGCTGATCGATTGCGCCGCAAGGGAGCATGGATTCGACCGGCTCGAATTGCGGCGCCGCAACCTCATTCCGTCGCACGCCATGCCATTCCGGACGCCGCTCGGATTGACGTATGACAGCGGCGAATTCGCACTGGCCATGGACAAGGCGCTGGCGCTCGCCGATTGGCGGGGTTTTCCCAAGCGGCGTCGGGAGGCGAGGAGGCGCGGGCGCCTTCGCGGCTTCGGCTTTGCCAACTACATCGAGGTGACCAGCGGCTTCCCGATCGAGCGCTCGGAGATCACCGTCTCCGGCAACGGCACGGTCGACGTGGTGATCGGCACGACACCGAGCGGACAGGGACACGAGACCAGCTTCGCCCAATGCGTCGCCGAGTGGCTCGGCGTGCGCTTTGGACAGATCCGGCTCATCTATGGTGATACCGCTGTGGTGAAGGAGGGCGGCGGCTCGCACTCCGCCCGCTCCATGCGCATGGCGGGTATCGTCATGGGCAAGGCCACGGACGTGATCATCGAGCGCGGCCGCCGCATCGCGAGCCATCTGCTGGAATCGGCGGCCGACGACATCGAGTTCTCGTCGGGATGCTTCATCATCAAGGGCACCGATCGCCGCATCGGCATCTTCGATGTCGCGCGTGCGGCGGAGCAGAACGACGGGCTGCCCGATGATCTTCGCGGTCCGCTGTTCGGCGCTTGTACCGACAAGATGCAGGTGCCCGGATATCCCTACGGCGCACAGGCCTGCGAGGTCGAGGTCGATCCCGACACCGGCAACGTCGAGGTCGTGGCGGTTGTCGCCGTCGACGATGTCGGGCGCGCGATCAATCCGCTGATCCTGCACGGCCAGACCCACGGCGCGGTGGCGCAGGGCTACGGACAGGCGCTGATGGAGCACGCCTACTACGATGCGGAAAGCGGCCAGATGCTCGCAGGCTCGCTGATGGATTACGCGATGCCGCGTGCGTGCCACTTTCCGTCGATCAGGTCGGAGATCATGGAAGTGCCGACGCCGACCAACAAGCTCGGCGTGCGCGGTGGCGGCGAAGGCGGCACGACGCCGGCGCTCGCCGTCGTCGTCAGCGCCATCACCGATGCCTTGTTGGAGTATGGCGTCTGCCATGTGGAAATGCCCGCCACATCCGAACGGGTATGGCGTGCCATCCATCGGTCCACGCTTGGGTCCAACCTTGGGTCGCCGCGCGAACGGCGCGCCTGATCGGATTGGAGGAGATCCCCGCATGTCCACCGTCGATACCGAACGTTTTCGGCTCCGTCGCCATGTCGATTCACTGGTGCAAGCAGGTGAATGCGAGACGCACGACCAGCCGATCGACTTGATCGATGTGGCCGGCCGGCTCGACGGCAATCCGAAGGCGGTGTTGTTCCGCGCGGCAGGTCCAGAGAGGGCCGAGCTCTGCGGCAACGTCATGGGCTCTCGCCGCCGGCTTGCCACCGCCCTCGATACGGATGAGCGAGGGCTTCTTGGCGAGCTGAACCGTCGACTGACAAAGCCGATCGCGCCGATCGCGGTCCCGGCGGCCGATGCGCCGGTGCAGGACGTCGTGAAAATCGGCGACGATGCCGATCTCTGCTCGCTTCCCGTACATCTGCAGCATGGCGAAGATGGCGCGCCGTACATCTCGGCCAGCCTGGATTTCGTCAAGTTCGACAATGGCCACACCAATGTCGGATGCCGCCGCATCATGTTGCGCGGACCACGATCGGCCGGCATCGACCTGATCGCGCCGAGCGATCTTCGCGCGATCTACATGGAGAGGGTGGCGCGGAACGAGCCGTTGCCGATCGCCTTCGTGGTCGGCGCTCATCCCGCCGACTACATGGGCGCGATGTTCTCGATCGCGGGACTCGATGAGCTCGAGATCGTCGGTGCGATCCGGGGCGCGGCGGTGCCGACGGTCAAGTGCGTGACCAACGACATCCAGGTGCCTGCGGACGCCGAATATGTGCTCGAAGGCTATCTCGATCCGCGCGGGCACATCGAGCCCGAGGGGCCGTACGGCGAATATGTCGGATATTACGGCGTCGTGAAGCGCAACCCGTTGTTTCACCTCACGGCGATCACGCACCGCAAGGATGCGTTGTTCCAGACCGCGACGATCGGCGGGCGGCACTTGGGCCACACCGATACGGCGCAGCTGACCGCGGTGAAGACCGAGACGGCGGTATGGTCCTCGCTCAAGTTCGCCATTCGTGAGCCGATCGCCGTGTGTGCCACGCCGACGTCGGGCGGCATGTACAATGTGCGCGTCTCCATGAAGCAACGCTACCCTGGCGAGCCGCGCAATGCCCTCGCTGCGGTGTTCAGCTCGATGGGCGAGGCCAAGCACGTCTTCATCTTCGACGAGGACATCGACGTGTTCTCGGACGCCCAGTGTGACTGGGCCTTCGCGACGCGCTTCCAGGGGGATCGCGATCTTTTGACGGGGACGGGATTCCGCACCGTTCCGCTCGATCCATCGCTTGGCGGCGCGCGCACCGGCGCCAAGGTCGGGTTCGACTGCACCGTCCCGTTCGGCAAGCACGCTTCGCTCGAATTCTCGGTGCCGGCGCCGCCGGCGCCGGCTCGGCGCGAACCGAGGCGATCCGTGATCGACGCCCTCGCCGACGGACCGGCCAGCTTTCAGGAGCTGATGGCTTCGCTCGGCACGCGTGACGGGCGCGACGTGGTGCGCGAGCTCGACAAGCTCTACGCTCTCGATCGGCTGGCCCGACGCGACGACGGCAGATACATCCTCAAGCCGGACTCATGAGCGCATCGGGATCGTGACGATGCGATCTTCAGCCGCGGAATGGATGATGATCGGCGCGACGCCCGCCACGTTCAAGAATTCAGGCTGCACGACACCGCGCGCGATGCCCGCCGTGAACACGCGCGTCGATCGCGTTGCCACCCGCCTCCAGCGCCATGAGCGGAGCGTCTCTCCGATGGAATTGGAGCTGTCGCGTCGCACCTTGGTGGTGCGCTCAGTTTCGGCAACTTCCATTTCCCGCTTCTGCGATTGCGAGGAAGGTGATGCTCGCGGGCGCGAGCTCGACATTTCCGGGCGGGATGTGAATCCCTTGAAAGGAGGGGAGTCCGTCGTCTGGGCCGAGCCCGAGCTCCCGCCCGTTCAAAAGCACATGCGACGCCTCGGGTTGCTGGGCCTCGAGTGTAAAGCGATCCGCCCCCGCCGGCAGGGTCAGCGACGTCGGTCGCATCCGACTGTTGTTGATCGCGAGGAGTGCCACGCCCCCGGGCGTACCCCGCAGGCAATGCGCATAGACGTGCAGGCCTTCCTGAATGGGAACCCCGGACTCGAGCACCGTCTCGCCCATGAGCCGGCGCCACAGCAGAGCCCCCCAGTAGTTCGGCTTGGGTTCCAGCGTCTTGTCCTTCAGCAGCCCGTAGTCGCTCGCGACCAGCGTGTTGTGGGCGACGACTTTCACGTCCTGCTTGGCGAGACGACCGAGCTGGTCGAGGTAGCGGAACGTATCGAGGAACGTATTAGCCCAGGGATTGCCGCCACAGGCCGCGTCCGCCGTTTCGGTCAGCCAGAACGGCCGGCCGGGCGCGAATTCGTTCCGCAGCGTCCGGTAGAAGGCGAGCGTCGCGTCGGTGCGCCGCAACCACTCTTCGGAAAGGGCGGCCTCGCGGGTGGTCTGGTGATCGTGGGCGCCGCAGCGGAGCGAGAGCGCACCATAGTGGTGATACGAGAAGGCGTCGACATGGGTCGGCAAGGAGGCCGTAAGCATGTCGCTCGTCTTGAGCTCGGCCGTCTCGCCGACCGAGCCGGGGCCGAGGATCAGCATCTCGGGCGCCGATTGCCTGGCGAAAGCATGGAAAATCTTGAAGTCGCGTCCGTAGTCCGCCGCGGAATATCCGGCAGGCGCGCCGCCCATGGCGGCCAACGTCGGCTCGTTCATCCACTCCGCGGCGACGATGCGGCCGCCGACCGCGCGGGTATATGCGAGAAAGCGTTCCGCTTGCAGCGTGGTCCAGACGCCTTGCGCATCACGTGTTCCGGCGCCGATCGCGAAGGAGGTCACGATGGTGGCGTCGACAGCATTGGAGAAGTCGACGACGCCTCGCCATTGCTGATGGGTCAGGACACTTCCAAATCCGCGGGGCAGGCTCCCGGAAGTCTCGTCACTGTCCGCGAAGTACGTGGTGTTGGCCCATGTTCCGCTGACCCGCACATGGGCAGGTCCGAGAGCGGCGGCGAGCTTGCGCAGGCGCGCATTCGTCAGATCGATGGGAGGCCGATAGGCGTAGAGGGCTGAGCTCATGCCGGCCGGCGTGTCGTCATCGGACGGGGCTGGCGGAGGCTGCAGGTGGGCGGCGTCGAGCCCTGGGCTGTATGGCCGCCAGAACCTTCCGCCGGTCACCTCGATCATTTCCACATTGTAGGATTGATAGCGCTCGTCGACTGTGCCGATGCGGGGCATCGTGGCTGGCGCAACCGAGGCGGACTGCGCGGCTGCCGCCGTTGCGAAAATCATTGCAACGCCGAAGGCGGCCAGAGTCGCGCGCGGTCGGCTGAGCCTGTGCCTCATCATGCAAGTCTCGCCGGCGAACATGCACCTTGCCTTCCGCAAACGCCGGCGCCTTTTGGCTGGTTCGACGCGCCGCTGCTTTTCTGTTGCCACGAGGAGGTTGAGGCCACAACATCGTCGCTACTGATTTAGGCAAGCGCTCACGCAACGTCTGCTGCCGGAGCGAAGCGGATATTGACGGTCTGCCAGCCGGGACGCCCTCCGCCGCTAGTAACCCCGAGCGGACATTCGCGAGACGATCGGTCGATCACCATATCGCTGACGCCATAGGTCGTAACGGGACCGTGGTTTCTCACGCCGCCGACGTGGGCACGGTAGACCGTAAAGATGCCTCCGAACGGTAGCTGAAACGGTGCCTTCACGCAGCTCTCACGTCCGGTGAATGAACGCTTGAAGAAGATTCAAGATCCTACCTGCACGGCGGGCAAGGTGAACTGAAATATAGTGCCGCGAGGTTCATTCGCCTCTACCCACAGCCGGCCGCCATGGGCGTCGATGATAGACCGGCAAATCGACAGCCCCATCCCTGTTCCTTTGGGCTTTGTGGTGTAGAAGGACTCGAAAATGCGATCTAGATGTGCCGGATCGATGCCCGGTCCGGAATCGCGCACTGCCACAAGGAGACCTCCGTGGTTTTGCTGGGTGCTGATCAATAAGTCTCGCGGCTCTGCCTCAATCGAGCCCATTGCTTCGGCCGCGTTCAGCATCAGGTTCAGGACCACCTGCTGCAATTGAACGCGATCGCCGTGAATAGGAAATAATCCCTCAGAAAGCCGGGTCTGGACCGAGACGCCATTTTTGATGATTGCGCTCCGCCCCAATACGATTACCTCGTTGATCGCCTCATTAAGATCAAAGCGCTCCTTTCGCGGAGGCGTCTTCTTGATGTGATCACGGATGCGGTCGATGATGTCTCCGGCGTGATCGGTATCGCCTACAACGCAGCTGAGTGCCTCCCTCACTTCGCTCAAGTCCGGTGGCTGCATATCGAGAAAATT
>Ga0209006_10005331_pt1 | contig 11683 bp, 5 predicted proteins | sample JacPin_JW_Ref_O2_FD_188567 | JGI IMG/M metagenome (GOLD analysis project Ga0209006, IMG submission 188567) | Forest soil microbial communities from Algoma, Ontario, Canada - Jack Pine, Ontario site 1_JW_Ref_O2 (SPAdes) (version 2) | ecosystem: Environmental > Terrestrial > Soil > Boreal... | reverse complement strand
CGCAGACGGAGCCTGGCACCTTCGAGCGCGGCATCCACGAGCGGCCTGCCGTTTTCAAATTCCGCCTTGGCGAATTCCACGATCAAGATCGCGTTTTTCGCGGCCAGGCCAATCAGCATCACCAGTCCGATCTGGGCGTACACGTTGAACTCGATGCCCAAACTTTCAAAGCGGTGCAGAACAGCCAGGCCGAAAATTCTGCGCGAGAACAGCGCCAGGAACGCGCCCATCACCGCGACCGGCGTGCTCAGCAACACGCTGAACGGCAGCGTCCAGCTTTCGTACAACGCAGCGAGGATCAGGAACACAAATAGGATCGAGAACCCGAAGATGATCGTGGGCGAGACGCCCTGCTGCGCCTTCTGTTCCTGGAACGACATGCCCATGTAATCGAAACCCATTCCCGCCGGCATGGTTTCGGCGAACACCTCTTCGAGCGCCTTCATCGCCTGTTCGGAGCTGTAGCCGGGTTTGGTGTTGCCGTTGATTTGAATGCACTGGTACAGGTTGTAGTGCATGGTGAATTCGGGCCCGAGCCGCCGTCCAATTTCCGTGACCGTGGATAGCGGCACCATCTGGCCGGAGTTATTGCGGACGTAAAATTTTCCGACGTTGTCGGCCTGGGTGCGGAAGCTTCCTTCGGCCTGGACGTAAATTTGCCAGACGCGGCCGAAGCGATTGAAGAAATTGATGAACGCTCCGCCCATGAATGCCTGCAGCGTCTGGTACACGTCGCTGAGCGCAACGCCTTGCTTCAACACTTTGTCGCGATCGACTTTTACGGCGAGTTGAGGCACGGACGGAAGAGCGGTGGTGAAGACCAGCGCGAATTCCGGGCGTTTGCGCGCCGCGGCCATGAACTTTTCCTGATTGGCGCGCAGGAAATCCACGCCCTGACCGGTTCGGTCTTCCAGGACGAACGTTACCCCTCCCGACGCGCCTACGCCGGGAATCGCGGGCGGAGGAAAGGCGACCGTGGTGCCTTCGGAGATGGTGCGCAGCGCCGTATTCAAATGAATCTTGATGGCCCAATACTGTTCGTCGGCAGCCTTGCGTTCTTTCCATTCCTTCAGCGTCACCCAAAAAAACGCGCTGTAGGTGTTTTGCACGCCGCTTAACATGTTGTAGCCCACCACCGTCGTCACATGATCAACGCCGGGAGTCTGCATCAAAATCTCTTCCACTTTCCGCGACGCAGCAGTCGTTCGTTGCAGGGAGGATGCGTCCGGAAGTTGTAGGGCAACGAACAAGTACCCTTGGTCCTCTTCGGGCAGGAAACTCTTGGGCAACTTCGCGCCAAACACTCCGGCCAGCACGGTGAACGCCAGCAGCAGAATGATGGTGAAGCCCATCTTGTGAATCAGCGTTGAACACCAGTTCACATAGCCGGTGGTCGCGCGGTTGAATGAACGGTTGAACCAGTCGAAGAATTTCTTCAGCGGACCGCGCGACTCCTTTTTCGGCCGCAGCAGCAGCGCGCCCAGCGCGGGGCTAAGCGTGAGAGCGTTGAACGCGGAAATGATCACGGACACCGCGATGGTCACTGCGAACTGTTGGTAGAGCCGTCCGGTAATACCGGGAACAAACGCGGTGGGAATAAAGACGGCCGACAGCACGATCGCGATTCCGATCACGGGGCCGGAGACTTCTTCCATGGCCTTAAAAGCCGCGTCTTTGGGAGACAACCCATGTTCGATGTGGTGCTCGATCGCCTCCACTACCACGATCGCGTCGTCGACCACCAGACCGATTGCCAGAACCAGGCCAAATAACGAAAGCGTGTTGATCGAGAAGCCCAGCATCGGAAAAACAAGAAACGTGCCGACCAGCGAAACCGGAACTGCGAGTAGCGGAATCAGTGTCGCCCGCCAACCTTGCAGGAAGATATACACGACGACGATGACCAGAACGAGCGCTTCGAGCAGAGTCATCAGGATTTCGTGGATGCCTTCGGTAACGGGAAGAGTCGTATCCAGCGCAATCGCGTAGTCCAATCCCGAAGGAAAATTCTTCTTAGCCTGCGCCATCAGGTCTTTCGCACCCTGTGCCGCTTTGATGGCGTTCGATCCGGGGAGTTGGTAAATGGCGATTACGGCCGCGGGTTTGCCATCCATGTGGCCGGTCAGGTTATAAAACTGAGTGCCGAGTTCGATTCGCGCGACGTCTCTGAGCCGGATAAACGAGCCGTCGGAATTTGCGCGAACCACGATGTCTCCAAATTCCTGCTCTGAAATCAGTCTGCCCTGCGCGATCACCGCGTAGGTGAAGTCCTGGCCCGCGGGAACGGGTTCGCCCCCGATCTGTCCGGCGGGATTCACGGTGTTTTGCGCTTTCACCGCCAGAATAATTTCCGGCACGGTGATCTGCAGCTTGGCGAGCTGGTCCGGGTTCACCCAGAAACGCATCGCATACTGGCCCGCGCCGAAAATCGTCACGCTCGCGATCCCGTAGGAACGGGTCAGCGGGCTGAGCAGATTAATGTACGCGTAATTGGAGAGAAATTTGGAATCGTATTTCCCATCGGGAGAGTAGAGATTGAAAAGCATCAGCGGGGCGGACGTGGACTTCTGCACCGTCACGCCCTGGGCGTTCACTTCCGATGGGAGCTGCGAGGCGGCCTGCGATTGCCGCATCTGCGTGAGAATCAGGTCGGTGTTCGGATCGGTGGCGATGTTGAAATCCACCGTGGTCTTCATCTGCCCGTTGTTGGCGTTCAACGAGTACATGTACTCCATGTTGTCCACGCCGCTCATCTGCTGCTCGATCGGCGTCGCCACCGACTGATCCACGGTGATGGCATCCGCGCCCGGATACGTGGCGGTCACTTGAATTTGAGGGTCGGCGATGTTGGGGAATTGCGCGGTCGGCAGGCTGTACATCGCAGCGGCGCCCGCGATCACCATCACGATGGAGATCACGATCGCCACGATCGGCCGGTTGATGAAAAACTTGGACATCGTCTCGGTCCTCGGCTCTGCGAGACTCTGCTACTTATTCTCCGCAGTTACCGGTGCGGCCACATACGGCTTGGGGTTCACCACGATTCCGTCCTGCACTTTCTGTATTCCTTCCGCCACGATCCGGTCGCCGGCCTTCAGGCCGTCCGTCACGATCCACAGTTCGCCGCTCTTCGGACCGATTTTGATCGGCTCGATGTGAACCTTGTTATCGCTGCCGACCACCGCAACCATGAAGCCACCTTGGACCTCGCTGACGGCGCGTTGCGGGACCAGCAGCGCGCCCGTTTGCGTGTTCGTCACCGTGCTGACACTACCGAAGCCGCCGGGGCGGAGAACATTTCCGGGATTGGGAAACTCCACTTGCACCAGAATCGCTCCGGTCTTGATATCTACCTGGCGGTCCAGTGCGTAGAAGCGGCCAAGCTGAGGATAGGAACTACCATCGGTCAGGCGGAGGTGCCACTCGAGCCTTCGCAGCGCGGCGTCTTCGCCCAACGCGTCTTTCCTTATCTGTTTCGTTGCGTTCAGGTACTCCTGCTCGCTCACCGTGAGATTCGCAAGGATCGGATTGACTGTGGAGATTGCGGTCAGCACGCCGCTCTGCGGCCCGACGAAGTCGCCCTCCTGCGCCGTGGCGATGCCGGCGACGCCGTCGATCGGCGCCACGATCCGCGTAAATCCCAAATTAATTTTCGCGTTTTCCACCGCGGCGGTGGCGCTGGAAATCGCCGCCTTCGCTGCTTCCACCTGAGCCCTTGCGGCGACGTCTGCCTGAATTGCGTCGTCCATTTCCTGCTTGCTGATCGCACCGGTGGCGACCAGCGGCGTGTATCGCTTCACATCCAGATCGGTCTTGCCCTGCCTGGCCTGCGCTACCTGCAAATCGGCGTTGGCTTGATTCAGATTTCCCGTCGATGCATCCAGCGCCGCCTGAAACGGCCTGGGGTCGATCAAAAACAACGGGGTCCCTTTGGTGACGTAGGCGCCGTTCACGTACGTCTGCTTGGTCAACAGTCCGGCCACCTGCGCGCGAATATTGGCATTGACCTTGCCATCGAGCGTGGCGACCCAATCCCTTGTGATCGGGACATCTTTTTCCACGACTTGCACGACCTGCACGTCGGGAGGCCCTGCTGGAGGAAGCGCCATGCTCCCGCACCCGCTGGTCCATATCGCACACGCAAATAGAATCGTCCGCAATGATCGGCAGTATTGTGGGGTTTCAAGAATTCCGACGGGGTGTTCGCGCCGTGGCCAGAGAAGAAGGGATTGATTGATGGTTTTCATAGCATCCTTCGTGAACGAACCTGAAGGCTTCGAACGGGTCGGATCGTATTCCTACACTCTGCGATTGCACTTTCGAAAAGGAACGCGGCGGGGCCCACTAACAGGGAGGGATATACCACAGTTGATGATATTAACGTGAATTATTCACATAAGTTACCCGCCGCAACCTCTAAATCCCGATTAACACCATTATTCGACAAGTGAAGCAAGACCGTATACCACTGCCGCTGATCGACCGACGGTTAGTTCCGTCGTTTGATAGACGTTCTGAGGAGTTTGCAAAGTCAAAGACCACAACGTTGACAAATAATGAACCAAAAGCTCAGACTACGCGCCATGCGAGTTTCGCGCACCATGAGGGCGACGCCGAGATTCTTTCCTATTCTCGTTCTCGTGGAATTTTCGCCGGAATCTCCCTTGCGGGTTCCACTCTCCGGGCTGACAACGGAGCCAATAAGAACGCATACGGCAAGCAAGTGAGCGCCCAAGCCATCGTTTTCCATAAGGCCGAGCCAGTGCCCGCCTGTGCCAAAGATCTTCTCGCAACATTGCAGAAAGCCAGTCCTGTAAACAAAAGCAAAAATTAATCTGCTGTCTCGATTCAGAATCCCGAAAGCCCTGAGCAGTCGTAACCGGACAAAATAAAGTGCTGCTTCACTTGTCCGGTTGCGCGACTAACCAAGCATTGAGACGGCGGTTTACGCTAGCTTATAGAATCTGTTAGTTTTGAAAGTGTTGTCGAGGATTTGTTGAACGCTGAAATATCGCGACTTCTCGATCTAAATTAGGAACAGAGAAAAACTACTGGACTGTGTGGCGGAGGGGGTGGGATTCGAACCCACGAGACCCTTTCAGGCCTAACGGTTTTCAAGACCGTCGCATTCAACCGCTCTGCCACCCCTCCGACGCTGAAATTGAGTTGAGGAGAGCTTCAACGCGATTTCGATCGGCCGTAGTCCATTATAGGTGGAATCGTCCCGGGCTTGAACGCCTAACCGCGAAAGCTGCTGCGAAACCGCAAGCGCACGCCAACTGTGTCGTACACCCCTAGGGCGGATTGGCCCCGATTGGCATCTATTATTTCCCCCCGTGCGCTTCGACAAAAAGACGCGTGGGAAAAACTGACGACTGCCGTGGCCCAGGTGCTGCGGACTGAAGTCCGACCGAATAAGATATTCATTCAAGCCCGCCACCAGTTCGCGGTTGATTTATAATCCGCCGACACCTTTCGCCAGGTTTGATTCCAGCCAAAAAGCGCCCGGTGTTCTCGCAACCATGGTGTTAAGGAGATGCCTGTGCAAGTTCCTGGCTGCACTTCGTTTGCCTCGCGGGTAATTCTGTCCCGAAACCTTTTATTTGCGCTGCTGCTGTGCGCCTCTCTGCTGGGCGCGGGACGCGCGAGCGCGCAAGCCACGGCGGCGTCAACGGCTTTACCTCCCGCCACTCAACGCACGATTGAACAATTGACCTCGCTGAACCAGCTTCCCGCTGGTGACTGGAAATTTCATGCCGGCGACGTGGCGCATGGGGAAGCGCCGGAACTCGACGATTCCAGCTGGCAGACGGTTTCGGCCAAATCGCACGCGCCGATGGAGGCGGTCTGGTATCGCCGCTGGATCGAAGTTCCCAAGACGCTGAACGGCTACGATCTGACCGGGGCGCGGATTTGGTTCCAGTTTGCGGCGTATGCCAACGGGCCGATGCCGGAAATTATTTATTTCAACGGGCGGCGCGTGGCGCTCGGCGACGATCTGGAGCCGATCGTGCTGTTCGATCACGCCCAACCCGGCGAACGGGTGCTGGTCGCGGTGAAGCTGCTGCATACCGTCGATCAAAAGACCTTCTCGCGCGCCGATGCGAGAATCGAATTCAGCCCGGCGCGGCCGAACCCCGACGATTTGCTACAGGAAATTCTTTCGGCAAACGCGCTCGCGCCATCGCTCGGCACTACCAGCGCCGCCGTTCGCCAAGGCATCGACGCGTCCGCGGCTGCCGTCGATTTGAACGCTCTGGCGCAGGCTCAGCAGCAGGCCTTCGACGCCTCGCTGGTTCGCGCGCAAGCAGAACTGGAAAAAATCAAGGCCGACCTGCAGCCGACTTCCATCCGACTCACGGGAAACTCGCACATTGACGCAGCGTGGCTGTGGCCCTGGACTGAAACGGTGCAGGTGGTGCACAACACTTTTTCCACCGCGCTGCAGCTGATGAACGAATATCCGCAATACACCTACACTCAGTCGGCCGCCGCGTATAGCGAATGGATGTGCGAAAAATATCCGGCGATCTGCAGCGAAATTCAGGATCGGGTGAAGCAAGGGCGGTGGGAAATGGTCGGCGGAATGTGGGTCGAACCGGACCTGAACATGCCCGACGGCGAATCGTTGGTGCGTCAACTGCTCATTGGCAAGCGCTATTTCCGCGACAAATTCGGAGTGGATGTGCGCATCGGCTGGAATCCGGATTCGTTCGGCTACAACTGGCAGCTTCCGCAGATTTACAAGAAATCCGGAATCGATTATTTCGTAACGCAAAAAATGGATTGGAACGACACCAACCATCTGCCGTTCAAACTTTTCTGGTGGCAATCGCCGGACGGCAGCAAAGTGCTTACGTATTTTCCTCACGACTACGACCTGGGAATCGAGCCGGAAATGCTGGCCAAGGATTTAGCCCAGGCACGCGAACGCAACCCGGGCTTGCCCGAAATGATGCATCTTTTTGGGATTGGCGATCACGGCGGCGGCCCGACGCGCGCCATGCTCGACGCCGGAGTGCGCTGGACCGACCCCAAGATGGTTTATCCCAAGGCTTTTTTCGGTGTGGCGCAGGGATATTTTTCCGACGTTGAAGGGAAGCTGGATTCGGCGCATTCGCCGGTCTGGAATTACCAGACGATTGCCGGCGGCGCAACCCAACTGCCGGCGCCCCCGGCCGGTATGGTCAGCCTGCCGACCTGGAACGATGAATTGTATTTCGAATACCATCGCGGCGTTTTCACTTCGCAGGCCGATCACAAGCGGAACATGCGCCAGAGCGAAGTCTGGATGCTCGACGCCGAGAAGTATTCTTCGTTTGCGTGGTTGTCCGGACTTCCCTACCCTTCGACGAGTTTGAATGAAGCGTGGAAAAAAGTTCTATTCAACCAGTTCCATGATCTAGCCGCGGGCTCGGGAATCGGCGTCATCTATAAGGAGGCGCAGCGGGACTACGATATGGTGCGATTCACCGCTGACGACGTTTCGGCGGCGGCGCTGGCTGATATTGCGTCGCGAGTGGACACTCGTTCGCCGGCGGGTGCGGTCCCCGTGCTGGTTTTCAATCCGCTGGCCTGGCAACGATCGGATCTGGTCGAGTTCTCGGTGCAGATGCCGACTGGCGTGAAGGACGGCGTTGCGGTCGTCGATGCGCAAAATCATTTGGTGCCATCGCAGATTCTAACCACGGACGCCGCTACCAACACCGTGCATTTGCTCGCCGAGCCGAGGGCAGTTCCTTCGCTCGGCTATTCCCTTTTGCGCGTGACACCCGGCAGTCGCAGCGCGGCAACGGATTTGGTCGCGCACGATTTGACGCTCGAGAATTCGGCGTTGCAGGTCGTGGTGGATCCCAAAACGGGCTGCATTGCGAGCCTGTTCGACAAGCGAACCAACTTTGAATCGATTGCGGCCGGGGCTTGTGGCAACGAGCTGATCGCCTTCGCTGATAATCCCAAACAGTACGACGCCTGGAACATCGACGCTGATTTTGAAAAAACTTTTACCCGTCTCGATACCGCCGATTCCGTGGAGTTGGTGGAACACGGACCGCTGCGCGCGGTGATTCGCGTCACGCGCAGCTGGCAACATTCGAAATTCGTGCAGGACATCACGCTCTACGCGGGCTTGGATCGCGTGGATATAGTCAACGATATCGATTGGCACGAGACCCATGTGTTGCTCAAAGCGGCGTTCCCGCTCGCAGCGGCGAGCGGGCAGGCGACCTACGAAATTCCTTACGGTTCCATCGAACGGCCGACCACGCGCAATAACTCGTGGGAAGCGGCGAAATTCGAAGTGCCGGCGCTGCGCTGGGCCGATCTCGGCGACGGATCGCATGGCTTCAGCCTGATCAACGATTCGAAATATGGCTACGACGCGAAGGGCAACGTGTTGCGGCTTTCGCTGCTGCGTTCGCCTACCTGGCCCGATCCGGACGCCGACCGCGAGCATCATCACTTCGCTTACTCGCTCTACCCGCACGGCGGCGACTGGAAGAAGGCCCTCACCGTGCGGCGCGGATATGAATTCAATACGAAGCTGAAGGCCGTGTCGGTCAGCCAGCATATTGGCGCATCTCCCGTCGAGAAATCATTCGCGGGAGTGAATGCCGAAAATGTGGTGCTGACCGCCGTCAAAAAAACGGAAGATGGCAGCGCGCTGCTTTTCCGGTTCTACGAGTGGGCGGGTAAAACTTCGGAGGTGCAACTCACGGTTCCGGCCGGAGCGACCTCGGCGACCTTGACGAATCTGATGGAGCAGCCGGAAGGCTCGCCGCTGGCGGTGACGCGAGATAGTAAGATCACTGTTTCGATTCATCCTTATGAAATCGTCTCGGTTCGCGTGGACTATCCGTCCACCGCGGCGTCAGCGCAGGCCAAGTGATTCGCCTGTTTGTGTACGGTCATTGAGCCAGCGGATCGGCCCGCGGAGACCGGCCACTCCCGGTCGTGATAGGATTTTAGAGACACACCGCAGCCAAGCTGGAATGAATCATCAGGTGTCAGGCGTTCGGAGGGCTTCATCCATGATCTCACTTCGTAAACTTAAGATCGCCGGCGTAATTCTCGTTCTCGGCTTACTGGGCTTGAGTGCTAATTCGGCGAAAGCGCAGAATGCTCCCGCGGGCCAGACCGATCCGGCCGCTGCGGCCCCGGCGGCGGACGCGTCAACCAAGCCAGCGCCGGCGGATGTTCCGGCCTTCCACGCCGCGCGCCCGCGCAATCCGCTGCCCGAAACTCTGGACCCCAAGCAGTTCCCCGACGCCGAGACCCAGAATATTTACGCGCTGGCCGCCAAAGAAAAAGCAGTCTTGTACCAGCAGCCGTGTTACTGCCGCTGCGACAAGGAAGTCGGGCATAAGAGCCTGCTCGATTGTTACGTCGATGCTCACGCCGCGCATTGCATTCTGTGCAAGAAGGAGGCGGTCTTTACCTACACCGAAACGCAAGCTGGAAAAACCGCGGCACAAATCCGCAAAGAAATTATGGACGGCAAATGGAAGGACGTGGATCTTTCGCAGTACGACACGTTGCCGGCCGCGCAGTAGCCGGACCTATTCGAGGTTAGTGCGCGGGATGGACCGTCGGCCGCGCAGGCCAGTCTTGCGGGGTGAAATCGACGCCCCAGAAATGCGGGCTCGGCGATAGAAATTCGACTCCGATGCGCGTTCCCTTCTCGGACAAATCGCCCAGATAAACCACCCGGCACTCTTGCTCTTCTTCGGTGACCGGGTTAATCAAGACCAATTGGGCTCCGAGCGCGATCGGCGCCTGTAAATAGAGCAAGCCGCCATGCGCGTTGATCACGATGGTCTGGCTGTTTTCGTGAAACTTGCGGCCATCGGAGTTCTTTCCGGAGGCCCGCACGGGAATCCGAGTGAATACCCGGGAGCTGCGCCGTTGCTGCTCCGTCGCCTGATTTTCCGTGGTGGTCATGATTCAATCGTGCCTTTCCGGCGAATGGCAGTCAACCCGATGTGTCATCCGCGTGTCTAAAAACACAGTCCGGAAAAGATTTGCACCCTTACGTAAAGTTCCGTAAAGTTTCGCATTTGTGTTAAACATGGCACAGCAAATTCATTAAATTTGGATTGGTTCGGCGGTTGGTAAATCTTTGGCTGGAGACCCCCTGGGATGACTTTACTTGACTACGTGGAATCGAAGCGCGAAGCGCATTTGAATGAATTGAAGGAGTTCCTGCGCATTCCGAGCGTCAGCACCAAGAGCGAGCATAAGCCGGACATCGAAAGGGCGGCGCACTGGGTGGCCGAAAAATTACGCGCGGCCGGTTTGGAAAATGTGGAAATCGCGCCGACCAAGATGCACCCGCTGGTGTACGGCGAATCGCTGCAAGCACCCGGCAAACCCACAATTTTGTTTTACGGGCACTACGATGTGCAGCCGGCGGAACCTCTGGACCTTTGGACCACTCCGGCATTCGAGCCGGCGGTGCGCGACGGCAAACTTTTTGGCCGCGGCACGGCGGATGACAAGGGCCAGGTGCATATCCATATCAAGGCGCTGGAGGCCTTGAAAAACGTGCACGGAAAACTTCCTCTGAATGTAAAGGTCATGATCGAAGGCGAAGAAGAAGTCGGCAGCGTCAGCCTCTGGGATTTTGTGCAGCAAAATCACGAACGGCTGAAGGCCGATGCGCTGGTGGTGTCGGACACGTCGATGCTCGCCAAGGGCGTTCCGTCGATTACCTACGGCCTGCGCGGGCTGAACTACTATCAAGTTGAATTGACGGGCCCCGCCCAGGATTTACACTCCGGAGTTTTTGGCGGTGCGGTGCCGAATCCAATCACGATTCTGGCGGAAATGATCGCCAAGCTGCACGATAAGAATTTTCGGGTCACGGTTCCGGGATTCTACGATGACGTGGCCAAGGTTTCCGCCAAAGAACGCAAAGCTTTGAACGCCCTGCCGTGGAAAGAAAAAGAATTTCGCAAAACGGTTGGCGCGCCGGCTCTGTGCGGCGAGAAAGGATTCACCATCGTCGAGCGCCTGTGGATTCGCCCCACGCTGGATATCAACGGCATCTGGGGCGGCTATCTGGGCGAAGGCGCGAAGACGGTGATTCCTTCGAAAGCGTATGCCAAGCTTTCCACCCGCCTGGTGCCCAATCAAAATCCGGCGAAGATTGCCAAGCTGGTTGAACGGCACATTCGCCAACTGCTGCCCAAGACGGTTTCGTGCAAATTTGAAGTACTCAGTATGGGAAAACCCTGGGTCGCGCCTTACAGCCATCCGATTTTCCAGAAAGCGATTCACGCGTTGCAATCTGGTTTCGGCAAGAAAGCCGTTTTCATTCGCGAAGGCGGTTCGATTCCTTTTGTGACCCAAATGCACGACACTTTTAAAGTTCCCTGCGTGCTGCTCGGCTTCGGATTGCCGGACGAAAACGCGCACGCGCCCGACGAACACATCGAATTGGAGAATTATTTCGGCGGGATCAAGGCCGTCGGACTGTTCTACGAACAACTCGGCGCAAAATAAAATTTCGCTTAAAATTGGGGGCTTCAGGAAAGGCCCGTTTTTACAGGGCTTTTTTCAACCTTCCGCTTGCGTTCGTTAACTAGTGCGGCTATAGTCCGCAAGGCATCCCGGTCCACGGGTACCACCAAGCATTTACACTTTAGGAGGAAAACGTAATTCGATGGCAAATCCGATGAGCAAG
>Ga0209006_10005330_pt1 | contig 11683 bp, 10 predicted proteins | sample JacPin_JW_Ref_O2_FD_188567 | JGI IMG/M metagenome (GOLD analysis project Ga0209006, IMG submission 188567) | Forest soil microbial communities from Algoma, Ontario, Canada - Jack Pine, Ontario site 1_JW_Ref_O2 (SPAdes) (version 2) | ecosystem: Environmental > Terrestrial > Soil > Boreal... | reverse complement strand
CCAAAAGTCGGCGAGCCGCAGCCCCATGTGAAAGCCAACCGGCCAATCATAATTTTTTCCGTCGATCGGATTCGTCTTTGGCCGACCTTGCGAGTGGCACCGAATGCAGGTGTCGTTCGCCGCGACATAATCGAGCCGCGCCGGATTGACGATCGTGGTGCGCACGGGATCAGCGACATGGGCGCTGCCAGGTCCGTGGCACGATTCGCACCCGACGTTCCATTCGGTCACGCTCTTTGTCTTGATGTCGTAGTTGACCGAGTGGCAGCCGTCGCACAGCGGCCCGGTCGGACGCTGCATGTTGTCGTCGGGATAGAGCGGCGCCCACCAATCGGCGTTCTTCGGCACGTGATAAGGCAGCCAACGCGCGTGCGTGACGTCCCATTGTGCGGGCAGCGGGAAATAGTCGTCGCCCTTGCGCGTGAAATAGCGCTGCTTCCACCGGCTGCCATAGACGAAGGCGACATCGTCCAACGTGAACGTCAATTTGGGATCAGGCTTCGAGAAGTCGGGAATGACGGCGTCCGGATGCTCGCGCGGATCGCGCACGACATTGGCCATTCGCGTCGTCCGCCATCGGTTGTAGATGTCCTGGTGACACGACTCGCAGGCGGCCGAGCCAACGTAGTGGGCGTCTGTAACGCGAGCTGACGCCGCTCCGCTGTCGATGCCGGGCGCAACCGTCTGCGGCAAGTGGCGGAGAAAAGCCACGATCTGCCAGATCTCATGATCGGGCAGATCCCAAGCCGGCATAGCCGTGTTGCGGATGCCGTCCTTGATATAGGTGAAAATCTGGCCGTCTGTCAGTGCGGGCAGCGCTTGGCGAAGGGATGGCGCGCGCGGATAGACGTGCTCGCCGATGGTTGTCCGACCGCCGCCGTCAAAGCCATGGCAGACGGAGCATTTTTGCTGAAACGAGGACGCGCCTGTAGCGATATTCGCTTCGTCAGGCTTCACCGGATTGACGCGCACCGCGGCTTGCCGCGGTACGCTGTTCAAGAGCAGCCAAGTGGCGACTTCCGTTTCAATAACGGGCGGAGTCGGACGGGCGCTTGAAAGTCCGGGGAGAGCGAAACGATACAAGGCGGCGCCGGCGGCCCCTAGAACCAGAAGCACGAGAGCCGCGATAACGGCTTTCCTGGGCATCACTTTGCCCTCGCCGAATCTGGCCGGGCGGCGCCAGTTCGTCGGCGCTCCGCAACCTGCTTCGGGGCGTTCGTGGGCCAGTCGTGCGTCTCGGCGGTTGCGTCACGAGCCCAGCGGTAGAAGGCGTCATAGAGCGTCATGCCCGCTTGAAGCTGCTCGAGATCGTCGGCGTACATGCGCGACAGTCCAAGCGAGGCGGCGAGCAAGCCCGGCGCTTCCGGCGCAAGATCGAGGCGGGCGGTGTCAGCGCCCCTGACCAGCGTCGCAAGTTTCGCCAGCGGCGGGGTTTGAAGCCCTAACTCGTCGACCATCGTATCGAAGGTGCAGCGATCGCCGCGGTGGCTCCAGAAGACCCCTTCGACGTCGAAGGGCGCCCCGTTGAAGCGCTCTGCGACCGACTGGACCTCCGCAGGCGTGACGAACAGGAAAACTGCCGCGGGATCGACGAATCGGCGGATAAGCCAGGGACACGCAATGCGATCGATCTTTGGTCTGGAGCGCGTCACCCACACCGTGCGCCGTTGCGCATCACGAGGCGGCAGTTTCCGCTCGGGCACGAGCGGCAAGCCCGCTTGCCTCCACGCGACGTGGCCGCCGGCGAGAACTTCAGCCGATAACGCGCCGGCGTGACGCAGCCAAGCGGCAACGCCCTCGCTTAGCCCTTGTCCATTTTCGCAGATAACGATGGTTGAACGCCCCGCGAACTCCGGACCCCACTCGGACACGGTCGAATGGGCTCGACGAACGGCGCTGGGAATGAAGCGAGCGTCGGCGGCGAAATCCGCTTCCGCGCGGACATCGACCAGCGCAGGGGCGTGAGGAACGCCAATGAGGCGCCAAAGCTTTTCCGGTGAGATGTTGTTTAATGACGACACGATGCGCCCCTTGTATCCAAATGGGCGCGATTCTTCGGCTGTCGCCTCGTGGGGAGATCGCTTCCCCATGCCCGGACTCATAGCCCCGACGGCTACGGTCCTGTCAACGAATTTCTTACCCGGACGCTACCTGTGTTCATGGCGATGGTGGATGTCCGGGTAGTGGGCATGCCGGTGCCGAAGCGGTTCATGCCGGTGCCAGTGAGAATGCGGCTCCGTCACCGTTCCTTCGTGAGCATGACGATGATGGTCGTCGTGGACATGGGCATGCTCGTGCTCGATCGGCTCGTGTGTATGGTCATGGGCATGCCGTTCGGTCAGATGCAGCCAGACTCCGAACGCCATCAACAAGCCCGCAATGACCAGTTGCGGCGTGATCGGCTCGCCGAGCAGGCCAATCGCGATCACCGCGCCAAGAAACGGCGCGAGCGAGAAATAAGCCCCAGTCCGAGCGCTGCCGAGATGGCGCAGCGCCAGGACAAACAGCACGAGGCTTAAGCCCACACCACAGAATCCGACGAACAACGCCGCGCTCGTCGCGCCGATCGATGGCAAGCGCGCTCCAAGAAGCAGCGCCATGATCAGATTCACGCTTCCAGCCACAACGCCCTTGGTCAGCGCAATGACCATGGGGTCCGCTACAGAAAGCCTCCGGGTCAGGTTGTTGTCGACGCCCCACGCAAGGCAGGCGGCGGCGATCAACAATCCGCCTTCGTCGACACGAATGCCCTGACCTTGCCAGGACAGCGCGACCGCGCCCGCAAGAATCGCCGCCGCGCCGAGGAGCAGTCTTCGGTCGACGTTCTCCCGAAAGACAACCCAAGCGATCGCCATGGTCGCCAGCCCTTCCAGATTCAGGAGGAGCGAGCCGGACGCGGCGGACGTTCGGGCGAGCCCGAGCATCAGCAACAGCGGTCCCAGGATTCCGCCGAACGCTACGATCGCGATCATCCAGGGCGCATCAACGCGCCGTAACGGCGCCTCCGAGTTCCGAACGCCGAGGACGGAGCGCGTCGCTTGGACGATCGCCAATCCAACGCCCGCCCCCAGATAGAGAAGGCCAGCCAAGAGTTGCGGATTGCTCGTTTCCACGAGCACTTTTGCGAACGGGGTCGAGGCGCCGAACAGGAGAGCCGACGCCAGCGCGAGGGGAACGCCGGGCCAAAGAGGGCTCCGCGCCGAAACGCTGTGGGACATGGGCCACCTTAACACCGCGGCGCATTTTTTTCTTTTGTTTGGCTGGCTCGGCCGAAGCCGCGGTCTCGCGTGTTATCCCCTGGCATAAGGCCCCAAGGAGGCGGCGGTTTCGTCCAACGGAGTTGGACACGCGCTATGATCTTGCCGGGTCTTCAGACGGATCAATCCATGTTGGCGCGCAGATTGGCCTTGGCGATCGCCGTGCTGGCCGGATTGATCGGCTCGCAGGCGCCCGAATTCGCGCAACAATACCGTCAGCGTCTGGGCGGCGCGCTCGAAGAGCTCAACCAGATCGTGGCCGAGTTCGACAGCGAAGTTCAGCGCCAGACCCTCAGTCGCGCCGAGGGTTTGAAACGGCTCAAGGACAATCCGGACTCCTTGGCGCGCGCACGCGGCGACGACATGGGGAAGGCGGTCGAGCGCGCCGAGCGTCTCAACGACCAGATTCAGGCGATGAACTCGGCCGGTCCGCTCATGCGCCTTTACGTCATCGTCACCAGCTTTGACCCGAAGATCGCACAAAGCACGCTCGACAACTATGAACCCGCCGAGCCCCTGTCGATCGGTGCGCTGACGGCCGGCGGTCTCGCCGCGCTTTGGGGGTGGGCGGCGACGCGCCTCATCGCTTGGCCGTTCAGCGGCCGCTCCCGCCCTCTCGCGGCGCGCGTATAGGCGCGGGCGGCAAACACGGGATAGGCCGGCGCGGCAGTTACGTGAATTGCAACATGGCCGTGTTGGCGGCGACCATCGAGGGGGTCACCCCAGTAAGCGTGAGGCTATCGCCGTGCGAGTCGTAGATCGTCAGGCCGGACGCGTTCCTGGTGGATTGGGACATGACGGCCGCCAGGTCCTCCGCCTGCGTCATCCCTGCGGTCAGGTAGGAGAAAGCGGACTTCGCCAGCTTGATCGAATCCGGACTTGCGCCCGAGGCGTTATAGCCGTTGATCGTTTCCTTGCCGAAGCCCGCGCTGAAGATGAATTGCTCACCGCCGCTGGTGGTCGCGTCGATGGTTTCGACGGCGTGGTAGGCGAGCGGATCGCTACCCGTACCGACCGTCAGTGTTTCGGCGCCCCCGCCTCGCGTGACGGTCTGGGTGGGGTCATAGAGCATGAGTTCGTTTGCGTTCGAACTTAGGTTCAGATCGTCCGCCTCTAGGTTTTCATAACCGGCGCCGTAGAACGATTCGTATGATGTGTAGGCCCTCCCCTGAACGTTGGAATATGCATATTCTGTCGGCGCGCCGGCGGCTGTCGTGACCTGGGTGTAGGTCAAGGCCGCGCCATTCGCGAGGGCGGCCGTCGACTGAGACGACGTGAGCGCAAAGTTGGCGGCCGTGAGCGGCACGAGTCCATTGAGCGTGATAGAAAAATCGGCCGTGGTGTCGCCAGCCAGGGCGGCCTGAACGGTGGTGGTGTCGGTTGTCGGATTGAGTTGATAGCGCACCTCAGGGCCGGCGCCGTTGAACGAGGCGGCGCCGATGAAGGTGAAATTCTGAACGCCGGGCGTGATGATGTCACCGTCGATGCGGCTGAGATCGATCACGTCCTTCGCAGGATCGAATGCGGCCACGTTGTCACCGCCATCCGCAAGGGCGAGATAGGTGAGAATGTTCGCGCCCTGACCGCCGAACAGAAGTTGTTCCCCGTATCCGCCGACAAAATTCGTTTCCCCCGTGCCAGCCGCACCCAGGCCCGAAGAGACAAATCCGTTGCCTATAAGCGTTGTTGGCGCCGACCCGGTCGCGGTCGCTGGAACGGTGCTGGTCCCGTAGACGACATTCGCGGTTGGCAGGCCAGCCGCCTCATAGGCCGCCAGCGCGTTGGCGGAATAGGTGGGACTCGCGAAGTCGACCTCCGTGTTCCCGGACACAGTCGCCGTATTTTGTGTGCCAGGAAAATATTGGCCGTATATAGCGAATCCAAGGTAGTTGTTAGTTACCGAAACATTGCTGATTGTGTTACTCGCGTTCGACGTGAGTGCGGTTTCGAAGTTAAATCCATCGCCAATCAGATAATTTCCTGTTACTGTGACACCGTCAGTATTGTTCCCGCCCTCGTCCGTAATCCGCAAACTGGTGTTGGAATAGCCAGTCTGTCCAGCGTTTAGCGTGTCGTCAATGAAATTGTCGGTGATGCTAACGGGCCCGACCGTAGCCGGAACATAGATCGCGTCGCCGTGCGCTCCTGTTGACCATCCCTCGCCGGAGAAGTAGTTGCCGGTAACGACGCCTTGCTCTATCGCGATGGCGTCTTCTGGCGAATTCAGAAAGCTGTTGTCCTCGATCGTTATGTTCTGTGAGGAGGCGATCCAGATATTTTTCTCAGTCGGCGATTTGCTTCCTGTGAAAGTACAATTCTCTACCGTCGCTCCGCTGGCGGTGTCGTCTATAGCCCAAAAACTGGTCGTGCCGGTGAACGTGCAATCCTTTATCCTGACATTGTTGGCCTCGATGACCACCGTCGCACTGCCGAAATTGATTCCGCTAAGCACGGCGCCGGCCTGAGTGACGTATACGATATTTGCATTTGCGGATGGGGAATAATAGTACGGCGCCTTGTTGTTTTGGGTGATTTTCGTGACGTCGAGCAGCGAAGACGTCGCGTACGGATTGCCCGTCATCGTATCGATGCCCGGCAAGACGGCGCCGGGAACAGCGTCGCGGATCGCTTTGATTTCTGCGGCGGTGATCATGCGATTTGGCCTCGGTCACGGCGCGGGTAAGCCCGCCGGCCGAGACATAGATGGCCACCCTTGGCGGCTGCTGAACTTGACTGTTAAATTCCAAGAAGAACGAGTTCTTTACGACCGGCGCGCTTCTTCAGGGCCCCGGCGCTGTGAACAGCGACTCTTTTCTCGGATCTTTTTTGCTAAAAATCGAGCCGCTTACGTCAAAGCGACCGCAAGGTAGGCTTGCTGACCGTTTGTTGAGGACGAAGCGGCTCGGAGAGCACGGGCGGCGCTTTCAGACGTGGAGAACCGTCTCCAAGCGGCGCCGCCGCCCGGATCAGGCGGGAGTATGTCTAACGATGATAAAGGTGTAGCCGACCCCGGCGACGATCAGGACGACAGCCAGGATGTTCATCAGGACGTCACTTCCGGCGTGGTTTCCGACCTGATTGGCGATCGCGAAGGCTGCAGCCGGCAACATGAAATGGGCGAGGATTTTCATGCCCCCTTCCGTGAACATGAAATAGGTCACGGCCATGCATATGAAGCATATGACAGTAACGAAATCGTAGACGGTCTGCATCAGGTGCGTCCAATTGTTTCGGCCGCGTGCAATGAGCAAGCCGTTCCCCTTACCCCATCATGGTGCGAAAGCGTAAAGCACCCGCCAATCCGGCCGAGGCGCAAAAAACCGCCCGCTTGCGCCTATGCCGCGCCTCGCCGAGTCTCCGTCGCAAACATTCAGGCGGCGCTTCTCGCGCTTTTTGATCCAAACGCCTTTCCAGCGAGGAATTCGGCGCCGATGAGGACGCGATCCAGGACGAAGAACAGAACCAGCGCGAAGACAAACAACGCTATGCCCGTGAGGTCGTGAAACAGGCCCTCAATCGTATCGACGCCAATGTAATAGGCCCCCAAAACCAGCGTCACGACCCGAAAGACGTTTGCCAGAATGGTAATCGGAACAATGGATAGGATCAGGAGCACCTTCCGGACCGGGTGGTTGCCCACAAACTCATGAATGTAGAAGACGCCGATCGCCGACAGAGCAAAAATCGAATTCACGCCAGAGCAAGCGTCTTTGACCATCAGTTCGTAAGAGCCGATCATGATCATGACGCCGTTCTGCGCCACCGGGTAGCCGAGATCGTAAAGGACATTCGACACGATGTCGGAAATCCCGACCTTCAGCGGCACGGTGAAGGCGTCGAGCAGCCAGTTGGGGGGCGGCACCGAGAAGATAAGAAAGGCAAGCGGGAAGGCGAAAACGCGGGCCAGCGGCCAACCGCCGATGAGCAGCAGGCATCCCAACAGCACCGGGATCTGGGTCGCAACCTCGACCATCGGGATGTCTTGCGACCGCGTGACCGCCATCAGCAGGAGCGAAAGGAGCAAGATGATCCAGCCGGCGATGGGGGCCGGGCGCAATTCGATCGCCTTGAGCTTGTCGCGTTGCTGCCAGGCCAACCATGCGGCGGCCAGCATGATGAGGGGACCATGCCCCTCCTGCTCGGTTTGCCACGCGCCCCCCGCGAGCCTCAAGTAGGTCGGCAGGTAGGCGACAAAGAACGAGGCCGCAAGCGCTCCAAGAAAAACCAGGTTGACGCCGCGACCTTCGACGCGGCTCAACAGGGAGGGGGCCCGAACGGGCTGAGTTTTCAGCGACTCGATTGACATGCCTATCTCTCTCGCGTCCCTAACGCAGCCCGTGCGCCTTCACCGACAGAATGGTCCGCAGCGCTCCCGTCTTCAATGCGCATTGTCGCCCGTGAACACGACGAGAACGGTTCTTATCATGACGGAGAAGTCGAGCCAAATACTCCAGTTGTTAATGTACCAAATATCGAGCTCGACCCGTCGCTGCATCTTATCGAGCGTATCCGTCTCGCCCCGGGCGCCGTGAACCTGCGCCCAACCCGTAATGCCGGACTTCATGTGGTGGCGGAATGCATATTTCTCGATGACCGAAGTGAAATGACGGTCATGCGCCGACGCATGGGGCCGCGGCCCCACCAGCGACATATCACCAAGAAATACGTTAAGCAATTGGGGTAACTCGTCGATGCTGTACCGCCGCAGCCACCGGCCGACTCTTGTGACGCGCTTATCGCTCTTTTGCGCCTGCTGAACGACGTCGCCATTTTCCATGACCGTCATTGTGCGAAACTTGTAGATCCGGAACGGGCGCCCATTGAACCCGTGCCGGGTCTGCCTGAAAAGGGCCGGGCCGGTCGAGTCGAGCCGGATCGCGATCGCGGCGGCGAGCAAGATCGGCGACAAGACGATCAGGGCAAGCAACGACAGAACAATGTCGATCGAGCGCTTGGCCGCCTGCTCGGTCGGCGAGAGCGCCGCCCGTTGAAGCTCGATCGCAACGCTATCGCCAATGTCGTAGCGCGTGCGCTGAAACAAGAGCGCGAGCGTGCCAAACGGAACCAGCGTCACCGGCAAGGGCAGAACTCTGAGCCGGCGCGCGATCCACCGCACATTCGACATGCGCTCGGGATCGACGAACAGCATGACCTCTTGAACAGCGGAAGTGCGGCACAGCGAAATGATGCTCTCAATGACCTCCCCGGCATCCGCTTCCTCGTCAGATATGTGGAAGTGGGCGACAGTGTGATAGCCATGACGGGTCAAATTGTCGGCGAAGTCAGCCGGCACACTCTCCTCGCACGCGACGCTGACAATCGTGCGCCCCCGCAGCGCCCCGCTTTCCAGCGCGCGCGGCAGCACAAATTTCCACGCGGCCCGGTGCACGAGAAGCGCGACGACGCCGCTCGCCCAGAACAGGAGCACGTCGCCGCGTGAAAGGTCGTGGCTCACGCCCCAGCTGAAGACGCCCGAAGCCAGGATCAAGAAAGCGCCGCACCAGGCGCCCAGCACGGCGCGAGCCTGGTCGTCCCAGACCATCAGGCGGGTCGGACTGTAGAGCTTCTGCACCCGCATCGCGGCGACGAAGAGAATGGCGACAAAGATCGCCGCGGCAAGCGTATGAGAAAATTCGCCCGTGAAGTCGTCCGGAATTCCATGGTAGAGCGCGTCGGCGAGCGTCGCGCTTCCGAGGATGAGCGCCAGGTCGATGCCCAGCGCAACCGAGGCGATCGACCCATAGGCGATCGGCAGGCGCCACCGGCGTCCGCCCGCAAGGAGGGCCCGGCTGCTCGCTCCCGCGAGCCCATTCCCCGTTTCAGGCGCGGTATGACTCTCAGTCGTCATTGACGGGCTCACAATTCATCAAAGAGCGCCGACCAGGCATCGAGGACACGACAATGCTGGTCTTCGCACATTCCCGATCCCTTTTTGCTAAATTCAGCGGCGAAGGTAAACCCCTTTCCCGCGTTGATGTGGCCGGGGAACCGACCCTAGCCCGCGCCGGCCCCGACCGCCGCCGCAATTGACGCGGTGCAGTGTAAGCGAATCTCAGTCCAAAACAAGCCGCCCAGAATGGGGGTCTCGTCTTCTCGAAGACGGCGGCCCCGATTCTTCAACCACCAGAAACGCTTGGGCGGTCGGAAATTTTGTCGGCCGGAGCGGCCGTATCTGGACAAGAAAATTTTGCCGAGCTATGGGATTGTCCTGTCGCCGCCGGCGGTTTGATTAATAACAAGTTGAACACAAACTGGGGCCCCCATGTTTAGTGCGCTGGTGGTTCTGTTCCGACTTGTCGCCGGGCTGATTATACTCGCGGCAGCGTGGTTTGTCTTCGACACCATCCACGACAGAAATACGGAAATTATTGTCGCCACAATCGGATTGCTGTATTCGTTCATTTTTATTGTGTCAGGTAGACTTCAATATTTTGGCCTGACGGTCTTCTCATTTTTTGGAAGGACATCTTCTTATGTTCAGAAAGTTCCTTATGACCACATGATGCATGATGAGGTCGGATTGCGAAGCCCCAGAGGATCTACATTCCTCAATCTTATTTTCGCGGCCTTGATCGAAGTGCTCTGTCTGTTTCGCCTCTTTACGTCGCTCGTGGGCCGAGGCTGGGATATTCTGTCCGACCCGATCCACACCGTCCTCAACACACTCCTTCAATCCGCCCATTTCTAGAGGTTTGGTCAAGACCGGTCTTTAAGGGATCTGTGTCCTCTGTCCGGTTGGCGCCGGCGAAGAGCGGTTAGCGCGGGGAAAGGGATTCCATGACGGTCGCGGCGAGACTCCCGGGCGTCGGTTGCGCCGCGCTGGTGATCGCGCTGACGCCGGTCCCCGTGCGGGCGCAATCGGATCATGCCGAACTCACCGCGCGTGCCGTGCATATCAACCGCACGCCGCAGCAGTCATGGCCGGGCTATGGCATTTATCTCGGCAGTGGCCTCATTCTGACGGCCGCGCACGTGGCCGGAGACGTCGCGCAGACAAAACCTCACGTCATCATTGCCGGGCTGGATTTGCCGGCTGCGCTGGTCAAGCAAGGCAGCCTCGACAACGTGGATCTGACGCTCTTGTCGGTTGACGGAACCAAGCTGCCGGTCGGTCTGCAGATGCGCCGCACACCGCTGTGCGGGCATCCGCCCTTCGCTGGGGAAAGGGTCGTGGTCGCCATTCCCGAGGGCACAGCGCCCTCGAAGATCCTGCCTCGTCAAGCGATTCCCGCTGATCTCCGAGGCCGGTTCGACACCGCCATCGCCGACGTCGCCACCACCGGCAATTCCGGCTCGGGCGTGTTTGACGCCGGCGATCTCTGCCTCATGGGAATCATGAGCCGCAAGCTTTCCGTGACGACACGCCCGTTAGTCATTGGCGGGCCAGCGCGCACGACCGATATCGCAAAGTATTTCGTCCCTGTGGCGCAGATTAAAGCCTTCATTCCCTCGAACGTGTCATTCTAGGCAGCGTAAGAAGCGTCGGTTAGATGGCCTAAGAAGCGGCCGGCATTGGTCAAGGCAAGGATCGTGAGCCGGTCAAATTTGGTTGATGACGTCCCGCGGCCGCCAAAAGGTGATATGGGCGAACGATCGCGCGAGAACGGCGTCTTATAAACGCCTTCGACCGGGCGTCGACTGAGGGCGCGCCGCAGCAGCCCTCCGATTATGGCGAAGTTTACTTTAACGACAGGACCTCACGCATGAGTTTTAGCCGGTTCGCTTGGATCGCCATAGTCGTGTGCGGCGCAGCCGCCGCCTATGGCGTCTATGCGCCGGAGACAGCGGAAAGGTGGTTGCCGGCATCCGGCGGGCTCGCCCACCAGCTGCACGACAGGATCTGGGCGCCGTCCGCTCAGACCGCGTCGGCGCCCGGACAGGGCCAACAGCCTCAGGCCCCCGGCGCCGCGCCGATTGTTGTCACGGTGACGCCGGTCAAGCGCGCCGATTTTCCGGTCGTTCTCCAAAGCATCGGCCAGGTCCAGGCCTACAACACCGTTTTGGTCCGCGCCCGGGTCGACGGCCAGATCATGAAGATCGCCTTTAACGAAGGCCAAATGGTCAAGCAGGGGGATCTTCTCGCCCAGATCGACCCCAGACCATTCCAGGCCGCGCTCGACCAGGCCGTCGCCAAGAAATCGCAGGACGAGGCCAATCTCGCCAACGCGAAGCTCGACCTCACGCGTTTCGCAACCCTCGCCAAGCAGGATTTCGCCACCAAGCAGCAGCTCGATACGCAGAACGCCATGGTGCTGCAGCTGACCGCCTCGATCGCCGCCGACGCTGCGGCGATCGACGCCGCGAGGACGCAGCTCGACTATACGACCATCAAGGCCCCGATCTCGGGCCGCGCCGGGTTCCGCCTCATCGATGAGGGCAATCTCGTCAACGCCGGGCAACAGACCGGCATCGTCTCGATTGCGCAA
>Ga0209006_10005329_pt1 | contig 11684 bp, 9 predicted proteins | sample JacPin_JW_Ref_O2_FD_188567 | JGI IMG/M metagenome (GOLD analysis project Ga0209006, IMG submission 188567) | Forest soil microbial communities from Algoma, Ontario, Canada - Jack Pine, Ontario site 1_JW_Ref_O2 (SPAdes) (version 2) | ecosystem: Environmental > Terrestrial > Soil > Boreal... | reverse complement strand
TCCTCGATATGCGATAGATCGCGGAGGACAAAGTTTCCGTGTCCGTCAAACTGGCAAGGCTTCGTCAAAGGCTGCGTCTTGCTGTTGAGCACCAACGGAACTACGGAAGGTCCAAGATACGATTCAACCATGACGACGTTGCGGAAGGGAGCGATTGGGGGGGCGCATGGGGCTGGAGGTGCACCTTCTGTCGAAACTTATCCTGGATCGTCCGGATCAGTGACGGCGCCGGGTACACCTCCACCTCCGCCTGCACCTCCATATCGGACATCATTGTCTCCACCAACACCTCCCGTATAAGTGAGGGTCGCACCGATATTCGTTTGACTGTGATTTCCTCCTGCGGCGTCAGCAACTTGACCTGGCCGATTTCGCGCAGGTAAAGCTTGATGGCCGTATCCCCATCGTAAGGCGCGCGCTCCCTATCCGACACTGGCGGGTAGTCTTCCTCGCGTGTGATGTGGACCGGCGGTTGTACCGTGGGCGCAGGCGCGGTCGCCTTGCGGCGCCCCTGAAAGCGCTGGGCCGTGGCGACCGGCTTGTTGCGGCGTGCTGGCTTTTTCTTCGCGCGTTGCTTCTTGCTGGCCATAACTATCGAATCAAACGGGGGAAAGTCTTAGAAGATTGCGTTGGGACAGCAAGCTAATAAAAGAGCATTCCGCACAGGAATGGCGCTAATCAACCTCTGACAAGGTTTCTGCCGGGGAGGCTGCGCCGCTGAGTCCGCTCGGCGCAGAGTTCCGGCCCCTCGAATCCGCGCCTATCTCAGTTTGACTTTTCGGTTCTCTTTTGGCGTGATCCTCTTTTTTGAGGATGAGTGGCCAATGCCATCGGGAAGCAGAAAGAGAATAAAGCCCTGTCTGATTTGGAGAACGGTCCGCCCGCGAGAGTCAAATTATGAATGAATCGGGATTGAATAAATCGCCATCCGAGGCGACGCTGGATAGGAAGACCCAAGCCAGAGCGGGTCTATTTCGCTTTTCCATGGCGCAGTTTCTTGTCGCGCTGATTTTGTTGCTGGTGTTGTATCCATTCGTCGTTGAACTTGAGCACGGAGAGCTCCTCGAGAATGTGCTGATCATGATTATCATGATCTCCGCAGTGCTGGCGGTGGGCGGCCGCAGTTGGATGCTGACGATTTTATTAGTAGTTCCTGCGCTGGCAGGGCCTTGGCTGGATCATTATTGGCCAGGGGCGGTGCCACTCTGGATAACGGCGTGCATGCGCATGCTTTTCGTGGGCTTTATGGTGAGTCAGCTCCTGCGATTCATTCTCCACTCAACTCGCGTGAACGGTGAGGTGATGTGCGCAGGCATCTCCGGCTACCTGATGTTGGGTCTCTGGTGGACAACCGCCTACCTGATGGTTTCGCAATTGAATCCTGCTTCCTTTTCCGGCGTCCATCTCGTCCCGAACCAGGTCATGGGACGATTTGATGCGCTCTACTTTAGCTTTGTTTCGCTGACGTGTCTGGGCTGCAATGACATTTCGCCGCAGTCCAAAATCGCCCGCATGTTGCTGATGGTGGAATCAACAACCGGCGTGCTTTATGTGGCTGTGTTGATCGCCCGACTGGTCGCCCTTTATTCCCGCTCGGTTGATGGGGAACCCGACAGGCGAACCAAGACGTGACGGTATCTGCGCGGGAATCGGCCCCGCGGCTGGCTTCCCGCGCGTTGACGCACACGCCGAGGCAGTGGCATTCTGCGGCTTATGGAACTTAATTTGGAAGGCGAATTCGCCGAACGCTCTTATCCGATCCTGGCCAGCCTGGTGACGCCGCGCCCGATCGCGCTGGTGACCACCCTCAGCCCGGACGGCAACGTCAACGCCGCTCCGTTCAGCTTTTTCAATTTGATCGGGTCGGACCCGCCCATTTTGGCGATTGCTCCCGGTGACCGCGACGATGGCACGCCCAAGGACACGGCTCGCAACATCCGGCTGACGCACGAGTTCGTGGTCAACCTGGTCGATGAAGCGATTGCGGAAGCCATGAACAAGTGCGCCGCCTCGCTGCCCTACGGCGAGAACGAACTTCTGCCCGCCGGGTTGAGCGCCGCGCCGTCGTCTGCGGTAAAGCCGCCGCGCGTCCTGGAAGCCCCGGCCAGCCTGGAATGCGCGGAGTGGGGGACTCTGTACATCGGGGAGAACCGTGTCGTCATCGGCCTGATCAAACGCATTCATCTGCGCGACGAGTTGTATGACGCGGAAAAAATGCGGGTGCGTAGCGACAAGCTCCTTATCATTGGACGCATGGCCTCGCCGAATTGGTATTGCCGCACGCGCGACCGGTTCGAAATGATCCGGCCCAAGTGAACCTTTGCCCGTTCAAATCGTGTGGAGTCCAATTGCCGCGGCCATGGCTTTTCCGGCCAGCCAGCCGGTGGTCCAGGCGGACTGGAAGTTGAACCCGCCTGTCAAGGCATCGATGTCCAACAGTTCTCCGCCAAAATGCAAGCCCGCACAGACGCGGCTCTCCATAGTCTTGAAATTAACTTCGCGCAAACGCACTCCGCCGCACGTGACGAACTCTTCCTGGTTGAGGCTTTTGCCGACCACCTCCCATCGCGTGCCTTTCAATTGTTGAATGAGTTGATGCCGTGCCGCGCGCGACAGATCGGCCCAGCGAGTTTCACGCGCGACGCCCGCCGCCAGCACCAGGCGTTCCCAAAGCCGCGCTGCCAGTGGCGGTACGGGGGAGTTGACCACCCATCGCGCGGGCTGCGCCTTACGGCGCGATTCGAGCAGCGCCGCGACCGCCTCCTGGTCGAGGTGGGGCAGCCAATCGATTTGCAGTGGGAATTGATAATTCAGCCCGTGCAACTCCCTCGCGCCCCAGGCGGAAAGCCGCAGAATGCCGGGCCCGCTCAAGCCAGTATGCGTCAACAACAAAGCGCCGCGCTCGCGCAGACGCAGGCCGGGGATGGAGACTTCGACCGCCTCGACGGAAATGCCCGCCAATTCGCGCAACCAGGGAACCGCAATATGAAACGTGAAAAGCGATGGCACGGGCGGCTCCAGGGTGTGGCCGAGCGATTCCGCCAATTGGCCCGCCGCCGCGCCACGGCAGCCGCCGGTAGCCAACATCAGTCTTTGGCAATGCAACGTCTCCCCACCCGTCAACGTCAGCGAAAAGCCGCCCTCAGTCGGCCGGTCAACGCGTTCCAATCCGCGATTGGCCAGCAGCTCCACTCCCGCCGCTCGGGCCGAGCGCAGCAAACAGTCGATGATCGTCTGCGAGGAGTTAGTGACTGGGAACATCCGCCCATCAGCCTCGGTCTTGAGCGGCACGCCGCGAGACTCGAACCACTGAATCGTATCGCGTGGTTGAAAGACCTCAAAAGGCGCCCGCAACGCCGCGCCGCCGCGAGGGTAATGGCGGCTCAATTCGCGGGCATCAAAGCACGCATGGGTGACATTGCATCGTCCGCCGCCGGAGATGCGCACCTTGGAGAGGAATTGCGCGCTTTTCTCGAGCACCGTGACGCTGGCTCCCGGCGCGGCTTCCGCGCAGACGATCGCCGCCAACATTCCGGAAGCGCCGCCGCCTGCGACCACGACATCGCGTTGGTTCATCAAGGCCACGTTAGGAGAGATGGACGCCAAATATCAAACTCTTGCGCGAAATCTGGCGCGGCTTTAAGGAAGCGGCACGCTGGTACGGCTGTGCATCCATTGGAGGTCCGGCCCCTGGTCAACCAGCCCGGTTGTGATGTTACCGAAAATGACTGAATTCGGAGGGAGTTTAGGGTTCAACCATTTGTGGATTTCGCTGTGGCCGTCGGCAAAGTTGAAGCCGCAGGCGTGATTGTGCAGACTGGACGGCATGTCCTGCCATTCACTCGGATTGGACATGTCGCTCTCCAGCCAGCCATCATTGATGCTGTCGGGATGTTCATCCACAAACACCCACAATTGCGCCGGCGCGGGAGCGGTCAGATCGGCTTCTTTGAAATAAGCACGGAAGCCCGGGTACCACGCGGACCCTGCGCCCGAGCTGGCATACGCTCCCCCCTCAATGTAGGCATTCATGGAAATGCTCCGGACCCGTTCCGCAAATCCCTTACTCTGCTGCGTAGGCGCGACGTGGATGTCCGCCGGACATTTGTAGATTTTAGGCTGCGTGACATAAGGGCCGAGCAAGCCATTGGCAATAAGTGACAAGTTGGTGTTGTCCGGGGAAGCGGTCCAATCCATGTTGCCGTAAACCCAATTGGGCGTGCGTATGGTCTGGCCGGTCTCGGGGGTCAGACCTGGAAAGCCGTTGTAAACCATATTGTTCACCAAGGCGCCGCGGCTGTCACTAGGGTACATGTGCCAAGCCAGTCCCAACTGCCTTGAGTTGCTCATGCAAGCTGCGCCCCGGCTTTCAGTCTTGGCTTTTTGCAAGGCCGGCAAGAGCAAGGCCGCCAGGATGGCGATAACGGCGATCACCACCAGCAATTCGATCAGAGTGAAGGCGCCGCTTCCGTGCGCCGATTTGGATTGAAAACAGAATCTGAGGTGGAGCGTGCGAGGATTAAGAAACATCCGTGGCACTTCTGGTTTCATTCGTTGTACTTGAGCAGCGGATCCCAGTATTTGACGTTGATGAGGCTGTCGGCAGTTGGGGGATTGATGTTCCTGTCCAGGCGCGCTTCAGAGTGGCCATCAACAAACACGATCACGCCGCGGGTGCCCGACGCATTTTTGCCGCGCACGTTGCTTTTGCCGTGCCTCGTGGCCACGCCTTCGAACTCCTGAATGGTGCCGTCCATACAGGAGTTGGGCCACCACATGCTGCTGCTCCAATATCCCTCAGTGTCGCCATGGCTAATGCATTGCGATGGGATTCTGACCATGGAGCGCTTGAATGTGCCGTAGTTGAGGTACCCAGCAGGTCCTGACTCCGTCCCCGCGGCATATGGCGGATCGGAGAATAAGAAGAAAGAATTGCAGCCGTAACCGATCCGGTTGCCAGGTTCAGTTGGGTCATTCGCCTCCCAGCTCCACACAAATTTGGGTTCATATTGATTGCGCACTCCGATGAGCACGGGGCAATGGAACAGATTGGAGTTGCCTTTGCCGTAGAAGCCCAGGTAGTTGCCCCACCAATCGTCAATATAAGCAAACCGGTTCGGCATCATCTGGCGATGACCGCAAAAAGTGTCGCGGTTATCGTCCGTGTACATTTGCAGGAACAATCCAATCTGCCTGAGATTGTTGAGGCAGTACTCCTGCTGCGCCTGGATTTTGCTCCTGCTCAAGGCGGGCAGGAGCAACGAGGCGAGAATTGCAATGACGGCGATCACCACCAGCAATTCGATCAGAGTAAAGGCGCGGCCTCCCTTCGTAGGCGCGTCTTGAAAACAGAAACCGGGCATCTGCTTTCCGCGATGCCTCATGCGAATTTTCTCCTGCTCGATAGTCGCAGTCATAAATTTCCTAAAGCCCGCAAAGGCGGGCCAGCTTAAAAGTCCCAATCATGCGAAACCCACGCGAAGCCGGGACGGTACCATAGACGAATTGCTTCTGCAAGCGAAAGAAAGGCTGGCTGCGGGCCATCTGCCCGGGCTAGCACATAGGAGCTGCTTGGGAAATTGGCTAGCGACGATAGGGCTGAGGCCACAGATCGACACAGACCAGCATAGACAAATTCATTGAAATCTACGGCGCGATTTTGATTTATTTGCCGATTCGTGCCCATCTGTGTTCATCTGTGGCTAACCTAATTGCGATCAGGCGCAGCCACGATCTGCTTCATTGGCCGATGCTAGTTAGCATTCGCGTCTTTGAGGATGCTCTTGCTCTGGGCACTGAAGGCGGGGCCGGTGGCGACTTCCGGGAAAGACGGTCGCGTTGTGAGCAGCAAGACTGCCTCTTTGTGCGACTTGGATTTGGATTTGCCGGCAAATAAGAAATTGAGCAACGGAATGTCACCCAGAACGGGCGTTTTGTCGCTATTGATCGTGCCCAGGGCCTGGGCGAAGCCGGACAACACCACCGTCTGCCCTACTTTCGACATGACCGAGGTGCCAGTCCTGAATTCGCTCGTGGTCACTTGTCCCGGGCCTGAGGTCGCGGTGCTGACTTCCACGGACAAATCGGCCATGACGCCGTCCTTGCCCATCAAGGTGGGTTTGACTTTGATGATGACGCCGTAAGGCACGGGCGGCAACCCGCCGACATAGACGGTGCGCCCTTGCTTAAAGGCCACTTCCTGCCCGCTCGCGCCGCTGATATGCTCCTGGTAAATGCTCTTGCAATTGGCGGCTGTCAGGGCGGCGTTGATGGTATAGGTGGCTGTGGCGCACAGATTGAGACTGGGCCGGCCGACGCCTACCGAAGCAACCGGAGAGAGGACGATGTTGTTGTCGAAAAGATTCTGGCCCAGAGAAGAAATGGTGCCTTGATCCACCTCCACGAATTGCACGTCCGTCTCGATCATGACTTCCTGCACCCGAATAAGGCTTTTGACATTGAGCGCGCGCAACTTGGCCGTTTCCGCCGCTTGAGCCGCGTCCGCGGCGCTGTACACCACGCCGTCAAGTATAGCGGTGTCGCCGGCGAGTTGCACTGTGACCATGTCCAATCCTCGCTCATGCAGATCGTGGAGGATCGCAGTTCGGACTGCATCGGGCATGTCCGGCTGCTCGAAGGTGGTTAAATCAATAATGGCATTGGCGTAAGCCGCCTCGACTTTCTTGATTTTGTCCGCATCAGCCAGCGACTTGATCTTGCCTTCAAAGACTATTTTGTTGCCAATGCACTTAATCTTCAAGCCGGCTACGTCGGAGAGCAATTCCTTGATCTGCTCGTTCGTGCCCTGCGACTCGGAATGAACAGCCACTTTGTAAACCAAGTCGTCCCCTTTCAGCCGTTGGATGCGAAGTTCGCTGGCGCCATCGGCCAGCCCCAGAACCACGACTGACTTGCCGTCCTGCTGCGGCGCCGCGGCCAGAATAGAGTCACTGCTGACGATAATCTTTCGAATGCCATCGGCGACGGCGATGTTGGTGCTGCAACCTCTGCTGACGCTCAGTTCTTCAGCGCGCACGCCCGACGCCGTCAAGCCCACGCACACCAAAAGCAGAAGCATCGCCCGTCTGCCGTAAGAGGCATCAGACGACGGTTCATTCACGGTCTTTCGTTGTTCGGTTCGTTTCAAAGGCTTTTCTGGTCTCCCTTGGGCCGCCTCTCTACTGGTCTTACTGAATTGGACGGCGGCCATGAAGTTGCATTCATAATTTTTTCTGATGTTCCTCCGCGTGCTAAATTTTGTCATGAGCCACGCGTAAAATGTTGAGACGTGCGCCCGATTCACTGAGAGGAGAAAATTTCGCGCGCGCGGCAAGAAAATCCGCACCATCCGTTTTTTGCAAATTTGTCCTGAATGCCGACTCAATCCAGTCCATGCTTTCTTCAATGAACGACGGAAGCCCGGAAAATGAGAGTCAACCTCTGCTGCATTGGCTGCTGCAGCGGCATCCCGACACGCCGAAGACGCGGGCCAAACAGTGGATACTGGCCGGGCGCGTGAGCGTCGGAGGCGTGGTGATGCGCAGGCCTCATCAGATGCTTCGTGATCCGGGAAATACATTGCAGTTGTTGGATCGGCAAGCCACGACACTTGACTGCGGAGCGGGCTGGCAAATCCACCCTCGCGTTGGCTTGCTCTTTCTCGATTCCGCGCTGGCCATTGTCAACAAAGGTCCGGGGCTCATCTCCGTGCCGACTGCGCGTGGCGAACTTTCCGCTCTGACCATCCTGGCTGATTTCCTGGCTGGCAAACTCAAAGCCTGGACGCCCGGCGAAGCGGGAAGGTCATTGCCTCCGGCTTATCGCAAACTTCAGCCGCTGCCGGTTCATCGGCTCGATCAATATACTAGCGGCGTTTTTTGCATCGCACTTAACTCGAAGGCTCGCGGCCACCTGATCGAACAGTTGAAGGTGCATTCGATGCAGCGCGAATATGTGGCGTTCGTCGAAGGTCGCGCGCCGGCGCCCAAAGGCACCTGGCGGCATTGGCTGGAATTGAGTGAGGACCAACTGCGCCAGCACATCGTGCCCGCGCGCAAAGTGGCCGACGACTCCTTGTCCGACGCACAAGAGGCCATTACGCATTATGAGGTTGTGGCCGAGTATCCTCTTTCGGACGGCAAGCGTTTCGTGAGTAAATTGCGACTCCGGCTGGAGACTGGGCGCAAACACCAAATCCGTGCTCAAGCCGCGCACAGCGGGCTGCCCTTGATTGGTGATCGCACGTATAATGCAAAGTACCGTCAAAAACCTGCTCCGGAGGGACTGATCCCGTTCGAGCGCCAAGCCTTGCACGCCGAATCGCTGACTCTTGAACATCCGCAACAGCCAGGGCAGCGGATGACTTGGAGGGCTGAATTGCCCAAAGACCTTCGCCAACTCGAATCCGCGCTGCGGTCGTCGAAAGTTTGAGGTTGCCGCCACTTAGGTCCCTTCCGTCCAAAGCGTCCTTGCTTCCGTGCGCCATTTCACCTGGCGGCTACCGCCATGCTGACTTTAGCTCATAAACTTCCAGCGCCGTGAATTTGGCGCTGCCGCCTTTAACCTGCACCCCAAGTGACAAATCACCGGCTTTTGGTTGAAAGGGCACCGGCACGTAGGTCAAGCCGTCGCTGGCGAATACTTCTAGCGCTGCGCGGTCGCAGTAGATGCGCAATTGTAGTTTGCCGCCGCCCAACGGAGCAGGCGCGCGATGGTTGTTCACGGAGACTTCCTGCTTTTTCGCGTCATAGACAATTGTCGCGCCGCGCACGTTGAAAACGACCTCACTAGCGTCGCCAGGATCAAACTCGGCGCGCAGCTCCACCAGTTCCGCCTGCGCCGCCGCCAGCGGGTTGGCGCTTCCAGGTTGCAGCGTCGTTGGCCCAAAATTCCAGGAGTGGGCGCGCAGCGATTCCAGTTCCTTGACCGGCGTCCAAGTCAGGCGCGGCCCTTCGGGCGTGGTGGTGAGCTTCAATTCCATCGGAATGCTCATGGACTGATTGAACGGCATGCCGTGCGTTTCCGTTTGGAGCCAGCCGATCCGAATGCGGCGTCCGTCGTTCCCCGGGATGTCGCTAAACGTCTGCGCTGCGTAGAAGCCGGTTCCGCGATGGCCGGGGAGCTTCGGTGTTTCCGGCGTAAATGTCGTCCCGTCGAAGCTGCCAACCATGTATTCGCTGCTCGCGCCAGTGAGGACCCATTTTTTGTTTGACGCATCGCCATCGATGGGCAGTTGGAAGAAATCCGGGCACTCGGCGAAACTTTCGATATGGCTCATCACCGTCCAGTCCTTGAGATTGGGCGAACTCAAAAAATGGATGGTGTTAGCCCCGCCTACATCCACGAAAAGAACCATGACCCACTTTTTACCCGGCTCGTACCACATCACTTTCGGATCGCGGTTGCCGCCGGCGATGTGCGGCACGACGGGATTGCCGCTGAATTTGGTATAGCTACGACCATCGGCGCCGGAGGCGATGCACTGCACGAAGGGATTCCCCGCCGCAGTGTAGACTAGCACCTGCGCGGGCCGGCCCGGTTGGCCTAGGCCGCTGGTATTTTGCCAATCCACCACGGCGCTGCCGCTGAACATCGGGCCGAGGTCATCCGGCGCGAGCACGTCGCCGAGTTCCTGCCAATGGACCAGGTCGGGACTGACGGCGTGACCCCAGTGCATGTTTCCCCAACCCCAGCCGTAGGGATTGTGTTGATAAAACATGTGATACTCGCCTTTGAAGAAAATCAGTCCGTTGGGGTCGTTGTTCCAGCCGCGTCGTGAGGAAAAATGGAACTGTCCACGCAACGGCTCGTGGTAAATATCCTTGGCGTCCTTAATCGAATTGCTTTGCTCCACCGCACTCAGCGCCGTCGAGTCCTCCGGAAGCTTATCCACGACAAGGGTGAGGGTTTTGCCGTGCCACGCGCTTACGTCCATGAACGCCCACCAATCCGGCGTGGCGTCGGCCACCTCGATGTCATTGATGACCAAGGCGCGGCCATCCACGAGCGTCGTGACCTTGCGTTTAGGTGCGCCGTTCTTGATTGGGATGTTGAGGTAACGCTTCTCGATTTTGAATTCGCGCTTTGCGTTTGAGAGCAGTTGGGGAGGGTCGATGCTGGTCTCCGTCGCCCGACAGAGCGTGATAGAATGGAATGCGAACAGCAGCGAAGCGACGAACGCTCGAGTTAATGGATTGATCTTGGCCATGCCTTAAGCTCAGGATGCTCTGCGTCAGTGCCTAAAGGTCAATCGCAAAATCCGCCCCTCTACTAACAGTCCAGTCAGACTCCATTTCCATTTTTTGGCCGAGCGCAAGATTTGCGTTGTGTTCTGATACAAAGGCAGTTAAATTAGCCTTCAAAGCCGCGCGGACAAAACCCGTCTGGCGGCGCTTTGAAAGCGAGCCTTTTATGAGTGAATCGTCAACTTTTGTTAAAGAACAAGGCGTTCCAACACTCAAGCCGGGCCATGCCGGGCCGAGGTATCCCGGCGTCCGCGTGACCTGCAACGGCAATGCGCTGGTCGCCGCGCACGTCGAAACTCGCATTACCGAAGGCGGTGTCTTCTATCCCATCACGCCATCGACGGAAGGCGGCGAGATTTACCAAGGCTCCTTCGCGCAAGGCGAACTCAACGTGTGGGGCCAGCAAAAAATCGCCGTCGAGACCGAGGGCGAGCACGCCGCCCAAGGGGGCGCGACCGCGTTTGCCGTGACCGGACGCCGCACGGTCAATTTCACCTCCGGCCAGGGCATCGCCTACGCGATGGAGCAGTATTACCACGCGCCGGGCAAATTCTCCACCATGGTGCTGGAAGTTGGCGCGCGCGCCCTGACCAAGCATGCGCTGAATGTCCATTGCGGCCACGACGATTTTTACGCCGCGCTGGATACCGGTTGGACGATGGTTGTGTCCAAGGACGCCCAGCAAGCCGCGGATCAGGCGATCATTCTGCGCAAAGTCAATGAGCTTTCTCTCAATCCTGGAATGAACATCCAGGACGGCATGTTGACCACGCACTCCGAACGTACTTATCTCGCGCCGGAAGCTGCTTTGCTGCGCGAGTTTCTGGGCGCGTCCGACGATATGATTGACTGCCCGACACCGGCGCAGCGCGAATTGTTCGGGCCTAAACGCCGCCGCCTTCCTGAAATGATGGACTTGAAGAATCCCATCCTGCTAGGTCCCGTGCAGAACCAGGAGCACCACATGAACGGCGTGGTCGCGCGTCGCAACAATTTCAACGAGCCGATCCTCAAGTTCCTCGAGGACGCCTACGCGGAATTCGGTCGCCTGACCGGCCGCCAATACGGCTTGATCACCGAATTCAAAACGGCTGACGCGGAAACGGTCTTCGTCTCACTCGGCTGCGCGGCGGACAACATCGAAGCCGGCTGCGATTATCTGCGCGAGCAGCGCAATGTTCTTGTCGGCTCCATCCATATCAACGTGCTTCGTCCGTTCCCGGAGGCGGCGGTCATCAACGCATTGCGTGGCAAGAAAAACGTCATCATCATCGAGCGCACCGATGAAGGCATGGCGGGCGACAATCCGCTCGCGCGCGATATTCGCGTTGCTCTGGGCAAGGCCAATGAAGCGACCAAATATCCGGCGCACGCGGGATTGCCCGCGCTTACGCCTGCGGAGACGCCGCGGCTGTTCCGCGCCAGTTATGGCATCGGCTC
>Ga0209006_10005328_pt1 | contig 11684 bp, 11 predicted proteins | sample JacPin_JW_Ref_O2_FD_188567 | JGI IMG/M metagenome (GOLD analysis project Ga0209006, IMG submission 188567) | Forest soil microbial communities from Algoma, Ontario, Canada - Jack Pine, Ontario site 1_JW_Ref_O2 (SPAdes) (version 2) | ecosystem: Environmental > Terrestrial > Soil > Boreal... | reverse complement strand
GCATCGAATCCGTCATCGGCAAAACGTCGGCGATTTCTGGCGCGCCGATCACCGCGGTCGAGAACGGGTCGGAAAAACAAAGCGTGCGCGATTTGTTGAGCGTGACCTTTATGGCGCTCACTTGCTCGGTCACCGGGTGACATGGGCCGCCCTTGCGCGCCCAAGCGGGAACCGCAGCTTGCACGAGACCGAAAGTGGCCGTGGCGGCGCCAGCGGCTGCGAGAATGGCGACCCAAACCAGGCGCTGCGTTGCAGCCATCCGTCCTTTTCGGACCCACAGTCGGCGGGACGATTTTGTTCGCTGTTTCAACACGCCGCCTTCCGTCATTGGACCTCTTCGGGGACGTCGTATTGTTCGCTCTTGACCGATCGAAAGACAGTGATCTTCCGAGTGGCCTTTTCGGGGGGGAGTATCGGAGGCGGGCTAGCCGCCGGCGGCGGGTCTTGCTGAAAAACGGCGGGCTGCACCTGGACCGCCGGCAGACTTGGATTGGCCGGAGCCGTCGGCGCTTGCGCCTCATCGCTGCCGAACAGGTCGCGATCGGTAACCTTCATGTCGGGGGCCAACGCGACTTCCGCCGGTTGGCGCAAGATCAGCGACAGCTTCCCGACATTGGTGGCAAGCAAGATCCTTAGCGCCTGCTCGGGGTCCACCTCAACGGTGACCGCCTTGGCGACGGTCGGGTGTTCTTGGCGTTGACCGGCCATTTGGTCGATGGCCAGCACTTTGACATGCTGCAATATCACTTCCGAGAAATTCTGCGGACCATTGCTGTTATCAGTTCGCGTCAAAGCAACGTCGACGAAGTCGCCGGGAAAGATGAAGCCTGCGACTCCGCGCACGTCGTCAACCGCGACAGTCACGGCCCGCTTGCCCTTCTCAATGACCGCCGACAGCGAGGCCCTCTGATCGGGCGCGCTCACCTTCGAGGAAATGATCGGCTCATCGCGGACAAAGGGGGACAGGGCGATCCGTCGGCCGCTCTTGGTGAGCTCCGCGAAGTTCGCGAAAGCGCCCTCAGGGCTCGATCCCGCCGGCCAAGCAATTTCTCTCACGTCCTTGGCGCCGATTGGCGCCCCAAAAGCAAGCGTCTCGTTCGCGACCAGAATCGATACGGTCTTTTGGGCGTCGGTCCGCGCTGAATGGTTCTGAAGCCAGCTTCTGGCAAGAAATGCGGCCACGCCGCCAAGAACTACAGCAACAACAAGGATTGCAAGATTCGTACTCCGGCGCATGATTGTATTGACCCCTGCCCCAAAGGAACCGATTTAAGCTGGAAGTTATTTATCAGTTATGCTCATCTACCTGCGCATGTCAACGGATCAGCCTGGTCTAGCGACAGACTGACCAAACTTTACAACCCTTCGCAAAAACACAATCAATTAGCGCAGAAGAACTTTTCGGCGCAAACACAATGATGTCTCCACAATATTGTGAGCACGCGTATTCTACTTCCTAGAAACGCCGAATTCCGGGTAAAATGCTCTATGAGAGTAACGTTGCGCGCTCATGATCGCAAAACGCATCAATACATGCGAGATCAGAACCGAACCGGTTCCGGAACGCTGAATAGCTCCCAACGTGAGCGCACAATTGGAGGAATTTCAAGAGGGAAATAATAACAGTCTGCTAAAGACTTTGGATAGCTTCGGCGTGCAAAGGGATAGCGGCTGTTAATCCGAGAGTAAATCACACTTACGCGCGCGTAAATTTGTCATCTGCCGGCGGGTACGCCCCGGTATTGACCGAGCCGTTCTCTAACGGATAATTGCTCGCGGATGGTCCCAAGCGGCTTTCAGTTATGAACGCGTCGACACCGTTAAATTAAAGATCCGTCAGGAGCTCGCATGTCCAACGCTTTGAAGGTCTTCAGCCAGTTCCTGAAGGACGAAGACGGCGCCGCCCTCATTGAATATACGGTGCTGCTCGGAATACTCTTAATCGCAGTCATCGCCACGATCGGTCTGGTCGGGACCTGGGTTTCGAAACAGTGGCTTGCGCTGGATAAGGCGCTGTCGCCCTGATTTCCAATTGTGCCATTTGGGAGGAGACATCCGCCGACGCAGGCGACCTCCGAGTGGCGCATCACCGCGGCCTGCCACGCCAAATCGATTCCGACGTTAAGCCAACGGCGATGCGCGCTGACCGCCTACAGAATGAACGCGAGTTCCGTGAGTGGGCCGGATATTGTTGGCCTCGTGTGTGGCGGCGCTCGACCTCAGTTGTTGGGCGCTACGAAACCCAACGCAAGCGCGCCAATGAGCGCGCCGGCCAGTGACGGCGCAAGCGGAATCCGTAGGCCCGCTGCGGTCTGCTGAGCCGCTGCAAAGCCGAATCTGGCCGCAACATAATACGCGACGGTAAAAATCAGCAAGAGGACCACGAACGGCGCGGCGAACCACGGGCCCGTCCATAGGAAGGCGACCGCCAGCAGTTTCAGATCGCCGCCGCCGATTTGTCGAAGCGAATAAGCATATGTCCCGCCCAACAGCATCAAGAGTGCAAAAGCGATATTCCAGTGCATTGACACCCACGCTCCCGAGCAGAGTGCATGGAGGAGATAGAGACCAGCCAAGATCGCGACGAATTCGTTCCGTACCTTGAATTCCCTCAAATCCGTCAGGGCCACCCAAAACAAAGTCGCCGCCGTGAGGACCAAAATCCACAGCGAGAGCGTCGGATAGACGGGAAATCGGTGAACCGCGGGCATGGCGACCCTACGACGAGATTCTGTTCCGCGGTCGTCCGAGCCGGCGAAAGCTCGCGAACCCTCCGTCGCAGCAATCTCCAACCCAACCAAGCCTCGGCGCGCTCATCGCTATGGACTGAGCACGGCCGAAGGCATCGAGGACGGGCGGGGAGGCCCGAAATTCTCAAGCCGCTTGTTCGATCTCGCCTGCTGCGTTTGGCGGGCCAAGCGACTTCGGAGTCCGACTTTGGCCCTTCTGCAGCTGGGCCTCGACCGTCTTCAAAGCGTCTATCTCGTTCGACTTCTGGACCGCCGCGATCTCGCGAACCATCCGGTCGAGAGCGGCCTCGTACAATTGTCGCTCCGAATATGACTGCTCCGGTTGGGCCTCCGATCGGTAAAGGTCGCGCACGACCTCAGCGATCGCGTTGATATCGCCCGAGTTAATCTTGGTTTCGTACTCCTGAGCCCGCCGCGACCACATCGTGCGTTTGACACGCGCGCGTCCGGTCAGAATCTCCAGCGAGCGCCTCGCGGTCTCGGAATCGGATATCTTGCGCATTCCAACACCTGTGACTTTGGACGTCGGGACGCGCAGCGTGAGCTTGTCCTTCGAGAAGCTGATGACAAACAGCTCAAGTTTGAAGCCCGCGACTTCCTGCTCCTCGATCGCGGTGATCTGACCAACTCCATGAGCGGGATAGACGACGAACTCGTTGAGCTTGAAGCCTTGACGCTGGCTCGCGCTCTTCAAGGTCTTCGCAGCAGCGGACGCCTCTTCCGGCGCCCCCGCCTTTTGGACCTTGACCACGGGCGCAGCGGATTTTGCCGGCGACGCCAATTCGGCTGAATGAGGGACGTGAACGCTGTGATCGGAACTCGGCCTTGACCCGGCGAGGGGCGCTGACCCTTTCTCCGCGGCGGCTCGAGCCTCCTGCGCGCTTCGGCTTCCTGTCGACAACTTCGCTTCCTGTTCCTTCAAATGCGCCCGCACGGCGGACGCCCGTTCGGCGGCCGCCGTGGTTCTTGTCGCCTTGCTCAGGCTCTTCGACGACGCCGCTTTTCGCTTGGCGGCGCTAGCGGGTCTCTTCGCCGCGGCCGATTCATGGGTCATAGTTCTAACATTCAAGCTTGTCCGCTTTCGTTTCGAAAGTTTCGTCGCGGCGTTTTTCATCGTGGCTCGGCTAGTTTTGCTCGTTTTGCTCGTTTTGCGCGCAACTCGAGTATTCGACGCCGGCTTGCTCTTGCTGGCCCGATTTCGGACGCTCGACGAAGAGGCGGCCTTCGGGGCGCGCTTTGACCTCGGTTTCGCGCTGGAAGAGGCACCTATCTTCTTTGTCTTTGAACTAGTTGTCTTCTTGGATTTATTACGCGCCGCCATCGTTAACCTCTCCACGCGCAAACTTTCCCGCACACGCTCTCAATCCGCGCACGAATACTGCCCTAGATCCGTGCATGAATACTGCTCTTCAGAAGGGCAAGTTGACTTTTCGTCGACAAAATCACGCGCGTCTTCGCCCGGGACGCCCAGCGACTTCCGCTCGACGATTAATTTGTGGTTTAGCACAAATCCGTCGAAAAATCAAAGAGGAAGATAGACCCAAGCGATCTTAGATGCGCTGGCGGCTATCGACTCGGGTCGAACGGCGGGAGCATGGGAATGGTCTTAATCGCCCTCCCCAGGCTCAGGCGAAAAAAACTCAGAAAACTTGTTGGCTCGCCCGTCGAACTCCTTGCCGTCCGGCGGCGGCTCTTTCTTACTGGTTATATTTGGCCAAGACTTGGCGTATTCGGCGTTCAGTTTCAGCCAAAAAGCCAGGTCAGGTTCAGTGTCCGGCTTGATTGCTTCGGCCGGGCATTCTGGTTCGCACACGCCGCAATCGATGCATTCGTCCGGGTGGATGACGAGCATATTTTCGCCCTCGTAGAAGCAGTCGACAGGGCACACTTCCACGCAATCTAAGTATTTGCATTTTATGCAGTTTTCAACGACCACATAGGTCATACGTACGTCCTCATAAATGACCTGCTTGACGGCATTTGCGCCCGTTTCCTCTGGATTTCCAGACTCTTTGCCAAAACATTTTCACTGCCGACGGCCTCGGCGGCGATGGTCGCGCTGCTAAGGACGCTTGTTGGCTTGCTTCTCAAGTAGCGACCGGAGCTCCAGAAGCTTGGCGAAGGGTGAGTTCGGGTCAACCTTTGCCTTATGCTGCGGCGCCGTCGCTGTATTCACCCGGGGCATATCATAGTTGCGCGGCCGCTGGCGACGCTTTTCCTCAGGCTGAACCAAGTCGGGCCTGTCCGCGCTCTTCGGCGCATGCGCCGCGTCCGCCTGGACTAAGAGGGGCGAAGGCAATTCGGCGTGTTTCTTCTTGTTGCGCGCCCATTTGCGCGCCGGAACCGGGCCATGACCGTCAGTATCCAAGCGGCCCGGCGTTCCGCTTGTTGAATGTCTGATTTCGTTCCCCCTGCGATTCTGCGCAATCCTGGAACGGTCGGGGCGCCAGACGACGATCATGTCTGCACTTTTTGCCGGTTCACTCCTTGCGCCCGATGTCTCCGGGAAAACGGCTGGTGCTCCGGCGTCCACTTCCGGGGCGCCATCGGAGGGATCTGCGGCGCCTGACGTCGCTCTATCCACAAGGACAGCGTCGCTCCCGCCGTCCTCGGCAACGGCGTCGGCGACCTCAGGGAGGTCGTCTGCAGACTCAGCTGCGACGTCAGCCCCCTGAAGGACGGTGTCAACATCCGCTGGGACGGCGTCGGCCCCCTCTGGGACGGCGTCAAGCGGCGGCTCAGCGGGCGACGCAGGCAAAACCGTGTCGGCCAGGGCCTCCTCGTCGCTGGCTGCTGGCGGCGACGCTGGATCGTCCGTAATCGGACCTTGATCTTCCGCCGGCTTCCGCGATTCGGTTTGTCCGGCCGCTTCGTTGGCCGATTGGGACCCGAAAAAGTCCGATCGTTTCATTTCGACCATCCGGAATCCCATGGACCGCAAAATCGAAGCGAATTGCTCCCCTGAGCACCCGGTCAACGATGTCATCGCTCCGCTGACGACGAATCCTTTCGAGGTTCGGTGGCTCCCGGGCGCAATTCCCGGCGGTTCCTCGGCGATCGCCGCTCGGATCATGCCGGCAAGGCGTTCCACCACATCCACGCGCACGATTCGTTCGCCGCATGGCCGATACCCGGCGACGCGATATGCCTCTTTCGAGATCCCTTTATCCGACGGCAGAGAGGTCCGGCCAGACGAGGCGACCGGGCCAAGTGCCCGTAGAAGCTCGCTGGCGTCGCCGGGCGCTTGAAGACTCCACAGCTGAAGGGCCAAGGTTCTTGGCGCCGGCTTGAGCAACGCTGGGACAAATATATAGTAGGCGCCGAAGCGCGCCCCTTGCTTTCTCAGTTCCGCCCGGTCGTCTTGAACCAGCGTCTTGATCTTCCCCTTGATCGGTTCGCGCTCCAAAACCCCCAGCGACCGCACCAGCTCGTGAGCCAAATCGCGAACGATCTCCGCCCCTTCTTGAATGCCTTCGAGAGCGAACAGCGGCGCAAGAATGCGTCGCGTCATTGCCGCGATCCAAAGTTCAATTCGCGTCTTTACCGTCTCTCGAGCCGCAACCGGCAACGACTCGTCAGCGAAGATCACCGCGCTTGGGTTGAGTATATCTGGCCCGAGCGAGAGTTTTGCGACCGGGTCGCCCAACCATCGAATTATACCATCGTTTGAAAGCACAATCGCGGCGTCGACGGCCTGGTGGAGGCGCGCGGCGCGCGCCTCCAGTTCCAGTCTGAGGGCGTCGCGCCAGGCTTGGTCGCCCGCCTGCGCCGCGCCATGATCTTCGCCGCCGACAACCTGGAAGCCTTGAACAACCGAAAAGTTGTGGCGCGGCTGTGGCTGCTCGGCCAGCAGATCTTTCTCCTCGGAGCTCGGCCCCACTTCCACCATCACAAGCTCCTTGAGAGAGCGCAGAGAGACTGCACCCGATCATGGCCGACGGCAACATCCTTGCTCGAGCAGCGGCGCACTGTCGACCCGGCTCCGCGCGCCCGTAAAATGAGCCAGCCGCTGGCCGCTTGGCGCCTCCATAGGCCATTGTTCAGGCGAGCGCACGATCGTCGTAGTCTTCGGGCGAAGTCTCATCGACAGCCTGAGAACGCAGAACCAATGAAAGCGTGGCCGCGACGAGGAAATTGACGAGCACTGCTGTCAATCCGTTATACGCAGCGAAGCCAAGGCCGAGATCGACGTCGCCGACCAGCGGGATATCCCAATTCAGCGCGTGCACCGGAACCCAGGCCTTCCCGTTCCAGGAGAGGGACGTGCCGACAATCATGCCTGCCGCCCAGCCGATCAGCAGCGCCCAGCCGCTGAACCTGCGGGTGTAAAGGCCCAGAATCATCGCCGGAAATATCTGAACCATCCAGACGCCGCCCAGCAATTGCAGGTCGAGAGCGAACTGCGTCGGCATGAAAAAGATTACCGCGAGCGCGCCAATCTTCACCGCCAGCGAAGCCAATTTAGCGAGAAGCGATTCCTCCTGCGGCGTCATCTCCGGGTCAATGAACGGCTTCCAAATGTTGCGAGTGAAGGTGTTGGCCGCCCCAATCGACATGACCGCCGCCGGCACTAGGGCACCAAGGGCAATCGCGGCGAAGCAAAAGCCCGCGAACCAGTCTGGGAACGCCCAAAGCATGAGCTGCGGCACCGCGTCCTGCGGGGTTTCAACCTTGACCCCGGCGGCAAGCGCCATCAACCCAAGCAAGGCGATGAGACCCAGCACCAAGGAATAGGCGGGCAGAGCCATCGTGTTGAAGCGAATGGCGCGCCCACTCGAAGCCGCGAGCGCGCCTGTCAACGCGTGCGGATACATGAACAGCGCCATCGCCGAACCGACCGCCAGCGTGATGTACGGACCGACTTGTGTAGGCTTCAGGGTTAGCCCGGCCGCGAGCTTGGAATTCGCGGCGACCTTTGCGTCAAACGCCTTGCCAGCCGCCTCGAAAATGGCTCCGAAACCGCCGAGTTCATAGGGAATCACCACGATGGCCGCGATGACGAAAATATAGATCATCGCGTCCTTGACAAACGCGATCATCGCCGGCGCGCGTAAGCCGCTCTTGTAAGTGAAGAGCGCGAGAATGACAAACGCAATGGTGATCGGGGCATGCGCCATAATCCCTTGGCCGGAGAAGCCGAGCGCCAGGATGACCTTCTCGAGGCCGACGAGCTGCAGCGCGATGTAAGGCATTGTCGCCAGGATGCCGGTCAGCGCGACCGCAAGCTCCAGCCCTTGGTGGCCGTAGCGGCCAAGCACAAAATCACCTGCCGTGACGTAGCCATGTTTGCGCGAGACCGCCCACAGTCGCGGCAAGGTCAGGTACAAGAACGGATAGACGATGATCGTATAGGGCACGGCGAAGAACCCGAAGGCGCCAATGGCGAACACAACCGCGGGAATCGCGATGACCGTATAGGCGGTGTAGAGATCGCCCCCGAGCAGGAACCAGGTAATCCAACGGCCAAAGCGGCGCCCTCCAAGGCCCCATTCGTTGATTTGGCCGAGATCGGCCGCTTTCCAGCGCGCCGCGACGAAGCCGAGCGCCGACACCAGGCCAAAAAAGAACACGAAGACGGCTGTGGCGACGACGTTGAGGTGGTCGAACATGCCTAGTCCTTACCGATCCGATCCGCAGCAAGAATTGCCAGGGCCGAGATTGGAATAAGGACGAGCTGGAACCAGAAGAAAAAGGGAATGCCGAAAAGGACGGGCGGAACCGAATTGTAAAGCGGGACCCAGAGCGCCACAATACAGGGGACAAGCAATAGGACCAGCTTCATTATTCCCCCGAATCGACGAATGCACGATCATCACGCCAGTGATAAGACACCGCCGTTCGATCTAGCGAGTTTCGCAGGCCCGGTCGAGGGCCTCTTTCACTCGAAGCGTCGCCCGGTTGAGCCCTCCGATCGCAGTCTTCAAGCCTCTGCTTTCGCAGTGCAGGTCATCCGTGGTAATGAGCGGCCCAATGACCGCACGCCTCGATTTGCGCTTTCAACGGGTCGCCGCCGAAGGTCGGGCCGCGCTTTTGACCTTCATCATGGCCGGCGATCCGGACACCGAGACCTCATCGGCGATCCTTGCCGCTCTGCCAGCCGCCGGCGCAGACATTGTCGAGCTTGGCATGCCCTTTAGCGACCCGATCGCGGACGGTCCGGCGATTCAAGGCGCTGGCCGTCGGGCACTCGAGGCCAACCAGACGCTGCCGGCGACCCTCAGAATGGCAAAGCAATTCCGGGCTTGGGATCCGGACACGCCGCTCATCCTGATGGGCTATTACAATCCCATTTACATCTACGGCGTCGAGGCGTTCTTGACCGATGCCAAAGCGGCGGGGGTCGACGGGCTGATTGTCGTCGATTGCCCGCCTGAGGAAGACGACGAGATTTGTCTGCCCGCGCGCCGAGCGGGGCTCGCTTTTGTTCGCCTGGTGGCGCCCACCACGAGCGATGATCGTCTGCCCGAGATTCTCGCTAACGCCGGCGGCTTCGTCTATTTTGTTTCGATCACAGGGGTGACCGGAGCCGCCGCGCCAGACGTCAAACTGGTGGCCGAAGCGGTGGCGGGCTTGAAGCGTCGCACGGACCTGCCAGTCGCGGTCGGGTTCGGCGTCAGAAACGCCGAAACCGCCCGGGCGATCGCAGGAACCGCAGACGGCGTGGTAGTCGGTTCGTCCATCGTCGAGGCGATAAGACTTTCGCTGGACCGCGGAGCGGCAACCCCGTCGACCCTGGTCGCCGCAACGGAATTGGTCAACAAACTGGCCCAAGGCGTGCGAGCCGCGCATAAGTGAGCGTTTGTAAACGACCGACCCACCGGAGCCAAAGCCGCGCATGAACTGGATCTCGAACGTCGTGCCCCCGAAGATTCGTTCGTTGCTGCGCCGCGACACGCCCGAAAATCTTTGGGTCAAGTGCCCGGAGAGCGGGGAACTGGTCTTCCACAAGGATCTGGAAGCCAATCTCATGGTTGTCCCCGGTTCGGGCTATCACATGCCGATCAGCCCCAAAGCCCGTCTTGCCTCGCTTTTTGACGATGGCGTCTACGAGGAATTCGCCACCCCTGAAACGCCATCCGATCCATTGAAATTTCGCGACATCAAACGCTACTCGGATCGCTTGAAGGAAAATCGCGCCAAAACGGGAGCAACGGATGCGGTCACCGTCGCATTTGGCCGGCTCGAGGGGCAGGATGTCACCGTTGCGGTCCAGGACTTTGCGTTTCAGGGCGGAACTCTTGGGCTAGCGGCTGGAGAGGCGATCGTCGCCGGCATCTTCGCGGCGATCGAGCGAGCGACGCCATTCCTGATCTTCACGACATCGGGGGGCGCCCGAATGCAAGAAGGCATGTTCGCTCTCGCGCAAATGGTGCGCACGACCATCGCCGTCCGACGGCTCCGCGCCGCGAAGCTTCCGTATATTGTGATCCTGACCAACCCAACCACCGGCGGCGTGACGGCGTCATACGCAATGCTGGGCGATGTGCATATCGCCGAGCCCGGAGCGGTAATCGGCTTCGCGGGCGCCCGGGTGATCGAGCGGACAATTCGCGAGCGCCTGCCGGAGGGCTTCCAACGCGCCGAATACCTGCGCGACCACGGAATGGTCGATCTGGTAGCGCCGCGACCGCAACAGCGGGAGACCCTCGCCCGTCTCTGCCGGCTGCTCACTCGCGCCCCGGCAGCGAAAGCGGCATGAGCGAGGTGGGCAAGCGCTGTCCGGTTTTGTTTTCGGCGAGGACGATTATCTAAAGGGGCGGTGGGCTGTTCACGGCCCGGTTCGGCGCTTGGAAAGACCGATCGCAACAGGAGGCTTAAGCGTCATGGCAGGTTCAACAGAACGGGCGGTTCTCGCTGGCGGGTGTTTCTGGGGCGTGCAGGATCTCATTCGCCGCTATCCAGGGGTGATTTCGACGCGGGTCGGCTACAGCGGCGGCGAGGTCCCCAATGCGACCTACCGCAACCATGGCAATCACGCCGAGGCGATCGAGATCGTCTTCGATCCGGCGCAAATTAGCTACCGCAAGCTGCTCGAGTTCTTCTTTCAGATCCACGATCCGACCACCCGAAACCGTCAAGGCAACGACGTAGGCGCGAGCTATCGTTCCGCGATCTTTTTCACCAATGACGAGCAAAAACGGGTGGCGCTCGACACCATCGCCGATGTCGAGGCGTCAGGTCTATGGCCGGGCAAGGTGGTGACCGAGGTCGCGCCGGCCGGTCCGTTCTGGGAGGCTGAGCCCGAGCATCAAGATTACCTCGAGCGCTACCCGAACGGCTATACCTGCCACTATGTCCGACCGGACTGGGTGCTGCCAAAGCGGGCTGCGGCCGCGGAATAGGCAGGGCAGTCCAGGATCGTTTGATCTTCTCAGCGCGCAGGGTTTCGCCTCGCGCGCTGAGACCGGCGCCGAGCGTCAAAATAGTTCCAAGTCCTCGTGCTATCGGCTGGGGCCGGCGATGGGACGTGGAGGTTCGCCAAAGTCGAGGCATTTCAGGAGAAAGTCGATGCTTGAGCCCCTCGACGACACTTTTGCCGAACACGCGACGCGCCTGCGGCGCATCGCCGCCATCGCCGCCATGGCATTCGCCCTGGGGGGCGCCCGAGACGCCTCCGCGGAGGTCATCTTCGACAACAGCACCGGAACGAGTTCCTCGGGCGGGTATGTCGTCGGCGAGTATAGCCCGGGCTCGGTTTACGCGCTGGGAGGCAATTTCACCGTGCCGGTCGGCGCCCCCCTTCATCTCGTCGGCGGCTCGATCGGCGTTTCGTTCGGCGCGTCCAGCACCGGATTGAACGAGATGGATCTCGAGATCGCGGAGGATGTCGGCGGCGCCGATCCGGTCGGCGCGATCCTGGCGAGTGCGACGATCAGCGACCTGCCGACGGTTCTTACGTTCGTTGATTTTACGGTGTCGCCAGAAGCGCTTCTG
>Ga0209006_10005327_pt1 | contig 11685 bp, 14 predicted proteins | sample JacPin_JW_Ref_O2_FD_188567 | JGI IMG/M metagenome (GOLD analysis project Ga0209006, IMG submission 188567) | Forest soil microbial communities from Algoma, Ontario, Canada - Jack Pine, Ontario site 1_JW_Ref_O2 (SPAdes) (version 2) | ecosystem: Environmental > Terrestrial > Soil > Boreal... | reverse complement strand
TTTCAGTTGGATCCAGAACTGGGCCAGATCAGAATGGATCCGACACAAGCTCAGCAGATCCTGCTCAACCTGGTGCTGAACGCGCGAGATGCCATGCCTGGCGGCGGCGAGATCAAGGTCGAAACCAGCAACTGCCGGGTTCAGATCCTCGCTGAATCGCGCTTCGGCGGATTGCCGATCGGAAGCGTGGCGCCTCCATCGCTCCCCTGCGCACTCTTTGTGGTCGGGGATAACGGCTGCGGAATGCAGCCCGAGACTCGCGCTCATCTTTTCGAACCTTTCTACACGACCAAGTCAGACGGGCGGGGTACTGGGCTCGGATTGGCCACCGTCTACGAGATCGTGACCAGCAACGGTGGTTTGATCCACGTAGCCAGCACGCCCGCTTGCGGTTCGCGGGTCAGCGTGCTTCTGCCGCTGGTCCCCGACGACTTTTCAAAATCCCAGCCCGTCAACGATGTACCACCAGAAATGAACGAGGGGGCACTTCCCGATCCGAAAAGGAATAAAACGCCATGACGTCTGCCACCATGACTCCCATGTTTACCGCGCCACAACTGCAACCAGCGAATTTTCTCAATCTCCTGATCGTGGATGACGAAAGACAAATTCGCGAAGCCTGCCGCGAGATTGCGCAGTCTCTTGGATTCAGTGCCATCGTTGCTGATTCGGCGGAGCATGCCTACCGGCTGCTCGAAACTCAGAATGTGGATGTAGCCCTGCTCGACCTGCGCCTGCCCGGGGCGGGTGGGCTGGACGCGCTGCGTCGCATCAAGGAGCGAAGACCCGAAGCCATCGTCGTCGTGGTGACCGGTTATGGGACGGTGCAGTCCGCCGTCCAGGCCATGAAACACGGAGCTTACGACTATGTGACCAAGCCCTTCAGTGTCGATGAACTGAAATTGTTGCTGGAGCGCGTCGCGAGTCATTTGAAGCTGAAATCAGAGAATCGCATGCTGCGCGAGAAAGTGAAATCCAAACAAGGATTCGGCGGCATCGTCGGTCGCGCCCCGGAGATGGAGAAGCTTTACCGCATCATTGCCAAAGCCGCGAACAGCGCGCATCCGGTGTTGATACTCGGCGAAAGCGGCACGGGCAAGGAAATTGTGGCGCGTTCTATTCACTACACCGGACCGTTCCGGGATAAACCCTTCATTCCGGTGGATTGCGGGTCGCTGGTGCCTACGCTGATCGAAAGCGAACTGTTCGGATATGTCAAAGGCGCATTCACCGGCGCTAACCAGGCTAAGGACGGGCTCATGGCTATCGCCGAAGGAGGAACCATTTTCCTCGACGAGGTCGGCGAACTTCCCGTCGATCTGCAAGCCAAAATGCTCCGTGCGATTCAGGAAAAGGAAATCCGGCCGGTGGGGAGCACACGCCGGATTCCCATCAATGTGCGCATCCTGGCCGCGACCAATCGCGATTTGGAGCAGGCCGTCATGCAGGGCGCATTCCGGCGCGATCTATACTTTCGGCTCAATGTGTTGAGCCTGCGTATTCCCGCCCTGCGGGAGCGCCGCCAGGACATTCCATTGTTGATTGCGCACTTCCTGGACCGGACGTCGCGAACCTCTGGGCACGAGAAGTTGCTGAGCGACGAAGCTCTCAAAGCAATGCTGGCCTATGACTGGCCGGGTAACGTGCGGGAGTTGGAAAACTGTCTGGAGCGGACTTTCGCCTTCACCAGCGGCCCGCTTATCCATACCACCGATTTGCCCCGCGAAATTGGCAGGCTGCAGGGGCCAGAATCCCTACCGGGGGAGAACGGGAGTCGCGGGAAAATCATCCCGATGGCGGAACTGGAGAGGCAGACGATCCTGAATGCGATCGCGGAATTAAACGGAGACAAGCTGCAGGCAGCGCGGCTGCTGGGAATCGGCAAGACGACCCTCTACCGCAAGCTGAAGGACTACGCCTTGGGGGCGTGCCCGCCCTGAGGCGCGGATGTCGATTTTCCGTTCTGAACCTGCGGGAAGAGGTCGAGTTCCGCGGCGGGAAGTGTCTTGGTATGCAATTCCGTTAACCGCTTCATTTTCACTATCCATTGGCATGGTGCGAGACGTGCTACTTGAAATGCATGATTCTATTAACGACACCTTCAGCACGCGGCCAACAGTGCGCTGAATCCTTGCAAATTGCGACTGGTGAGGAAATACACTGGGCGCAAAGCCCGCAACAGGCGGCTACCCGCCTGCGCGAACAAACCTATACCGCAGCGGTAATCGACCAGTTTCTACTCGAAACCGAACCTGAAGAAGGCGAGCAGATGATCGAACACCTGGGCACCGCGTTTCCCGTCTACATCAATTTTGCGGTGACGGGCATGGACCGTCTGGTGCGGGAAGTGCGGTCAGCGCTGCATCGCCGCGCGCGCGAAGAATCGGTCGCGCGACGCTCTGTTGTCGCGCAGATGCACAGCGGGATGAGTGAGACGCTGACGGCTCTTCTTCTTTCCTGCGAACTGGCCATGTCGGTGCCCGACCTTCCCGATCATGCGGTAGAGAGGATACGTGATATCAATAAGTTACTAATGGAACTTCGCATTCACCTGCAAGTGAGCTGATTCGGAGGTCTGTTCCGTGACAGCGGAACGGAGGGCGACCCAGAACCATAATTCTCCAGCCGGAATCTCGGTGATCGGTAAACAACCGGGGAGGGCTGCGCATGGTGGAAGGCGTTGTTGAGTTGCTGGGCGGTCTGGGTTCGAGCGCGCTGATTTTAATAGTCGGCTTTTGTATCGTCGGCTCAATCGTGGCGGCCCTACGAGCGGTCAGCCGGGGAAGCGGTATTGCGATCGCAAGGAGGTGACGAAGGGCTTTGGTTTTGTGGGTAAACTGGCTGTTGTGGGATGACTGCAACAGCGACATTTCTACAGAAGCCGAATGTTCGGAGGGAATGCAGCATGGCTGAAAGAGAGCGCAGGAACTGGAGAGAGCTGTGCTACGCCGCGCTGGGGGCGAAAGATCCCGATGAGTCGCTGAAAATCGTTCAGGAACTCAACCAGGCTCTAAAACGCGAAGAACAAGTGCGGCGTGATTTCAGGGACGCCCCTGCGAGCGAACAAGGCTTCCGCCTAAATCAACGGTTGAGAATTGCAAAATTCACGGTAACGCGGTGACATTCTGCGCTTGCGGTATTTCCCACAGAGAGAAAGAACGGCGGCTCCTAGCTCATCGAGTCTCCGAGTCGATAATGTCGATACCGGCGAGAAACAAAATATCAGGACAGCGCTTCTATAAGGGGCCGTGGCTCGCAGTCTCGGCCCCCCGACTCGGATTGAGCAGCGGCTATTTGGGTTGAACAGCCAACGCTCGCTCCGGTCGCCGCGTCCTCCGGGTGAGCGCTTCTTGTCTATTCAATCGCTCGGTGACGTTCTTGAAGCGGACATTTGCATAACCTACGCGCTTCGCCACGATGCGGCATTCGAAGGCGACGCTGGATGCACCGCCACCGAGTTCCCGCACTTCAAACCCGGAACCAGTCTAGGCGCTGATGTAGAGCCGGCACTGCTGCCCAGATTCCGGAGGGGGACGTGGCTTATAGCCACGTCCCTTGCCGGCAGAGTGGAGCGCCGTTATTTTTGTGTTTGAGGGAGCCCTGGTTTGCTGGTTTGCGCGATCCGGGGTGGCGAGATCGGCAGCAGCTTCGGCGCCACCGCCATTGGCCGCGGCGCAACCAGTTGGTGCACTGGCGGCGTCGGCATCGGCATCGTGGGGATGAATTTTGGCTTCGTCAACGGCAGCGGCGGCCTCGCTTGCCGGCGCGGGGCCGCCTGTAGCTTGAAGCGCTCCGTCAAGTCTTCGAGGCGAACATTCTCATAGCCCTTGCGCTTGGCCATCATGCGGTAGTCGAAGGCGATGCTGGATGTCCCTCCACTTTGTTCATGCACCTCGTCATCACCAAATCGCGAGAGTTGGGTTATCAGGGCATCGAACTCGATGCGCGTCTTGCGCTCGGTGAGATCGAAATGAAGGCCGGTCAACCGACCGCGGGACGCAGGCACCTGACCTCCGTCGAGGCTGACGCTAAGTCCAAAGGTTACAACCTCGTCGCTCATAAAGCGGCCAAGGCCGGCAGTTGACACTTCTGCGGCAATTCGACCGGTAGCAACGAAATGGAGGTGTGACTGAGCGGTTGACCTCATTCACCCCAGCCAGCGCCTCGTGACATTACGCAACTCCTTGCCGCCGCTGTTGCGATCGAGACAGCGACAATGGACTACACGGCGATTGCCTGATTGAAGATCATTGGCCGCGACGCTGGTTACCATGACGCAAATCGCCGACCATTCAAATCCTGAGTGTTGAGGATCGCCCAGTATCCAGCGAAGGCTTGTCGTACGTACATCGCTGAAAGGGCGATTGGGCTCTAGCGTACTCTTAGTGCCGTGCTCCGTTTTGCGATATGATTCGCTACACATGTCGAAGAAATCCGCCAACTTCGAAGTGACGTGCCCGTGTTGCAGCGCGGTGCTCAAGATCGACGTCGATACGCGGGCCGTGATTGCGCACACCGCCGCCGTGAAGCCGAAAATGTTTAACGATATGGAGGCCGCGGCGAAAGCGATGCGCGAGCAGGACAGCCGCCGCGAATCCATCTTCCAGCAATCCGTGGAAGCGCAGAGGAATGCGTCTTCGTTACTCGAAAAGAAGTTTCAGGAAGCCGTGAAGAAGGCCAAAGAGTCTCCCGATACGGGCAAGCCCATTCGGGATTTCGATCTCGACTGATTCATCCAAAGTGAATGCATTGCGCATGAATTCCCGTCCTCTGCTTCTCGGACATCGCGGCGGCCGAGCGCTCCCGTCGATCCCGGAAAATACGCTGGCGTCATTCGATCGCGCGCTGGCCGACGGTTGCGACGGCTTTGAGTTCGACGTGCGCCTCACGGAAGACGGAGAAGCCGTCGTCGCTCACGATCCGCGCTTTGGAAAGTTCAAGATTGAGCGGACGATGGCGCAGCAACTCCCGACCCTGCCACGTTTGCGGGACGTCCTAAAGCGCTACCAGGCCAACTCGTTTCTTGACATCGAAATTAAAGTCCGCGGGCTGGAGAGGATCACGGTCGATCTGTTCCTTCGGCACAAGCCGCGCCTCGGATGCGTCGTCTCGTCGTTTGTGCCGGGGGTCCTCAAAGGTTTCCAGGCTCAGGACGCGACGGTTCCGTTGGGCTTGATCTGCGAGACCCAGACGCAACTTCGCCTGTGGACTGAACTTCCGGTCGCATATGTGATTCCTCACCACGCGCTTGCCGATCCCGAATTGATCCGCAAAATCAAGGGTGCAGGCAAGAAAGTGATCGTCTGGACAGTGAACGATTCGGCAGCGATGCAAAGGTTTGCGGAGTTGGAAGTCGACGGCATCATCTCCGACGACCCGAGCCTTCTCTGCCACACGCTGAGCCCTAAAGAAGCGTGATCTCTCCCATGTCGATGGCGACGAGCAATGGTTCTTTCACCAACTGATAGTCGCCTTCGTACGCATACACTCGGCGCCTGGCTGGAACGGTGATGCCGTCTACGTCGCGGTAATCCGAGGCATAGTTGAGCCCGGTTGCGCCGCCGAGGATGTCCACGGTGTAGTCGTGCCGGCGAAGCAAGCCGTCAGGCCCGAAGCAGGAAATCTGTGTCTTCGTGTGACTCTTGACACTGTTTGGAAATGTGACCTTCAGCCGCCGCCAGGTTTCGTCCTCGACTTGAATCGATGCAATCTCTTCGGTGATGAATCCGTCATATGTGTAGAGGAACGGAGTATTGAGATACGTCCACAACGCCTCACCAACGAAATAAACCACGTGAATGTCGTTCCACGGCGTCTCTCGCTGTTGGCCTGCAAATGACTCTTCTGGATTATCGCGGGCCTCGGTGAGTGTTCCGTTCGCGGTTTCGATTACGATGCGATTCGGCTCGAAAATAGCCCGCTTGTCCTGCCCGGGAAAGTCGACCGTGACGCGCTCGTTCTGTGTTTCGGACGTCAATACTACGTTCTTGAGAAAATCTGGCTTATCTTTGACATACCAGATCGCGCCCGTGATGGATGCCGCAACTTTGATTGCCTTGACTCTGTTCCAGCGGTCGAGGCCGCCGTGCGCTTTGATCGCTAGACTCAATAAATCGTTCATCAATGCTCCTGGCAGGTGCACGGCTGCGCCCTGCTGACAGTCAAAGCCCCCACTCTCTCCCGCAAAGAACGCGAGAGAGGGATGGGGCACCCTGTGGTCTAGGCTGCTGCGCTTATGTCGATTGAAGCGGCCGCTTCGATTATGAAAGCAGCGACCTCTGCCGGTTTCGAGAGCATCGCCAGATGGCTAGTGGCGACGGTCAGTGTTTTCGCATTCATTCTTTTGGCTGTACTGGTTTCCTGTTCGGGTGCGATCGTGCGATCGTTGGAAGCGACGACGAACCAGCTGGGTTTGGCGTGCCACGCAGCCTTCTTGATCGGCGTGCCGAGGATCGCGCTCTGAGTCGCCCCCTGGACTGCGAATATCAGGCCCTGCTCGGCGGGAGTGAGGTCCTGGGCAAAACTCTCACGGACTCCTTTTTCTGTCAGCACCAGATAGCCGTCATCGACCTGTCGAAACTCGCTTTAGGCCGGAGTCGTCGGATATTGCGCCGCCATTCCCCGGAGGGTTTCGCCTTCTTCCGGAGCGAAAGCCGCAACGTAAACCAATCCCGCTACTTTGGGATTGTTTCCGGCTTCAGTAATCACAGCGCCGCCGTAAGAATGGCCGACCAGAACCACAGGACCGTCCTGCGCGTTGATAAGGCGATTGGTGGAGGCCACGTCATCGGCGATCGAGCTTAGAGGGTTCTGAACGGCGACAGCGTGCAGTCCTTTCGCCTGCAACAGGGGAAGAACCTTCGACCAGCTTGAGCCGTCGGCCCAGGCACCGTGCACTAGAACGATGTTCTTGATTCCCTGCATAGATTCTCCTTACACAAACAGTGAGTTGAAAGTGTTGACCGTTCGCCCTAAAGCCCGAGCGATAAATGGAAGATCAAGAGATGGAACCCGTGCGCATCCGGATCTCGTTTGCCGCTACAGTTTCTGTCGGGTCGATTCGGGATGACGCCATCCGGAAGACTGGCGAAGGTGAATGAGTTAGGAGATGTTAGTGTTGAGTACCACAAAGAGTGACCTACAGCCTAGCACGTCGGTGGCGGGCACGTGTCTTTGATCCCAATTGTCGCTAGAATGGCCGGATTTGCGAACCACGGCTCTCAGATCCTTACGGCGCGCCGGCGGCGACGGCATTCCCACCAGAAACGGCTGCCTTGGCTTCTTTCATGCCCGTCTGGATGTGGGCCTCCCAGTCGAGGTGCGGGATCGGCGACGCGGATGCGGCCTGGTAGAGAGCGAGTGCGTCCTGTGGACGCTTTAGTTTCTTCGCACAGAGCCGGGCGGCGCTCAGTTGCGCCGTCAGAGACTGCCGCTCAGCCGGATAAGCGGCGGCCAGTTGCTGATATTCGCTCAACGCGCGCTCGAATTCCTGTTTCTCTTCCACGCCTTTGCAGAGTTCAAGCCACGTTGTGGCCGGCAGCCTGCCGCCGCCTGAGTCGATGAACTCGGCGTAGTCCTGAAATGCGGCTTCGATCTCGTGCGCTTTCAGACGCAGAGCGCAGGTCTTGACCGTGGCGTCGAGATAGGCCCTGGTGTTGCCTTGTCGCGTATGGATTTGCCGCAACAGGCTCCACGCATCGAGCGAGGCCGGCTTCGCACCTACGTGATTGGTGAGCAAAATGACTGCTTCATCGAACTGGCCATGTTCCATCATGTCGTTGGCCTGTTCGATGTCCGGATCCGAACTCCAACTGACCTGCTCTTCGATTGCTTTGTTGGCTTTGTGTTCGAGGCCGGAGTGCTGGATCGCCAGAGCCGCAAGCGCGCCGAACAGAAAGCCCCCGACGTGCGCCCAATGCGCCACGCCGCCGGTCGAGCCCACTAGCGATCCAAAGAAGACTTCGCTCAGCAGCCATAGAGGCAGCAGCCAGTAGGCTGCAGCCTTGAAGCGATATAGCTTGAATGCAAACAGCCACACCATCTCAATCTTCATTCTCGGGAAGCGCGCCAGGAATGCGCCCATCAGCGCGGCGACCGCTCCCGACGCGCCGAGCGTGGGTGTGATACTCCCTGGATTGGTCCAGGCATAAAACTGTAGCGCGGCCGCCCCTGCGATCAGATAAAAGATCGAATAGAGCCGGCGGCCCCATGCGTCTTCCAGCACGAATCCGGCAAGCCAGAGAAACCACATGTTGCCGATCAGGTGCAGCCAGCCTCCGTGCAGGAAATTTGCCGTGAGATAACTGATCGGCCTGGGCGCTGCCGGGATGAAGGCGTACTGCTGCGTGACCGACGTGGCGGACAGTTTCTCCAATTGCTGGTTCAGTGAATCCATTTCTTGCTGCAGCTTCGAGGCGTCCTCTGTCATTTTAATCTTGGCGTCGTAGGGGTCAATGATGTCGCGATAGGGATTCTGCACCTGCTTCCAGGCGTCGGGATGACTTTCCTTGAAGTTATCGACCAGGTGTTGCGACTCGGCTGGCATCCTCAATTCGGGATGCAGCGCCGCGAGAATCAGGATGTGGGACTTTACTTCACCGAGCAGCGGTGTCTCGTCGTCCATCGCATTCATGGTCAGGAGAAAGACCAGCACATTGATGGCGATCAATGCGAGGGTGATGATGGGCCAGCGGCGCGCCGTCATGTTCTCGTGCTTGATGGGAATCAACATGGCATCCGCTCTCGGTGGGGAGAAATTCGGGGCTTGTCGCGCAAGTTTAATTGTGGGGCAAGATCATTCCCAGATGACTCTGGGACAGCTTCAATCTTTGGTAACTTGAGGAGGCATGGGGAGACGATGCCTCGGCATCCTCGCGAAAGTTTTCGCATGCGGGTAAAGAAGCTTCTAACCACGAAGTTCGCTAAGAACGGCCGCGAAAGGCGCTAAGAAGATCGTTCGATGCAGCTTCTGTCGCTAGTCGGCGGCTGCGTCCAGGACCGACGTGCGGCGGGCGGGACGGCGCAGGAATGCGCTGCGTTCCATTTCAAACGATTCCAGATTCGATCCCAGGTCCTGATCGCTCCAGCCCAGCACGGCTCCAATGCGCAACGCAGCTTCGCGGCTGCAGGATTCGGACCAGCATGCGCCCAGCGCAACCGGAACGCGGCGCAACAGCACATCGCCCAGGCTTACAGCACACTCTTTGCGGTAAGCCTCTACCACTTCGGCGATGATGTGCGAGGTGTGGGGACAGATTGGTGCGCGCAGTTCGGCGCTCACCAGCGCCATGCGCGCAATGTCGATGGCGTGTTGTCCGTGCCACTCCATCATGCCGCGAGCCGTTTCTTCGCTCACCGATCCCGCGCGGGCGATCTCCAGGACTTCGTGGTCCAGCAGCGGATCGAGAGATGCGCCCGACCCTAGTGCGACTGCCTTCGGCTCGGCGACCGTGAGACCAACCTTGCGCGCGCATTCCCGCGCGAGAGAAGAAGCCGTGGTCAGCTTGCCTCCGATGACCGAGATCAACTTGGCCGCGCCATCATCGGCGTGGTCGTGCAGAAAGTGCCGTCGCGTGACCGCAGAGGGATTGTTCCCAGGCGAGTTGGGCAGAGGGCGCACACCCGCGAAAGCGAACTTGATATCGTGTTCCGAAAGTCTTGCCTTGGGGAATAGTTTCGTGACTGTACGCAACAGGTATTCGATTTCCTCGTTCGACGGGACGGTTTTTGACGGATCGCCGCTGTCGGCCACTTCGGTGGTACCGATCAGGGTCTGGTCATTCCAGGGCAGGATGAAAATCGGGCGGCCGTCTGCCGCTTCGGTATAAAGAGCCGCAGTCGGGGCCCCGGAGAAGCGCGGCAAAACAATGTGCGATCCGCGAATGCCACCGAGCATGGGTTGGCTCGTGCGCACTGAAGAGCGCTGGCATACGCGATCCGCCCATGGACCGCTGCAGTTCAGAACCCAGGCGGCGTCGACGCGCTCGTCTTTCCCGGAAACCCGGTCGCGCAACAGGACGCCCTGCGCTCGGCCGTGTACGACGTTCACGGCGAGGACCTCGCAGTGATTGCGGACCACGGCTCCGGCTGCGACGGCTTCTGTCAGCCACTCCGCCACAAGACGCTCAGGAAACTCGCACTGCGCGTCTTCATAATTGAATATGGACCACTTATGGCCGGCGTCGAGAGCGCGTTCAACGCGCTTTAGTTCCATTTCGCTTAGGTCGCTCTGTTTCTTACCGGCGATGCGCTGGTAGAGCCACAGCCCGGCACGGACTTTCATGGCATTGCGCTGGCTCTCTTCGTTGAGCAGGAAAAGAAAACGTATGGGATGTACCAGGTGCGACCGTTCGCGCAGCAGGCGTTCCCGCTCGCGCACCGATTCGCGCACCAGATCGAGTTCACCATGCTCCAGATAGCGCAGGCCACCGTGAATGATTCGCGTCGAGCGGCTGGTCACACCCGATCCGAAATCATTCTGCTCGACCAGCAGCACGCTCTTGCCGGCGCGAGCGATCTCGCGGGCCACGGCGACGCCGTTGATGCCGCCGCCGATCACCACCACATGAAAGTGCTGGTCTCCCAGAGGTGGACGAGGTTTAACAGCCAGGCTCATTGAGTGGTCTTTGGATGCCGATCCGGACTGCGCCGGGGATGCCGATTCGCTGCGGGATCCATTCCGCACACCCCAATAATAAGTTTGCCTTTAGCGGGATCACCAAGCTAGGTAACGGCAGTCTATGGTTGGTAGTGACCGATCTCCTGGTTACCTGCCTCCAATGGTAACGGAAGTAACCCAGGCCCGAGACGGACTGTTGGCGCAGTTAGCTCGCGATGTGGTGGACGAAGTTAGAGCGTCGCGCAGCATCTTACTGCGGCTTTTTCTTGATCAGTCCCATGACTCCGTTTAACGGATTCTGCTGGCCACTGCTCTTCCCGTTCAGGGCATTCTTCAGAAGGGCGGCAGCGATTCCTTTCACGTCAGGAACGAACCTGGGGTCGGAAGTTGTGCCGGCAATCGCGAACGGGACGGCCATTCCGCCTACCGCGGCATTCATTTTGAACGCGAGCTGGTTGGCGGGACTCACCGTTCCGGTGCCGGTCAGAACTCCGATCGCAGGAACAGTCAAATTGATGTTGTTTGCTTGCGTGCCCTCGGGTGCGACGCGGACGTCAGAGCTGAAGTTTTGGATCGTTGTGTCGTTGCCGGTTTGCTTGCCCGACAGCGCGGAGACGGCGGCGAGTTTGGAGCCCAGGTCAAAGTTAGCCAACGAGGAATTTTCCAGGCGGATTGTTCCAGTAGTTACCAGTTTGTCAATCGGACCAGAGCTAGCCACATCGATGTTGAAAGTGCCGCCCTTCAATGCTGACTTTGGAGGCAATACGACGCCAAACGCCGGCAGCATGACTTCAAGATCGTCGACGGGCATGCCTTGTCCGTTCAGTTTCAGGTTCACCGCTGTGATGGCGCCGTGCGCTTCGTAGGTGCCTGTGAGATGCGCTACGGCTCTACCCATGGCGATATCGCCCTGCGTGATCGAACCAGCCTCTTTTGCCAGATCGTGTTCCAGCGCGTAAGTTACTTGGACGGGCTTTCCGGCGGGCGATCCCTTCGCTACGACCTGTAATCCAGAGGCTTTCAGCGTGCCATTGGCTTTGGCCCGATGTCCGTCAGATGTGAGCGTT
>Ga0209006_10005325_pt1 | contig 11687 bp, 11 predicted proteins | sample JacPin_JW_Ref_O2_FD_188567 | JGI IMG/M metagenome (GOLD analysis project Ga0209006, IMG submission 188567) | Forest soil microbial communities from Algoma, Ontario, Canada - Jack Pine, Ontario site 1_JW_Ref_O2 (SPAdes) (version 2) | ecosystem: Environmental > Terrestrial > Soil > Boreal... | reverse complement strand
TGCGCTGGCGGGCAAACGTATAAAAATGACAAAATCCGTAACCAACGGCGTCTTTTCCCCACCTGCCAAAGGCACCGCGACGGCTGAGCCCGAGCGTCAGAAGTCTAACCAGCACCTCCGCCGCAATCCGCCCATCGCCGGCGAAGCAGAAGCCATTGCCGCGGCGCAGGCCGGTGACGGAGCAGCCTTCGAGCGCCTTTACAGCCTGCACAAGCGCCGGGTCTACTCCCTGTGCCTGCGCATGCTGGGCAACGTAGCCGAAGCAGAAGATCTGACCCAGGAGGCGTTTTTGCAGCTCTATCGCAAAATCGCTACCTTCCGCAGCGAATCGGCGTTTTCGACGTGGTTGCATCGGCTTTCGGTCAACGTCGTGCTGATGCATCTGCGAAAGAAGGGTCTGTCAGTCGTTTCGCTCGAAGAGACCACGCAGGGAGGCGAAGACGATTCGCCGAAAAAAGATTTTGGCACTGAAGATTTAGCGTTAGCCGGATCCATTGACCGGCTGCATTTGCAGAGGGCCGTGGACGATCTCCCTCCCGGGTATCGCACGATTTTTGTACTGCACGACGTCGAAGGCTACGAACATAACGAGATAGCCAAGATCGTAGGGTGTTCGATCGGCAACAGCAAGTCGCAGTTGCACAAAGCGCGCATGAAGTTGCGCGACCTGCTTCGGATGAAAAGAGCCGAAAAGGCCGAAAAATCCTGAGCCGGTAAAGTGTCCCGGTGAACAAGTTCAATTTTGAACTCGTTCAAGCATTCGTGAAACGGCCGTAACGCTGGCAGAGGCGCAACAATACAAGCCGGCTGAAGTTGGAGTTACACTGTGTTTCGCGCGCTGGCTTGGGGAGAAGCAGCATGAATTGCGTTGAGCTGCAACAGAGTCTGCTGGAAGTGGAAGACGGCGGCAGCGCCGAACAGCGGGCTCACCTGAAATCCTGTACCGAGTGCTCGACTCTGTTGGCGGAGCTGGAGTTGATTACCTCTTCCGCAAGAGAACTGTGCGCCGCGGCGGATCCCAGTCCCCGGGTGTGGAATTCCATTGAAATCGCTTTGCGCCAAGAAGGACTGATTCGTCCGCAGCGGCCGAACCGGTCACTGATTCCCTCTTCTGGCAGCCGCTGGAGCGTGGCACGATGGCTTGTGCCCGCAGCCGCATTGCTGCTGCTTTCCGTCGGCCTCTACATTCGGCAGCACTCCCAGCCCGTACAAGTGGCCAGCAATGTCGTCAGACCTGCTAATCCCGAAGTTGTTTCAGATGCAGCCGTTGCCGGCCTGAACGACGACGACCTGCTGCAGGAAGTTTCCGACCAGGGGCCGGCTTTGCGCGCGCAATATGCCGACAATCTCAAAAGCGCCAATGAATTCATTCAGGATGCGAAGAACGAAGTCGCAGCCAACCCGAACGACGAAGATGCCCGCCGCTCGCTGGCCGAGGCGTATCAGCAGAAGGCCATGCTTTTTGAACTGGCCATTGACCGTTCCCTGCAATAATCTCAGGGGCTTGGGGATTTCACTTATGAGTGGGCGCATGGTACGGGTAGCGGCGATCGAGGTGGTGGCAATCGGGGCGATGACAGTGGCCACGCTGACCGCTCAGAGCCGCAAAGAATATCACTACAACGTCGGGCCGAAAGCCGTCGTGTCGGTGAACAATCCCTACGGCGCGATTTCCGTGAAGCCCTCGAGCGGCAACACGGTAAACATCATCGCCGTCCTCCGCTCCGACAAAGTTGAAGTCGACAACGGTCAGAACGGAAACCACATCGAGATTCAGTCGCATCTGTTGGCGGGTGCAGACGTAGACTCCGGACGCGTCGACTACGAAATCACGGTCCCGGCCGACGCCAGTGTCGCGCTGCACTCCAGCACCGGCCCGTTGCACGCGGAAAAGCTTCACGGCGACGTTACCCTGGAAGGCGCAGGAGCCACCGTCGACGTTCGCGACATCAGCGACGCTCATGTGCACGTAAAAACTCTGAATGGCCCTGTCACGCTCACCAACGTGCAGGACGGCCACGTGGAAGTCGATTCGCTCAGCGGTGACGTTACGCTCGACCGGGTCACCGGACCGCTTGTACAGGTCGTTTCCACCAGCGGCCGAATCAACTACAACGGCGACTTCGGCAGCAGCGGCGAGTACCGCCTGACCAGCCACAGCGGCGACATCGAAGCCACGGTTCCAGAAAATACTTCCGTCGATGTGAGCGCTCGCTCCGTGCGGGGCGAAGTTCACGACGACGTTCCTCTCCAGCCCAAAACGCACTCCTGGTTCCCGACCGAGGGGGGACGTGCCTTCATCGGTACTATGGGTCGCGCGTCAGCATCATCTACGGTGGTGCTGCGCAGCTTCAGTGGTAAAATCCAGCTCAGAAAACGCACCGCAAACGCGAAATAGAAAAGCAACGCTTGGTTTCGCAGGACTTTTCGTTCAACGCTCAAGGTTTCGAAACCCTGGGTTTGAAACGTTGAGTCCGGAACCCAGGACGGTTGCTACCTGGACACCTTGAAAAAGCGTCTTGGCAGAAAGCGTTCTGAGAAGACGCGTCCTAGGAAGAAAAGTCTCGGAGGCAAGCGAGATTCCCCGAAACGCAGTGCTTCACCAGCCCGGCGTTCTTCGGTGCCCGCCGCGAAGAACGCGAATCGCGGAGTTTTTCTTGTCGGATTTATGGGCGCGGGAAAAAGCAGTGTAGGCCGCGCCCTAGGGCAACGGCTCAATTGGATCTTTGAAGACCTCGACGACCGCATCGAGCGAATTGAAAAACGAAAGATCGCCGAGATTTTCGCGGCGTCGGGTGAACCGCACTTCAGGCAAGCCGAGCAGACGGCCCTACGGCAGGTGCTGGAAGAGTTACAAAGTGGTGTGGCCCGGGTGATTGCTCTTGGCGGCGGCGCGTTTGTGCAGAAAGAGAATGCCACGTTGCTGCTCGCGGCTGGCGTTCCCACGGTATTTCTTGACGCGCCAGTCGAAGAACTATGGCAGCGTTGCCGGGTCCAGGCGGAAGAAGCCGGAACGGAGCGTCCGCTGTTGAAGAGCCGGGATTCGTTTCGCTCGCTGTACCAGACCCGGCGCAAGAGCTACTTAAAGGCGCTGGTGAAAATTCAAACCGGAAGCCGCGACGTAGAAGCCATCGCTGCGGAGATCGCAAAAAAGCTGGGCTTGAAGGAAATCGCGATGCGCACCCAACCAGGAGAAGCCGAGTGAACTTACCGTGTGGAACGCGCCGAGCCAGAACCTTCGTGCTGAGCATGGTCCTGCCCGTTCTTGCGCCGGGAATCTCTTCTTCGGCGGCGGCCGCTGGAGCTCACGCCGACAAGAAAGAGAAGCCCAAGTCCGAGGCCGCCCAGACCGTCGACTCGGGCTCGTTCGGCATCTTCATCAACAACCAGCGTGTCGCGACTGAAACCTTCCGCATCGACCGGCAAAACGGCAACAGCATTATCAAGTCGCAACTCAAAGAAACTGCCGAAACCGATGCAGGACAAAAATCTGATATGGAAATCGGCCCCAGCGGCGACCTGCTCACCTATTCCTGGAGCCAGAGTACCGGCGGCACTCTAAGCGTATTTCCCAACAACGATTTTCTTAAAGAAAGAATCGCCGCCTCCGGTACAGCGAAAGCAGCCGAGGTGGCCTTCCTCCTGCCCAATTCAACTCCCATCCTCGACAACAATTTCTTCGTACATCGGGAGCTGCTGGTCTGGAAATATCTGGCAACCGCGCCCTGCAAAGACGAAAACGGCAAGCGGCAGTGCCAAGGAGTAGATTTCGGCACGCTTGTGCCCCAGGACCGGCAATCGATGCCCGTCCGCATGGAACTGGTGGGAAAAGAAAAAGTAAACATTCGCGGTACCGATCGCGAACTGTTGCGCCTGAAACTGACCGGGGACAGCTTTGATTGGGCCCTTTGGGTGGACGATCAAGATCACTTCAAACTGATTCGGGTAGAGATTCCTGCCGATATCACGGTTGTAGTCCGGGATTAGCAACAGCCCGGCGGCGGAATCGAGTAACCCCTGGAAAATCTATTGGTGCTGGTTGACTCACGAACGGCGAAGGTGCTGGTCACAGTGATGCTGTTCGCACTGGGGCTGGGATTTCTTTGGGTCGCACGCGACACGCTCATGGCGTTTCTGTTCGCCATCTTCTTCGCCTATCTGATGAGTCCGGTGGTGAATCACCTGGAGCGGTTTCTGCACGGCCGCGGCCGGTCCATCGCCGTCATCTACGTACTGTTGATTATCCTGGTCGTGGTATTTTTCGTGGTAGTCGGCCCGAAAGTGACACGGGAAGGCGGCCGGCTGGGTCAAGCGCTGCCTGGTCTGCTCACCGAGATCAGTTCCGGCAAGATCGCCGAGAATCTCCAGGCCGACCACGGATGGAGCCGCAATAGCACAGACTTCGTCCAGTCATTTCTGGCCAGCCACAGCGAGGAAATCACGCAAATCGCGCAACGGGTCGGATTGCGTATCGCCGACGTCGCCAAGCAGGCCTGGCTTTTTATTATCGTGCCGTTGTTGTCGATCTTCTTTCTGAAAGACGGCCGCGCTTTCAGCGAATTCTTGTTGTCCAGCGTTCAGTCGCGCCCGCAGCGCGAATTTCTGGAAAACGTTCTGAACGATCTCAACCGGATGCTGGCACACTTCATCCGCGCCCAACTCACGCTTGCCGCTCTCACGCTGGTCACATATTCTATTTTCCTCGGCGCCATGGGCGTTCCCTACGCGCTAGTCCTCGGCACGATTGGCGGAATGCTGGAGTTCGTTCCGGTCGTCGGGCCGCTCGCAGGTGCGTTCATGATTGTGAGCGTGGCCCTGCTGATGAGCTACAAGCACTGGATTGTGCTGGTCGTCTTCCTCGGAGTCTGGCGGTTGGTACAGGATTACGTTTCTTCGCCGCGCATCATGGGCGAGAGCATGGAACTCCATCCCCTGGCGGCCATCTTCGGCGTAATGGCGGGAGGTGAAGTCGCCGGCATCCTCGGCATCTATCTTTCCATTCCTGTCATGGCAAGCCTGCGCATCGTTTTCCGCCGCTGGCGGCTCTACGCCGAAAAGAAAAAGTTCGGCCCGCTGACCGAGTTCGGCATGGGTCAAGTCACGCGCAAGTGATGCAGCGCAAGTAGCGAACGGCGCATAAGCGCCGTCGTCATCTCGAACGGAGCCGTTTTTCAGGCGAAGTGAGAGATCCCGCTCAACCGGCCCAGCGCGTAAGCCAAGCTGCATTAGTCCCCCGACGTACTTGAGTAACTCCGCTCCCGCCTCACGGCTGTTAAAATTCTGACTACGGTTATGAACAGCAAAATGAATGGCAGCAAAATCCCTGTCGGCATCCTCGGCGCGACCGGCGTTGTCGGACAAAGATTTATCCAGATGCTGGAGCACCACCCGTGGTTCGAAGTCGCGTGGCTGGCCGCTTCCGATCGCTCCGAAGGCAAGGCGTATGCCGAAGCCACGCGCTGGCGTCTGAAGACGCCGATTCCAGCCCGCGTGGCCGCGATGCAAGTTTCTCCGGCGACACCCGAGGGCGCACCGAAAACAATTTTCGCCGCGCTCGACTCCGCCATCGCGGCAGAGATGGAACCGCGCTTCGCCGAGGCTGGATGCGCCGTGGTATCGAATTCAAGCGCGTTGCGCATGCAGGAAGATGTTCCGCTGGTCATTCCTGAGGTCAACGGCGGGCACATCAGGCTGATCGACATTCAGCCCTGGCGAAAAAAATCCGGCGGCTATGTAGTGACCAATCCCAATTGCTCGGCCATCGGCCTCGTGCTTGCGCTCGCGCCGCTCGAGCAGCGCTTTGGATTGGAAACTGTAATGGCTGTGACCATGCAAGCCATCAGCGGCGCGGGATATCCAGGCGTGGCCTCGCTCGACATTCTCGGCAACGTGATTCCGTTCATCAAGAACGAAGAAGAAAAAATGGAAGAGGAGACGCGCAAGCTGCTGGGTCATCTCAACGGTAAGCGAGTCATCCCGGGCGCGTTTGCCATGAGCGCGCAGTGCAATCGCGTCGCAGTCGAAGACGGACACACGGAATCCGTCTCACTTCGCCTCAAGAAAAAAGCCACGCGTGAAGAAATCATCGCTGCATGGAACGATTACCGCGCTGAGCCGCAGGAATTGAAGTTGCCCAGCGCACCCGAACGGCCCGTCGTCTACCTTGAAGCGGCCGACCGTCCGCAGCCGCGTCTCGACGTCGACACCGGCGCGGGCATGACCAGCGTCGTCGGCCGCCTGCGTCCCTGCGGTGTGCTCGACTGGAAGTTCACGGTGCTCTCGCACAACACGATTCGCGGCGCCGCCGGAGCTGCCGTGCTCAACGCCGAACTGCTCAAAGCTAAGGGATACATGGGATGAACTCCCCCCCAGCTAAGGAACTAGGTACTACAAAACAATTGCGTCATCCTGAGCGAAGCCGTTTTTCAGGCGGAGCGAAGGATCTCCCGCGTCACAACTCTCTCCCCCCGGGGCTCGCCGAATGATCGTAATGAAATTCGGCGGCACTTCGGTGCAAGACGCGAAGGCCATCGATCGCGTCGCGTCCATCGTGCAAGGCCGCCTGGCGCAGAAACCGGTCGTCGTGGTCAGCGCCATGGCGAAGGTCACCGACACGCTGCTGACCATGGCCAAGGCCGCCGGCGCGGGCGAGCGCAAGGCCGCGCTCAAGCTCTGCCGCACGCTGCAGGAGCGCCACTACAACACCGCCAGCGAACTGCTGGGAACGGCGCTGTTCACCGAGTTTCATTCCGACTTGGGCGCGGAGTTCGAAGCGCTCGACGAACTGTTGCGCGGAATTTCCGCCGTCGGAGAAATCACGCCGCGCACCACCGATTACGTCGCCGCCTTCGGCGAGATGCTCTCCAGCAAAATTGTCGCCGCCGCATTTGCCGCGCGAAATCTCAACGGAGTTCACGTCGACTCACGCGAGGTGCTGGCCACCGACAGCAACTACATGCAAGCGGTCCCGCAGTTTGAAGAAACCAACGCCCGACTGCAACGAAAAGTTCTTCCACTGATTGAAGAGGGCAAGGTGCCGGTCATGGGCGGATTCATCGGCTCGAACGCAGCCGGCATCACGACGACGATCGGCCGCGGAGGCTCGGACTTTTCCGCCGCAATTTTCGGCGCAGGCCTCGGCGCCGAGCGCATCGAAATCTGGACCGACGTCGACGGCATCCTCACCACCGACCCCAGAATCTGCCGCGACGCACGCCGCATTAAAGTCATCAGCTTCGACGAAGCAGCTGAACTCGCGTACTTCGGAGCCAAGGTTCTGCACCCCGCAACCGTTCTGCCCGCGATCCAGAAAAATATTCCTGTGTACGTGTTGAACTCGATGAATCCTTCGTGCGAAGGCACCCGCATCACGACGCGCGCGCCGCAGGGCAAGAATATTTTCAAAGCCATCGCCGCAAAAAAGCGCATCACCATTGTCGACGTGGCCGCACCGCGCATGCTGCTGGCCCACGGATTCCTGCGCTCAATTTTCGAAGCCTTCGACCGGCACCAGGTTTCGGTCGATGTAGTTTCCACCTCCGAGGTGAGCGTCTCTCTCACGGTTGATTCGAATCAGGCTATTCCCGCGCTGGCCGCCGACTTGGCCAAGCTGGCCGACGTGAAGTACGAAGGACGCAAGGCCATCGTCTGCCTGGTCGGCGAGAACCTGCGGGACACTCCGGGAATCGCCGCGCTGGTTTTTCGCGAACTCGCCGACAAGAAGATTCGCATGATTTCCCAGGGCGCATCCGAGATCAACCTAACCTTCGTCATCGAAGAAGACGAAGTCCCCGAAGTAATCCAACGTCTGCACAAAACGTTCTTCTCCGAACTCGACCCCGAAGTTTTCGCGTAACCCCGCATCACCGTTATAACTTTGTCATTCCGAACCGGCGCGAAGCGGCGGTGAGGAACCTGCTCTTTGCCTACGAATGTGCAAAACCGTCTTGGAGGGAGCGGCCATTAAGGGTCTGCTTAAGCATTTTGGTTCTGAACAGGACTTCAGCCCCTGCGGTAAGCTGTGAAACATGAACCTCCTCCTCCTCGGTCGCGGCAAAACCGGATATCTCGTCGCCGAGGTCGCCGCCGCGCGCAATCATCACGTCCGCGTCGCCGGCTCCAAAGAAAACGCCGCCTGCGCCGCGCTCGCTCCGGAAAAATTTCATGACATCGACGCCGTCATCGACTTCAGCACGCCCGATGTTGTCCTCAACCACATCGAGGCCTGCGTCAAAGCCGGCAAGAACATGATCGTCGGCACGACAGGATGGTATCGAGAACTCGACAGGATCCGTACTCTCGTCGACCAGCACAAAACCGGCTTCCTCTATGCCGGAAACTTTTCCATCGGCGTCAATCTCTTCTACGAAGCAGCCCGCGCCGCGGCCGCAGCACTCCGCCACGACTACTCCGGACAAATCTTCGAGCGCCACCACGCGAGCAAAAAAGATGCGCCCTCCGGCACTGCCCTCGCCCTGAAGAATCTGATCCGCGAAGCCTGCGGCGAAATGCCCGCCGGCCGCACCGCCGACCTCGAAATCACTTCCTTCCGCGAAGGCGAAGTCATCGGCCTGCACGAAGTCGTCCTCGAATCTGATCACGACCGCATCTATCTCTGCCACGACGCCAAATCCCGCCGCGGCTTCGCTGAAGGAGCGGTACGCGCCGCCGAATGGCTGCAGGGCAAAAAGGGCTTCTACGATTTCAAGGATGTGTGGCGGGAGCTTTGATCGGTTGTGTGGGGCGGAGGCGATCCGTGCGTGCGGATTGAGCAAGCTCGACGGAAAGAGTTCCAATGAAAATCGGCGATAAAGTCCGCATCCTGACGATCCCGGCAGATTTGCCGGAAGGTGAGATACGCACGAATTCTCTATTCGAAATGTGCAAAGGCCGAGTATTCCCAATAGTAGGATTCCAGGGAAATCTCATCGAACTTGAAGTTGGCAAAGTCCTGGGCCGAGAACCGTTCATGGAATCCATCTGGATCGAACCAGAGCATGTCGAACTTGTAACCGATACCGACTAGTCGGCTCGCGCGTTCCCTATTCCGCCTTCATTCGCGCTATCCTAACTTCATGCAACTGAGCGGTTGTGGCACCGCACTGGTAACACCCTTCAAGCAAGACGGATCCATCGACGACGCTGCCCTGCGCAGTCTGATCGCGTGGCAGATCGAATCCGGCATCGATTTTCTAGTCCCCTGCGGCACCACCGGCGAGACACCGACTCTCACTCACGACGAATGGCTCTACGTCATCGACACCACAATTGAAGTCGCCGCCGGAAGCGTGCCCATCGTCGCCGGCGCAACTTCCAACTCCACGCATGAAGCGGTCGAAAAAGCGAAAGAAATCGCCGCGCGCCCCGGAGTGAATTACATCCTCACGGCGTCGCCCTACTACAACAAGCCGACGCAAGAAGGACAGTATCGCCATTTCAAAGCCATCGCCGAGGCGGTCGGCGACAAACCGATCATTCTCTACAACGTGCCCGGCCGCACAGCGGCAAACATCGAACCCACAACGCTGGCGCGGCTCGCCGAGATTCCGAACGTCGTGGGCGTGAAAGAAGCCAGCGGCAACATGACGCAGATTGCCGAAGCGATCAACGCTGTCCCCGAAACATTTCTGGTTTTCTCCGGAGACGACGCGGTCACGCTTCCCGTCATCGCACTCGGCGGAGTCGGTATCGTCTCGGTAGCATCGAACGAAATTCCGCGTGAGATGTCAGCTCTCGCCCGCGCCGCGCTCAACAACGATTGGACGACCGCCCGCACCCTGCACCGGAAATATCTGCCGCTGATGCAGGCCAACTTCATCGAGTCGAGCCCGTTGCCGGTGAAAGCAGTTCTCGCAATGATGGGCAAGCTCGAAGAAGTCTACCGCCTGCCGCTTCTGCCCATGCGGCGCGATACGCGCTCGCGCCTGCAAAAAATCGCTGTCGAAGTTGGACTGATCAGCAAGCCCGCCGGTTCCACAAGCGAAGCAACGGAATTTTTTATTTATGAAAATTGGGCTGCCGGCCCGCACAAAACTGTTGTGCATCGCGGATCGTGCGGTCAGTGCAGCCACGGAAAAGGCCGGCCCGCAGGGCACGATTTGAATCACGCACGCTGGCACGGTCCTTACGCCACTCTCGGCGATGCCCGCGAGACTGCGGAAGCCATGACCGGCGTGCTGATCCGCAGCGAGTGCAAGTGTGTGTGATGCCTGTCCCGGAAAATCATCGCGCGTTCAAAGAATTTGCGCTCGTCTGTCTATTTCTGTCGCTGGCAATCTTAAACAGACCCTCCCACGCCCAGGCGAAAGCAAGCAGCCCCGATGACGCATACGTGGTGCCCATCGAGGTCACAGTTCCCAAGCCACCGATTACATTCAAAGCAGACGGCCGCTGGGACCTCTGCTACGAACTCCGCATCGCAAGTCTGGCCGATACTGGCGAGATAACGATCACAGGCATCGAAATCGAAGGCCCGGACGAAAAATCACTAGTCAAGCTCTCCGCCGACGAAGTGAAAGCCTCCATCGATTCCACTGCTGCTGTCGGCGCAAAACTCGGCCCGCGCACCTATACCACGATTTATATGTGGATCACGGCAAGTTCGCTGGATGAAATTCCTTCGGCCATTCGGCATCGCATCACAACCAAAGTCGCCGACGAACCCGACGAACTCTCCACCGCAACGCAACCGGTGCCGATAATCCGCACACCCGTCGTCGCAATCGACCCACCCTTACGAGGCGATCATTGGATGGCTGTCAACGGACCGTCCGATACCTCGTCGCATCGGCGCGCCCTATTGCCATATGAAGGAAGGGTTTTCGTCGGCCAGAGGTACGCCATCGATTGGGCGCAGCTTTTTCCCGACAACCAGTTGTTGCACGGCGATCACCTGGTAAACCGTAACTACAGCAGTTACGGCCAGCCGGTTTATGCCGTCGCCGACGGAACCGTCACCGAGATGAAAGATGGCATTCCGGAAAACGTCCCCGGAGATTCCCGCGCCGTCGAAATCACTTTGCAAACTGTGGGCGGTAACCATGTCATCGAAAAAATCTCCACCAGCGTATACGCGACGTATGCGCACATGCAGCCCGGCTCAGTTCGCGTCAAGCAGGGCGATCGAGTGCGCCGCGGACAGATTTTGGGCTTCGTCGGCAACTCAGGAAATTCGACCGGACCACATCTTCACTTTCAGCTTTGCGACGCCAACTCCATCCTCGCCTGCGAAGGCATCCCTTATGCGATTCGCTCTTTTGAAGTCGAGGGGCGCGGGAAAGCCGAGGGACCGGTCGTGACCCATAAAATGGAACTGCCGACCGAGGGAGAAGTTGTGAAGTTCAAATAGAATGCCTGTCGTCCCACCCTGAGGCGTCGACATCTGAAATCTGAAATCTTCTATACTTTTTCCACATGTCATCCCTCCAATTGTCAATCGAACGTCTTTCCGCGCAAGGCGAGGCCGAGCACGATCCTGAGGCGCGAAAAGTCTTTCTGGAACTCCGTGATCAGCTCACGCAAGGCAAAGTCCGCGCCGCCGAAAAAATCGACGGCCGCTGGACCGTCAACACCTGGGTCAAACAAGGCATCCTGCTCGGATTTCGTCTCGGCACCCTTACCGATATGACTGCCGGCCTAACGTTCATCGACAAAGACACTTTCCCATCCCGCAAGTTCACCGTCGAAGA
>Ga0209006_10005324_pt1 | contig 11688 bp, 7 predicted proteins | sample JacPin_JW_Ref_O2_FD_188567 | JGI IMG/M metagenome (GOLD analysis project Ga0209006, IMG submission 188567) | Forest soil microbial communities from Algoma, Ontario, Canada - Jack Pine, Ontario site 1_JW_Ref_O2 (SPAdes) (version 2) | ecosystem: Environmental > Terrestrial > Soil > Boreal... | reverse complement strand
AGCTGCTCTCCTACGCGTCGCTCACTGGGTTGACGACTCGCCAGATCTCGCTCACCGAACTGAACCAGTTCCCGCTGGCACATGTAGAGGAGCAACTTGCGAGTATCGAGAACCGCACCCTGATCACGGCCATCCCGGACGAGCGTGAGAGACGCTTCAAGATCCATGACATCGTTCGTGACACCGCGCTGCGCGTGTTGGCCCCCGATGTCGCGGACGCCGCCGTGGTCCTGTTCGAGCGCGAATACGCTCACGGCCAGCTTGAGCATGCGGCTCTGTACGCGATGTTCGCGGACCCGGCTCGAATCGACACGACGCTCCTCGACGACCTCTTCGAACGGGTGATCCGACGGGCGGTGAACGCCCGGAACTACGCTTTCCTCGGAAGCCTCCACACGAGGGCTCACGAGCACACGGACATGCTTCGTTTCATCGCATCCGATCGGAGTCGCGCTGATCTCTTCCGCTTCGCGCGCGCGTCAGAGCTCGCCGGCCTCGGACGCTACGAGCAAGCCGAACAGGAGCTCCTGCTGAGCAGTGTCGTACAGACGAGGTGGGCTCCGGACACCGAAGGCACCGAACTGCAAGCGGACCTACGCTTTCTCCAGGCCGACGTCGCACATCTTCTGAATCGCTACGACGAGTCGACACAGATGTTCGAGGACCTCGGCGAGTGGGCGGCTCAGGCGGGCCGCGAAACGCTGCGTGCCCTCTGCGTCTGGGGACAAGCGCATGTTCTGCGGCATCAAGGACGCGAGCTGGAGCGCGCGCTCGGACTCTTCGAGCAGGCCGCTGAGCTCTCCGAAGCTGGGGATGAGTTGTTTGTGCGTGTGAAAGCCCTCACCGGAGCGACGGGCATCAAGGTCCTCGTCGGCGACGTCCCCGACGGCGAGGAGGACTTGCTCGCCGGGCTCGAGCGAGAGATCGCGGCCGCCTCAGGCCACGACGGCTACATGCTCGAGGTCTGGAAGTACCAGGCACAGATTGCCTGGCTGCGTGGCCGGACCCGAGATGCAGCCGACACCATCGAGTCGGCGATCAACAGTGCGCTCGCGCTCAACGACCGTCTGCTCTACAACCTTTACTTCGAACGTGCTGAGTACGCAAGGCTCACCGGCGATCATCCTTCCGCGCTCCGAGACTACGGCCAGGTACTCGATTTCGGCGAGGGCAATTGCGACCGGAACCTGGTCAGCAACGCGCTCCTCGGCGGCGTGCTCGTCGAACTCGCGCTAGGGCAATGGGGGGATCAGCTCACGCGCGAGGACGCGCGCGCCGCAGTTCTGCGCGCGCGCCAAGTCGCCAGCGAAGCCGACATCAAGATCACCGCAGCGATCGCGGATGTCGTCGCCGCGATGCTTGACGAGCCAGCGCCAGAACCACAGTCGATCCGACTGGTCCTGCTGTGAGATGAGCCCCTGCCTCAACGCGGCTCCCTAACAGCAGACTGATACATCGTCCTCACGTGCCCGAACGGCGTACGATTCTCACGGCTCGCTTGGCGAGCGCCTCCCCCGATGGCACAGGCACGGCGCTCACCATTGCAGCCGCCAGGCTCAGTGCCAAGCCGCACGCAATTCTCGATGGCATCCCTCGGCGCAGGCCGACGGTGAGCGCGAAACCCGCACCTGTCAGCGGAAGGCCACGGAAGAGGTCGCTGGTCCTGGGTGCGATTCCATAACGGGCGAGCCTCCACGCAGACACCCCCGCGTAGAGACCAGGAGCCAGGGTCGAGGCGGCGGTGGACGACGTCGAATCCGCCAGAAGCGCCGCTGGTGCGATACCGAAGGAGATGAGATCCGCGACGCCGTCAGCCGCCGCCCCGAACTCTGTCACGTGTCCAGACCGCCGCGCAAGGGGTCCGTCAAGGGAATCACAGAACGTGGCGAGAAGAATCAAGCTCGAGCGCCGGATTCGATGACCCTGCCCCGGCAGAAGCGTCGCGGCGATGCCGCAGGCGAGGTTGCAGCAGGTCAGCACGTCTGCGAGCGCGCGCTCCAGATTGCGCCGACGACCCGTTATGAAGACGTCACCCCCCGCGGCCATCAGCACCTGCTCGGCTGTGGGCATCCCGGCAGAGCTCCGCTGCCTCGTAAGTGACCAGTTGACCACGACCGGCGCCACCGCGATCACGAGCGCGCCTCACCGCGGACTCGGTCTGTCGCCCTGATACCACGGTCGCAGTGATCTCATGCCGGAACCGACAGACACATGTCATCTGCGAAGGTGTTGAGCTCGGCTAGTGCAGATACCTCAGAGCGGAGCTCGGCGACGTCGACGGAGTCGGCGACAACCGCGCTGATCACTCCGGCGAGCCGCTCGATGTCGCTGCTTGACCAGCGGTAGCGGGCGATCTCCTGAACGCCAAGCCGCAGCCCTGAATCACGGAAAAGTGGCTTCCGCTTGGTGTTTAGGGTGATGCCCGCGGCCGCCGCGCGCGCATAGGCTCCGTCGAGCTCCGAGTCCGCTATGTGGAGGAACACCTGGTGCGTCTCGGTTACGCGGTGACCGTCTTGCAGGACCTCCAACCCTTCGTGGCTGAGGGCGGCCGCGAGCGTCGCGGCATGTTCGCTCAGGCGTGTTGAGTATCGACTGCCGATAGCACGATGCTCGATCAAGGTAGCGCACAGTGCCGCAGTGTGATGCGGATGAGAGTGGCGCACGAACTTCGGGCTCAGTTCGGAGTCTAATCGAGCGCTGATCTCCATATTGTTGGTCATCAGCAGACCAGAGCTCGGCCCCGGCAGAGTCTTGTGGGTACCGCCCGACACTATGAGTCGTGGGTGGGCGTCAAGAGGTGAGGGGAGATGGCCCGTCGCGATCAACCCGAGCGTCTGTGTCGCGTCGTATACGACGGTCGTCGTCTCCGGAAAGCCCACGGCCGAGATGTCTGGCGCGTAGAGGATGTCCGACGGTGCGAACAATACGAAGTCGATCGGGTCCTTTAGGAGCTCCCGGCAAGCCCCGCTGTCGACATTGAATCGTTCATAGTCGTAAGGGAGGTCAACTATCTCTAGGCCGAGGCGCCGGCAGATCGGGGCCATAGATGCGTGTCCACCGCTTGCGGATGTCTGCAAGAGCACTCGTTGGCCCGGCTCAGACAGCGTCATCATGAGGTTGGTCACCGCACCAGTCCCGCTGAGTGGGCGTGGATCTGCATACGTCGCCCCAAAGATCTCGCGGCAGAGGTCGATCGTCAGCCGATGCAGGTCGAGGACGTGCTCGGCGCCGATGAAGTTCTCCGCCTGCGGCACGATGGGACCGCCCATCGCGTACTTCTCGCGAATCGGATCGCTCAGGAACCCACGAACGTAATCCGAGACGGCTGTCTCCGCCGCACACAGCGGGATCACATGGCGGCGGAACTGCTGGTGTCCGTGCAGGATCTGATCAAGACGAGCGGCGAAATCGGTCGGGTCCTTGTCATGATCCGCCACCGATAATCCTTAGTTATCACGGCAGCAGCCTTGTAAGGATGTCAGTTTCTGTGACGACCTGCCGTAGCGCTCGGTCGGATACGTGCGTATAAATTTCGGTTGTGGTCAGACTGGCATGTCCAAGCAGACGTTGAATGAACCGAATGTCGACGCCAGCCTCGATTAGTTGCGTGGCCGCGGTATGGCGGAGCATGTGAGGGGTTACATGGACATTTAGACCTGCGCTTATTGATGCTTTGGCTAGCCGCGATCGCATCGCGTCGGGCGTGAGCGGCCTGTGACAGTCATTGAAGAGGAACTGCTGTTGTGGCAGCCGGAGTGAGATGTGTGCAGCGAGATATGCTTTCGTGAGAGTCGCGATCCATTCGTTGGGAAGGAAAACGATCCGCTCACGCTGTCCCTTACCAAGTACGCGCAAGCTGCGGCCGGGGAGATCAATGTCGATGCATCTGATTCCAGTGACCTCGTTGACCCGGAGACCAGTTGCAAGCATGAGCGAGACAGCCAAGAGAGTCGTGCACTCATGAGGGCGCGCGAGGATCGCGTCGGGGCGGTGAATGTCGCTGGCAGCCGACTGGCGAAGGTAGGCCAAAAGACGGTTAAGTTCGTGCTCAGGGATCACGCGGGGCAGGGAACGTTGACGACCGGTTGAGAAGGTCACGCCATCAGATGGATCGCTCGCGAGCAGTCCTTGACGAGTCATCCATCTACAGAAGCCGCGAACCCCTGCGACACGTCTCCTGATCGAGGTGGGTGCGAGGTCTGATGCACTCAGCGCCTCGACGAATGCGATGACTGAGTCGTGGTTGATGCAGCCCACCGCTTTGCGTGCACCGCAGTACCGAATAAAGGCCGCGATGTCGCCGTCGTAGGCCCGCACGGTGTGCGGCGAGAGGTTCCGTGTGGCTAGTAGCCAGCGAATGTAGCTGCCATGCGCTATATCGATCCGCATCCAGTGGCCCTTTCTCTTCCTAGGCGCGTTGTAGGACAACGCTCTCCTTCGCTTGTCGTGAGGGTGCGGACGTGGCATCGGCGACGCGGAACAGACCCTTGACAGCCGCGTCGACACTGGCTCGTTAAATGCAGACGGCTATGCGCGTAATGGCCTTTCCAATGATCGAAACTCAGACCACGCGACCCGGCGAGACCGGGTCCGTCCACCCTGCGGAGGGCCGTCGGCGTTACGCCCAGGGTCAACTCCGGATCTCTACACCCCCGAACCCTCGCCGGCGGCCCGCGCGTCTTCCGGCTGCCTTTCAATGCAGATGGTCGGCGGCAGATCCTGGGCCAACACGAGCGCCAAGGATGTACGCATGGCTGTGGCATTGGCTGGGATGCATCAAAGGCCTGGCGCGAGCTGGCCGATGTGCTTGCGAAGGTCAGGCTGGGGATCAGGCTACGCCCAACCTGATACGCGCGTCGCTGGCTTGGATCAGCAGGCGCTCCAGATCGACATCGCGTGAAGCGAGGCACACGGTGCCCGAAGGTTCCTCGATCGAGATCGACCGCGGCTAGCCGGTTCCATTTCCGCGAATTTCTGTCTGCTGCGTCGGTAGTCTTCGGTGGTGCCTCGCGTGAACTCTGGCTCGCTGCATGTCCGCGTCTTAGCCGATGGCACCCGCGTCTTCCGGTTGCGTTTCAACGCAGACGGCAAGCGCCAGATCATGACCCTGCACGAACGACATGGCTGTGATTGCGGTTGCGGCGGGGGATGGGATGAGCTGGCGGCGCGGCGTGAGCTCGCCGAGACGGTCGCGCGGATCAGGCTGGGGGCGTGGAAACGTCCGACGACGGCGATGCGCGCGCGTCGCGCCGGTTCGGGGACGAGCTTTCAAGCGTATGCGCGAGGGTGGCTGGTAGCGAAGACCGAGGGGACATATGGGGAGATTCGCGCGGGTACGGCGGCTGGCTACCGACGCAGCGTGGAGCTGCATCTGTTGCCGGTGTTCGGGGAGTGCTTTGTGGAGGAGATCGATCGCGCGCGGTGTTTGCGGTTCAAGGCGCGGATGTTGAGCAATGCGCGTGAGCTGCGGGCAGGGATCGAGGCGGGTCGGGTCTTGCGCGATGAGCATGGTCGGCGTCGCAAACCGCTTGGGGCCGCGTCGATTCGTGATGTGCTGCAGGTGCTGGGGGCGATTCTCGACGAGGCGGTCGAGGATGGTTTGCTTGAGAGCAATCCGGCGCGGGGCAAGCGGATGCGGGTAAGGGTTCCCAAGCCCGCTCGCACGTTCCTCGAGATGGACGAGCTCGCGCTCCTGTTAGAGGCCGCCGGCGAGCAGGATATGCCGCTGCAGAAGGCTGAGCCTCAGGGCAAGCTTGGTTTGACGACGTTGCGGGTCGCTCGGCTGGTGGAGAGGGGCTATCGACTGTCGCAGATCGCTCGGCGGCTCGGGGTGGCGCCCGGAACGGTGAGCTTTCATCTGCGGCGCCTTGGCGTCGGGGTGGGGTATGGCTACATGGGCCGCAGGGTAGCGGTCGAGATCCTAGCGCGCTCGGGTGTACGGGTCAGCGAGCTGTGCGATCTGCGGATCGGCCAGGTTCGCCTTCATGGTCCCGATGGTGGGCGCTTTTCAGGTTCTCGACTCGAAGACCGAGACGGGGATCCGGGAGGTGCAGATGACCCCAGAGCTCGCCGCGGTGCTCAGCGAGCACCTCAGGCGACTACGTCGTGTCGGTGCGCCGAGCGGACCGAACGCCTTTCTGGTGCAGAACGTGCGCGGTGGGCGGATCGATCGCGGAAGGGTCACGGCGATCCTCGCGAAGGCGAGTGCCCGCGCCAGCGAGCAGCAGGTCAAGCGGGGACTGCCGCCGCTTCCGCATACGACCCCGCACACGCTGCGGCGCACCTATATCTCGATCGCGTTGCTGGCGAACAGCTTCGATGTGAAGTGGGTGATGGCGCAGGTTGGCCATGCCGACTCGCGGATGACGATGGATGTCTACGCGCAGCTCGAGCAGCGCGTCAAGCGCGCGCACGGCGAAAGCTTCGATCAGCTTCTACGCCAGGCACAAGCCGCCCACGAGGAACAGCAGCTTGCAACAGCCGTCTGAGATGCGCTGCAAGCGTGAAGTGGTATCACGATCGAGCAGCTACGACCTGCCATTTGGGGTGCTGTGGCGTCGAAAAGGCACCGAAACGGTACCGGTACCACAAAACGACTATCACGTTGCCCAATTTTTGCACTCGCCAGTAGCACGCGTTTTGCTAGTGCTGGTAAGCCTTTTCGGCGGTATGGCGAGACCCGGACTCGAACCGGGGACACCACGATTTTCAGTCGTGTGCTCTACCAACTGAGCTATCTCGCCGCTGACCGATCTTCGATCGGCACCGATGCTACCGGCTGAAGCGCGCTCCGGACCCGCGACGCACCCGTGCCCCTTACGCCCCCTCGGCCCCCCGGAACTCCTCAACGAGCGCGGCGTAGGTCCGCGCCAGCCCCTCCCCAATCGGAACCTCCGCCCGCCACCCGAGCTCGCGCTCGGCCCGGGAGGCGTCGAGGCGGCTGTGCTGCAGCTCCCCCGGACGCAGGTCCGCGAGCTGCGGCTCGATCCGAACTCCGGCGGCGGCCTGGAGCCCGTCCCAGACGGTGCGCACGTCGGTCTCGACGCCGGTCGCGACGTTGTAGGTGCCGCGGTGCCCGGAGGCGGCGAGCAGCGCGCGGACGACGTCCTCGACGTAGACGTAGTCGCGGGTGGGCGCGCCTTGCCCGTAGAGCTTCGGCGCCTTGCCGACGTAGAGGTGGTGGCTGAAGATCGCAACCACGCCGGCCTCGCCGTGGGGACTTTGGCGCGGCCCGTAGACGTTTCCGAGGCGGCAGACGGCGTGGGGAATCCCACCGGCGAGCGACCAGGTGTTGACGTATGCCTCGGCAGCCCACTTGCTGGCGCCATACGGCGAGAGCGGCGCGGGGATGCGCTCCTCGGAGGTCGGCATCGGGGCGTCGTCGCCGTAGAGCGCGCCGCCGGTGGAGGTGAACACGACCGGCGTCTTCAGCTGCGCGGCGGCGTCGAGCACGTTGAGCGTGCCCTGGACGTTGACGGCGCAATCGCGCGAGGGGTCCTCGACGGACGCCACGACGCTGGCCTGCGCGGCGAGGTGGAAGATCGCCTCGGGACGCGCGCGCTCGATCGCATCGTGCAGGGCATCGCGGTCGACGACGTCGATCTCCTGCAGCACGGCGGGCGGGGGCACATTGCGAGCGTCCCCGGAGGAGAGATCGTCGACGATGGTCACCTCGCGACCGTCCGCGAGCAGGGCTTCGACGAGATGCGATCCGATGAACCCGGCTCCGCCGGTGACCAGTGCACGTTGCGCCATGGGCGGAAATCTATCGCGGCTCGCGCCGCGCGGCGCGAGCGCTCTCAGCCGAGGGCGGGCTGGCGCGCGGCGAGCAGCTCTTCGACGGCGGGCACGGCGAGGTCGATGCGCTCGAGCACGCGCACGCCAGAATAGGCCTGCTGGAGATCGCCCGGGGCGGCGCCGGCGCTGGCGCCGCCGAGCAGGATCGGAATCCGCGGGTGACTCTCGCGGAGCTCCTCGATGAGCCGGTCGAGGACTGGCGCGGCGGCGGAGCTCGCGCCGATCACGACGAGGTCGGGGGTATAACTATCGATCGCGGTACCCAAACGCGTAGAGGAGAGCTCGGTGTCGAGCGTCGTCTGGTAGCCGGCGGCGGCCAACTGGTCGTGGACCATCTGCAGCCCGAGCGTGTGTCCCCCCGCCTCCGAGCTGCCGCCTTTGACGCCGGCGAGCAGGACGCGCTCGCGACTGGGGTCGGCTCCGCCGAGCATGTAGCGATAGAGCGTCGCGAGGATCCGCCGGGTGATGCCGGTTGCGAGCTGCTCGGTCTCGATGTCGATCTCGCCGGCCTGCCACAGCTCACCGATGCGCCGCAGCGCGGGTGCGATCACCTCCCCGTGGAGCGTCGCGGCGGGAATCTTGTCCTCGATCGCCTGCGCGACGACCCCCTCGGCGGTCTCGGCGTCGCCACGCTCGAGCGCTTTGGAGTAGGTGTCCAGGACATCCTCGAGGAGATCGGCGGGGTCGGCTTTGAGAGCCGCGCGCGCGTCGGGACCGGTGCTCGAGAGGACCTCCAAGAAGGTGTCGAGCAGCACGGGATCGAAGTGACGGGCGCGCTGCTCGCGCATCATCTCGACGGCGCGCTCGATCGTGAAGGCAGGGCGATAGACGCGATCGCTGGTGAGCGCGTCGAAGACGTCGGTGATCGCGACGATCCGCCCCTCGATCGGGATCTGCTCACCGACGAGACCACGCGGATAGCCGCTGCCGTCCCACTTCTCGTGGTGGCTGAGCGCGATCGTGGCAGCCATGTCGAGGATCGAGGAGGAGGAGCCGCGCAGCAGGCGATAGCCCTCCTCGGCGTGGGTCTCGACGATCGCGCGCTCCTCGGGGGTGAGCGAGCCGGGCTTCAGCAGGATCGCATCGGGGATCGCGACCTTCCCGACGTCGTGCAGCGGCGCCGCGTAGCTCATCAGCTCGCAGTGCTCGGATTCCAGACCGACCTGCTCCGCGAGCAGCGTCGAGAAGCGCCCGATGCGCTCGATGTGCGCACCGGTGTCCTCGTCCCTGAACTCGACCGCCATCGAGAGGCGCCGGACGGTCTCGGCCTGCGCGATCTCGAGCTCGGTCAGCGCGCGCCGCAACTCGCCGGAGCGATCGTCGATCTGGCTCTGCAACGCGCGCCGATGCCCCTCACCGGCGCGCCAGCCGACCAGGACGGCACCCGCGGCGAGCACCACCACGCAGGCGGCGGCGAGCACGTCGCTGTGCGCGGCCACGGCGCCAACCGCAGCCAGAAGCAGGACGGCGCCGAGCGGCGTCCATGCAAGCCACGTTCGCGAGCGGCTGCGGGTTGGGTCTTCTTCTGCGGTGGGCAGCTTCCCCACAGGTTCGAGCTTACTCCACCATTCGGGTTTTCCCACTTGATTGGACTCCTTGCCGACATGATCGGCGTGGACGGCGCATGCCTTGAGCGGAGCTGCCCGCGCATGGCCGCCGCCAGCCGGCGATCGGCCATCCGCGTTCGCGGGTATCGTGACCGCTCTCGTGCGTCTTCGACTTCCGACCCTGGCAGGTTCGCTGGCGATACTCGCGCTCGCGAGCGCGACTGGCTGTGGTAGCTCGTCGAGCAGCGGCAATGACCTTGCCTCCAAGAGCCCGTCGCAGATCGTGACGGCGGCGCAGACGGCGGCGGACAGTGCGAGCTCGGTGCACGTGTCGGGCTCGATCGTCAACGGGAACACCCCGATCGCGCTCGACATGGAACTCGTGAATGGCACGGGCGGTCGGGGGCAGCTCTCGGAGAGCGGCGTGAGCTTCGAACTGATCGAGGTGGGCGGGTACGTCTACATCAAAGGGAGCCAGGCCTTCTACAGCCACGTCGCAGGCCCGGCGGCGGCGCAGCTCCTGCAGGGCAAGTGGCTGAAGGCTTCGGCGAGCAGCGGGACCTTCTCCTCGCTCACATCCCTGACGAATCTGCGCAAGCTGCTGGACTCGACGCTAACCAGCCACGGCGCGCTGACGAAGGGCGCGACGAGCACGGTGGAAGGCCAGCAGGTGATCGCGATCAAGGACGCGACACGCGGCGGGATCCTCTATGTGGCGACGAGCGGCACGCCCTACCCGCTGCAGATCGCAAAGGGCGGCAACAGCGGCGGCAAGATCACGTTCAACCACTGGAACGAGCCTGTGACGCTGAAGGCGCCGACCAATGCGGTTGACCTATCGCAGCTCGAGAGCGGCCACTAGCCGGAGAACAGTCGGCGAACCGTGAGGATGCGCTGATCTGAGTCGCTAGAGACTCAGCGCGACGTACTTCGTCTCGAGGTACTCGCCGATCCCCTCGAAGCCGCCCTCGCGTCCGAACCCGGACTCCTTGACACCGCCGAAGGGCGCGGCGGCGTTGGAAACGATGCCCTGGTTGAGGCCGATCATCCCGGTCTCGAGACCCTCGGCGACGCGGAACGCGCGGGCGAGATCGCGGGTGTAGAGATATGCGACCAGGCCGTACTCGGTGCGATTGGCGGCATCGAGCGCTTCCCGCTCGGAGGTGAAGGTGGCGATCGGAGCGACGGGCCCGAAGATCTCCTCCTCGAGCATCCGCGCGTCTGCGGGGACGTCCTGCAGGACGGTCGGTTCGAAGAAGTACCCAGGACCAGAGAGGGCCTGCCCGCCGGTGAGGACGCGGGCGCCGCGCTCGCGAGCGTCGGCGACGAGCTCGCCGACCTTCTCGCGCTGGCGCTGGTCGATCAGCGGGCCGACGTCGTTGCCGGGGTCGGTGCCGCGCCCGACCTTCAGCGCAGCCATTCGCTCGGCCAGTCGCGCGGCGAACTCCTCGGCGATGGGCTCGGCGACGTGGAAGCGGTTGGCGGCGGTGCAGGCCTCGCCGACGTTGCGCATCTTGGCGGTGAGGGCGCCCTCGACGGCGGCGTCGAGGTCGGCGTCCTCGAAGACGATGAAGGGGGCGTTGCCGCCGAGCTCCATCGAGACGCGCAGGACGCGCTCGGCGGACTGCGCGATCAGCTCGCGGCCGACCTCGGTGGAGCCGGTGAAGGAGAGCTTGCGCGTGCGGCGGTCGCGCAGCAGCGGCTCGATCACCTCGCCGGAGTGGCGCGCGGTGATCGTGTTGAGCACACCCCCGGGCAGCCCGGCGTGCTCGAGGATGCCGGTGAGGGCGAGCATCGAGAGCGGCGTCTGCTGTGCCGGCTTGACGACGACGGTGCAACCGGCGGCGAGCGCGGGGGCGAGCTTGCGCGTGCCCATCGCCATCGGGAAGTTCCACGGGGTGACGAAGACGCAGGGGCCGACGGGCTGGCGCATTGTGAGGATGCGACCTTTGCCGGTGGTGTTGGTCATGTAGCGGCCGTGGATGCGGACGGCCTCCTCGGAGAACCAGCGGAAGAACTCGGCGGCGTAGGCGATCTCGGCCCGCGACTCCGCGAGCGCCTTGCCCATCTCGAGCGTCATCAACAGCGCCAGCTCGTCGCTCTGCGCGACGATCGCCTCGTAGGCGGCCCGCAGGATCTCGCCGCGGTCGCGCGGCGCGCTCGCGCCCCACTCGGCCTGCGTGTCGGCCGCGGCCGTGAGCGCCGCGAGCGCATCGCCGAGGAGCGCATCGGCAACCTCGACGAGCGTCTCGCCGGTGGCCGGGTCCTCGACCGGCAGCGTCCCGCCGCCTGTAGCCGCGCGCCACTCGCCGCCGATGTAGAGGTCCTTCGGGACCTCCTCCAG
>Ga0209006_10005323_pt1 | contig 11688 bp, 17 predicted proteins | sample JacPin_JW_Ref_O2_FD_188567 | JGI IMG/M metagenome (GOLD analysis project Ga0209006, IMG submission 188567) | Forest soil microbial communities from Algoma, Ontario, Canada - Jack Pine, Ontario site 1_JW_Ref_O2 (SPAdes) (version 2) | ecosystem: Environmental > Terrestrial > Soil > Boreal... | reverse complement strand
TCGACAGCTGACCACCGCATGCTGAGCAGGCCTCTTCGGCAGGCATGTGCGTGTGGGTTTCGCGGGGTAGATGCTCAGGTAGTGGACGACGCTGCTGCTTTCGGCGAGCGGTGCTGTTGACTGGCGCCGCCGCTGGGGGACGCGCGGCCTCACTGGTCTCCAACTCTTCCAGCTTTAACTCCAGCTGCTCGACCTCGCGGGCAATCTTTTCGCTCTTGGTACCGAACATCATGCGTCGAAGCTTGGCGATGATCAGCTTCAGGTGTTCGATCTCACTGTAGCGGGTAAGCAGCTTCTCTTGCTGCGCCAGCACAAGGGCTTCGAGCGCCTCTCGATCTAGCCGGCTCAGATCAACAACACTGGCATGCGCATCAGCCATGGCACGGAGTATGCCATAGTTACGTCGCAGTCATAGTGCAAAACTAATCCACCTATCCTGCCGACTGTGGTTCCCACGTCCTCTGCGGCTGACGCCAGTCGATGCCTTCCAAAAGCATCGATAACTGCGCACGCGTCAATGACACGGTTCCGCTCGTTGCCTGTGGCCAGATGAAGCGTCCTCGCTCTAATCTCTTCTGAAAAAGACAAAGGCCATCGCCATCGAACCACAGCAGCTTGATCAAATCGCCTCGCTTGCCGCCGAAGACGAACACATGGCCGGAGAATGGTGCTTGCTCAAGAACTGTCTCGACGATCGACGAGAGCCCCTGAAATCCGCGGCGCAGATCCGTGAACCCGGCGGCAATCCAGATCCGTGTCCCTGACTTCAGCTCGATCACCGCAACAGGCTCCCCAGAACTGTTCGTACAAGTTCCGGATCAACACCGGCCTCTACACGGATCACCGCTCGACCTGGCAGCTCGATATGGATCGATCCTGACGCAGCGGTGACAGGAGCAATCCCGGGCAGCGTGACGCTGTTCGGCTCGCCAGTCACCGTCACCGGCACCAGCCTGGTCTGGTTTTGTTGGCGAAGACCCAGGGTTCCCTTGCGATACTCATATCGCCACTGGAACACCTGGTTTGCATTTACTCCGTGCTCTCGCGCCACCCGCGCAATCGATGCCCCTGGGACAAATGTGGCTTCTACGATGCGACGCTTCTCCTCAGGTGTCCGTCGCAACCGCTTCCGAGAATGAAGCCCTGCCTCAACTACAACCGTTTCGTTCACAAGGTCATCGTGGGGCAGATAAAGCCATCTGTCTATACGGCGAAAAGCGGACGCTTACGGGTGAGGCATCCTAGTTCGGCAAGATCGCCGGCTTGTTCCGCACACATGCAGGATTCTTGCACGCCGAAAATATCGCCTCAAAGAATTTGCCGAGATTTTTCACCGGAAGATGCTTCACCCCCTGGCGCTCTGCGTCAAGGATGGCTAAACGGCCTAGACTTTGTAGACCTTCCGTTCTTCATGCCATTCGACGGGTGCTGTTGGTAGTGCGAAGGTATGAGCCATAAGACGTAAGAAGATCTCAACCGCTCGCCTACCTTCCTCTTCATCATCTACGATTTCAAACAGAAGTTCGGCCTGCTTTCCGAATTCACGTTCTTCGGGCGGTCTCAGATCCAAGATGGTTGCTGTCCAACCATAAGGATTGGTCTCTTTTACGACACCACGTAGAAAGGGCTCGTTACCCTTGTTGAGATCGGTGAAGTATTCGATCCGCTCTCGGTATCTGGGCATACCGGTAAACGTAGAGTTCGCCCAGTTGCAGACTCAATGGTCCTTTCGAGCCATCTCATTGACAGTTGAGGTCCCGATGACAAGCACTGTGATAAGACGTTAAGTAACCCTGTACAAGACACTTAGAATTTCAAAAACTCTGGCCTTGGCTTAATTTCATTCCATACTAAAGGCTCTTTCGGTAGATGCCTTTCTTCCAGGACCCTGAACAGCCTCGGATCGCTTGTTCGCTCATAGCAACAGCTGCCCGATTTGTCGGAAGACCAGGGTTTAGTACTTCCTGACCGCGTGAGCCTCCGTGCTGCTCCGGTGTGATCTCCAGCTAGCAACCCATCAACTTCTTGAGTGTTAAGGCCCCACGGAAGTGACCAGAATCTCCACCATGGAGTCCGATTCGTTGCGCCACTGGCGACCAGTTCCGGCGGTGATGGTGACCGAGTCACCGCGCTCAAGGGTTTGCTCGCTGTCCTGAAGCTTCAAGATCACCTTGCCTTCGAACACCATGGCAAACTCGTCAGAAATGGACGGCGTGGCATGCTTACCGCTGATGCCGCCGGGCTTGATGCTGAGCATGGAAGCCTGAAATTTCGAGGTGCCGGATAGGGAGCCCAACGACGCGATCTCCGCCCGCGACCATTCAAGGGCCATGTGGGCACGATCACTGGCGCGCACGATATTAACCACCTGCTGGTTTGTCGACAGAAAGAACTGGCCCAGTGTGACCCCAAGGACGTTGGCTATCTTCTCCATGGAAGAGATAGAGGGCGAGCACTGCCCATTTTCAACTTGTGACAAAAAACTAGCGGAAAAGTCGGTGCGCTCGGCCAGAGCCCGCAGCGAAATACCTTTTTGCTCTCTCAGATAACGCAGAGAATTCCCGAGCGTCTGTTCGATCATCCTGTTACCAAGCCGCTATGAACTAGAAGAAACAGTATACCCATGGATGAGGTAGCGTCCGTTTATGATGTCGTTCTCCAGGTCTTCCAGGAGCTCCGGTGTGGTCTGGCCACGCTGGGCAATCTCGCGGATCTTCTCCGGGTCGCTAAGTCCGTTTTGAGTTTCCGTTGCCAACTCGTTAGAGTCCGCACACACATGCATGTCGGTCCTTCTTTTCATTCGAGCAAAGTCACGGCTGATGCAACAATCGTGCGGCGGCGGTATATAAGAGATGGGAACACCGTGGTAACCACGGAATTCCACAGGCCTGGTCTGTATATTCCGATGACTAGGGGATTTGTCAGCCTCGGCTTTTAGCTGGGGCTGCTTTTTGCCTACGCGCCATTTGACGCCGTGAGCTGTTTTGATCATAATCCAGAGCAACCCGCCCGTATATTCCTGAGAATCCCCTTAGCCAGACCAAAGGAATCTCATGCCGCCTCGCTTGCTCTGCTTAGGGAAAGAACAAGACTCTCTCCAAACCCGATGCGCGGTTCTGAGTCATAGCGGCTACGATACGAAATCGGCCACAGTGGCAGAAGGTGAGCTTCTTCTCCGTACCGAGAAGTTTGACCTCATCATCGTCTCTGCTTTTTTGAGCAACGAAGAAAAAGACTGCGTGATTTTAGCAGCCGGAGATACGCCTGCCCTCGTACTGGAAGGGTTTACGTTCGCTGAGGAGCTACTGGCGTAAGTAGCACGTATACTGCCTGCCCCAGATCCTTCCACACATCCGCTGCAAGCTTTTCCAGCAATCCTTCGTCTATCTCAAGCTCCTTAGCCAGGCCCTTAACCAGCGCTTTGGATGACGGAGCCTGGCCATTGGCCTGACGCATCAGGTCTTGTCCTGAAACGTTCGCATCTGTCGGGTGCAATACTCACCGATGGTGAGGCTGAACGTGTAAGGCGGTACTTACCGGCCCGGCATCAGACGCTCTGAGTTGGCTTCTTTCCCTTTTGGGCTGAAAACACGCTATGACATTTGGGACATTTCAGCTTGCCAGGTGACACCACGATCATCTCGTGTGGTGGAATTGGGTAATGGCACGCTTCACAGGTAGCGTTCAGGTCGAGGATTAAGTGGTCAGCCATGACACATGTATGCACCAAATCCGCTAGGTTGTCTTTAGGCCACACGAACCCGTGAGCGCTGTATACGGCGGGAGCAAACCTCGCAGCGTTGCTCGTGCAACTCCAGCCGCTCTTTCGCAGCGTCTCGTTCGATCAACGCCCGCCGCTTCACTTCCTGAACAAGCCAGGTGTTAGCGCCAGAATCCTCATGGATCTGCCCCCAGCGGCGAAGTGAGGCTTCATAAAGCTGTTTCAATCGGACTTTTTCTAGGCAGGTCATACGCATCAGTTTGACGCTGCTGGCCCCAGGATGGACGGGCGACATATTGCGCCTAGTGTAGCGACCCTGGGATGGATCCTCTTTTGGGAGGAAATTGATAGAGCTGAGCTGTCTTCTTGGCCGGTGTAGCTGTGAGCCGAAATTCCACCGGTTCCAGGATTGCGACTACTAGCATTCCGGCCGAATTTTTGAGTTCGCCAAAGTCTCGACAACTGTCGGACTGCACTCAAATCCCGGAATTTTGCTGTTCGGCCTCATTTACTGCACTTAAAGACCGGAAACCGAAATGGTTTATGTACTTTAATCCCGGACGAAAGAAGGTGCAGCGGAACGGTGAAGAGCGTGAACGACTGCGTTCATGCTGATCAAGTGCCGAGTTGAGGCGCTGACGGAGAGCGGATGGCCAAAGTTCACTGGCAGCTTCAATCCACTCTGCCTCCCGTCGAGAGAGTAGCCCCAAGACCCGAAGCCAGAGCGCTAGCCCCTCTCGGAATTTGAGACTTGTTTCATGTTGTTCCGAGGCTGGAGCCGCGTTCACAACGAGTGCCGCGATGACGCCGAGAATGTCTTTCCTAAAAGCGAAATGCAGATTCCGCTGGTCTGTGGATCCGGGGGACAGCCCTGGGCTTGGGTACCAGGCAAGCAGTTGGAAAAGGTCCTCGACGAAGCACCGAAACTGCGCCGCAGTGTTGTCGCCCAGCAAGGCATAATCAGGGGACGTACCGCGTAGAGCGGCACGGTAAATCTTTTCGACAAAGGCGTAGGTGCTATCAACGCGTCCGATATGCGAACCAAAAGCGCGGCCGGTTAAATCTGTTCCGCAGCTCCAGCAGGGAATTGACCTAACAGCCGGAGCGCCGAAGGGAAGTGGGTCGTCTTCGCCACACATTGGACAACCGTATCTGAGCGGGTTTTTGTGAACATGACAAAAGAGCAGAGCAGGGAAGGCCCACTCCCAACGAGCGTGCACATAGCGTTGTTGGGCGATGCACGCTGTACAAAACGCATAGCCTATCCGTACTTTGCGGCAGCGCAGGCATTCATCGGAAACCGCTCTCAAGTGCAGGAGAAGCACCTTTTGAGCTTTCGGCAAACGCGATCGAAGATCGAGCGACCGCAGTGTGCCGGCGGGCGCTCTACAAAACCGTGCCATGGCTTTTAAGAATTCGATCGAAAAGTCCCAGTCGAGCGAATTTGGGCACTGAACTTCCGGATGGCAGGATTGAAAGCCGAGCATGAGTTCTTGAAGAGAGATGCAGTTTGCATCAGCGACACGCAGCATCCAGGAAGAAAAGAGTTCGTTTGGGAAGGGCCTCGGAGCAAAGGGGAGTTGCGATGGCGCAGATGCAGCGCTCATCGTGCCGAAACGCGCCGATTACGACGGTCAACGATCGAGACCAAAGAGCCGGTTACCAGATCGTCTTTGAGCAGAGCAAGACTGATGTGCTCCTGGCGGCTGTGAATCGCTTCAGTCGCCGCTGTTTCGATGAGTCTGCATATGCGCACGAGCACTCCTTCACTCAGACTAAGAATTCGCTGATGAACCTTGGGGTCGCGGAACTCGGAAGGGAGCCGCAGTGGAAGGATAGACTCAAAACTTAGAAGCAACTGTTGGAAGCTGGAGTCGTTCTCCCAAGGCGGCAACTCCGCGGCCTCGAACCGGTCGGCGAGTTGCTGGTCGGTCATGAGCGCTTGTTTCGCTTCGTGCGTCCCTGCACAGACCAACGGTAGGCGAAGATCGTTGGCGAGAAAGCGGATCGAGTTGAGCAGTATCCGCTGTTCGCGGTACGTACCGGCTAGCACTGAGTGGATCTCGTCGATCACCAGCAAGCGCACTTCAAGCTGCCGGGCAAGTGCACGGATGCGGTGGCGCAATGTCGTGCCGCTTGTGCCGTGGATGAATATACCGCCCATTGCCACCAGCAGTTCTTCGTACAAGTCGCGTTCGCTTGGAGATGGCGGCATTTGAATCGAAACCACAGGAAGCCGCGTTCTTCCGAGTTTCTTGTCGAAGTGAGTGCGATTGTCCCTCAAGAACTTCTGGATGATGCGAGTCTTGCCCATACCAGTAGCGCCGTAGATGACGAGGCACGGCATGCGATCACGTGGAGGGTAATCGACGAGATCCATCAAGCGTCCCAAAATACGCTCAGCTCGAGGATATTGAATCCAGCGCTCCTGGCGAAGCCAATGAATCCGCTCGGCGTCCGTCAGCAGCGCCGCTTCACGGCAAGGAGGTTGAAGATGGCCCAGCTCGTGGGCTGTCATTCGGGCTCCCAGATCTCGACTGGAAAAGCCTTAATTTCTGTTGATCGAGGTTCGTTCATACGAGTTTCGAAAGAAACCGCAGAGGGCTCTGCGGGTGAAGGAAACTTTTCCTGTCGACGACGCTGCTTGGACAGAGAGCCTGCCTGACGAACAAGCTGTCTCTGCTCCAGGACATTGGCGAAGATGGCCTCCGCAGAGTTCATCCTGCGCCCGTCCTGTCGTGCTTGCTTATTGGCCGCCTCTATCTCCCAAAGCGCGATTGGCGGCTGCCGTAAATCGGCATATGGAACGGGCCAGTGTCGTCCGGACGGATCCTGCACATAGATCCGTGACAAGTTCCGGGGGTCGTATTTGACTAAGAGCGGCTCCTTCAATCGTCCGGCCCATGGGCTGAGAACGTTGTCCCAGTAACGAATGTTGTAAAAGTGAATGCCGTCTCTCCGAATCTGCCGCGGGACGGCAGGAAGGAAGCTGAGAAAAAACTCTGTTTCGTCGAGGGGATGGCGGGGTCGGGCGGTAGTTTCAGCATCTTCTTGCCAAGCCGCAAGAGGAGTCTTTCCGAGAGCGGAATGGATCGAGAGATGATAAACACCGGCAATCTGCAGCGCGAGCCAACGTTCGAGTTCGGCTAGTGTCAACGAGGCGCGCTCTTCGGATGCATAAGAGCCCTTCTCGCTGACACTCGAGAATGTCGTCCCTGGCAATAGATGAACTGCTCCCATCATGGTGCCAATCAACCTCTCTATGTGACCACCGAAATGTGGTTGCCCGGGGGGACGGTGGTCAAGACGGATGCCGTACTCCTGGCAGCCGCGCACCAGCGCTTCAGCGTGAAACTCCTTGGCATTGTCGACATGGATCGTTCGCGGCAGCCCATGGACCGGCCAGTCGAGTGTCTGAAGCTCACGGTCAGCCAACCAAGCGGTCTTCGGGAGTACAGCTTGGGACAGCACCAGAGAAACAGATAATGTCGAAGGGGACCATAATGAAACATGGAAGCCTGCGACCATTCGTGTTCTCACATCGATGGCGAGCGTGAGCCAGGGACGTCCTATTGCAAGCCGCTTCTGTTGGTCGACCACAATGACGTCCACTGGTGTGTGGTCGATCTGCAACACGTCCATCGGGCGTTCTGGCTGCAACGTTGAGATCGCAACTGGGCCAAGCAACTCTCTGGCCTTCTTGGAGCCCTCGCGCTTTGCAGTCACCAAGCGGAGGTCGAGCGCTTGAATTCGGCTAAGGACCGTGCGGTAGTTGGGAGCCCGCAAGCTCCGTTCGGCAAATCGACGCTGGATCTCAAGCATAAGAGCCGCCAGGCGCGGTCGTTCCGGTTTTAGATAGAACTCCTGGATACAAGAGCTGAGAAGATCCTCCCGATCCTGATCGAGAACCGGCGCTTTGGGCTCGCGTCCCCGCTTGCCGGGAAGCAGAGAGGAGGTTTGCGACCGTTGGCGGTAGCGTTTGAGGAGTTCGTAGATGACGCTACGTCCGAGGCCAAGCTCTAGAGCGGCCTCGTCAATGAGCTGGACACCCACTTTCGGTTGAACGGCCAAGGGGGCGATTACCGACTCCCGCCTCAGAGCCAGGAGCCAGTCCGCCTTTCCCGCAGCTTCCCAATTTCGCCACTTTTGCATTCAAATCCCGGAAGAACTTTCACCTGAAGTTTGTCCGGGTTTTTAGTGCAACATTCCGGGATTTCAAAGCAGTGAATTTGCAGTTAATTCCCGGAAACAGATTGATAACAAAGCAGCATTCTTACGGGCATTGAGTGCAGCGTGACACTTACCGGCGGCATCAAAGCGTGAAGAACGCCCTGGCGCGCGCAGTGCGGTCAAGCTTCCGCTACCTCAATGAACAGCCAAGCTGGTGATCCGTCTCCGCCGAACGCAAACCCTGCTATTCCCTCAAATCTTGACGGAGTACCTTCTCGCAAAGACACGCCCGCCACGTCAAAGTAGGTGGACTCCCTTCCAATCTCCCACTGGACGACTACTTTGGTTTGCGGGTCAACGCCCACAAGCTTCTCGCGTAATTCTCCTACGGTCATCAGGGACTCCTTATGAAGGTCGATCTCGGAATGGGCACGGTCTTTAAGCTCCCCAGACCGGGTACTGGACCGATTGGACAGCACGAATTCTGCCCTTCCACCAGGGAAAAGCTCCTCGGCCACGGTATGGCGCAATAATGACGGGGTCCCTTCCATCTCCGCGCATGAGGCTGTCCCCAGCAATGAAATGGTGAGGAGCGCCTGGAAGCCTTATGCGAGTGACCAACGTCGCCTCTCGCGATGTAACCGATCCTTCGCAGGCTTGATCTCCTTGCTGCTGGCGTCCCCAAAAGATCAGGCCCGATGGATCTCGAATGCCAAATACGGAGAACGGGACCTGTAAACCGGAGGTTTTACGTTGGAGGAGAGGTCTGAGCCCACCTTTGCTGCTAGTCCAAAAAGGCTCGCGCGCGTTAACGCCTCGTCTGGCGGCCGGACGGGGTGCGGACGGTAGCGAGACCCGTCCTGGACACTTCTAAGGCCGAGTCACGGTTCATTCTTGGACTTGAAACCCCTCGGCCTTCGCGCGACGTTTAAGGAGGCGAGGTCCAAGGTTGATGGCAAGGCGATTTTCAATAGAAGTGGGTCGCCGTGACTCGGGCCACGGGCTTGGACGTCACCTTCCTCAGCACAGCGCCGATAGAGGGCAACCCGGCGCGCTGGTTCGGCGGTGGTGTATTCCACAGCGAGGAGAGTCAAACCAGGGTCGGTACCGCGCAGCGCTTGCAGCTCAACCCATAGAGCGGTTATCACGGCCTCCTCCTCCTGACGACGCTGGGCTTCCGTCTCCGCTTGTCTGCGCTTACGCGCCGCTACCCGGTCCCTAGCCTGCTGTTTAGCAATCGCGGCCGAGAGAGCATCAGCGATTGCCGGCTTCTCGGGATCCTGGGCCGCCGATCTGATGGCTGCCACTACGCGATCCAGATGCCAGTCATAGTGGATCACGTTCCCGTCCCACCGGCGCATGCCGCATCCAGCCGCGAGAGCGCGGGCTGTTGCCCGTTTATCGGAGCAACATCCTTTTGGTGGTCAGCCCGATCCATCGCATTCAGGCGCCGGGCACTTGCCTTGCCGTTTCTTCACTTCGACCTGTTCGAGGATACCGTCTTGTATGCTTGGTATATTTGCCGCAGTCTCTGGTACGGGCCGCTAATTCCGGGCACCGGACTATCATTCACTGGGAGATGGTGACTCATATGTTCCATACTTGAGGTGTACGCCGATGCATCAAATAGCACACTGTCACGGTAGCGGTATGGCCTTGCCTACTCGTTTGGATCACCGACCAGCGCGTAACCAGACTATGGGTCCCAAAGGTAACCTGCGTGAGGTTGCTCAATTCGACGGTGACGGTGATCGGATTAGGAGTGATTCGACGCCTCCGACCGACTCTCCACCGGAGGCCGATTAGCAACGATGGACGGCGATGTGTTGCTCCGGTGCTAATCTGGCTTGCTCTGATTTGACCCGAGCTTCACTAGAGATTCGCTCAAGCCGTTCATACTCCTCTTTCGGAGACGTTCCGATTTTCCGGCGCAGCTCCCTGGACGGCATTTGAGAACGCCAACGTGGCCACATCGTATTGATTCAACAGGCGAGTCTTTTCTTCGCAGTTGTTCATATGCTCGGGTCTTACCGTTCCTGACAGATTTTACAGCTCCGCTCGTGAGAGACCATGCGACGATGTGTTTGGGAAAAAGCTCCGCCTGTGCCCAGCGCCGAAGAGCTGCCTCATAGTGTTGGCTAAGTTGCATCAATTTTGCGCACAACATTGCCCAGGATTTTACCGTGTCATTCGAGCAACTTTAAATGATGCTGCATCTCCTCAAGGACTCTAGAGGCCCAGCGCTGTTGTTCGCCGGTTCAGCATCCCATAGCGCCATTTAGTGCCACTGAATCGTCTAGCGCCATTTGATGCCAGCTTGGATTTAGAGCTTTGCTTGACGATGGCGCCATGTATAGTTCGCTCAAGCAATAGAGAATGCATCGCACCCAGCCCTGGCTTTTGTCGGGGCTGTCTTTTTTGCCTACGATTGGAATCCAACCCTTCTACCCGGAGACGCACCATACCCACAGCGCTGCGAAAGGTAGAGAACAGGCTTGATCAAACATGTTTTTGTCGTTGATGATGATCGAGTCGTCGCGTCCACCACGGCGGCCATTCTGCAGCTCACTGGCTATGAGGCTCGCTGCTTCGTCAACCCACTGGAGGCTCTCGAAGCTGCTAGAACCGTCAGACCGGATCTCGTCATAGCGGACGTGATTATGCCGGCACTATCCGGGATTGATCTCGCTGTTCAATTGAAGAAACAATGTCCAACCTGCAAAGTCATGCTCCTCTCGGGTCAAGCTGAGACGAGCGACTTGTTGGAGGATGCACGCAAACAGGGTCACCACTTCGCAGTATTGGCAAAGCCCATCCACCCTGACCAGCTTCTAGCCAAGATAAGAGAGGCGGACGTCGCCTGACGGCTCTCACGGTGCTTCAGAGCTTCGCGGCAAAGCTGGTGACACAAGGAAGGGTCCGGATCGACCGTTATCCATCGAGAGTTCCTTTATGCTTCTGAGCAAGGCGGACGGATGGACGGGTTTCTGAAGCAACTGGACGTCGTACCCCTTACGGCGGGCATCCTCAAGTAGATCCTGGGTGCTTGCTTGCCCGGAAAAGAGAAGAATCTTGCATTTTGGGCATTCAGCCTTGATTTGGATCGCGAGATCGACGCCAGAAATGCCAGCCATCACGACATCTGATATGAGAAGGTCAGGGGCTCTCGACTGTGCAGCGGTTAATGCCTCTGACGCAGAAGTGAAGGACGTTGCAGAATAGCCGTTCATCTTTAGTATCGCGGCAAGAGTGGAAGCGATGACAAGCTCATCGTCAACGACGAAGACTGCCGGCATAGTGACCTCTTTCGCCCGACTGTTCCGTGAATTGCGGAAGCGCGAGAGACCGAAGAGAAGGTGGCTGGCGTTTCGAAGGTGGCCGTATTACTGAGGCTCGTGGGTCTTGGCATGAAGCCAAAGAGCGGACTCAATTTCGCGAACAGATTCAACTTTGACCACACCCAAATCATCGAGAATGACGGTCTAGGTGTCGGTTTTCTTATGACGCTTGAACATGGTAGTGACCTTACGCTCCACACGGTCTGCATACTGCCAGAGAGTCAAGGACGCGGCTTCGGTACTGCCATTATTCGTGAAGTCCTCGACGCTGCGAGTGCCCGCAATAGGGGCGTTATCGTTTCAGTCTTGAAGGCCAATTCGGCGGCACGTTCTCTATATGAGCGGTTGGGATTCGTGGTCACTGAAGAATCCACGCACCACATACATCATACATCTGCGTTACAGGCATCGCTGTTGATGTCCCGGGGCTTCATGGAGCGACGGCAATCGAACTGGCTT
>Ga0209006_10005322_pt1 | contig 11688 bp, 14 predicted proteins | sample JacPin_JW_Ref_O2_FD_188567 | JGI IMG/M metagenome (GOLD analysis project Ga0209006, IMG submission 188567) | Forest soil microbial communities from Algoma, Ontario, Canada - Jack Pine, Ontario site 1_JW_Ref_O2 (SPAdes) (version 2) | ecosystem: Environmental > Terrestrial > Soil > Boreal... | reverse complement strand
GAATCATGTGGGGACAGCCGCCTTCGGCTGTCCGCCGCTCAGCGCTCACAGTTTCAGGCACTCACCCCGACGCGAAGCTCGTCGAGCCGCACCTTAAGAAAACCGATGTACTCCTCCATCCCTTCGCCCGTCTTCGCGGAAAGCTTCGACACCTGCATCCCCGGACGCACCGCCTGAATATTTCCGTATGCCGCTTGCCAGTCGAACTCAACCGCCGCCGCCAAATCCATCTTCGTGACCACAGCCACGTCGGCGCTATTGAAAATTGTCGGATACTTCAGCGGTTTGTCCTCGCCCTCGGTCACTGAGATGAGCACCAGGCGGAGGTTTTCGCCGAGGTCATAGGAAGATGGACAAACCAGATTGCCGACATTTTCGATGAAGAGAAAATCCAGATCGTCGAGGTTCCACTCGCGAAGCGCGTTCTGCACCATTGCAGCTTCCAGATGGCATAGCGTCCCGGTAGTGATTTGCTTGACGGGAGCGCGGCTGCGCGCCAAACGCACCGCATCGTTTTCCGTGGCCAAGTCGCCTACCAACGCCGCTACGCGATAGTTCTGCCGCAGCAGCGTGAGCGTCTTTTCCAGGAACATAGTTTTGCCCGAGCCGGGACTGGACACCAGGCTCACAACAAAAACTCCAGCCGCACGAAATTGCTCGCGTAACGCGCGCGCCGTCAGATCGTTCTGCTTGAGTACGTTCTTTCGCACTTCTATCAAACGGGGCTCTGGCATTCTGCTATCTCCAAGGCGAACACCTCAATTTCTTTTCCTTGCACGATCTCCGACGCGGGAGTGCCGCATTCCTCACAACAAAATAACTGGATGGAGCGGATGGGTCGCTGTGTCTGGCATCTCGAACAAACGATTGCGACAGGAACTTCTTCGATGATCAGCCGCGACCCTTTTAGCGGACTTTCTTCGCACGCCATCTCGTAGGAACCCAGCAGCGCTTCCTTCATCACTCCAGAAAGAGCGCCCAGCCTAAGATGAACGGCCGTGACTTGAACGCCGCGCCGTTCCGCCTCTTCCTCGGCCAGTTCGACAATGCTCATCGCGATGGAAAGTTCGTGCATCGTCATCTCGAACTCACGGAAATCCTTTCATCGCCGGTGATCGTCGATCCCGAATCGAACTCCGCGAACGCCGCCAGCGCCGCCTGTCCCAGGCTGATCCCTCCATCGTTCGGCGGGACTGCGTGGTTCGTCCAAATCTCCAGCGGTTCGTTCGCCAAGAGTAATTTCAAATCCTCCAGCAGCAATTCGTTCTGGAAAACACCGCCGGAGAGAACAACGATATTGAGGCATTGCGCTCTGGCGATTGCTACTACGGCGTCACGCAGGACTTGCGCCAGTCCGCGCTGGAACGCCCGCGCAATCTCTGCAGGCCCACGCCCCTGCATACGGTCATGAATTATCGACTGCAACAACGGGCGGAAATCGAGTTCCTCGCCGTCGAAGGGAAACGGATATGGTTCTGGGCGACTCGCGCCCCGAGCGAGTTGCTCCAGCCACATCGCTGCCTGCCCTTCAAACGTGACTTCGCGCGTGAATCCTAAAAGAGCTGCGGCAGCATCGAAGAGCCGCCCCACAGATGTCGTCGAAAAAGTGCGCATGTCCTTACGAATCAATTCCTGAGCTTCTCTGTATCGCTGCGAAAAGCCGAAGGGCGCAGCAGACAGATCAGGCAAATCATTCAGCTGCGCGAGAAATCCAGCCGCAGCCTGAACTGGATACTGCGCCGCCGCGTCGCCTCCCGGTAAGGCGGCGCTGCGCAAGTGAGCCGCGCGTTCGAATCCGGCCTTAATGCTGCCGACAAAAATCTCGCCGCCCCAAATGCTGCCGTCATCGCCGTAGCCGGTGCCGTCAAAGCTCACCGCCACGACGCGCCTGTCCCATTCTCCGCGCTCGGCAAGAACCGACGCAATGTGAGCTCGATGATGCTGCACCGCGACAGAATGCGAACCTCCAAGCGCCAGCGCATGCACCGTCGAACAATATTGCGGATGCGCATCGTGCGCCACCAGCAAATCCTGCGGGCGCACTTCGTACATCGAAATCAGATCCTGGATGGTCTCCTGAAACGCCCGCAACGACTGGTAGTGAGCCAGGTCGCCGATATGTTGACTGACGAACGCCTGCCCGTCGACTACAAGTGTGATCGTATTTTTCAGGTCAGCGCCCACGGCGAGAATCGGTCGCTCAGTGGGAATCGTGGCAACTGCGCCCGGAGCATAACCGCGTGCCCGGCGCAAAATGACCGGACCAAAAACTCCAACGCGCGCCACCGAATCGTCAACTCGGCGCGCGATTGGCCGCTGCCCGATCAGGAATGCGTCGGCGATTCCGGAAAGCCGGTCGAGCGCATCTTCATCTTCGTACGCGATCGGTTCGTTCGAGCGATTCGCGCTGGTCATCACCAAAACTTCCGGAGCGCCTGCGTCGAAAAGCAAATGATGCAGCGGCGTATGGGGCAGCATGACTCCCAGTTCCATATTGTCGGGAGCTACGCGACAAAGATCGACCTTGGACGGGGCCAGCAAAATCGGCCGCGCAACTGAGGCGATCAATTCTTCTGCTTCTCGTGAAAGCCGAACCAACGCACGTGCAACGTCCAGATTTCTTGCCATTAGAGCAAACGGTTTTTCTTTGCGGAACTTGCGCTCTCGCAATGCAGACACCGCTGCGGAGTTGAATGCATCGCACGCCAGGTGATAGCCGCCAAGTCCTTTGATCGCGAGGATTTTGCCTTCATTCACCAGTTGCGCGGCGGCGTGGATACTGGGTTCGCCTTCATACAGCTCGGCATCGTGAGGAGCAATGCGGCTGAGGCGCAAATAATAACCCGGCCCGCAAACCGGGCACGCAACCGGCTGCGCATGAAAACGCCGGTTGCCAGGATCGCGATATTCCGTATCGCAGTATTCGTCCAGCGGCCAATTCTGCATTGTCGTGTTGGGGCGATCATAAGGAAGCGCAACGATCACCGTGTAGCGCGGCCCGCAGTTGGTGCAGTTAATGTAAGGATATCGGTATCGCCGGTTCGCGGGATCGAACAGTTCTTTCAGGCACGCATCGCAAACGGGAAGGTCGGGCGAAATACGAACCGTTGGATGCTTCCGATGCTCGCTTTCACGGATGGAGAATTGACACAGCCCCAGCGGCTCGGTGGAATGAACTTCTACTTCCGAAATGCGGGCTGCGGAAGGCGCTTCGGTCTTCAGATTTTTTACGAGGGCCTGCAAGGCAGTCTCATCGCCTTCCAGAAAAATCTCCGCACCGTCATCGCCGTTCAGAACCCATCCCGCGAGCGCGTGGGCCTGGGCCAGACAATACACATAAGGACGAAAGCCAACCCCTTGCACCACGCCGCGCACGCGAATGGAGCAGGCGCTGATCGTCTTGACCGTCATTCTTCCACCATGCAACTGCGGCCCTGCCAGCCCACTTGCACCACTTTGCCATCTTCGACCAAGACCGGGACGCTACGTTGTCCCGCGGCCAGCGCGCTCATTCTTTGCCGCGCGGCTGGGTCCGCTTCGACGTCGTACTCGACGAAGTCGCTGCGTTTCCACTCCAGCCACTCGCGCATCTCCTGCGTATAGGGGCAGCGCGCGCTGCCGAAGAGTTCAAGCCTGGCCACGGTTGAGCGCCTCCAGCAATTCGCGGATGATGTGGTAAATCGAAGCCTGCACTTCCTGGATGCGCGGAATGTAGTCACATTGCACGACGATGGGAAAGTCGGCCAACCGCCGGCGTTTGATTTCGCCGCCGTCGTATCCCAGCAACGCAACAGTCAGCATCTTGCGTCTGCGCGCTTCTTCCAGCGCCGCGATAATGTTGCGCGATCCGCCGCTGGTAGAGATTCCAATGGCGACGTCTTCGGGGCGAGCCTGCGCAATGAGTTGGCGCAGAAAAATAACATCGGCGCCAACATCGTTCGCAATCGCACTGATATTCGCCGGCTCCAGAGAAAGGGACACAGCGGGGATGGGACGATAACCTTCCGGAGGAGATATGCAGTCGATGGCCCAATCGTTGGCGTCTGTAGCCGATCCGCCGTTGCCAAAAATGATCAGCTTGCCGCCGCGCGAAATGCGTTCGTGAATCGCGGCCGCGGTCGCGCCAATCTCTTCCGCTTGTTCGCGTGCGACCTGCGCGCGCAACCGGGAGTCATCCTGCACCTTCATCCCGATCGATGCCGCGACTTGCGTCAGCAGATCGCCGGTGTCCTGCTTGGCCTGACCCAGAAACGGATACAGAAATCCCGCCGCTCCCACTTCATGTCCCAGTTCGCGATGCTCCAGAAAAACGTGAACGCTCTCCCACAGCGTGTGGTAAAGAATCTCGATCATCTCCTGATGGATGAATGCGTCCGCAATGAAAGCTTCGACCGCGTAAGAACCGTCCACACCGGGAAGCGCGAACGTCAGAGCGTCTCGCGTGCCGGCGAAAGCGAGCGCGGATCGAATCTCATCGTCGCCCTCGGGAGGGCCAAACCCCATGACAATATCTTCGCCGTGAAGAATCGTTTCCAGCCAGGGCCGGAAGAGCATGGAAATATCGAGAGCGGGGAGCGCGCGCTTGCCGACGATGACAGGGTGAACAAATTCCACGGAAACGTGTTGCGCATCGGTCGCGTATGGGCCGCGGCCAAGGGCTAGCAAGCGGCCTCCTCGCTGAAAACGCTCGGCCAGGGAGCGGCAGGCCTCCGCCAGGCGCGGCGCTTCGCGCGAGAAGAAGTCTTCAACGATTTGGTTTCGCGCGAGCAGGCGCTCTTCTACTTGAGAAGTCAGTTGCGCCGTCCGCTCGCATGCAATGGCCATCGGCATTCTATTCCGTCTAACAGATGCGCGGCAGAGGATCTCCGACCAGCATATCGACGATCCGGCTGCCGCCATAACGCGTTGTGACCAGCACCGCGCCTGCGGGCTGTTCGCACACTACGCCGATAATCTGCGCATCTTCGCCGCCGGGCGCAAGATTCAATGCGTTAAGCGCAGCGTCCGCATACTCGGGCGAAACCACCGCCAGGAACTGGCCTTCATTGGCAATGTGCAGCGGATCGAGTCCCAGCAATTCGCAAGCGCCGCGAACCGCATCATGCACGGGAATCACTTCCTCTGTCAGCACGATTCCATGACCGCAATCGCGAGCCAGTTCGTTGAGAGATGTCGCCACGCCACCGCGCGTCGGATCGCGCATCCAGCGAACGCCGGGCGCCGCGGCTTTGGTTAAAGCCTCCACCAAAGGAAAAACTGAGCGGGTATCGGAGCGAAGATCCGCCTCAAGATCAAGTTCTCCGCGCGCCAGAAGAATCGTAATTCCGTGATCGCCGATTGGTCCGGAAAGCAAAACCTTGTCGCCGGGTCGCACCGAACGCGGATCGATTTTCAATCCCGGCAGCGGCCGCCCGATTCCAGTCGTACTGATGTACATGAAATCGGCTTTGCCATGTTCGACAACTTTCGTATCGCCGCCGGCAATCGCGATTCCGGCTCTGCGAGCCGCGTTGCCCATGGCGCGCACTTCCGATTCGAGCACAGGCGTAGGCAACCCAGCCTCGAGTACATAGGTGACGACCATCGCTTCCGCCCGGGCGCCCGAAACCGCCAAATCGTTTACGGTTCCGTTCACCGCCAGCTCGCCAATCGATCCTCCGGGAAAACACAGCGGCTTGACGACAAAACTATCGGTGGTGATGGCGATCTTTGTGCCGTTGAAGTCAAGATACGCGGAGTCTCCCAAAGGCTCTGACGAAGAACCGAAAAGAAGCGGCGCAAAAAGTCCTTCGACGAGCCGGCGGCTGGCTTTGCCGCCAGCCCCGTGTGCCATTTCGATTTGCGGCTCGCGGAAACGAACCTTGCCAGGACTATGGATAACATCGGCGATGGGCGAGGAAACCGAGTTGCCTTGCGCGGCAGTCGTCACGCGGGCATCGCTATGCTCGTCACCATTGCCGTCTTGCGGTGTTCGTAATTGAAGTACGCTGCGCATGATCCCTCGGATGAAACCATGAGTGCCCCAATTGGATGTTCGGGCGTACACTCTTTCGCAAAGAGCTTGCACTGATGCGGCTTGAGCACGCCCTTCAGCACTTCTCCGCATTGCGCCGCTTTCGGGTCAGTCACGCGCACGCCGGGAACTTCGAAGCGCTTCTCGGTATCCCACTCCGCATAGCTGTCGCGGATGCGCAAGGCCGACTGCGAAATGAAGCCTAGTCCTCGCCATTCAAAATACGGACGCAACTCGAAAACTTCCGCCATGGCGCGCAATGCCGCGCCGTTGCCTTCCCACGGCACCACGCGTTTATATTGATTCTCGATCTTCGCCTCTTCCGCCTTGAGTTGGCGCAGGACCATCACAATCGATTGCAAAATATCCAGCGGCTCAAAGCCGGAGACGGCAACGGGTTTGTTTTCGTTCGTCGCGATCCACTCGTAAGGACGGCATCCGATCACCGTGGAAACGTGCCCCGGGCCGATGAACGCATCCAGCCGCATGTCGGGAGAATCGAGAATCGCGCGGATCGCGGGAATGATCGTGACGTGATTGCAGAAAACGGAAAAATTGTGCGTGCCCTGCGCCTTTGCCCGCATCAGCGTCAGAGCCGTCGATGGCGCGGTGGTTTCGAATCCGATGGCAAAGAACATCACGTGCTTGTCCGGATTCAACTGAGCCAGCTTAAGCGCGTCCGACGGTGAATAAACGATGCGCACATCCATGCCGCGCGCCTTGTGTTCCAGCGGACTGCCTTGGGTTCCCGGCACGCGCATCATGTCGCCGAATGCGGCGAAGATTACATCGGGCCCCTGTGCGATCGCCAGACCGTCGTCAATTCTTCCCATGGGAAGAACGCATACCGGGCATCCGGGCCCGTGAATCAGTTCAATGTTGGACGGCAGCAGATCTTTCAGACCAAAGCGATAGATGGCGTGTGTGTGTCCGCCGCACACTTCCATGATGCGGTAATGGCGGTTGGGATCGGCGAGGCGCTTGATTTCTTCCGCGGTCCTGGTGATGACTTCCGGCTCGCGAAATTCATCGACAAACTTCATGCTGAATCCTTGTGCTCGCCCTACTCAGATGCCTCATGCGGGCTTGGGGTTCTCAACGTTTTCCAGCCCATAGCCCTCGACTTCCTGCATCGCGGCCTCGGCCTCACCCAGCATCCGAAGCGTGCGCATCTGGTCGATGGCGTCTTCCTCGCTGATCTTGCTCATGGCAAAACCAACGTGAATCAGAACCCAGTCGCCCTTGACCGGCAAATTGTCCTGCAACAATCCCAAATCGACTTTGCGGCGAACCCCCACCACATCGACCATGGCTGCGCTCGGCTGGTCGGGATAAAGCTCAACGATTTGACCGGGTATGGCGAGGCACATGTGCCTGTTCTACTTTCTTCGTTACTCTTTTTTTCGCGACAAAATGTTAAACGAAAATTTCAATTCGTCTTTCACCTTCAACGCGCCGCCGGCAACTGTGACCAGCTTCAAATCGTAATCAGTCTGCCGAATGGAAAAACTTCCGAATGCCCGCAGCGTGTCTCCCGTCAGCGCGACCCGTGCGGCCACCGCTTGCGAACGCGTGGCGCCGTGCAGCGTCAACTCTCCATTCAGGGTGACCGCGTACTGCCCCTCGCCGGCCTGGCTGGCATCGATGTTCGAGCACTCGTACACGATCTCCGGATACGCCGAACTCTCCAGGACGTCCTGCTGCATCATGCGCTCAATCTCGCGCCGGTCCTTGTCGGAAACGTCGTCTCGCACGGTCAACGACTGCGCTTTGATCGTAACCCGCAGGGACGAATTTGCCACATCGCCGGGATCGACTTGGGCTTCGGCGGAAAAGTCGCGAATGGCAATCACCGGATTGTGGCCAAACGCCGACAGCAATCCGCCGGCGAATACCTGTATCGTGAACTGGCTGGCGGCGCGGTCGATCACGTAATTGGTCTTCGCATTCATCTCGTCAGCGCCCAATTCCGTTGTAAGAACTCTCGCTCCTACCGCCATTTATTCTCCTCGGCCTGGGCGGGCCTCGTGCTAAGACTCTCGGGCCACAATAAAGAATACGAACTTGATCTCGTCCTTGATGCGGAGCATTCCGCCCGCGACAGAGGCGATGGTCAAACCATAATCGGATTGCCGCAGCCGGAATTCCCCATAGACCCGCAGACTCCCGCTGCTCAGAATCAATTGCGCCTGCATCGTCTGAAGGTTTTCCGTCCCGTGCAGCGCAAGCGTTCCAACCATCTCTGCCGAGTACCGATTTTCCGACACCGGCTTGCAAACCACCCTCGAACTTCGGAATCCCACTTCCGGAAACGTCTGCGGATGCAACACCTCGTTGAACATTACCCGCTCGATGGCTCTGCGATCGTCTTGAGTCACGTCATCCATGATTTCCAGCGATCCGGCGTTGGCTTTCAGTTGCACCGAACTGTGCTCTTGCTGGCCGAAGTTAAACTCCACCTCGCCCGAGAACTCCCGAACCGCAAACCGGGGGCGGTGGTCCGCTATCCCCGCCAAGCCTTCGGCAAATGCCTGTAGCGTAAACTGGCTGGCCTTCGCGTCTAAAGTGTAACGTGCAGTCGCCATAAGGAATCATCACAGACTCCCGGCTGTCGATAGTCAAGACACCAACGGCCCTTTGTGCTTCAGCTGGCTGCGAACCGATCCCATCTGCGGCAAGGGCCGCCTGCCGGCTTCCCGCTACATGTTCCGCAACTTCAGATACCGGTCAACGTCAGGCAAAGCAGCGCCCAACAAATTACCCACACCGAACTGTCCCAGATAACGCCGGACATGCGGGTTGGAAAGAATTAATCCTGCGCCAAACAACATCAGCGCCGCTCCGCCCAGCATGTAGAGCGTATCTTTGTCAGTACCAATTCCGTTTCCGTTCGTATCCGTAGAGATTTCCATGGCCACGGCAGTCTCCTCTCACTCGAATCGTTCACGGTGCCACCATTTTTCTAAAACCGTCTTTGTCCCGGGTTCAAAATCGCTTCGACAATCGACTCCACCAATTTCACCGCGTCGTCGATCGCAGCTTTTACGGTTTCGCTAAGCCCCATCTGGCCTTCTTCCGGACCGAGCGTCTCCGGCTCACAGCCCACCAGCAACACACGCTTCAGCGGACCGCCCATTGAATTCGCCAGACGCAGCACATTCAACGGGTTCATACTGTGCGCTTCAACGGCGGCATGTTGTTCTTCAGCGTTGCCGAGATCGTTCAGGTCAGGCTCAATCACATAGAGCGTGCCGGCCGGTTCGCCGCGCGGACAAGCATCAATGAGGATGGTCGCGTCATATCCATCGAGTAGGGCATAAGCCAGATCGTAACCACGGATGCCGAAGTCGGCCACCTTCACGTTCGTGGGCCACTGCCGCGCGGAAAGACGCTGCGCGACCTCCACCCCGAAAGCGTCATCGCCCAGAAAAATATTTCCGATTCCCGCGACGAGGATGCGAGGCGCGTTCGTCTGCCGCGATGTTTCTTCGTCAGTCGGCGGTAACGGCTCAATTTCTGCCGGCGTAAAGAAGAAGCGATGCCCCGGCTGCCGCATGAATCCAATGTCACGCCCCGGATCGTCATCGACGACCACGCAAATATGAAAGTTGCCGTCGTAGTCCTGCTCAATCGATTCGATGACGGCTGTCTTACCGGAAAGTGCAATGTCCATTACGTCGCCGCCGGTCCGCGGACGCAACCGTACGCGGCTGCCTGGTCGAACTTCGACGCCCGAGATCCGCAAGTCCTCCAGCGGCTGTTTCGCTTCCAGAAGTTGCCATTCCCATTCGTTCATGGCATCTCCTCTCGCGCCGGCCCAAACCTTGGAGAAGAAAATGAGGGCCGCAACTCCCGCAAAGTGCCGTGAAGTTTCGCCAGTTGCTCCATCGGCAGCGCCTCGGTTCGTTCCAGCATTTTGCGGGCACGTTCGTCCGTCTGCCGCATTTCCCGCTTTTCGTCCTCGGTCATGGCCAGGATGCGCAGTGCGAGAATCTCGTCGATCTCCGTGCCGTCGAATAAGTCGCCCGGACTCTCGGGCGCAATCTGCGGGTAGTCGTAAAGAATGATCGGCGAAGCGAGCATGGTGTCGCGCTGTCCGTCGGCACCGACCAGCACAGGCCACACTCCTACGTTTTGACAACTAGCTGCAAGGTCGCGCAAATCCTCAGGCGGCTCCAGCAAAGACACAAACTCCGCATTCGCAACGCCGAGCACGATGTGAGCTGACACCAGCGACCGCATAAGGGCAGAATCACGGCTGGTTCCGGCATCCATGCCGTCAAACGCGGTTAGATTTCTCACTTGCACTTGCACCTTAAAGATTCCCTCCGTGACTGGAAAAGCTTTAACCTCGACCACCCCACGGACGGATTCCTGCTTTCGCGTAATGACTCCGGCGACGATACCGTTGGCACGACGTAAAGGTTCCGTCACTTCTTTCGCGGGGAATGGAAACCTCCACTCCACCGGTGTTCCAACCAGTCCTTCCAGCCTGCAGACCGGCAGCGTCACTTCGCATTCGATGGCTTCCTGCCACGGTACGACGAGGTCGCCATCAACTTCGCTCGCCGAAACAGGCTGGAGATCGGATACCTCCTCAGTTGCACGTACCGAACGCGCCACCAGCTTGAGGCACCGCACTTTGACTTCGAGCGTGGAAAGAGAGTCTGCCGTGACAAGGCATTCGGTCTGAATGTTCCAGGCGTCGGAGCCGCTCTGCGCTTCGCTGTAAGCCCGCGGATAAATTACGCCGAAGTTGAAACGCTGCCGATTCTTCACCGAGGATGGCCGGTAGGGATAGAGCAAGTATCCCTCGTAGAGCACCGCCTTGGCGATCGCGTCGATGTGCTGGGTGTTCATTGAATTGTCGTCTCTACCGGCTGTTCTACCTCAACCGTGCTCTCTTCGGCTTTCTTTTTTTCGACCTGCGGCAGCATGCGCTCCAACGCCTGCTCCCAACTCGGAATGGCGTGATCGATCTTGTACCGATACAGGCGCTCGAAAACATCGCGCCGCAAACAGAGCCAGGCGCTGTTGGGGTAATAAATCTCCATCATCTCGCGCCACGACTTCACGGGAAGCCGGAACCGGGCTTCCTTATCCCAGGGAATCGGCGCGACCTGCAGCGCGCCGTCGCGGTCTGCATAAAAAACAGTGCCACTGAATAAAAATGCAAGCGGCACATCGCCATCTTCCAGGCCATGGAAATACTTCGTCGCGGCAATATTGAAATCGAACGTACACGGAACCGGAAGATCTATCGCAGCGGAGTCCTGGAACGACGGGGCGACCACGCTGGCATGGGCCCACAACATGGTTTTCAAAGTCTGTCCCCAGCGCTCGGGCTCGCCAAAAAGATCGCGCAACTGTTTTTGATCTTCGGCGCTATATTGCCGCCGCGCAACCTCAAGCTGAATCTGGCAGCGCAGCGCAACCGAATGAACAATTTCGCCCGCTACGGCGTTCCCGATTCGAAGTTTGAAAAGCAGCGTCGGCGCAACCGTAAACCGTTGCGGCTCCGCCTTCTCGATCTGGAAGCTGAGATCAGGCATTCGCGGCCTCTTCTGTAGCTTCGGTCACCACTGTGGCCCGCTTTTTGAGCTCCCGGAAAAACTCGCCAATCTTCTGCCAGACCTCTGTTCCGCCGGAAAGCCCGCGCCAGTTGCCGCGAATGA
>Ga0209006_10005321_pt1 | contig 11690 bp, 12 predicted proteins | sample JacPin_JW_Ref_O2_FD_188567 | JGI IMG/M metagenome (GOLD analysis project Ga0209006, IMG submission 188567) | Forest soil microbial communities from Algoma, Ontario, Canada - Jack Pine, Ontario site 1_JW_Ref_O2 (SPAdes) (version 2) | ecosystem: Environmental > Terrestrial > Soil > Boreal... | reverse complement strand
GTTGCTGAAAAAGCAATGTCCTTGCTTCAACCAATATTGCGAGAGCAAAGGTAGAAGGCCTACGGGAATGTTAAGATGCTCAGCAGCAACCTGGAATGCTAGCAGAGTGTTTGCGCGGCTATCGGTCTATCATTTTTCAGCATCCTGTAAGGCAAAATGGCAAATAATTTATATACCTTGTCCAGTCCATCGTAGTCCAACAGATCTGGTCTATGGCAATGTATCAAGGCACATCTGAGAGCAAAAAGGTCACGAACAGTCATTCCCGAAACATTACAGCGAGAAACGAACAGAGCAAGCCCGTCCGACCAACTACGAGAAAAGTCTTGAACGTCGACTTCTTTATATGGTTCCGTCTTGCGCTGGCACCACAGAAGAAGCCCCTCTTTCGCCGAGAGACCTTCTTCGCTAGAAACAGTGATTAACTCATGTGATGGATACCTTGGGAGGGCACCAATGGTCCGAACATACCTGATATCCGCGATTGTGAAGCGAAGAATGAGCGTCCAAATCATCCCAAGAATGAGCTTGAGGCTCCCATCGATGATATCTGAGTAATCAGTGCCTCAGAACGAAGATAAGATGTTACGTGGGCCAATACGCACCTTCAGGACCAATATTCGTGAGCTTGACGCCCCTAGACGTGATGAACTCCAACGCCTTGTTTACATTTTCAGCCTTCTGAACACGGATGCGAGGAGCCTTGTTATATCGCCCAAGGGAGACGTCCCCTAGACAAAGGCGGTCAAAAGATTGAACCGATCACATTACACAAAACGTCCTACCCATGATTTCCTGTGGCAGCAAGCGTCAGGGCACAATCACAAAGACAATCCAGTTGACAGCAACCTACCATGAGTTGGATCAGCCGGACGCCGTCTGATAAGTCCTCGACCAGGGACGTCATGGCAGGATAACCATGAGCTTCGAGTTTGGTGTTTAGCCTCAAGACAAAGCTTAGTTACAGCGAATCAGCTAAGGAGGCTTGATTTCGAGGGTACCATTTACAAAATGTTCTCTCCTGCATATCCCGCGAACGAGCTTCGAGAGAATCCATAGAATCTGAAACTGTGGAGGCAAGGTGAGGCGACGATACTGTGTGAGGTCTGTTTGAGCTCCGCCATCGAACGCGTCTCTCTTTGGAACCGTACTTTCATCCGTCCACCCTTCATTTTCTCGCGTTTTCTATTCGAATCTGCCTCCATGTCGACAGTAGCAGCTCAATTCGATAAGATTTATCGTGGCACATCCCCTGAGGTTGGCAGTAAGTCCGGATCAGCAGCAAATGATGATAAATCCTGACCGTTGCGCGTTCAGAATTTCGGGTGGCGGCCAGCGGAATGGCATGGAAAGGAGAGGAAACCGAGGTGGTGCCCATGGCTGCAGGAGATATCAAATGGGCCCAATGGTTGCGCGTCGCTAGAAATTTTCAGCTCAGAGTTGGTTTAAAGGACGACAGACGAAGGGAAACATTCGACGGCTTCATGCGTGAGGCGAGTCCACTCGTTCACCTCTTTCTTTCTATTCACACGTACTAACTATGGTTTTAGGACCACGATAAACTTGCCAATCTTCTGAAGCAGTATTTCAGCGTCACTCTTGAGACCAAGGAAGTGACGTTCAAAGGCTGGAACTGGGGAATCACAGACTTTCAAGGTAATTCGCCTTGATCCACACTTGGAACTTATCGTAACCACACTGGTTTAGGTCAAGACCTAGCATTTCTGGTCTCAAATAAAACATCATTTGAACTTCCACTGGACAATGTCGCCAATTCGAACATTGCCGGTCGTACCGAAGTTTCTCTTGAATTTTCCAATCCACCACTCTCCAAAAAGTCCAAAAATCTCCCAGACGAGATGACCGAAATACGATTTCATGTCCCGGGCACGCACACTCGAGCCCGAGGTTCAGATGCAGGTTCGCAAAAGTCCGATGATGAAGGAGACGATGAGGAGATGAGTGCGGCACAAGCTTTCCATGATGCCATCAAAGGGAAGGCCGATATCGGACAAGTCATTGGAGACCTTGTGCTGAGCTTTGAGGAGGTCCTGGTATTGACACCAAGAGGCCGTTACGACGTGGATATGTTTCCGGAATTTTTGCGGCTACGCGGGAAAACATACGATTACAAGATCTTATACACCAGTATCTCAAAGTTATTCCTTTTGCCAAAGGATGATCAACATGTCTTATTCATTGTAAGTGTCGCAGTTTCCTCTTCACTTGTCACTCTCACTCATGTCAACGATAAGCTCGGTCTCAGTAATCCCATCCGGCAAGGGCAGACACGTTATCAGTACTTGGTCATGCAATTCAGTAGAGAGGAAGAGATCACTGCTGAGCTTAATATGAGCGAGCACGTCTCGGGTATCTTGCGTCAATTTCAGTCCTAGCTGACAATCCGCCACTACAGGGAGGAGATCGCCAAGTACGACAGACTCAAAAAATCCTACGAAGAACCCACGTTCGAGGTCGTGTCCAGTGTCTTTCGTGCGCTCGCACAAAAGAAAATAATTGGTGCGGGCAGCTTCCAAAGGTTATCTCCTATCAAACAGTGCCAGAATAGCATGCTCACATCATTGATTCTTGTGTAGCCGAGATGGCCATCCCGGTTTCAAAGCCAATCTCAAAGCTGTTCAGGGCGATCTTTTCATGCTGGAGAAATATATTTTCTTCGTTTCGAAACAGCCCACCCTTCTGGAATTAAGCGCCATTCACCAAGTCGTATTTTCTCGTGTGGGGGCAAACCTTGGTGCTGCAGCTGCTCGCACATTCGATCTCAAGATTGTCACCAGAAACGGTCCCGAATACACATTCACCTCCATCAACAAGGAGGAACACGAACAAACGGAGACATATCTGAAAGAAAAGAAAGTCAAGTTCAAGAATGAGATGGTACCAGACGCTGATATATTGCTTGCTGCTGTTGAGGACGACGACGATGACGACGATGACGACATGCAAAGTGTACTCAGCAGCGATCGTGATGCCCCCAAGGTCAGGGCTGGCGGTAATGATGATGAGGATAGCGAAGAAGGTACCTTGGCCCCCTGCATATCTTTACAGTGACAAATTTTTCTTCACTTAGATGAGGACTTCCATGCATCTGATTCCGATTCTGGATCTCCGAGTGCAAGTGATTCTTCGGAAGGCGGCGTGACCGCCTCTGATGCTAGTGGGGATCGAGAATTCACCAAGAAAGTGAAGTCGAAACCCAAGGCCAAGGTCAAGACAAAGACAAAGGACTCTGACGATAGTCCGAAAAAGGCACAGAAGAAAAAGGCTGCGGCCAAGGGCCAGGAGAGTGGTGATGACCAGCCGAAGAAGGCCCCTAAGCCCAGGCCAAAACCGAAGCCCAAGGCCAAAGGCGACTCTGATGCCGACGACAAGCCGAAGAAGTCTTCGTCCAAGAAAGCCAAGCCAGATGACGAAGCGATGGATGTTGATGATGAACCCCCAAAGCCCAGACCGAAGCCCAAACCTGTAACTGCGAAGATCAAAGATGAAGATGCACCACCTCCAAAGAAACAGAAGACCTCGGATTAGCTTTCACAACATTGATCTATATAGTGTGAACGGGCACATCAGTCAGAGAGGGTCGTTCCACATAGCTATAAATCAAGTAGTACCAGAGAAATATATTGTGAAATTTGAATCTCCCACGGGACTGTTTTGACACCTTACTATGATGTGGGACCGCAATCGGTACGCCATGATCGTATTGGGAGCACATGACTGTATATACAAAAAAGATAGCTTGTTCATTTGTGAATAGACTGAGTACCATAATCACGGTTGTGCCAAAAGCGACCCAGGCTCAAATACAGGGTTGGTAGGGACTGTGGACGGGGCGGATACTTGCACTAGAGGCTGAGTAGGGCGCTGGCCTGGGGCTTGCTTTCGGGTGGGGGCTCGAGAAAATGGATACGATGATGCGGGGGTAGTATTCGCACCAGGGCTTCCCGTTCTGGTGAAGAGTATATTGCGTTCCTGGTGCAAGACATAGGACTAACGGAGAAGGTCAATCCGCTATAACATAAGCAAAAAGGGGATTATGCTTACACGGGCCAGAAGAATCTGTTGGATCTGAAAATAGCAGAGATGAGGATTTCTTTTGGAAAGGATTTTTTTTTGACTGACCCATTTCTCACCCTCTTTCTGTCCGCACGAGAAGACATGTAGATAATCTGCGGTGTTTTCAAAGAATGACAAGTCGTCCATAGACTTGACGGCAAAAACGAATGGTTTGGGGGACTTGTGTGGCCGGGTAACGAAATATGCGTCGAATGTTGACAGTGAACACAGGAAAGTCTCGTCTTTTCCCTGTGTTCGTTCACGGGGCGTCAGCACGCACATGCAGAATGTCAACAATCGCAAAAACATACAGTATCACGCTTTGATAACCACAGGCCGTGTTCCCGTAACTCCATCCAACGTTTGCTCCACTTGCCTCGTTTACTCTCCCATTCGACATACCCAGAATGCTTGGGCGAGCTAGAAGGGATAGCCTGTATCACATTGTAAATATGCTTCAAGGAACTAGATGATCGGCCATGGACTCACGGAAGGACTCAGAAGTGGCGCCAAGACCGTGATTTTGAGTATGAAGGTATTGACTGTCTTGTCTTTGTTCCAAGATGCCGAGACATCTGATATAAGCTCGAACTCGCGAATTGGTCGTTCTGAAGATCCATCAATCAGACATATGTTCCTCGGGACAGCAACAGAGTGAACCACTCACCCATACCAAAATCCTGCGCTACTTCCCACAACATCCACCCTCCACTACCGGTCCACTCCTTGAGCGCACCTTGCTCCTCGACCGTATCGATAACATCTTTGGCCGACGTAGACGACCCAATTTCGACTGTATTGAACCGCTGCATGTCTCCGATAAACACTCTCTGATGCGTCGTCTGAACCTTGGGGGTAGGCTGCGCCATGTTAGCCAGAACCTCGGCAAGAGGAAGGGGCTGAACGGGTTGACGCTGCGTGCTCCTGCGTGAAAGTGGACTGCCATTGAGGTCAACAGATGTTCGAGTTGATCCAACACTTGGTCTCCGATCGTCCTCAACCGGCCCGGAGGATTTCAGGATCTTTTCGACTCCTCGCATGTTGTCCGAAGGAAGGGAGCGAGGGCTGTCGGTGGAAGGTATCTGAACATCTTTTCGACTTCGAGGATGAGCAGTCGAGACACTCCTGGTAGGGGCAGGACGCTGCTGGTCATCTGACTGCCGGGGCGCCGCCGTCTTGTGAAAAGATCTAGCCAATCTCAAAACCCGTCCTCTATGCTGCGTAGAAGTCTGTGAACCAGGCTGTTCCTTGACTCTGGTATGGCTTTTGGGCTGAGAGAACGTATCCTTATGGGATTCATCCTGGTGTACACGTGTCGGCTGTGTGTCCTGGACCTTGAGAAGTCTCTTTGTAAGGTCCTCGATAGTGAAAGGCTTCATCGAATTCGCAGGTAAAGTTTTCGTTCGCGGCCGTTTGGCTGATGGCAAAGCATGAAATGCCGCCTCTCGAGAGCTCGAGATATCGAGGGCATTGGCTGCTGGGCGGAGGGTGGTATGGCGCGATCTAGGTTCAGGTTCTTGCTGCTTCTGCTGTCGCAATGTTGCACGCTCTTTCCGGCGTTGATCTCTCTCATCGAGAACTTGTTGACGGATGGTCCGCTGGGCTTGGAGGGCAGTGGGGATCCGTTGTGCTAGAGGTACATCGTCATCGGTGCCAGACTGGGAGGAAACACGAGCAGGCGAGTCTTCTCCATAGTCATCTGTCGAAGTTTGTTCTTCCTCATCCGAAGTAGAAAGATCTGAATCGTCTGAGAATGCAGATCGTGCATTTGTCGGACGCCGGTCGCCATCACCATCATCTCCTCCGTGGCCGTTACCGGAACCACCGAGCCAACCACCTCCGCCGCCACCTGCTGCAACTGTACCGAAGCCACCCCCGCTACTGCCGAAATCCCATCCGGCAGAATATCCATTCGACCCTTGCCTCTGTGATCCATCCCAGCCACCTCCATCGACTGGTTCTGCCCCAAAACCATCCTTGGCCCAGTTTTGTGGCATTGACTTCGTGCGACTTCGTCCATTAGCCCATTCGTGTAAGGGGCTGCGGATGGTGCCCGAGGATGTACCGGGTTCGAAGGGCATATCACAGTCGTCCAAAAGGTCGAAGTCGGAATAAAATGAGGTATGTGGCGTCGGAATATCGACGGGAGGCCTCAAGGTTGCGCAAGAGTGGGAAAATTCCCAATGTGAGTCGAATTCGGAAGTGGGGCGGGACAAGAAATGACTGTACGATTCGGCGTAGGAGAAATCGTCGAATTCAGGAGGGAGACTCAGAGGGTCAGCTTCGCTTTCGGTGGAACTCGTTCGCGAGTGCTTGATGCTGTTGTATTGCAAACGTCTTGAATAATTTTGTAATGCTGAGGAAGGCGAATAGTCCGGTGGGGAATAAGACGTTGAATTGGACGCGGACGAGAAAGATGTCGACCGTGTGAGTGACAGCGGGGGTGAAGGGTTGTCAGATAAAGGTGACAATGACAGGGTGCCATCATGAATACGGATGTCCCCATTCACGACTAAAGATTGATGGGCGGCATCGGCTTTCTGAACCCGATAGGCGTCACAACGCATCGGAGTATGTCTGACATCAAATTCCTGGTCACTCTCCTGATCCAAGTCCAAGTCTAGGTCGTGTGTGAAATCTGGTGGACTGTGACTTGACGGATTGGACGGAGGAGGAGCGACTATATCGAGTTGAGAAGTAGTGGCAGTGTTGCCTGCAGCACTGCTTTCGCCCGAGTCCGTATCCCATGGCTCAAATGGGAGACCAGCGCCTACTTTGCCTTTACGAACCTAAAATGGATGATGTAAGCGATGAGGCGATGCCGTTATGAAAGTCGCCATTTCAAAAACAAACTTGCCTTCTTCGGTATCATCACATTCATCTGGGACAGTGTATGGAGGGAAGGCAGAGATTGACGTGAAGCGAAGGCAGGTTTCTTGTGGGCAGGGAACGCGTGTGCAAGCCCGGACGATAACGCACGGCTAATACTAGAGGGACCACTACTCGCTATAGGACCTGACTCGGGACGCGCAGTTGAGGAAAGGCCAGATACAACACTTTGTGAGGGATCGGGACATAAGGGAGAACGGGGCAAAATATGTTGAGAGAGGCCTGGTGGAGGAAACGGAGATTTCGTGGGGGGTGACTGCAGAGAGTACGTGCTGTATGACGTATGGGATAGGTTGGCAAATGGGTCATCATCTAGGAGATAGTCCAGCGGGGGCGAACCGGTTGTGGAAGTTGTTCCGGTTTTACTCTTGGTAATGCTAGGGAATGGATAAGTGTAGGATGGAGAAAAGTAGGAACTCATTGAAGATGCACTTCTTTGAGTGGAGGTGGATGTTGGAGGGGATGTAGATGAATGAGGTGGGGAAGAGGAATGAAAGAATGAAGAGATGAAGATAGACTGTAATGAACGTCGCTTCTTGGCCATTCTGACGTGAGGCTTAAGGGATGATAAAAGAGGTGTACGTTGCGGTGATGGCTTGTGAGTTATGTAACACGTCGCAGATGGGGATGGGGTCGCGAATACGTGGGTGAATAACTGAAATTTCTGTGCCTATATGAAATCACGAGGAAGGCAACATATGTGGACGCGTGGTTGAGGGATAGCTGAGAGACTTACCGCGGTATCTGGGCGTGTGATCACACACAAATCCAGAACAAGGGGATTAAAGAATATCTGTCCAGCAACGGGTGTGAGAGAAAGTTGATGTGCCCTGCACTTTGAACGGAGGGAGTGAGGAGAGCCGTCGGGAATGGAGGTCATGATTGCTTCCAAGTTAAACTGAATACGTTTAAGCGAAACCTGAGACAAGGGTTCAGGTTAAGTGAGCCTGGTATATGAGTGAGCGTGTCAACGATGGAACGGTGTGAGTGTCTTGAAGATCCAAAGGTCAAGCACTCACCTTTGAAATAAATCTGAGACCAAGGTGAATTACCTTTTTGGTATGTTTCACTTTTTACGGTAATCCACTCTAACGGACACCCGTTTTCCGCAAATGCCTCTTGATCTCCCTGGTTTCTATTGGGATGAATCAAAAAACCGTTACTTTCCTCTTCAAAACCATTCAATCGTAGTAGTACCAGCCTGCATTCCAAGCACGGCTAGTACCCGACGTAGTCAGTTCACAACTTGGAGAGCTACCGAGAAACTTAGAACAACATGCTCTTGGAATCACAAGGAGCACGCTACACAGTCAGATATACGTTCATCAACGTGTTTGACAGTAAAAATGACAGATTAACACTCATCAGCGATATCATGGCCTCACAATTAATTTCAACATCTAGAGTTGACCGTTCAGATATCCCTGTACTTGGCAACCTTATCACAACCTTCGCTGTATGTCATATATTCTACATCGAGTCATATAAGTATCTCATATCATACATATGATTGATAGACAACGAGCATAGACGGCTACCGTCATAGTTTCATCGGCGACGACAAAGGTTGGCTATATTCTCACACCCGAGATGATGACTCTTCGCAGGCCGAAACATCTCCGCAGTGGTACCCTGATTTCACGTTTCAAGCCTCATCAGAGGTAATAATTGGTGTCTCGGTCACCACCAAGCAAACGTCCTAATTCTGACTTGACGAAAATTCAGATCTCGTCCATCTCCATGTCCAAGTCACTATGTGTGTAAGGTCATTCGTGATTCCTTTCAAATAACATCCCAGCATCACGAAAAAAACTAGAGCGACATCCTCTGGGCCGTCATGTATATTTCTCGTCCGGGACCTGCACATGGAAAGGTACATCATGAAACAGGATTCTCATCCACTTCACCTCACCATCCACAACCAGCGGAATGTTCGTTTTTGACCTCCATCGCCAGGGGTCAGAAATATGGTCTAGCCATCTACGAGATCGTACCTTGGTACTAGGTAACAGATTACGTTCCCAAAAAAAACACATTTTTACCTACATGCTAGGTATAAAAATGAAAGCTGTTTATATACAGGATATCGAGCAACCTTCTCTCGTCTCTCACCTCGACACACGGAGTGACGTTTTCGCAGTTCATCAACATGACGTCTCTCTTTCTTCCCACCACCATCATTAACGCCCGGCTGATCTTCACGTGATTTTGCCAGGATCTGGTCTTCACGGGTGCCCGAAACGGGTCAATACGCCGGTTCGATACGCGTATAGACAAATCACAAGGACAAGGGCTGTTCACTACCAGGTTCAAGAACGATAAAGCATCCGTCCGGTATCTTACCATCATTCGTGACTGGCAGTTACTAGCAAGCTACGCGAACGGCGATGTTCGTCCGTCTTTCTCTCAGTTACCCGCAGCATTAGGCATTTAACCGTGTATCCAGTTGGGGTCGTTTGACCTACGATTCCCCCGCGAGTCACACCCTCACATGATCTTTGCTGGACACGTGAACTCGATGAACGTGAATACGCCCAGACTGGTGCGTTGCTTTGGGTTCCCGATCACAAAATTAATCAGCTCCCCCTCTTCACGCAAATTTTAAACAAGGGCATCGCAATCGACCCTTCAGAAGATTTCCTCTTCGCCGCAGGCCAGGACTGTAGGATCCGAGCTTGGTCCTTACGCACCGGGATGCCGTTGCATGCACCGCAATCGTCCAGCAAAATAACTCTTCAGCCACGACCTCCAGCTTCAGAAGCTGATCCAACCTCCCAATCGTATGAGAACAACCCCCTCGCAGCTGTCTTCCCGGATCCTGTTGTCGCATTGCAGATCGCCACGGATAGGACAGGGATGTCTCTGTGGGCTGCTTCAGGATCACGGTTGCACCGATTCTACCTTGGACAACGCGCTTGCTGAATAAAAGTTATCTTGCTTCATTTTTTTCGACGGAACAATGTTGTAGAGAACTCTACCAGCATATTAAGCGTTGTTCTATTACTGTAATGATAATGAATAGGGACATGATGATGTATTTGAACATGTCAGAGGGGAATATGGCAATTGAGAATGGGTTGGTGAAAAGAACTCGTTCGGAGTGGTCGCATGAACACCGCCAGATCACCCGCTAACAGCGCCTTTTGGTCGGCCTCAGGACTCGACAACTCGACGGTCGTTTCTGAGACATTTTGGTCGGTGAGGGCGCCCACGGGAGCGGTAACTCGGAACGTTCGTGCTGTAGTTCGCCCTCGGATGCATCCACGCTGCCATCTCCTTTGGCCGTCGGCTCAATTGCGCGAGTAGTCTTAGCAAGTGAAACGTTCTCTTTGTCTCCTTTGGTTGAACCGCCTACTTTGAAGATATATCCATCACATTACAGAACAATCGGATACTTTACTCACAGGGCGGTTTGAGAGTCTTCTGGGTCTGATTGATGGGCTCCTGCTGGTCCTTAAGAATTTCAGAGATATCCGCCAGAGGTCTTGAGAAAATTTGACGGGTTAATGCTGTAAGTTCGGAAAGCTTGATGGTATAAGAGACCGGGATAGGTGGGTCTGCAGCATTTTCTCGGGGAGTGGAATCGAACAGAAAAGGTACATCGAAGGGTGTGTGGTAGTCATGTTGTTGCGAAATAGTGTTCTCCGGTGCTATGGAGGGAGAAGATAGGTGTGCAAATTCATGGAAAAGGCTCGAATACGCGAGTGAATCTATATCCAGACAGTCGGAAGGCAAAAATGTTGAAGGATAACCATCTGGCGTCACAGGTGTCTCCGAAGCGAACATGCCGAAAGGGGAAGCAGCCTCCTCCAGAAGGGACACGGAAGATGGAGCGGGAACGCCATTAGACGAAGACAGGATCAGAGGACCGCCTGGAAAGTTATCGGAATGCTTCGGAGAATCGAGCTGGGTTGAAGGACCAAGCAAGGGGCCATGCCAATTACCGAGATGGCTAGAGATAGGATCACTAGACTTTCTGGCAAGATTCGGGGGACAGACCGGAGTAGAACATGCACGAGAGCTGTTGGTGGAATTAGTAGTTAGATCGCTCCCTGTCGGTGGTGTAGTGGAGGGAACATTTGAGGTGGTGGGTAGACCGCGGGTCCGGCATAACGATCTCTGCCTTTGAAACCAATCCCTGACCCACGACTTATCCCTTCAATTTCGGACATCATGAGCAAAAGTATCGAGAAATGTGAATGCGATGGACGAACAAGCCTGTCTGGATTGCAATTTCATTCCTTTCTTCCTCTGAAGGGTGTGCGTTTCGTTCGTACAGGTCTCTGAGACGATGTGTTTGCCATGGCTGCGCGCGAACGATTTGTCTCTTGACTTTGGTGCCAGGAAGCTGCAACTTCATCATGGTTCCCCGTAAAGTCACAGTAATTATGTAATGAGCACCGAACCTCCGAGCATCTACCACGATGTCGAATGCCCACCCGCCTACTGACAGCCCACTCTCATCTGGCTCTCCATCACCCGTCCTGTCGCCCATAGATGCCTCTTCACCTTTGATCCTACTCTCCGACACCGAAGACTCTACCGACCGATTTTTCGACTTCTCGAGCGATAGCGAGGATGACCAAGTATTCGACCCTCCGTTTGACAGTCGGCGCCCTATCATACCTCCACTCCAGCCATCCGTTGTGTTTTTGTATCTGCTGGCACCGTATCTGAAGTTCGGTGCTATGTACTTGCCCAATGAGAGCGATCTTTCCATAAGG
>Ga0209006_10005320_pt1 | contig 11692 bp, 11 predicted proteins | sample JacPin_JW_Ref_O2_FD_188567 | JGI IMG/M metagenome (GOLD analysis project Ga0209006, IMG submission 188567) | Forest soil microbial communities from Algoma, Ontario, Canada - Jack Pine, Ontario site 1_JW_Ref_O2 (SPAdes) (version 2) | ecosystem: Environmental > Terrestrial > Soil > Boreal... | reverse complement strand
GCCGCGCAACAATACCGACTGGCTCACCATGGGAATACCGGCATCGACGATGGCGGCGCAGGCGGCGCGGGCCTTGTCGGTCAATTCCCTGGCATGGTTGGCGTGCAGTGCAACCCAAACGGTCGCGCCCTTGGCCCCGAGCGCTGCGATCATCTCGCCCGTGATGCGCCCGGGATCGGCCACCGGCACCCGGGTGTGAATCCGGATGATCTTGACGTGATCGATGGCGGCAAGATCGGCCATGATTTCGGCCAGCCGCCGCGGCGACAGCATCAGGGGATCGCCACCGGTCAGGATCACTTCCCAAATTTCCGGATGCGCGCCGATATAATCGAGGGCGTCGCGATAGGCGGCCGGCGAGAGCGCGGTCGCCTTGCCCGGCCCGACCATTTCGCGGCGAAAACAGAAGCGGCAATAGACTGCACAGACATGAACCAGCTTGAACAGCGCCCGGTCGGGATAGCGATGCACGATGCCGATAACCGGCGAATGGCTGTGATCGCCGATTGGGTCGGCATTTTCGCTCTGAGCCGTCAGCAACTCCTCCGCGCTCGGAATGAACTGCCGCGCGATCGGATCCTGGGGATCGGCCGGATCGATCAGCGCCGCGATATCGGGCGTCACCGCCACCGCGTAGCGCGCCGCGACCTGTTCCAGAACGGCAAGCTCAGTGGCAGGCACGAGGCCATGCGCGACCAGTTCGGCCGGCGTACGCAAACTGGTTGCGAGATTTGGATTGAAACTATTCATGCCTCACCTGAAGGCGGCGTCCAGACCACCTGATCGATTTTTGCCGCGCCGCTCGCCAGCATCACCAGCCGGTCGAACCCGAGCGCGACGCCGCTTGCTTGCGGCATCTCGGCGACCGCGGCAAGAAATTCCTCATCGAGCGGATAGCGCTCGCCGTAGCGCCGCTGCTTTTCGTCCATCGCCGCCACAAAACGCTGGCGCTGCTCGCGTGCGTCGGTCAGTTCGCCGAACCCGTTGGCCAGCTCCACCCCGCAGGCATAAATCTCGAAGCGCTCGGCGACGCAGGGATCCGAGGGTTTGGCGCGCGCCAGCGCCGCCTCGGGCGCAGGGTATTCGAACAATATGGTCAAATGCCCCTGCCCCAGATTTGGTTCGACATGCTCGACTAACACCTTGCTGAAAATATCCGACCAGGTGTCGTCCTCGGTGATCCGAACCCGCCCCTCGGCCGCCGCCGCCAATGCGGCGCGGTCGCCCTTGCCTCCGGCGATGGTGGCGAGCAGATCGATACCGGCAAAGCGGTCGAAGGCGGCCGCCACCGACAACAGTTCAGGCTCGGCGAATGGGTCGGCCATTCGTCCCCGAAACGAAAACCGTCCGATGCCGGTTGCCTGTGCAGCATGCGCTATTGTGACGACGCTGTCGGCCATCACGGCATCATAGCTTGCATTGGCGCGATACCATTCCAGCATGGTGAATTCTCCCAGATGCAGATCGCCGCGCTCGCGGTCGCGAAACACCCGGGCAAACTCGAAGATTTTTGCTTCCCCCGCGGCGAGCAGTTTTTTGGCCGCGAATTCCGGCGAGGTCCGCAAATAGCGTATCGCCCGCATCCCGTCCGAGCCGGTCAATTCGGTACGGGGCGCATGCAGGTGGGTCTCATTACCGGGCGAGACCTGCAAAATGCCGGTTTCGACCTCGACAAAGCCCTGCTCGTCGAACCACGCCCTGACGGCCTTGGTAACGGCGCCCCGCGCCATCAGAAAGGGCCTGACGTCGGCGTGTCGGCCGGGCGACCACCACGGCGAAGGCTGATCATTCTCAGTCATTTAGCGAACCGCGCTCCGAGCCCGCAAAATGCTGGTATCCATCGGCAAAATCATTATGTTGCAGCCCGAAACCGCCCGAACGGCCGCAGGACAGCCCTGTCCAGACCGGTCCCGGGCCAGAATATCAGGAAAAACAGCCTTGAAAGTCATCGCCAGTTCTATTCGCAAGGGCAACATCATCGAGCAGGATGACAAGCTTTACGTGGTTCTGACCGCCGAGAACATCCACCCCGGCAAGGGAACCCCGGTCAGCCAGATCGAGATGCGCCGGCTGAGCGACGGTGTAAAGATTTCGGGGCGCTACAAGACCACCGACCAGGTCGAGAAGGCAACCGTCGAGGATCGCAACTTCAACTATCTCTATGAAGACGCCGACGGCTTCCACTTCATGAATAACGAAACCTACGACCAGATCCAGGTGCCGAAGGACGTAGTGGGCAGTTCGGCGGCCTACTTGCAGGAGAACATGACGGTCAAGCTTTCGCTGTATGGCGTCATTCCGGTCGCCATTCAGATGCCGCAGCGCGCGACGCTGGAGGTAAAGGAAACCGAGCCGGTCACCAAGGGTCAAACGGCATCGTCGTCCTACAAGCCGGCCATCCTCTCCAATGGCGTGCGAACCAACGTGCCGCCGCATATCGGCGTCGGGACGCGGATCGTGGTCATGACCGAGGACGGCTCTTACGTCGAGCGCGCCAAGGATTAGTCGAGGATTGGTCAAGGATTAACCCACGCATTGACGCCGGGGGGGCGCCGCATTGGGTACCAACGCTGTCCGGTTCGTCGCTTGCTTGCTGGCGTCATTTGTTTCGGTTGCCGCGGCGACCGAAGCCGTTTCCGCCGACGAATTCACCACGGCTTCGATTTCGACCCAGCGCGTCGACTGGCGCGCCGCGCTCGATCAACTCCGGTCCGAGATCAATGCCCAGCCGGCTGTCGCCTCGGACTTCACGTTTACCGGCCGGCGCCGGCTTGCCCCCTACGATCCGCGCTCGACGCCGGCGCTGGTGCAACTCAACGCCGTGACCTCGCAAATCTTCACAGGCATCGGGCGAAGTCCGATCCCGGTGCTGTTGCCGTTCGACACTGCGGCCTATCTCGGCGCACGGCTGAACGGCACACCGGACCTTTCGCCGTCGCGCTATCAGGCGGACTTCCGTCCGGTCGATATGTTCGATGCCGGCCCGGCCGGCTACGATGCGGTATTTTCGCTCGAGCCCGGCGCCGGTGCCGGCATGCCGCAACGAACCTTTGCGAAACCCGTCGAAGTGCAGATCACCGGCTCGCTCCTGACCTACGACATCTCCGATCCGGCCGGCGGCAAGGGCGAACCGGTCAAGGCGCTGTCGGCGCAATTCCCCGACCTGCGCCGCTTCATCCGGGAAGGCTATGTGCGCTATGCCTTTACGCGGTTCGGTGTGCCCTATGTGGTGTCGATCCAGTGCCTCGACTCGGCGGCGCGTGCGCGGCGGCTCGCCTGCCGCGAAGCCTATCCGGTCGCCGAGCGCTTCATGAAGGCGTTGCATATCGCCGGCGGGCTGCCTGCGCGCCCGCGCATGGACATTCCCGCCGAGATGGCCGAGCGTCCCGCGGAGCGCTCCGCCGATTTCACCTACCGCTCGCCCGGCGACATCATCGCCCGCAGCGGCTATCACAAGCAGAGCGGACGTGCCGACTTCAACGCCTATTCGCAAATCCGGTTTCCGCTGGAAAAGCCGCCGGCTTTCGTGCATTCGCAATCCTTCGGCCGGCGCAAAACCGAGAACGACGAATTGGCCGGTGGCAACACCCGTTATCCCTGGCGCGACAATTTCTGCGAGGCCAGAAGTTTCAACGTCGGACAATGCGCCAGCGGTTTTGGTCATCAGGGCCAGGATATCCGGCCCGGCGCCTGTTTGCCGGCTAACCAGGCCGTCGATCACTGCGACCCCAAGCAGCAGGGAGTGGTCGCGGTCCGCGACGGCGTGGTGATCCGCGCGTTGAAGCAGCAGGCGGCGACGCTGCAGATCAATACCTCAAAGGAGCATATTCGCTTCCGCTACATGCACATGAATCCGGCGAGCCTCGATGCCGACGGCGTTCTCAACGGACGGCATGTCGACGAAGGCGAAAAAATCGGCGTTGTCTCCAACTATCTGGACCACCCCAACGGCACCACGCGGCACCTGCATTTTGACGTCCAGCTGTTCACGCGCGACGGCTGGATCTGGGTCAATCCCTATGTCACGCTGATTTCGGCCTATGAGCGCCTGATCCGCGGACGCGGCCACGAAGTCGGCCCGGAAATCGCGGCGACACCTGCGGTCGCGCGAGCATTGCCGGAGGAGGTCATGCATGTCGACACCCAGGAAGGCGGCGAGAACTAGGGCGTTACCGATAAGACTGACTGAAGATAATCCGGGAGCCGCGGCAACCAACGTCTGCTCCTGAGGGGATGAATGGACACGTCACGAATTTGGCCCGATGCCGCAGTTTGACCCGTTGCCGACCTCGGACATCTAGCTAAAGCTGACCGAACTCTCCTGGCCTTTCGCAGCGCGGTTCATGGCAATAGCGATCAACATCCGAGCCGACAATGCCTCCGCGAGCGAGGTCGAACGACTATGGGACCAAGTTGCCGCTTTCGAGGACGCGCCATCGATGCGCGCTCTCGGATATCGGCCACATCTTACGTTCGCGATCTATGATGAACCCGACATCGAAGAGGAGACGGCACGGCGGGCCATGCTGCGCGCAGCGATGAGCGAAGCACAATTGCACATCGAGTTTAGGCGAATTCGGTGGTTCGTGGGTCCGCCGCTTATCCTGTGGGCTGAGCCTGCGGCGAATGAAGCCCTTGCAAGGTGGCACGCTTCGGTCAGCGCGGCCATCGACCCGGCTCATTGTCGGCCCCATTATCGCCCCGGCAACTGGACGCCTCATTGCACACTCGGCTCGCGTATCAACGACGGAATGCGCAACGACGCGATCGCCTTCGCACGGTCGTTCGACCGGAGCTTCACAGTATTGTTTGATGTGGCGGATTGCGTCGTTTTCCCGCCCGTGCGGGTGTTTGCAGAACAGAAGCTGCCACCGGCCGCGCCGACTGAAAGATAACCCGATAGCCGCGCTAGCCCAGCCTGATGTCGCTGTTTGCCTTAGTTGCCCTTAGCAAGAGTTCACGCGTTGATCCCTATGACGCTGCCGCCGTTGCCACCTTCTTCCGCGCCGGCGGGGTCCAGCGATAGGCGACGCCGAGCCGGTTCCAGACATTGATCGAGGCGATTGCCGAACTGAGATAGGCCAATTCCCTATCGGAAAATTCCGCGCGTGCCTGCGCATAAACCTCGTCGCCGACGCCTTGCGTCAACAGTGTCAGCGCTTCGGTCCACGCCAGCGCCGCGCGCTCGCGCTCCGAGAACAGCGGGGCTTCCCGCCACACCACCAGCAGGTTAAGCTTGTCGGCGGCGATGCAGAGGCTCTCCGCCTGCAGGATATGGTACTGGACGCAGAAGGCGCAGCCGTTGATCTGCGAGGCGCGCAGCTTTATCAGCTCGAGCAGTTGCCGGTCGATACCGGCCTTGGCCGCGGCCTGGCCGAGTGCCGCGACGATGTCATAGGCATCCGGCGCCTGCGCCTTGAAATCGTTATATTCGCTGCGGGCATGTGACATTCGCATCACCCCATGTTATCAAAGCTCTGATTTATTATAAGAGCACTTATATCATGCGCAAGACCACAACCTCGGCAAAATCGAGAGCGAAGAAAACGCCGGGGAAAAAGGCAAGACGGCGAAAATCCGGCCGCGCGAAAAACGCCTCGCGAACCCGGCAGAAATCCGCGGACAATCCCGATTTTTCCGGCGTCCGTCCGCCGCCGCCCGGCCGGGGAAAACGCGGCGAAAAAGGCCACCTAGCTTATCTCTTGCGTCAGGCCCAGGCGGCCACCCGGCTGACGCTGGAGCGGGCGCTGGCCGAGTTAAACGTAACGCCGCCGCAATTTATCGTGCTCACCATGCTCAGGGCCTATCCGGGGTTATCGGGCGCCGATCTCGCGCGGGTGGCGCTTTTGACCCCGCAGACCGTCGGCGTCATCATCCGCAATCTGGAACGCTCCGGCTCCGTCAGGAAAACGCCGCATCCCGTGCACGGGCGGGTGCTGCAGTGGACACTGACCCGGCGCGGCCGAACCTTGCTCAATAAATGCCGGCGCCACGTCAACGCCGTAGAACGCCGACTGATGGCCGGATTGAACTCCAGGGCGCAAGCCACGATCCGGCGCTGGCTGTCGAAAATTGCCGCAGAACTGCAGCAGGAAGCCTGATTTTTTTGTGCGAATTTCCCGATTACTTCAACGCCAGGCTGCTGCAATACCACGGCACTTCATTGACTCTCCAACCCGTCAACAGCCCAGCCTCCCTGCACTCGTTATAGGTTTTGTAGTTGCCTACGTTTCTACACGTTGGCGACAACGCCGGCCAACTCGACCCATTGCATCCGTGCCAGGGTTCGTTGCCTGACCTGAAGCTTGACTGGCAGCCACCGGCGCAACTGCCCGTGTTCCGCTCAAGCTTGGCAAGCTTCGCGGTCACCGACTCTTCCGCCCCTGATGGGGCTTGAGCAGTTAACGATGTCGGGTGGGAGACCGTGCTGCGGGCGACTGTGTGTTGCGTCGGCTTGTGTGATCTGGCTACGTGTTTCGGCGCGTCGACCACGATGTCAGGAAGCGTGGCGCTGCCCGAGGGCGATGCGGTTTGCGACATCGCTGTGCCGCTAAGGCCGCACAGGATCAGTGCAATCGACGTGCTGACGACAGTTACATTCGTACCGAAGAGCGACCAAAACCTCATGGCAATGTCCTCCTACATGGGGGACAGGCAACTCCATCCCGGAACGCACGATATCACGTTCCGGAGTGAGCTGGGCCACAGCCAATTTAAAATTGGGCCACCGGAGGTCGAAACGCGCCTTACCCCGCCTATGCTGCCCAGATAAGCCCATAATCTATCGCAACAAGGATACCTTGCCCACGACGCAGCGAACCTAACCAAGGCGGCGCCTAAAAACGATAGCCTTGAAAAGAGCGTTGATTACCCATCCGGGCACTCCTAAATAGCGAAGGGCCTCCATGTTTCCCTGGTCGACGCGCTGTTGCATGTTTTGGTCGGCAAAATAGTCGTTCTCGTCAACGCACCAGTCCAAGGTCCGCGTAATTTCATCGCGCAAGTTTTCGCTCTGTTGCAGCTCACAGGCAAAATTCAATTCTCTCCTGAGACAAATTCGTTCAATTCGCGGACGCGCTTTTTCATCGTAAGGAATTCCCCACTTAGCCAGCCTTGCGTGCGTCGCTTCATGCACAATGCAAGATGCGATTCGTTCGAGCGTTGTAGTTTCCTGAAGAACGAAACGCTCGTCGAGCTGACAAGCTCTCAGGGAATGCAGATAGCTCCCGCGAGCATGTGGAAGTAAGCGCACCCAAATTCGTTCGAGGTTTATCGTCACGCGGCGATAATGAAGTGGACTGTGGTCCTTGATCAACCGAAGTGCGTCCTCAACCCGCCGCAAGCCGGGTTGAGGGTCGAATTGACTACTCCCGATCCAAAGCCCATCGACCGTTTGGCCTTTCGATTGCCAAAGCTCCATCCTGTCTACAAAAGACGGCCTTGGGCTTAAAGCTTTCGCACCACACGACATGCCGCCTTCTAGCCATGATCAGTTGTAGACAACTTAAAGAGGATGCTAAACTTTCACGCGACCATAAAGTGATTGTGCATCATGGGTGCTACGAAACTCAAAGGTTCGATTTTTGGAATGTCGCATATGCGGTCCATTTTCGACCGATTTGGCAGGTCTTGCCAGCCGCTCAATATAGGGTTCGCTGCCAAAAGCGGACATTAAGCATTTATGAGTCCACGCCCAAATTCAAACCTTGGCACCGGCACAATGTTATGCCGCGACCTGCCGCGCGGCGCTAGACTACGTCAATGAAGCAACATGATTCCCGCCAAAGCCTTACGCGCCGCGCCCTGCTGCGATCCGGCCTCGGCATCGGTGCGTTGCTCGCCCGTCCGGTCGCGGCGTTGGCCGCCCCTCCCGGCTTCGACAAATGGCGCGACAAGTTTCGCGCGCGCGCATTGGCAAAGGGCGTTTCGGAGGCGACCTGGACGCGGGTGATGGGCCGCATCGAACCCGATATGTCCGTGTTCGGGCAGATGCAGGGACAGCCGGAATTCAGCGAGCAGATCTGGCAATACATCAACCGCCGCGTCTCGGACTGGCGCATCATCGCCGGCCGCGAAGCGTTGCGGAAGAACGAGGCGCTGTTTGCGCGGATCGAGCATGATTTTGGCGTCGAGCGCGGCACGCTGCTGGCGTTGTGGGGCGTCGAGTCCGCGTACGGCGATCCCCAGGTGCAGCAGAACCACATGCGCCCGGTATTTCCATCGCTCGCAGCACTCGCCTGGAACGCGCCGCGCCGCCGCCCCTATTGGGAAACCGAGCTGATCAACGCGCTGAAAATCGTCGATCGCGGCTGGAGCACGCCGCAGGAGATGCGGGGATCGTGGGCCGGCGCGATGGGGCATACGCAATGGATGCCCGAGGTCTGGCTCAATGTCGGCATGGATTACGACGGTGATGGCCGGGTGTCGCCGTTCGGCAAGCCCGACGATGCGCTTGGTTCCACCGCACGCTTTCTGGTCGATAGAGGCAAGTATCATCCCGGCGAGCATTGGGGTTATGAAGTTCGCGCAGCCAGCGGTTCCCGCGGCAGCCGGAGCTACGCGGCATGGGCGAGCGCCGGCGTGACGCGCGCCGACGGCCAGCCGTTTCCGCGGCCCAACGACGGCGCCCAATTGTGGATACCGGTGCCCGATGGGCCGGCCTTCCTGCTGGGGCCGAACTTCTATGCGGTGCGCAGCTACAACCCGTCGATGAATTACGCGCTGGCGATCTGCCATCTCGGCGATCGCATCCTGGGCGGCGGACCTTTCATCCAGCCGTTCCCCGGTTCGGAGCGCGCGCTGACATTGGCCGAGGTGCAGGAGATGCAGGTCCGCCTGACCAAAGCCGGTTTCAATACCGGCGGCACCGACGGCCGCGTCGGCAACGACACCATGGCCGCAATCAGGGATTATCAGATCAAGGTGGGACTGGAGCCGGTCGACGGATACGGCGGGCTGCAGGTGCTGGCGAGGTTGCGGCAGGGATCGTGATCGGACTTGTGCATTGACGATCGTTCTGCCGATCGGCAAAAATCACCCGCTCAGTCCCGATAGCCCCGAGTTCCCTTGTGAATATGTTGGTCCGATCACTCTGCACGTTTCTGGTTATCGTATTCGCGATCTGCACCGAAACGGATTTATCGTTCGCCGATACCCGCGTAATGGTCGCTGAGTCGGCCGCGCCGACGCCAGCACCTGCGATCGCAGCAGACAGCGGTCAACGAGCCGTGCTGATCGATGAAGACCCGTTCGATCCGCAGGGCAATCCGGATGCCGGCTCAGTAATTTGGCGCACCGAGACGCTGAAGCCTGCGGGCGGCTCCAAGCCCGATATCGCGGTGCGCGCCGACATCGACATTCCCGACCGCAAATTCAAGATGAAGATGGTGTTCCGCCGTAACACCGATACCTCGCTGCCGGCCAGCCATATCATAGAACTGATCTTCGCGCTGCCGTCGGACTTCGCCGCCGGCGGCATCGCCAATGTACCGGGTATGATGATGAAGCTTGGCGAGCAGACCGTAGGCAGTCCGCTTTCGGGCGTTGTCGTCAAAGTCACCGATGGCTTTTTCCTGATGGGGCTTTCGAACTTAGAGCGGGACCGCGCGAACAACCTCAAGCTTCTGACAGAACGCTCGTGGTTCGACATACCGCTGTTCTACGTCAGCGGGCGCCGTGCCATCCTGGCCATCGAGAAGGGCACAGCGGGCGAGCAGGTTTTTGGCGACGCATTTTCGGCATGGGCCGCCAGCGCGGAATGAAAAAACGCGGCACCTTGCCGACTCGGCTCCCACGGTGCGGATCATCGCTGTTGCAGCATGCTGCGCGGCACGGCGCCGGCATACATGCCGCCGTCGATCACGAGTTCCGTCCCGGTCACATAACTCGATGCATCGGAAGCGAGATACAGCACGCCGCTTGCGATTTCTGCGGCCTGACCGGCGCGGCCGAGCGGTGTCGCAATCCTGGCGCGCTCGTGTGGATCGACCGGCGCGTTGCTGCGGCTACCCGCCGCCTCCGTCGGCAGCTTGCCCCAGATCGGCGTGTCGATGATGCCGGGATGCACGGAGTTGACGCGGATGCGGTCGCCGGCCATGGCGCATTCCATTGCGATCGACTTGGCGAACAACCGCACGCCGCCCTTGGTCGCGGAATAGCCGGAGAGACCGGCCGATCCGCGCAGGCCCGCCAGCGACGACATCATGATGATCGATCCGCCGCCGGTTTTCCGCATCAGCGGCAGGCAGTGCTTCACCGACAGGAAGACGCCGTCCAGATTGATCGCGTTCTGCCTCCGCCAATCCTCCAGCGACATATCTGTTATCGACGGCACCATGATTCCGATGCCGGCGTTTGAAACCATGATATCGAGCCGGCCGAAGTTTTTTCCGACTTCACTCACGACTTCTACCCAGCGCGCCTCGCTGGTGACGTCCTGATGCAGGAACATGGCCTCAAAACCGGCTTTCTTGATGCCAGCGACAAGCTCGGGCCCCTTCAAATCGTCCACATCGGTAACAATGACCGACGCGCCTTCGCGCGCCAGCAATTCGGCGCAAGCTGCGCCGATACCCGATGCGCCGCCCGTCACCAGCGCGATCTTGCCCTGAACCTGCCCTGCCATTTCTGCTCCCGTTTTTTTGAAACTTACCTTATCACCGCCGGCCCCTGATCCGGCACCGCGACGTCGAGCACGCGCATCTGCACGCGCTCACTGCCCTGCCAGCGATCGACCGCGAGCGAGCCCGCGACATGCAAGGGCTGGCCGCGATTGGCAGTCAGCGCGTGGCCGAGTTTCTGGCCGATCGAGCGAAAGGCGATGCCGTTGACGATCGAACCGTCGCCGGACTTGAAGCGGACGCGCAAATGCGCCTGCCCCACTTCGTCGGCATAGACCAGTTGGTGCGACGGCAGCGCCACCACGGGTTCGGGATTGCCCGAGCCGAACGGACCGGCGCGATTGAGGGTATTGGCGAATTCCACTGTCACCGCCCGCGCGCTGACCGCGCCGTCGATCAGGAGCTCATTTTCATGGCGCGAGTTGGCGACATCGGCGGCGAGCGTGCCCTCCATATAGGCCCGAAACTCCGCCAGTCTCTCCTTGCGCAACGTCACGCCGGCGGCCATGGCGTGGCCGCCGCCTTTCATCAACAGTCCGTCCTTCACCGCCTGCCGCACCGCCTTGCCGAGATCGACGCCCGATATCGAGCGGCCCGAACCGGTGCCGATACCGCCGGGCTCAAGGGCGATCGCAAACGCCGGCCGCGAGAATTTTTCCTTCAGCCGTGCGGCGACGAGACCGACCACGCCGGGATGCCAGCCCTCGGAGGCCGTGACAATCACCGACCCCTTGTCCTCCAGTCCCAACGAGGCCAGCGCCTCGGCTTCGGCCTGTGCCTCCGCCATCTGCTCGATGACGCGGCGTTCGCTGTTCAGCCGGTCGAGTTCGGCTGCGATCCGCGCGGCTTCGGAGACATCGCCTTCCAGCAACAGCCGCACCCCGAGATCGGCGCGCCCGATCCGCCCGCCGGCATTGATGCGCGGCCCCAGCATGAAGCCGAGATGCCAGGCCTCGGGCGGCCCGTTGAGCCGCGACACATCCATCAGCGCGGTATGGCCGATATGATCGCGGCGGCGCATCGCGATCAGGCCCTTGGCGACGAAAGCGCGATTGAGTCCGGTCAACGGCGCG
>Ga0209006_10005319_pt1 | contig 11693 bp, 11 predicted proteins | sample JacPin_JW_Ref_O2_FD_188567 | JGI IMG/M metagenome (GOLD analysis project Ga0209006, IMG submission 188567) | Forest soil microbial communities from Algoma, Ontario, Canada - Jack Pine, Ontario site 1_JW_Ref_O2 (SPAdes) (version 2) | ecosystem: Environmental > Terrestrial > Soil > Boreal... | reverse complement strand
TTGCAAGATATCCGAGCGCGAACAGTTGCCCCTTGTCGGTGCGCGGATAGAATTCCGCCTTCATCTCGGTGCGTGCGAGATCCTTGCTCCACCGAAGAAAATCATCGACAGCCCGGGTCGGCCGATAGCAATCCCAGACGATGAGCGAAAGCTTTTTCTCGGCAAGCTTCCTCTGCACCGTCTTAAGGGCGTTTGCGGCCGGTGCGCTGAGGATGCACTCGGCGGCGAGGTAGCCCTTGATCGGCCGGCCGACAAAGTTATGAGATCCGGCATAGCGAATGTCCTGAACGATCGTCGGATCGACGTCGCGCAAATAGACGAAACCTTGCGGCAACGCGGAGCCTGCCAAGGCTGGAACGGGGATCATCATGACGGTCAGCAGAAAGCTGATGCGGATGAGCATTTTGCGGCGCCATGTATTTGGCACGGCATTCTCGCCTCGATGGAAGCTCATCGCGATACCTATTGCGGCTTCGAGCCTTCCACGGGATGATCTTGTGGCGCTGTCGCCGCGCCATCGGGACGGGCCGAAGCCGGCCGTCGAGCATCACAAAATTCCTTCACCGCCGTTGCGACCGCGCCGCTGACGATGTCCCGGCGTTCGGCAGAGTCCATCTTGAGCTCTTCGTCCCGGTTGATGATCGAGCCCGCTTCCAGGAGCACGGCGGGCATCCGGGTCGACCTCAGCACGACCAGGTCATCATAGCTGTAGACGCCGGTTTCCTTGTCCAGGAGCGGGTGCCGGTACCGGCCCATGACGGGGTCGGTATATTGGTGGGCATATTCCAGGCCCTGGGCTTTCATTTGCTTGGCCAGTAGTTCTGCGAATTCGAGGCTCGTCTTGAAGTCCGGATTGGTATGGGAGACGAAGACGGAATAGCCGCTGAAGCGATCGCTGAAATGGCTCTTCTTGCCCTCGAATTCCCAGTTCTCGAGCATCGAGTTGGGCACGGAGTCGTGGTGGATCGACAGGAAGAGATCGGCGGGCAGATTGTTGGCGGCAGCGACGCGCTTGAAGAGGCTGGGCCTGGCCTTGCCCTCGGTGACGAGCAATTTGGTCGCGGCAAAGCCTTCGGCTTTCAATTTCTGCTCGATCCCTTGTGCAAGCCGCAGATTGAAGCTGAACTCGGTGACGTTGCGGGCGCTGGTGGCGCCTTCCGATGCCGCGGTATGTCCGACATCCAGAACGATCCGGAATTTCAAGGGATTGCAAATCGTAGCAACCGGCTTTGGAGCAGCAGCGGCAGGCTTTGCGGTGCGAGATTTCGGCGAGGCGGCGGCCTTCGCCACGGTGGCTCGTTTGGACGGCGTGACCTGCTTTTTATCGGACTTGGATGAGAAGACATCCGACAGCCAACTGGCATCGCTGACCCCAATGGGCAGAACGACCCATGCAGCCACCGCGGCGGCGATGGCGAGGCAACGGGGCCAGGCGCCGACGCCTGATCCGGCGAATTTTTTCCGTGACGACAGCAATCCTTGCCTTCCCTGGGTGTGATTCTGCGCTTTCCGCCTCATGTCAGCATGGCGGCACAAGACGGCTTTTCATAGGGGCGCCGAGTGACTTTAACCCTTTTGCCGCGCCTTGATCTCGTCGAACGTGGCAAGGGCCCGTTCAAATTTCGCGTTGAACAGCCACATCGCATCCATGATTTCGCGGAAGGTGGCGGATGTTCTCGCCCTGTCGGTTCGTCCAAAGGCGAAAATGCTGTTGTTTCGCAGATATCCCATGATCTTCGGGTCGGAAATTCGATAGTTGACCAGATTGCCTGACCGGAGCGCGGCTTTGGTCGGACTGGGAATGATCTGGATGAGTTCAAACAGCTTCATCTGATCGATCGGATCCGGCAGCGTGTTCACGATCGCAGGCACTTGCGGGAAAATTTCAGCGTGGGCGTTCATCAGACCGTCCCGCACGGCGGTCCAGTGGTTGAACCGATGATCGAGGCTGCCAGCCCGCGCCTCTTCCTTGTCGTCGCGAAGGCTCAGGGCGGGATCGAAGTCGGCGATCACTTTCTTTATCGCGGCCCATTTCGCTCGGCCATTTTGATCTTCGGACGGACCGGTTTGAAAACTTCCCTTGTATTGGTTTGAGCGCGCATTCCCCACGTTTTGATTGCCATTTGTCTCGGCAAAGAACATCCCGAGGCTGATCCGGCCCGCCAGTTGCGCATTTGCGGTATCAAGGCCCTTGGCCCGCGCGATGGCAATTCCCAAATCGGCGATGTCCTTGAACGGCGTATCTGATTTTTGCGCATTGGCGGGCGGCGCTTCCATGAGGTCGAAAAGTCTCCTGTACTCGTCCAGTTGCGGCTCAATGGCGGCATCGAAATAGGCCGGGGGGATTCCGAATTTATTGGGCCGGCCTATTCTGGACGGAACCGCGTCGGTGAGGTCCTTGTAGGTGCTCATCACGGCGTTGCGCGCGAGGTAGACCGCTTGTCCCGGCAGGTTCGGCAGCGGTTGCTTCGAATCGATCTGTGCGCGCCGCTGGCTCAGGATCTGCTCGAAGTTCTTTACCGCATGGTCGTACGCATTGAGCGCATCCGATTGGTTTTGCGCCATTGCCGGCTCAACCATCGCGGCTGATATCAGGCACAGACTGCCGATGGCAGCCCGAGTCAGCGACGCTACCGGCGCAATCATGATCACAGCTGCGGCGCCATCAGGTTTTCGACCTTGACGCCGTCGCGATCCCGGATGATCTCGGCAATCCACCGCCGATGGCAGTGGGCGTGGTCGCGCTCATAGCAGAGGATGCAGATCGGGCCGGACTTTTTCACCAGCGCCGACAATTCGTCGAGTTCTTCCCTGGCCTGCGCCGTCTTCAGATGCGCCGCATAGATCCGGTGCAACTCGGCGAATTTGCCGCTGCGCGCGGCCAAGCGGCCTGCCTTGGGTGTGCCGAGCCCGCGCAGATGCAGGTAGGAAATGCCGCGCGCATAAAGGCCTGCGGCGAGCTGGCTCTTGGAAAAGCCGGGCCGCCGCGAGGAGGCGACCGCACGCACGTCCACCAATAGCTTGACGCCGGCATGTTCGAGCTCATCGAGCACCGCCTTGGACGGCGTCTGTTCGTAGCCGATGGTGAAGAATTTTTTCGCCCTCACCATCTACTTCACGCGCTCGATCAGTTCCATCGCGCCCGCGGGCGCCCGCACCTTGCCTTCGTGGATGACGTAGGCAAAGACATCGCGCGGCGTTTTTTCCGGTTTGGTTGGATCGACGCGCGGCAGATCGTCCGGTTCGCCGCCGCTGGCCCAGACCTTGAACCGCTCGGCCCAGGTGTCGAGCGCTTTCGGCGGATAGCAGGTTTTCAACTCGTCATTGCCCTTCTGCAGCCTGGCATAAACGAAATCTCCGGTAACATCGGCGATCGCGGGATAACTGCCGTGTTCGGCGAACACCACGGGTGTTTCGAACTTGCGCAGCAACGCGATAAAACCAGGTACGCAAAAGCTGGCGTTTCGGACTTCGACCACATGGCGCAGCGCGCGGCCCTCGAGCTTGCGCGGCAGCAGTTCGAGAAATTTGCCGAAATCGGCCTCGTCGAATTTCTTGGTCGGCGCGAATTGCCATAGCACCGGGCCGAGCCGGTCGCCGAGTTCCAGCACGCCGGAATCGTAGAACCGCTTGACGGAATCGGAGGCTTCCGCCAACACCCGGCGGTTGGTCGTAAAACGCGATCCCTTCACCGAAAATACGAATCCGTCCGGCACCTCGCGCGCCCATTTGCGAAAGGTTTCCGGCTTCTGCGAGCCGTAATAGGTGCCGTTGATCTCGATCGAGGTCAGTTTCGAGGCGGCGTATTCCAGTTCCTTCGCCTGCGTCAGTTTTTCCGGGTAAAACACCCCACGCCACGGCGCAAATGTCCAGCCGCCGATGCCGATGTAGATGTTGCCGGCGCCGGCCGAAGCCGGCTTTGGTTTCGTCGCCACTTTTAAGCCACTCCCGCCTGTTGTTGCGGGCCCATCCTAGCGCAAAAAAGCCGGCTCCGGAAAACCGGTGCGCCGCCAGGAGTTTGCCTGGTTGCTTTGGAGTGGGATTTCGGCCTGTTCCTTGCAAGGTGGCGGGCAGGGATCGCGAATTCGGAACCTGGCCGCGGCCCGGCGGCGAGAGACGGTCCTTCCAATATCGCCTCTTAACAGCGGCGGCGCGACTTGTTAGATCGGGCGGTGGGGCTAACGGCGTAAAGGGAAGACAGCATGCGAGCGCTTATTGCGGCGGCTTTAGCAATGATAACATCGGCTGCGGTCGCCGACGAACTTGCCGACGCGCATCGGCTGGCGATATCGGGACGCGACACCTATTGGAATTGTCTCGCCCAGGAGTATCAGCGGGACAGCGACAAGGCCCTGTCGGGAGAGGATTTCACCCTCCATATCGCCAGTATTTGCCCCTCCGAGCGGCAGAATTTTCGGGTCTCGCTGGTCGGCTATCTCGCGATGGAATTCCCCGATGTCGATTCGGGGTCGCATATGACGACCGCCAATAACGCCATCGCATCGGCGCAGCAGGATGTCATCACCGCATTCATCAGGCACAAGGCCCGAACGAAGTAGCTGCCCCGCGTGTCATTGCAGGCCTATTCCCGCGCCGCGATTTTTCGTATGATCGGCGCGAGACAACCTGGGAAGATCAGATGAACTCTGAGTCAGTAGCAGGCGTATTGGCCGCCATCGTTGTATCGGTCGTGCTGGTGATCGCGATCGCCTATGGGCCGATCGGGCAATTCGGGAAACCGCCAAAACCGGCCCAGAAGATCGATCAGCCGGCGGCGGCCGCTCCGGCTGCGCCCCGAGGTCCCGTGGTGCGAGAGGTGCCGAATCAGTAAAACGGGTGGCGTTTTCGCGGGCGCCCTTGCGAAACGTCCCATTTGTCCCTATATTGTTTTCAACGGCGACGTCGATGCTTGATAGCTCCGGCGCTGGGACGACCACTGAATGGCTTGGCTGCGCCGGATGTACGCGCGCCTGTTGTTCGTGGTCGTTGGCATTTCTGGGCTGCTTTTGGCCTTTTCCAGCCTCTCCGTCATGCTTTGGGAACTGCGCCTTGGCATCCCCTGATGCTGCGGATATACGCATTCCGCATGAATGAAGCCATCAGCCGGGATGCCGAAGCCCCGCCGGGCCCTGCGGGTTTGCCTCAGCTTTCGGTGATCGTCCCTACCTTCAACGAGCGCGACAACGTCACCAAGCTGTTCCGGCGGCTGGAGACGACGCTCAAAGGCGTCGGTTTCGAGGTCGTCTTTATCGACGACAATTCCCCCGACGGCACCTGGCAGGTGGTGCGGGAACTGGCGCGGCAGGATTCCCGCGTCCGCTGCATCAGGCGGATCGGCCGGCGCGGGCTGTCCGGCGCCTGCATCGAAGGCATCCTGGCTTCCAGCGCGCCCTATGCCGCGATCATCGACGCCGATCTGCAGCATGACGAGACCCAACTGCCAAAAATGCTTTCGCTGCTGCAAGCCGATGCGGCCGACCTCGTGGTCGGCAGCCGCTATGTCGAAGGCGGCAGCGCCGACAGCTTTGACCGGCAGCGGGCCGGCGCCAGCGCGCTCGCCACCGAGGTTGCGAGGCGCGCGCTGCGGGTCGAGATCGCCGATCCCATGAGCGGCTTCTTCATGATCCGCAGGGACCGCTTCGAGCAATTGGCGCCAAAACTCTCCACCCAGGGCTTCAAGATCCTGCTCGATATCGTCGCCACCGCGCGCGGCGATCTGCGGGTGAAGGAAATTCCCTACAGCTTCGGTGCGCGGGTGCATGGCGAGAGCAAGCTCGATTCGATGGTGGCGCTGGATTTCCTGGGACTGGTGCTGGCCAAGCTGACCCACGACGTGGTGTCGCTGCGATTTCTCTTGTTTGCCATGGTCGGATCGATCGGCTTGCTCGTGCATCTCGGCGTGCTGTTCATCGTGTTGAAGGGGCTCGCGCTGCCGTTTGCGCAAGCCCAGGCCTGCGGCGCGCTGTCGGCCATGACCAGCAATTTCATCCTCAACAATTTTCTCACCTATCGCGACCAGCGGCTGAAGGGCCTTGCGATCCTGCGCGGCCTGTTGCTGTTCATCCTGGTGTGCAGCGTCGGCCTGCTCGCCAATGTCGGCGTGGCGTTCTCGGTCTACGATCAGGAGCCGATCTGGTGGCTGGCGGGAGCCGCCGGCGCGCTGATGGGCGTGGTCTGGAATTACGCGATGTCCGGGCTGTTCGTCTGGCGCAGGCGATGACGCCGCGATGAGCCCGAACGAGGCGCGGCTCGTCCGCAATACCGCGGCCACGGTGCTGGCGCTGGCGGCATTGCGACTGGTGGCTGCGGCCTGGACGCCGCTGACCTTCGACGAAGCCTATTACTGGACGTGGTCGAAACATCTCGCGTCAGGCTATTACGATCATCCGCCGCTGGTCGCATTGGTGATCAGGCTCGGCACCATGGTCGCCGGCGACAGCGAATTCGGGGTCCGGCTGGTTTCGATATTGCTGGCGCTGCCGATGAGCTATGCGGTGTATCGCACGGCCGCGATCCTGTTCGGCAGCATGCGGATGGCGGCGAACGCAACCATCCTGCTCAACGTCACCTTGATGGCGGCGGTCGGCACCCTGATCGTGACGCCGGATTCGCCGCTGTTGGTGGCGTCCAGCTTCGTGCTGTTTTTCCTGGCGAAGGTTCTTGAGACCGGGCGTGGCGGCTGGTGGCTGGCGGTCGGCGCAGCGGTCGGCCTGGCGTTGCTGTCGAAATATACCGCGCTGTTTTTCGGCCCGGCGATCCTGATCTGGCTGTTGCTCGTTCCGAAACTGCGGCGCTGGCTGATTTCACCGTGGCCCTATCTCGGCGCGCTGGTGGCGCTCGCGATATTTTCGCCCGTCATCCTGTGGAACGCCGACCATCAGTGGGTCTCCTTCATCAAGCAGATCGGGCGCGCGCGGATAGAGGATTTTCGCATTGGCTTCATCGGCGAGCTGATCCCGACCCAGATCGCATTCGCAACGCCTCTGGTGTTCATCCTCGGTGCGATGGGGCTTTATGCGCTTCTCATGCGCAAGGCCGGCGCGCTGGCGGCGCGCGCGCTGATCACTACGACGTTCTGGACCATCGTCGCCTATTTCGTCTGGCATTCGCTGCACGCCCGCGTCGAGGCCAACTGGTTCGCGCCGGTCTATCCGGCGTTTGCGATTGCAGCCGCGGTCGCCGCCAATCTGGTGCGATGGGAGGCGCGCGCGCAGCGCGTCGTCGATTTTTGCCTGCGCTGGGCGTCTCCGCTCGGCATCCTGATGTTCGCGCTATTGGTGGTGCAGGCCAATACCGGCGTGCTTACCGGTTATCGCCGCGACGCCACCGTGCGCAGCGTCGGCGTCGGCTGGCGTCAACTGGCCGAGGGAATCGAAGCGGTTCGCATTCGCGTCGGCGCTTCCTGCGTGCTGGCGCCGGACTACGGCACTACCAGCTGGCTGGCGTTTTATCTGCCGAAAGGAAGTTGCGTGCTGCAGCAGACCCAGCGTTTTCGTTGGGTGAACATGCCCGAGCCGGATCCGACGCCGCTGGCCGGCAAGCTGCTCTATGTCGACGAAGTACGACCGGGCGGCCGACCGGAATTGAAAGCCGCGTTCGAGCGGGTCGAGCCGGTCGCGCAGATTCCGCGCAAGCGCGGTCCGCTGACGATCGAAACCTACGAGCTCGATCTGCTCGACGGCGCCAAAGGCAGCGTGCTCGATCACTCGCCGCCGCCGGAACTGGAGTAGGCGTCACGCGTCCAGGACACGTGACGCGAAGCGCGCTCGACAATCAGGCATTTTTACGGCGGCCAATCAAATCATTCAGCGTGAAAAGTGTTTCATTTCGGGGCGACGCGACCTCGCCTTTTTCACGGTCACGCACTTAATCCGCATTTAACTAAAAGTCGCCTTAATGATGCTCCGTGCCTCTGCCAGATGCATTGGAACCGATTGGTCCGGCACTGTCGAGGGGAACAAAGTGAAGCCATTCCGGATGCAAGGCGAATGAGTACGAGTATCGCTGCGCGCAATGATTTCGCGGGCCGCTACCACAAACATTCCTCACGCAAAACCGTCGCTCCCAATTTCCTCGGCGGCGCCGCGGTCGCTTGCCTGGCGCTGGGTTGCGCGTGGACGGTGTACGCCAATGTTTTGGGTGCTGACGTTTATCCGACGCTGGGAAGCACGGATTATGATTTACCGGTGGTTAAGCCGCAGTCCGGCATTGCCAGCGCGACATCGGCGATCCGGAAAATCCAGATCGCGCGGCTCGAACCTGCGCCGCAAATCGCCGCGCCTGAAACGATCGCTTCCGGCCCCACGCTGAATTTCGATGAACGCTTTACCGCGGCACCGCCGCAGGATGCCGCACCCGCGCGCGTCGAAACATCCTCGCAAGCCGAAGCGCCGAAGCCGGTCGCTGCACCAAAACTTGCCGAAGCGCCGAAGCCGGCCGCTCCACCGAAACTCGCCGCGGCGCCGAAGCCGAAAGAGGTGCCGCCTGCGCCGGCACCGGCTCAGGTCGCGCTGAATGTTCCACCGCCGCCGCCGAATCCGGTCGAGACAAAGGCGAACGCCGCTGTGGCGTCGGTGCGCGACATGGCGCAGCGCGCCAAGGCGGCGGTGCTGTCGATCGCTTCCGCCGACAAGCCATCGATTGTCGAAAAGCTCTGGGGCAAGCCGCAGCCCTCGCAGCATGGACCGCTATTGTCCTACGCCTCCGCCGATGCCGGCAGCATCACCGGCAGCCTCGGGTCCAGCCAGAACAGCGCGGCGCTCGGCGCCACGCCGCGTTACGAGCACGATACCGCGGTCTACGATATCTCCGCGCACATGGTTTACCTGCCCGACGGCACGAAGCTCGAGGCGCATTCCGGTCTCGGCTCGAAACTCGACGATCCGCGCTACGTCAGCTCCAGAATGGTCGGCCCGACGCCGCCGCATCTCTACGACCTGACGCCGCGCGAGTCGTTGTTTCACGGCGTCGCGGCGCTGCGGCTCAATCCGGTCGGCGGCGATGAAACCATCTACGGGCGAAGCGGCCTGTTGGCGCACACCTTCATGCTCGGCCCCAACGGCGATTCCAACGGCTGCGTGTCGTTCCGCGATTACAACGCCTTCCTGAACGCCTACCGCAATCAAGGCATCAAGCGGCTCGCCGTGGTCGCAAAGGTGGAGTGAGCGGCGCGGGGATGTTGCGGGGGTAGGCGAGCCTGCGATGACGCGCTAGATTGCGCGCCATGTCCCAACCTGACTTTCAGCCGACCTTGATCGGTCCCACCATCGCTATCAGGCCCATCGCGGCCGACGACTGGACGGAATTGTTCGCCGCCGGCGCCGATCCGGAAATCTGGAAAGTGCATCCGGTCCGCGACCGCTACACCGAAACCGGGTTCAGGAAATTCTTCGACGGCGCGGTCAACTCGAAAATGGGTTTTGTGTTCGTCGACAGCGCGACCGATCGGCTGATCGGTTCGAGCCGCTATCATGGCTACGAGCCGGCGCTCGGCGAAATCGAGATCGGCTGGACTTTTGTCGTCCGCAGCCACTGGGGCGGACGCGCCAATCGCGAGGTCAAACGGTTGATGCTCGACCACGCCTTCACCTTCGTCGACACCGTGATCTTCTGGGTCGGTCACCAAAACTGGCGTTCGCAGGGCGCAATGACCAAGATCGGCGGTGTCAAACGCGAGGGGCTATTGACCCGCGAATTGTCAGGCAACGAACCGTATTTCATCTTCGAGATTACGAAGCAGCGCTATCAGCGGGGCGGCCGGGCGCTGGTGGCGTGAGGCTTCTTGGCGCGCGAGCTCGGAAGACGTCTTACGTGCTCGGCCTGAACGGAGATTGCAAAGACTGTATGGCGTTCGGCGATTGCGCGCGTCCTTGAATGGAATCAAGCGGCTCGACGCGGTCGCAAGAGTCGAATGAGCACGTTGCCCGGCGTCCAATCTCTGTGATCGAAGACACAGTGATCGAAAATCTGAACTCTCGAAATTAAAAAATCGAAGAAACAGACTTGCAAATGCGAGTTACTTCATCTATTAGCCGCGTCCTTCGCTAGGCCATGGGTTCGGGCTCGTTGAGATCCCGACTGGCGCGAGCCGCTTTGCGGTTTCGTGTTCCGCCGAATGAAGACGCGGTAGTAGCTCATGGAGAGCGTCGGGGTGACCCGAAGGCACCGGTTCGATTCCGGTTCTGTTGCACAACAAAGGATAGCTCAGTGGTAGAGCAGATGACTGTTAATCATCGTGACGCGGGTTCGAATCCCGTTCCAGCGCTCCGTTTCAGCCTGAAAAACTGAAATCTCCATTGAAGGGGACCGGACGCGCGCTTCAGTCGCAGTCCGGCCGTATCGCCGCAAGGCTTTTCGTCCGAACCTAGACACTGCAAGACCGGCTTTGTGCCGCGGTGGATACCGCTTGCGCTGATGCCGGGAACTCCGCTCGAACGCTCGGCCCAGGCCGGGCGATTGCGCGCGTGTGCCCGTCATGACGCAAGCTCAAGCCACGGCCCGCCGTTGTTTCAGGAAGCCGCGTTCGCGTCCTCACGTCCTTTGAAACGAAACCAGTTTTCCGGCCTTGCGCCGGAAGGCCAACGATGGAGACTTGTCATGGACCGGCATCTTTTGATGTTGCACGTGACCGTGAAGGATGGAGAGCGCGCCCTGTTGACGCGCAACGGCAGGCTTGAGCGCGTGCTTGGGCCTGGTCGTCACCGCCTGTTCGATCTGCGGAGCGAACTCGTGGCCGAGGTATTCGGCGTTGTTCGCGCCGAATTCCCGGCGGCACGCTACGCGGTGATCGCGGCGGCGCGGCCCGATCTGGCGGCGGAGCTGTTCGAGGTTGTCGAGACCAAGGCCGATGAATTCGCCATCGTCAGCCTCGATGGCCGTCCGGTGCTGATCATGACGCCCTGGCAGGTGCGGGTGTACTGGAAGGTCACGACCCGTGTCGAGGTTGAGCGTATCGATGTCGCGAGCGAACCTCGCGTCAGCGCGCGCCATATCGCGATGACCGATCGCACCCGCCTGACGCTGGTCACCGAAGCGGTTGTCGAAAACCACGAAGCCGGTCTGCTCTACGTCGAGGGCCGGCTGGTGGAGCGGCTTGCGCCGGGTCGACATGCCTTCTGGAACGTCGGACGGAAGATCGAGGTGAAGCGCCTCGACCTTCGTCCCCAGGCGGTTGAGATCACCGCGCAGGAGATGTTGACCAGGGACCGTATCGCGCTGCGGGTGACGTTGACGGCGTTCCGCGTGATCGTCGATCCGGAGCGTCTCGTGAGCGTCGTGCCGGATGTGGATGCGTGGCTGTACCGCCTGGCGCAGTTCGCGATCCGTGAAGCGGTAGCAGGACGTACGCTCGACGAAGTGCTTTCGGCGAAGGCGTCGCTCGACGCGGAGCTTCGCGACTACGTTCGCGAACGCGTCGCCGATAGCGGTGTTGCGGTGACTGAACTCGGCGTCAAGGATGTCATCCTTCCCGGCGAAATTCGGGAGTTGGTGAACAAGGTGGTCGAGGCGGAGCGGGTTGCGAAGGCAAACCTGATCCGTCGCCAGGAAGAGACCGCGGCAACGCGATCGCTTCTGAACACCGCCAGGCTGATGGAGGAAAACCCGCTGCTGTTGCGGCTCAAGGAACTTGAGTCGCTCGAGCGGCTGGTCGAGAAGGTCGGCCGGATCGATCTTCACGCCGGCGATGGGCAGGG
>Ga0209006_10005318_pt1 | contig 11693 bp, 18 predicted proteins | sample JacPin_JW_Ref_O2_FD_188567 | JGI IMG/M metagenome (GOLD analysis project Ga0209006, IMG submission 188567) | Forest soil microbial communities from Algoma, Ontario, Canada - Jack Pine, Ontario site 1_JW_Ref_O2 (SPAdes) (version 2) | ecosystem: Environmental > Terrestrial > Soil > Boreal... | reverse complement strand
CGGTTCGATCCTGCGCCCGGCAGAGGTCGGCGAGCGCGTCGCCGAGTTGCTCGCCGATCCGCGTTATGCGGGCGGTGTTGCCTACGGCTTCCGTGCCAACACCGCTATCATGCCGCTCGACATGTGAGCCGCAAGGGAGCGATATTCTAAAGGACACGGTCCCAGATGACTGACCATGCGCGCGACGACCTTGAACGAGTGCTGGGTGAGCTCCGTCCCAAGCTCCATCGATATTGCGCGCGGATGACTGGCTCTGCCGTCGATGGCGAGGACATCGTCCAGGATGCGATGATCAAGGCTTTCAACGCCCAGCCGGTGGTCGGTGTCGTCGATAACCTCGAAGGCTGGCTGTTTCGGATCGCCCATAACACTGCGCTCGATTTCCTTCGCCGTCGCGCGCGCACGCCGACAATGCAGAATGAGATGACTCTCGACATGATCGCCGCTCCAGATTCTCCCGATCGGAACCACGAGGTTGCCGCAATGAGTCTCCGCACTTTCATGCGGCTTCCGGCGCTCCAGCGCAGCGCGGTGATCCTGAAAGATGTGCTTGGCCACTCGCTCGAGGAGATCGCCTCGATCACTGGCGCGAGCGAGGCCGCCGCGAAATCAGCGCTCCAGCGGGGCCGCGTCCGTCTGCGCGAGTTTGCCAGCGAACCCGAGGATATCGTGCTGCCGATGCTGTCGGACGTGATGCGGGCGCGGCTGATCGAATATGTCGAGGGGTTCAAGGCCGGCGATTTCGACGCGGTTCGCGCAATACTGGCTGAGGACGTCAAACTCGACCTCGTCGCAAGACTGCGCAAGCAAGGAAAAGGAGAGATTGGCGAATACTTCAGCCGCTACGCAGCGTGCGAGCAGTGGGCGTTCGCGGCTGGTGTCGTCGACGGCCGCGCGGCGATGCTGGTGTACGACCGCGAGATCTCCCTCGAGACGCCTGCCTATTTTGTTGCCTTGGGTTTCGACAGAGATCGCGTCGTCTCGGTTCACGACTTCCTGTTCGCGCGTTATGCGATGGATGGAATCGACGTGCACATCATTGGTCTACAACGGTAATCGTTGCGGAAATGCGGGTTGCGCGACACATAGAACAGCGAGGGCCAGGTGTTCTATTTGGAGGAGGCTCCCAGCGTCTCTTTGAAGATGGCTCCCAGGCTGAGGAATTCGCCCTTCCGCCAGCCGAGGGCATGATTGTGGGCGAATCGTGGGTAATCTGGAAGTAATCCCGATTGCGAAGCGGTGGCGAAGGTCAACTTCCGGATGCGCCGTGATCCGGGCAGAACCCGCGACGGAGTCCGTGAAATTCGCTTATGACTGCTTGAAATTTCTGGAGATTTCCTGAAATCTGTCGAATGGGCCACCTTTCATCCGTCATACCATCAGGCGCGAAAACGGGCTCAGCATGTTCCCAAAGGAGAAAAGGTGATGCAATTCGCCCTGCTGATTTACCACTCACCGGCAGAATTTGCCATGCGGAAGAACGACTATAACGATCCTCATCTCGGTGCCTGGCGGGCTTACTACAAGGCGCTCGTTGAGGCGGGCGTCTACATCGGCGCCCACGCGCTTGAAGTGCCCAAGACAGGAACGACGGTGCGTCTCAGGGAAGCAAAACGCAGTGTGCAGGATGGCCCATTCGCCGAGACGAAGGAGCAACTGGGAGGATTCATCATCCTGGAGCTCCCTTCCGTTGACGCAGCCCTCGATTGGGCTGCGCGATGCCCGGGAGCATCGATCGGCGCAATTGAGGTCCGGCCGCTGGCGCCTGAGGCGATGCGGCGCGGGTTTACTGGATGAATGGAAGCAATCCGAAGGACACTCACCGGACCGTAGAGCGCGTGGCTCGAGAATCATACGGCCGTCTGGTGGCCTACCTTTCCTCGCACATACGCGACCCAGCCCGCGCCGAGGACGCTCTCAGCAATGCGTTGGTAGCTGCTCTCACGGCTTAGCCGCGCGACGGCATGCCGCAAAATCCGGAGGCCTGGCTGCTGACGACGGCGCGCCATTCGCTCATCGATCTTATGCGTCATCAGCAACTGGGGTTAGCCAGCGAACCAACTCGTCTGCTGCTCCGGGACGAACCCAAAGAGGCCATCTCGTCGTCGGCGTTTCCAGGTGAGAGGTTGAAACTGCTCTTCGTGTGCACCAACCCCGGCGATCGATCCGACCATGCACACGCCCCTTATGCTCCAGACCGTTCTTGGCCTGAATGCAGTGCGGGTTGCTCATGCCTTCCTGGTCTCAGCGACGACGAGGGGGAGCGCCGAGTGCGTGCCAAGACGAAGATCCGCGACGGCGGCATTCAGTTCGAAGTCCCGCTGCTGTGTGAACTGCCGCAGCGGCTCGACGAGGTGCTGGGAGCTGTTTATGCCGCCTCCGGAATCGCCTGGGACGACATGGCGGGTGTTGACAGTGCGGTCGGGATTTGGCCGAGGAGGCGATCTGGCTCGCACGTCTCCTTCTCCAGCTAATGCCAAAGAAGCGGAGGTTCGGGGACTGCTGGCTCCGATGCGCCACTGCGAAGCGCGGCGGCGGACGAGTCGGGGACCGAATGCCGCTATATTCCTCTTTGGGAGCGGACGCACGGCAGTGGTCGTTGTCATTAATCGAAGAGGTGGAACACCATCTCGCCGAAGCATCGAGACGCGGTCGCACCGGCCGCTTTCAACTCGAAGCCGCGATTCAGTCGGTACACACTGAGCGGGCGCGCAGCGGCCGGACCAAGTGGACTGCGATCGTGCTGTTCTACGAACAGCTGATCCGAATATCCTCGATGCTAGGCACGCGAACTGGACACGCCGAGGCGGTTGGCGAAGCGAACGGACCTGAAGCGTGGCTGGCGGCGTTGGATGGGATCGACCCGGACGATGTCTCCGGTTATCAGCCCTACTGGGCGGTTCGCCCCACCTCTTGCAACCCCTCGGGAAAACATCTGAGGTGCGAATACACTCGACCGGGCGATTGGTTTAGCCGTGGACACGGCCGTGGGACAGTTCCTACTTCAAAGACACGGTTGATTTTTTCTTCTTTTGCTCAGTCGAAATCGGATGCCCTTCACTCGTCATCCTTATAGACGCGGCTCTCGGAGTCGCGTCAAGGACGCGTGCGCAACGAGACGGCGCGCCTCGAGTCAATTCGCAAGGACGAGGAAAAGCAATGACAGTGCGCGACAATCCGGTGAAACGCATTAGGGTGGTGCGGAAGATCGGCGGCAAGTCTGTGGCGGACGTACAAGGCACAGTGCGGGTGCCGATCAAACTAAAGCTAGTCTCAGTTCCTACTCCAAAGACACGGACGATTTTTCCTGTTGGCTCTGTCGAAATGGGCTCTCCTGACCCGTCACCCCCATAGAGGCGGCTTAGCGATTAAGCTTCGCCGCTCGAGACAACTAAATAGGTAGGAGGATATATGACAATCGCAAACAAAGCAGTTCTGGTAACCGGGGCCAATCGCGGTATAGGAAAAGCCCTGGTCGAGGAGGCCATGAAGAGAGGTGCGAAGCGGGTGTATGCGGGTACGCGCCGGCCCTTCTCCCACTTGGATGGGCGTGTCACACCCCTGACGCTGGACGTGACCAGCATTTCGCAGATCCAGCGGGCGGTCGACGAGGTCGAGACCCTTGACGTCCTCATCAACAATGCTGGCGTCGCCATCTACGACGATCTGAGCGATCTCGACGTGATCGAACAGCACCTGGCGGTCAACTTCTTTGGTTTGCTCAAAGTGACGCGCGCGTTCTTGCCGCTGCTGAGACGCTCCAAAGGGGCCATCGTCAACAACCTGTCATTGGCGGGGCTCGCTGCCTTGCCGATCATACCCTCCTACTCCATTTCTAAGGCAGCTGCGTTCAACATGACGCAGTCACTGAGAGCTCTCCTGGCCGGCCAAGACATAACGGTCCATGCCGTCGTCCTAGGCCCCATCGACACAGATATGAACCGCGGCTTTGAGATACCGAAGGCCTCGCCCGAGTCCGCGGCGCAGCGCATCTTCGATGGGTTGGAGAAAGGCGAAGACGAAATCTTTCCCGACCCCGCGTCCCTGTCCATCGCCGAGAGCTGGCGCACTGGTGCAGTCAAGGCGCTCGAGCGTCAGTTCGCAGGTTTCGTGCCCGAGAGCGTAGCGAATGTGGGATGACGTTGCGAATGTAGCGACGGAATCGAAAGTAGAACAGGCGATGAAGACTAAAGATTACACCACTTCTTTTACGCTAGGCCAATCTCCCGATGAAGTCTTTGACTCCATCATTAACGTTCGTGGGTGGTGGTTAGAAGAAATTGACGGCAGTACCGACAAACTCGGTGCTGAGCATAAGTACCACTGCAAAGTCATGCATCGCGGCAAAAGACGCTTACCTCCGAACCGAACAGCCGACCGCAGCCAGTAAGGGCTAGGTACACATGAAGTAAAAGGAGCTCAAATGACAAAGGTTCAGACAATCGCGGTAATTCTCGCTTTGATCTTTTCCGTCACAGTGGTCGCGCAAAGTCAACAGACCGCGAAGGGGGCCAATAAGATCGAGCCGCTGCCGCGAGATTTGGAAATTCAACTGGCGCTCAGCGCGCTCCCGCCCCACCTCAGAGACAATGCGACCGTATATGTTCTAAGTCCCAACATGGGCTTTGAAGTTGCCCGCAAAGGTACGAATGGTTTCCATGCTTTGGTCGCTCGAACAGGTGACGATACTTTCCGCGGATCTTGGCCCTTCACGAGATATAGAGACGATATTCTCTACCCGATTTCCTTCGATGAGGCGGGCGCCAAAGCACAGATGCCCGTCTTCTTTGATGCCGCAGAGATGCAGGCTAATGCTAGTCCTCCCGAGGAACTGAAGAAGATCATCCAGGAACGTTACAGGACACACTACTACAAAGCCCCGGGGCGAGCCGGTGTTTCATACATGTTGTCTCCAATCCTTAGGACATACGTCAATCCGGATGCAAATGACAACGTGGCTACTGCCAATGTCCCTCACGTAATGCACTATGCTCCGAATGTATCCAATGAAGATGTAGGCGGGGCAAGCCCGACTCCCGAACAACTGCATTACTTCAGCGAGCATGGGCGCTGGCAGGCCAGCCCGGATCCTTTTGTCATACATCACGGTGCCCACGGATACCTCTTACAGTTTGTCGGGGTAACGGAACGAGCGGCCATCAACAAGGAATATGAAGAGATGCTTGGTCGACTTTGCAAGATCAAAGAAGTCTGGTGCTTGCCGCAGTAAAGGGCAGGAATTGACGTGCCGACCAGGCCCAGCCATTCAGTTAGGAGAGCAAGACATGAAGATCAGAATTACAGCATTTCTTTTGCAGAGTAGCGATCCACTCGGCCCGAGTCTCGCGCTGTTACCGCGAGGGACACAGTGAAGCGTAGACAGGGGTTAGGTCAGTCTGCCGTATGAAATGCGCGACGGCCCGGCTTCATCAACTGCGCAGAAACAAATCCATCCGCCGTGTAGATTAGAAACCCTTGAGGACTCGGACCGAACGGGTCGGTCTCGTCGCCGTTTTCACTTTCATGTGTGTACGCCACGAGACTCCATACTCCGATGAGTCGGTTCGCGTAACCCGATTGTTCCGAGTCAGGTGCTTCACATTGCGGAGTATATGTGACGGCGTTCATGCGGCTTCTCCAAAGGTCTTGTAGTCTGTATAGCCGTGTTCCGCACCACCGTAGAACGTGGAGCGGTCAGAAGCGTTCAATGGTTGATTCCTCTTGATCCTCTCGACCAAATCCGGGTTTGCAATGAAGAGTCGACTGAACACGATTGCGTCTGCGTGCTTTTGCTCGATCGCCGCGGCCGCGCTGGCCGTTGTATAAGCAGCGGCAGAAAGTAGAGGTCCGTTGAATACAGACCGGAAAAGTGCCGCATTGCTTACAGCGTTTTCGTGCAGTTCGTCCGCTAGACCGATCTCAGATCCACGAGCTTCGATCAGGTGCAGGTAGGCGAGGTGGCGTTCGTTCAGCTCTTTGATCACGAACATGAAGAGCTCTTTGGCTTTGCTATCGTGGATGCCACCATACTGTCCGAAGGGCGAAAGCCGCACTCCGAGGCGATCCACGCCGATGGCCGCGCTGGCTTCCGCAACAATATCCAGGAGAAAGTGGGCTCTGTTCTCCAGCGAACCACCGTAATTGTCGGTGCGTGTGTTGGTTCCGTCTTCTAGGAACTGTTCAATGAGTTGGCTGTTTGCTCCCTGCAGTTCTACCCCGTCAAAGCCCGCCTCGATCGCGTTCAAGGCAGCCTGACGAAAGGTACCGACGATGACCGGAATCTCAGCCGCCTCCAAAGCGCGGGGAATTTCGGCCTTGACCCTGTTGGAAGTCTCTTGTGAGGGCAGGAATATTCCCGACAATCGCCGAAGGTGCAACGGGCACGGATCCATCTGGCCGCAACGAAGAGTGAGAGTTTCGTCCGTTGTGAGCGATTTGCATAATGATCCGTCCGCCGTGTGCGTGAACGGCATCCGTGACGATGCGCCAGCCGGCAATCTGTTCTGCCGTATAGATTCCCGGGTCGCTGGGGTAGCCATGGGCATCAGGACTGACTGCCGTGCCTTCAGAAATGATGAGACCCGCGGTAGCGCGCTGCGCGTAATACCTGGCGTTCAGCGAGGTCGGCACGCTGTTGGCTCCAGCACGCATCCTCGTAAGGGGCGCCATAATGATTCGATTCGGAAGCTGAAGAGCCCCGAGCTGAACACGACCGAAGAGCGAATCATTGGACAGTGTGGGCCTCTCAGTTTGTTATCTTGGCGGGAATGGCTAGAGAAGGGTAATCTCACCCATGTCGATTGCAACCAGCAAAGGCTCTTTCACCAACTGGTAATCGCCTTCATACGCATACACTCGACGCTTGGTCGGCACAATGATGCCGTCCACGTCGCGGTAGTCCGAGGCGTAGTTCAAGCCGGTGGCGCCGCCAAGGATGTCTACTGTGTAGTCGTGCCGGCGCAGTAGTCCATCAGGTCCAAAGGAGGAGATCTGTACCTTGGAATGGCTCTTCACGTTATCCGGGAAGGTCACCTTCAGCCGTCGCCAGGTTTCGCCCTCGACTTTAATCGATGGGATCTCCTCAGTGGTGAAGCCGTCATGGGTGTAGAGGAACGGAGTATTGAGGTACGTCCACAATGCTTCGCCGACAAAATACGCCACGTGGATCTCGTCCCAGGGCGTTTCCCTCTGTTGCCCTTCAAACGACTTCTCCGGGTTATCGCGGGCCTCGATCAGGGTTCCGTCACCCTTTTCGATCATAATTCGGTTCGGTTTGAAAACTGCGCGCTTGTCCTGGCCGGGAAAGTCGATCGTGACACGTTCGTTCCGAGTCTCCGCGGTCAACACGACGTTCTTGAGGAAGTCTTCCTTACCTTTGACAAACCAGATCGCGCCCGTAATCGATGCCGCAACCTTGATCGCCTTCACCTTGTTCCAACGGTCAAGACCGCCGTGCGCTTTGACTGCCAAATCCAATAGTTCGGTATTGACTGCCTTTTTTGTGCCCATGGCTCGCTCAACCGGCAGATCGTCTTTGGGATCCGAAACCATCGTTGCTGCTTTCATAGTGAGTTCCCCTCTCATAAAATGCTCTTTACATCCACAGCGTTCATCCGGCGACCAGGTCGCTCAGGCGACGGGATCCGACTGCTCTCACTCATGATTTCTATTTGGGACCGGGCGGCGAGTTACTTCCATCATCAGCTTACCAAGTAAGTTGCCGCGAGACTGTATAGAAGAGACCACCTTGCTCTGGTTGAAAATATTAAGGTGTGTCGTTAAGCGCTCAGAAACAACGGACGGCCGCCCTTGAACTGTCAGCGCGTAAGTGCGATCTGGAAACGTTGTGAATGATCTCTTCTTGAATCTTGAATCGACGATAGTAATGACAGCAGAAGAAGTGCTCGGTGTGCATCGCAACATCTTTTACCGCTCTCTCATCCATCAGGATTACGAGGCACTTGCTGACCTATACGCAAACGAATACATGCTGGTGAGGGCTGACGGCTCTGTCCTTACTAAGGAAGCGATTCTAAACGATCTGAAGCTCGGAGGTCTGACATTCAAATCCATAGAACTTGCTGGCGAGGATGTTCGGATCTACGGAGAAACCGCGATCGTACGGGAGAGAGCCGAACCCTAGCCTGTAGGAACGGCGAGGAACGCTCCTCGCGCTTCCGCCTCATTGCGGTTTACACGCGTCACGGTGAAAAGCGCTCGCGGCTTGCCAAACCAAATAGTGAATGATAAAGGACGTTGAACGAAGTCGCTGGCGCGACGGACGCTTCGCGTGAGGCGAGGGGTAGGAAGTGTAAAAGGGTATTGAGAGATTGAGATAACGGGGTCACAGAACTTAAGGAGGCCGCTGTGACCCGCTGCGAGTAATGCTCAAACATTGGGTTCGCCATTTCAACGAAGGCCGCCCACACATCAGCATAATACCCGCGGATCAGCGTATTAATAAGATGAGGCCCTGCCCCGGTCGAGAACGATGAATCGACATCGATTGTCCCGGCGATGTGAAATCAGGGCTAAGCCGATCCTCGGTGGGTTGCATCATGAATACTCCCTGGAGAGGAACGCCGCATGAGGCAACTGCGACGAGGAATCATCGAACATTGATTGCTTCTCCGTTGAAACTAATCGGTCCGTGTTTATTAATCGACTTCGGCTCATGGGCCGCTATCCGATCGACTGCTTGTGATCACGGACGTCTGGAGCGATGTAAAACCTCCGGCTGTCTATATCGGCCCCCTGAGAAGTGCATGGGGCTGGCGAGGGCGAAACGATCCCTAATTCCGCGTCGACGAAATTACTTGCGAAGCACAGCTGATCCCCGTCGTGTGAATTCCCGTAGAGTCAACGAGAACATCATTCACTCCTGCTCCCAAAAAGCCTTTACGTGGAGAAACGAAGTGACGGGCATAAGCGTCTTCGATATTGTGGTCGCCTGTCTTTGAAAATCGCAAGAGGGGGCGAGAGCCCTTGGTCCATCGTTTGTACACGGTGAGCGAGGGCTTGCGATCGAGATCGTGCGCGTGCATCCGCAAAATACGCAAGATTCGGCTGGCTTTGCCTAAATTGCAGCGTATGGCCCTCTCGAGATACGCAATCCGGCCGCGCCTCCAGTTCTCCACCGATTCCGGAGAAAGCAGATCCATACGAACAAAGAGTTCCAACGGAGCAACGAATCCCTTTTCCCGAAGAAGACCCTCAACCGCTTTCACAATCTGAGCGTAGTATGGATCCTGCCGATAGTTGGCCACTGTTATTTTCTTCAAAAGAGCGTCCTTGCTATTCCGGTGCGTCTTTCCCATCCACCTAGCACACCGGGTGTTTCCAACTCAAAAGACCGATCCGGTCGATGCTTGCGTGCTCCGCGAATCCGCTCTTCTCGACGGCAATAAATAGGATTCATTCACCCGGAGGTGAATCTGTATATCCCGCAAAAGATTTGCCTCGGTCGCGGTGACGGGAAGACGTTCGAATACGGTAAATTCCTGAAGCATAGTCTCCAGCAGGGATACATCGCCGGCTTGGGGCGAGACGTAGGTAAAGCACTGGTGAAGGACACTCCAAAGTGGCAACTGCTTCAAGCGAAGATTATATGAGCACACGATACCAACCGCTTTCAAACTTGTTCGCGAACGGGGATGGCCGGGCATCATTTCAGAAATGAAGCAGCTTACGTATGACGAAACGGGAGCGGCGCGGATCAGCGACTGGCGAATTCTACAGATGGAATGACTGGTCCAGTGCGTCAAAGGTCGCGGCTGGCGAAAGAGACTCGTGACATTTTCATCCGATGACATTCTGGACGTGCACAGCCGCATCCGCTTACCTGTCCTATAGCACGAGCACATCCTTGCCGCGCGACTTCAGAGCGCGGTCAAACGTGATCAACTTCAAGCCAGCCACGGCCGTGAAAGCCAACACGTACGCGTCTGCCCAGACCTTTGGAGAGCGACTAGGCATTCGAGAGCGCGCGCGGAACTCCTTCTCGATATCCTCCGGCTCGGGCACGAAAACAACTCGATCATCAGCCCAGATCCGGTCCCACAGGCTCCAGGCTTCCGCCATAGATTTTGTGTCCACTCCCATGATCTGTTCGGTTGTGAGAAGCCTAAGAACAGTGATTTGCGTGAACCGACCGAAAACGAATTGCTCCTCTCCGGCCTGCTCAAACCACGATCCGGCTCTCTTGGAATGTATATGCCGGCTCCACAGGAGCGCCAGCCAGACGTTGGCATCAAGGAAATTCAACGTGTTCATAGATCTGCTCATTCGTCAGGTCTACTTGTGGTCCTTTGGAAATAATCAGAGGAAATTCGACCCGCTTTGGCCTCGGCCGCTGTGCCCCCAAGACCACACGTCTCACACCGAGAAGAACCAGTTCACGAATCGAAGAACCAGTTCCCGCCGCCTGTTCCTTTAATTTCCGGTAAAGGGGCGCCGGAATGTCTACCGTCGTCCGAATCGATTCTTGCTTCATAAACATGATTATTTCATATGTGCCATAAATATGGAAGGTTCCGGTTTTTCGCCTAAGGAGTGGCAGACTGCTGAGATACTGTGGTTATCGAAAACTCCGTCCGCGCTCGACTAGCGACGCCTCTTGCACTCTTGTGAGCATCAATCAGTCGTTCTTCTGCGCTCGCCGAATATCTGCTTGTCGCATACCCAACAGGACAATGCGGCCGGCAACTGATTGAAACTCAACGTCACTGGCAACCACCTTTGGCGTCGGAATGAACTCTCAGGCACTCATATCGGATCCTAATGGCACCCAGATTCACGCCGAGGTGATTAGAGCTGCCTCCCGGTTCTGAGGATCATCTAGTGTGTTCTGACGCTTCAAGAAATAACATGAGGGCCGTGTCATTATTTGCAGGGCCCTGAATGTATTTCTGAGGTAACTCAAAATCCCGTCCTCCCCGCCAAGAGGTCCGGTCCATAAAGGATTAGGACACGTGCACGGAGAACCTCAGTGAGAGCAACGGCCATCGAACAAACCGGACCCGCGAACGTGTAGCAATATGGGGCCGGCACGAACGGAGTACAGCAAACCTGCTAGAGACCCAACCATCTTCACTTACTCCTGCCTCCTGCGCCATTCAGAGGCGAAAGGTCTTCGAATCGCCCAAACAAAACCCACAGCTCCCCCGCGTCTGCCGCGCAGCGGCTTCGTCCAAATCCCCCTATCGCAAATGCCCCGGTGGGACACACTTGGGTCCACGCGGCTACAAGGCGCCGGCGCACTTGCGATAGGGCTTAAGATTTATCATCAACAGACGAGTGTTGTCGAAAAAACGGAGCGGTCGGCGGTTCCGTCGGTTACCCTGTCTACCAATGAAGATTGTCATCATCTCCGACATCCACGGAAACTACGACGCCCTGCGGGCACTTCCCGAGGAATACGACGAACTCTGGGTCTTGGGCGATCTACTGAATTATGGGCCGGAGCCTCGGGAGGTTGTAACCGAAATCATGGATAAGGCCAAAGTGGTGGTGCGGGGCAACCACGATGATGCGGTTGTGTCTACCGAAGCAGCACCATGGAAGAGTCGCTGGCGGGTGACCGCAGAGGCGACTAAACAATTCACTGAGTCCGTTCTATCGGACCAGCTGAAGGCTTTCATTCGGAGCTTGCCGCTCCACAGCAGAGTAGAGCGGGAGGGCACCTCCTTCTTCCT
>Ga0209006_10005317_pt1 | contig 11695 bp, 7 predicted proteins | sample JacPin_JW_Ref_O2_FD_188567 | JGI IMG/M metagenome (GOLD analysis project Ga0209006, IMG submission 188567) | Forest soil microbial communities from Algoma, Ontario, Canada - Jack Pine, Ontario site 1_JW_Ref_O2 (SPAdes) (version 2) | ecosystem: Environmental > Terrestrial > Soil > Boreal... | reverse complement strand
CATGACTTTATTTCGTACAAATTTCTGCAGCACATTCACCTGCGCGACGTTGGTGAAGGTCGCGCCGAAGGATTTTTGCGCGGCCAATTCATGGCCAACGCAAATCCTTTCTCCGCCCCGCTGTGGCTTATCGGTTTGTATGCATACCTGCGCGACAAGCGCTACCGCATGATCGCCTTCATGTACCTGGTTCCCGTAGCGTTTTTCTGGATCAACAAGGGCCGCTTCTATTACGTCGCAGAATCGTATCCAATGCTGATTGCCATGGGTGCCGTCACCAGCGAGAGATGGCTTTCGCTCATCCCTCGATGGTCGCGCCACACCATCGAAGCCGTCTTCTTCGCGGGCCTGATTTTTTGTGCCGCGGCAAATCAGTGACCTGCCGCATTCAATTCGTTAGAATATGAAGATGAAATCATTCGAGGTGAAGTGATGAATCGTAAATTTCGAGCTGGCATTATTGTCTTCGCGGCGGCCGTGCTGTTCGGCGCGGGTTACGCCGCGGCGCAGGCCCATTTCGGACAGCCGAAAACAGTGCTGCAAATTTCCATTATCAAGTTCAGAGATGGCGTATCCGACGAAGATGGGCAGCGCGTAATCGACGGCTTGAAACAGGTTGCCGCGAAAATTCCGCGGAGCAAATAAATCCTGCGGAACCGGAGTCTGATCCTCGTGATAGCCGTAGTAGCCCCAGTACGCCTTGCCGGTCCAGCGTTTCGCGAGAGCGTAGTCAAACCCGCCATAAGGCCGGTGGTAGTTCGAGTCCAGCGGTCCGGAGGGCGCATTGGGGTTGAGAAACAGCGCGCTGCCCGTGGTGCTGGTCACGTTGTAACCGACGTGGGCGGTCAGCCGGCGCATCGGCTTCCACATCACATCGAAATATCCGTAGTTTGATTTATTGGTGTAAACCGAAAGGTCCTGACTCAGGACGGTCGATCCCGGACATTGCGAGAGGCCGGTTGGGGCAGGCGTAGTCACGAAACAGATCAGAATCTGTGAGAAGTCATTGCTGTAGTCGTATCCCAGTTCGAGGGAGAGGCGGTCGTTCGGCTCGAATGTCGCGCTCCAGCCGTAGAGGCGATTGTGCTGCAGATTATTGATCTCGGAGACATTGTTTCTTTTTTCCAGAATGTTGATCGAGCCGCTCAGATTCACCCAGCTGGCGAGTTTGTAAGTGGTTCGCACCCGGTATTCCTGCCATTGCCTGGGACTAATGCGAGTAAAGGAATTATCGGCGCTGGCCACTTCCATATCGAAGTTGACCCGCCAGGCATCGACTGGCCGCGCCCAGAAACCGAACAGGCCGGAATACTCGTTGATCAACGTCTCGCCGGTATCGGTTTCGATAGGAAGCGGGGTATGAAAAGTGAAGGAGCCATCTCCGTTGGCGGTGCATCCATTCGGCAGAACGCCGGCCACCAGAGCGCAGTCTCCGCGATTGGCGTTCGAAGGATAGAAAAGCTCGCTGATCTGCTCGAAGTCGGCGTCGTCAATGGCGCGGTGGCGGAAACGGTAGCCGAGACGCGCGCCAAATTTCCGCGTGAAGTCATATTCGAGCTGGAAGAGATTGGTTTTCTCATCCTGTTTCAGCAGGAGCCCGGAAATGGCCTGGGAGATGTCCGGCCCGGAAGAGGTGCTGTGTACCGGGATGCCCGCCACTCCATCCGTAGGCACGGGACATGCGATCGACGGCGCAGTTCCTGGCGCGAAGAGATTCGGTCCTGTCAAAAGACTCGGGCTGAAGAACTGGCAGTTTGAGGAATCGAACTCACCCGGGTTTCGGAAGCTGGAAAACGTAAATGTATCCAGCACGCGGAACCTGTCGGTCACGTGCCAAGTTGCCCCGAAGTCCACAGTGGCGGATACGTGGCGTCCGAAAGCCGGGCCAAAGACATTGTTGTCTCGCAGATTGGTACGGCTCTCACGTCCGGTTAGCAACTCCTGATATCCGGCCACGTTCATGTCGCCACCTGTGTAGCTGACCCGGCCGGACAGATCCACGGTCTTGAGGTAGTTCGACTGCAGGCTGAGCTGTTCGGTAGGCATGCTGGTCCGTACGCGTCCGTTCCGGGAGTAACTTAGAAATGCGTTACAGGGGGGATTAACCGCCCCCGAGACCAGGAAGGTGCCGGCACACGGCTGGCCGGCAGGCGCGTTGAGCGAAATGCCGATATCCACCGGCACGCCATTGGACAATTGAAAATTCTGATTCTGGTCCGTGACCCCGGTGTCGCCCTTGTAGTAATTAAAGACCTGGTCGTAGCTGATGTTCGTCTTCGGCAGAAGTTTGAAATCTACCCCCAGCCGGTAAGCATTCACCGTGTTTCTTGAATCCTGGAACAGCAGGGCCTCGGTCCCCTGATGAAGGGTGCTGAACGCGGGCCCGTCATTCACATTGCGCGAATAGCCCAGACGAAAACGAACCTTCGACTGCGGAAGCAAGGTCAGGTTGTAGTCGCCCATCTTGCGCCGCGTATTGAACAGGTGCGGCGACGAACTGATGATGGGATTGAAATCCGCCGGAGCATTGGCGAATGTGCTGACCGGGTTCAGCGGGTTGGCCAGCAGCGAGTAGTCCCAGACATTCTGGTCGCGGCGGAACATGGCGTCAAAGTCGTACCACTTGTTCTTACTCATCCGCAGACGCGAGACGTTGTTGGGATCGCCTCCATATCCGAAGTTGCTTAGATAAAGCCGGTCGAATACCAGCCCCTGATGGTTGAGCGATCTCATCTCCAACGTCATATCCATCAGGCGCGGCCCCTGCTGAAGATTCAGAAAAGTGTCATAGGTGGCCTGATTTCCGGTGAAGTTGGTGAAACGGTAGCCAAATTCCACCGACTGCTTGATGTTGTAATTCCCCGAATCGATGCCTTCCTCCTCTGCCGCTTGCTGAGACCACGCCGCCGTCAGCGCCACCAAAAAAAGCATGGTGATGCGCCCGGCAAAAATCCAGGCCCTTCGGAGCCCATGCGGTGATCGTTGTGCCCTGCGTTCTTTACACATGCTCCGCCTGCTTAAACGCCTACTTAAAGAAGAAGGGATCAAAGTTCGACCCATGAATCGCAACGTGACAAAGAGTGCACGCCTGATACTTTTGTGCCTGGTTGTGAAAAGTCGGAGTAGCTGGCGCGCCGGTATCGACTGTCAATGAGTGGCACTCCAGGCACAACAGGTTCACCTGGCTGCGCTTTAACAGCCGCGGATTGGCCGACCCATGCGGGGTGTGACAGGACACGCAGCCCTCAGTCTTTACCGGAGGGTGTTCATGCACAAACGGACCGGCTTTTTCCGAGTGGCACTTGATGCAAGCCACATCCTGGGCAGCGGTCGCACGTAATTGCCGGGTCTGGAATCCGCCATGCGGATTGTGGCAGTCGTTGCACTGCACCATTCCCTCGTTCACGCGATGATGAAAGGGGCGATTGAACTGCTGCTTGGTTTCCAGATGGCAGCCATAGCAAAGCTGTGGCGTCTTTTCCTTCATCAGGAACTGGCTTTCCCTGGCGTGGTGAGGGGAGTGGCAGTCGATACAGCCAACATTGTTTTGCAGGTGCGCGGATCGCGCAAAATTGGCGTGTTCTTCGCCATAGCTGTGGCAGTCCAGGCAACGCTCGCTGGCTGCTTGCGCCGAAACACCTTTGAAGGTGAATATCTTTGTCTTGTCGCCGCCGCCTTCAACGTGTTCCTTGCCCGGCCCGTGGCAAGCTTCGCAGCCCTGCCACTCCGGTCCGCGCTTGTTGTCCAGCGTGGTTACGAAATGGGGAGTGGTCTCAAAATTCTTGAAAATGTCTTCATGGCAGGTTTTGCAGGTTTCGGCGCCCACGTAAAGAGATGGGTCGGTGAGCCGCTCATAGTGCTTGCCCGATGAGTCCGAACCTGACTTGGGTTTGTCCGCGGCCACGACGATGCCAGCCAGACTGAAAGTCAAGGCGCAAATTGCGAGCAGAGGCGCCAGCATCCGCCCGGGCATCTTTGGTTGCGTCATCCGGCGTCTCCCCGCGGACGTAAGAGGCTAGCAACTAGGGCTTAACCCCAAATTCGATTCTTGATGGGCTCCCCACTTTCGCGGACGATAGCTTGAGCGGCCTTCCCAAGACTGTTCAAAATTGATCGCTTTCTGGATTTGCCCCGTTCAAGTTCCCAGTAGGGCTTGACCCGGAGGTCTTCAAGCGTCGCTACGGCTATCGGCGAACCTGAGTAGCTCTTTAAGCGTGTTGGTGAGTCGCGGCCAGCCAAGCTTCTGCCATCAAACCGCCTCAGACCTGAACAGAGTCACAGAATCGTGCCGCCGCTCGCTGTGCCGGCCATCACAATCGCCGGTGATCTCCGTCACGTCTCTTCCAACCCGTGCAGCTAATATTTTTTCGGGAGGGTCTTTAATTGTTGTGTAGTTCTCTGGAACTTGTTCAATATTGACCATTCCTGCCCGCCGGTTTTGGGACATCATCTTTTCCGCTATGAAGAAAATTGTGACTCCCAAGCAGATTCTCGCGATCCATTGCCCGACCTGTGGCGCTGCGCCACGACAGAGATGCGAACTCGGCACTGGCCAACTTCGCACCGGGCCCCATCGCGACCGCCGACTGATGGCGGCGGACTTTAGACGACGAAGTATCTAACCCCGGATCGCTCCGCCCATGGTGGCAACACATTGTTTAAGGCACCGCTCTTTTCTCTTCGGCACTGAAAGGGTTAGGCTGTACAAGTAACACCTCCCGCCCAACGCGCTGTTGGCGCAACAACAATGTTTGGAGAACCTCATGGCTGACCAACCTGCAGTCTCGTCCCCGCTCTCTCCCGATGAGCTTAGAAAAATGAATGCCTATTGGCGGGCTTGCAATTACCTGTCGGCGGGAATGATCTATCTTCGGGCGAATCCGCTGCTCCGCGAACCGCTCAAGCGCGAACACATCAAGAACCGGCTGCTCGGTCACTGGGGTTCGGATCCCGGCCAGTCGCTGGTTTGGGTCCACCTGAACCGTCTGATCAAGAAGTACGACCTGAACGTCATCTACATTTCGGGGCCAGGTCACGGTGCGCCGGCCACGCTGGCCAATTGCTATCTGGAAGGCCATTACTCGGAGATTTATCCGGACAAGAGTCGTGATCAGGCTGGCATGCTTAAGTTTTTCCGGCAATTTTCATTTCCCGGAGGGATCGGCTCTCACTGCACCCCGGAAACGCCGGGTTCGATTCATGAAGGGGGAGAGCTTGGATATTCCATCTCTCACGCCTACGGCGCAGCCTTTGACAATCCCGATCTCATCGTCGCCTGCGTGGTCGGGGACGGCGAAGCCGAGACCGGCCCGCTTGCCACCTCGTGGCATTCCAACAAGTTCCTGAATCCGATTCGCGATGGAGCCGTCCTGCCGATCCTTCACCTCAATGGCTACAAAATCGCCAATCCCACAATCCTTGCCCGCATTCCCCATGATGAGTTGGAGGCGCTGCTTACCGGATGTGGCTACAAAGCTTACTTCGTTGAAGGCAGCGACCCGTCGGCGATGCATCAGGAATTGGCCGCGACCATGGAGAAATGCATCCTCGAGATTCGTTCGTATCAGCAGCACGCCCGCTCCACCGGCGACACTGCTCGCCCACGCTGGCCGATGATCGTGCTTCGTTCTCCGAAAGGTTGGACCGGACCGAAAGAAGTAGACGGACACAAAGTGGAGGACTTTTGGCGGGCGCATCAGGTGCCAGTGCTCGATCCAGCCACGAATAGCAGCAGTCTCAAAATCGTTGAAGGCTGGCTGCGCAGCTACAAGCCCGATGAACTTTTCGACTCCAACGGAACTCTGGTTCCGGAATTGCAGGAGATGGCGCCCTCGGGGGAACGGCGCATCTCCGCCAATCCCCACGCTAATGGCGGCCTGCTTCGCAAAGAACTCGAGCTGCCGGATTTCCGCAACTATGCTGTGAAAATGAAGGCTCCGGGCTCTCTTTACGCTCCACCAACCGACGTGCTCGCGCATTTCGTTGCCGAGGTGATGCGCCGGAATATGAGCAGCTTCCGCGTCTTCGGTCCGGACGAAACCGCCTCCAACCGGCTCACCGCGATCTACGCTGCTTCGAAAAAAACCTGGCTAGCCGAGTTCAAGCCGGAAGATGCCGACGGCGGCGAACTCGACGTCTCCGGGCGCGTCATGGAGATGCTCAGCGAACACACCCTCGAAGGCTGGTTCGAAGGTTACGTCCTTACCGGCCGCCACGGGTTCTTCTCTACTTACGAAGCCTTTGTCCACGTAATCGATTCGATGTTTAATCAGCACGCCAAATGGCTGGAAAAGGCGAAGAACGAGCTTGACTGGCGCGCCCCTGTACCATCGATCAACATCCTTATTACGTCCCTGGTCTGGCGCCAGGATCACAACGGCTTCACTCATCAGGACCCGGGATTTCTGGACGTAGTTACCAACAAGAGCGCCGATGTGGTCCGCATCTATCTGCCGCCCGACGCGAACTGTCTACTGAGTGTGACCGATCATTGCCTGCGCTCCCGCGATTACGTCAATGTCATCGTCGCCGACAAGCAGGACCATCTTCAGTACCTGGGCATGGAAGATGCGGTCACGCACTGTACAAAAGGCATCGGCATCTGGGACTGGGCGTCCACCGATGATTGCAAAGAGCCGGACGTGGTCATGGCATGCGCCGGCGACATTGCGACTATGGAGGCGCTGGCAGCGGTTGAAATCCTGAAGACGCACTTTTCCGATCTGAAACTCAGATTTGTCAACGTTGTCGATTTATTTCGCCTGATGCCGGGGTCCGAACATCCGCATGGCCTTTCCGACCGCGATTTCGATTCGCTTTTTACCATCGACAAACCGGTGATTTTCAATTTCCATTCTTACGCGTCGCTTATTCATAAGCTCACCTATCGCCGCAAGAATCATGACAACATCCATGTGCGCGGATACAAGGAAAAGGGCAACATCAACACGCCGCTCGAGCTTGCCATCCTCAACCAGGTCGATCGCTTTAACCTGTCGATCGACGTCATTGACCGCGTTCCACGCCTGAGCAGCACCGGCGCTCACGTCAAAGAGTGGCTGAAGGGACAGATTATCGACAGCATTTCCTACGCCCACACCGAAGGCATCGATAAAGAAGAGATTCGCAACTGGAAATGGCCGGGACAGGCATGACAGAAACGATCGCCGGGAAAGACGATCTGACTCTGGTGCTTAACAGCGGCTCCTCTTCGCTGAAGTTCGGGGTCTATTATCGCGGCGCGAGCGACGAAGAGCCGTTGCTGACCGGAAGCGCCGACGGTATCGGACGCAGCCAGGGCTCATTGAGCATTCATTCGTCGGACGGAAAATTGCTGGTCCAGCGTGACAGCATCGTTGAGTCGCAGCAGGATGCTTTAGCCACACTCGCTGCCGCCGTCCGGGAGCACATGCAAAGCTCACCACGTGCAGTGGGCCACCGCGTCGTGCACGGAGGACCAGAGATCCGAACCCACCAACGGGTTACTCCGCAGGTCATGGAGCAATTGCGCTCGGCCACCCATTTCGCGCCCTTGCACATACCGCAGGCGCTTTCGCTGATTGCCTCCGCGCAATCCATATTTCCGTCGGCGGCGCAGTTCATCTGCCTCGACGACGCGTTTCACCAGACCATGCCGGAGATGGCCTCGCATCTGCCCATCCCACAGCGCTACTTCGACGCGGGAATTCGGCGCTACGGCTTTCACGGGCTCTCCTATGAGTCACTCGTGCATCACTTCGGCGCGCAGCTGCCCGAGCGGGCAATCTTTGCGCACCTGGGCAACGGGGCAAGCCTCTGCGCCGTTCGCCACGGAGTCTCGATCGACACCACGATGGGGCTCACGCCCACTGGCGGAATTCCGATGGGGACTCGTTCGGGAGATCTCGATCCTGGAGTCTTGCTATATCTCTTGCGGGCTGAGAAGCTCACCGCGAACCAACTTGAAGATCTGCTCAATCATCAGAGTGGTCTCTTTGCGCTGTCCTCCGGAGAGAGCGACGTGAAGCGACTGGAGGAGCGGGCGCGCTCTGGGGATGCGCAGGCCGTCCTTGCCCTGGATGTCTTTGCTCTTTCCGTGCGCAAGGCCATTGGCGCGTACATCGCTCTGCTCGGTGGTGTTGACCTTCTCGTCTTCACCGGCGGCATCGGAGAGCATAGCGACTATATTCGATCGGCAGCTACGAGCAGCCTCGAATTTCTTGGTCTCGCAGCCGACAAGATTCAGATTGTCGCGACCCAGGAAGAACTGCAGATCGCGCGCCACTGTCGCAGGATGATGATGACGACGACGTAGCCGGGGCTCTGGCGGATTGGATACGGTAAAATCAGGCCGTCAGTGCGTAGAGATGTCGAAGAGTCTTGATTGGAGTTAGACATGGTGATCAACGAAATGACCGCGAACGAGTGTGGCGCACTGCTGGCTCGCGCTTCACTGGGAAGACTTGGGTGCTCCCTCGATAACCAGCCCTATGTTGTGCCCATACGCTTTGCCTACGAGGCTGACTGTATTTACGCGCTCTCGACACTGGGGCAAAAAATTGAATGGATGCGGGCGAATCCTAAAGTCTGTCTGGAAGTTGACGAAATCGAGAACCAATCCCAGTGGATGAGCGTCATTGCCACCGGCCTTTACCAGGAATTGCGCGAGCCCCAATTTACCGATGAAAGGGAACATGCGCGCAAACTGTTAGGCAAGCGCTACCGCTGGTGGCAGGATGCACTGGCGGAGCGGCAGCTAAAACTGGGCGACGACTCCGTGGCTCCGCTCTTCTTTCGCATTCACATCGATTCCATCTCCGGCCTTCGCGCGGTCGACGAATCCGCATCTGGCAAAGATTCCCAGGGATAGACGCGCCTTATTTTCTGGATGAATGCCGATATCTCTGGCGTTCACACGGCCAGTGAGCCGGGGACGATGGCATCGTCGATTTTGGTGAGCTGGACGGCAAACCCGTTTTCAATTTCGTACACTTCGTCCGCGTGGCGGATCACGTCGTTGTCATGGCTGACCAGCAGCAGCGCCAACTGGTGCTGCGCGGTGCGCAGATTTTCCATGAGCCTGGCGACGGAATGAATATCCAGATGATTGGTGGGCTCGTCCAGAATCAGGAGCTTGGGCTTGCGCAGGAGCGCGCGCGCAATGGCGATGCGCTGGCGCTGGCCTCCTGACAGGCGCGCTCCGTCATCCCCAATGTTGGTCTCATACCCTTGAGGCAGGTTGGTGATGAACTCATCGGCCAGCGCCAGGCTGGCCGCGTATCGAATTTCCTTGAGACTCGCCTCGGGCAGGCCGTAAGCGATGTTCTCCCGGATGCTTCCCGAGAACAGCCTGGGATTTTGCGGGACCAGTCCGATGGCCCGGCGCACGCAAGCCAGATCGACTCCGTCGTAGGTCTGTCCATCGCAATACAGGGCGCCGCCCTGCGGCCGATAAAATCCGAGAATAAGGTGCAGGATGGTGCTTTTACCGCACCCGTTCGCACCCAGAATCGCCACGGCCCGCCGCGGCCGTATCGTCAGGTTGACTCCATTCAGCACGGGCGGCTCGCCATAGCGAAAGAAAACATTTTCCAGCCGGACCTCTCCCGCGAAGTCAATTTTCGCCGTTCCCTGATAAGGCTCCGCGGCCTCGCTCGACAACAAGGCGTACAACGCCTGCAGTGACTCGTTGCCCATCACAATCAAGGGTGTAACTTGAATAATCTGGGCTCCGTACTGGTTGAGCATGCGCAAGGTTACGAAGAACGAAAGCAAATCACCCATGGTCATGGACTTGTTGGCGACCGCCACTCCGCCAGCCATGAGAACGATCACACTCGCCAGGGTGGCCAGGTTGCTCTGTACCTGGCTGTACGCGGAATCGAACCAGGCAAACCGTCCGCTGGTCTCACGAACCTCCTCAACGTGCTGCCACTGGCGGCGCAGTTCGTGCTTCTCCGCCGTCTGAGCCCGCGTCAGATCGATCGCCTCGGTCACAAAAAGAACCCCCTTGCTGAATTTCTCAAAGGAGTGCCGAAAGTCCTTGGAGGCAATCTTCAATTTCTTGACCAGCAACCGGTCGACAAGAAACAGCAGGGGAATAATGACGACGACTGCGATGAAGAGTCTCCAACTGATCCAGATCATCACGGCGGACAGCGACAGGGCCGCCAGCAATGACGGCAGCAGGCGGGAGACCAGCCCGTTGCTCATCATGTCCACGCGTTCGGTGTCCTGCACGATGGTGGTGTGCAGATTGCCGCGCTCCGAGTCGGTATAAAAGCTGCGCGAGAGCGCGTAGAGCCGGGAAATCAGGTCATAGCGGATGTTGCCGACGACAACCTTGGTGGTCTTCAGCGTCAGGCTGCGCACCCAAAGAGCGAACAGGGTGTAGAAAAGCTGGCAAAGTCCGATTGCGATCCCGTACCAGAAAACTCCGCGCAAGTCTCCCCGGGGGATGATCACGTCGAACACTTTCTTCAGCAGGTAAATCGTGGGCAGAATGAAAACAAACTGCACCAGGCTCAGCAAGATCATCACGGCCAGCGAGCCGTTGCCCCGCTTGTAGCACTTGGCATAGTAGAGCCATGCCGCGCGATAGGACTTTTCGGATTTGGCCGGCGCGCTCATGCGGCACTCTTCCCTGGCGGAGAATCGTTCGGTGTGCGAACCCGGGTGCGGCCAGTTTCATCGTAGTGAGACCAAGGCTTCAGATGAATCGATTGGCCGGATAGCCCGCGACGGCGCCGGCGCTCCAGAGACAACCTCATGACGGTCGCGAGATTCGACCGGTCGGAGGTCATTTGGCGAGTCATATTGCCGGCATGAAGCTGATAGAGCAGGGTTACATTCTCCAGAATTACCATGGAGATATCTTCCTCCCGCGCCCGCATGAACCAGTCTACGTCCTCGCTATAGCGGAGACTCTCGTCGAACCGGCCAACGCGATCGAAAACCGCTCTGCGGTAAACGCCGCTGCCCCTGTACCTTCCACACAGACTTTGCCACCAGGCTCGGGGCATGATCTCACGGTGAGAGTTTGTTCGGGTTGCCACTCACCGGATTTAGTCGCCAGCCAACACTTGAACGCGCAGGAGTGGAACAGCCTGGTGCAATCGATGTCGGCGCGTGGAGCTGAGGCTACTGACGAGGAATTCAATCAGATCACGGACTACTCAGCCAAGTCGTTCCCGCGCAGCGGAGCAACTCCTCAATAAGTAAACCGGCCACTCCAGAAATCCGGGCGCCCGCGAAGTTTCGCGGGCGTTTTTTGCTGCGTTCCACATGACCTTGGTTTTGGGAATATTTTTTTGAAACAGGTCACTCGATAGTCAACAAATATTAAAAATTACCAATAAAAACAGCATGTCTAAAAAATACATTGACAGTTGTCTTTAGGCGGAGATAGATTGGTGACGGGCACCCTTAACTCAGGAGATCATTTATATGCGTAAACTAATAGTGGCCATACTCTCCCTGTCCTCTTTTATGCTTCACGCTCAGGCAAACACGCCTGCCCAAACCCAGGTCGCCTCCAATGGATCTGCGCCGCAAGTCAAGCGTATTTCGACCGGAGTAATCGCTCCCAAGTTGATTTATAAAGTTGATGTCCAGGCCGATTCAACCGGAACGGCTCGTCTGATCAACGATGACACCAAGGTTGTTGTGGGAATGATTGTCGACAAGAATGGCAGACCCTCTGACCTGAAGATCCTCA
>Ga0209006_10005316_pt1 | contig 11697 bp, 6 predicted proteins | sample JacPin_JW_Ref_O2_FD_188567 | JGI IMG/M metagenome (GOLD analysis project Ga0209006, IMG submission 188567) | Forest soil microbial communities from Algoma, Ontario, Canada - Jack Pine, Ontario site 1_JW_Ref_O2 (SPAdes) (version 2) | ecosystem: Environmental > Terrestrial > Soil > Boreal... | reverse complement strand
ATGATTCGGTGGCAAGTACCAATTTGCGCCGGTCGACAATATCTCCCGCCGATCCGGCAGGGAGCGCCAACAGAAAATAAGGGAGGGAAGACGCCGTCTGCGTGAGCGCGACGTAGATAGGTCCGGCATGGAGCGACACCATAAGCCACGCCGCTCCCACGCTCTGCATGAAGGTGCCAACATCTGAAACCACATCCGCCAGCAGCAGGTTGCGAAAAGTTGCAATTCGCAGAGGGTGCCACAGGCTCGGCACCGGTTTCGCAGTCGAGGCCGCCGCAGCCTTGGGTATCGGCGCTTTGTTGTCAGTATCTTTCACGAGCGCTCGGAAGCCCTATCCTAACCCGCCCGCGAACTTTTTGGCTCCCATCGCCTTGGCCTCCGAGCATCCGACCTCCCAATCGATGGCGGTTTCCCACTGATTCCGATTGTTGGGAACAATCGTTTCGCGGCTGTCGTACTAAACGGTGGGCAGTAGACGTGTGGCACTAGAGATGGAGTAGACCTGCCTTAATGGAGTAGACCTGCCTTAAAAGATAGATAGTATCTGGCGGGTAGTAGAATAAATGCGCAATCCTGGGCGGCACAGTCGCGTGTTGCTCGAATCAAAACATCACAGTGGAATCTGGAGGTAGCGGGTGGCACTCAAAGTGACGGGTCTGTCAAAAACTTATCCTAATGGTGTGCGGGCGCTCAAGAATCTCTCGCTCTCCATTGGCAACGGCATGTTCGGCCTGGTGGGGCCGAACGGCGCGGGCAAGAGCTCCTTGATGCGGACCATCGCCACGCTCCAGGATGCCGACACCGGGTCCATCGATCTGGATGGCATCGACGTCCTGCGCCAGAAAGATGAGGTGCGAAAAATTCTTGGTTATTTGCCGCAGGAATTCGGCGTCTATCCAAAAATTTCCGCCCAGGACATGCTGCAGCACATCGCAGTCATGAAAGGCATCACCTCATCAACCGAGCGCAAGGCGATTGTCGACGCGCTATTGCAGCAGACCAATCTTTGGGACGTCCGCAAAAAAGCCCTCTCTACCTATTCCGGCGGCATGAAGCAACGCTTTGGTATCGCGCAGGCCCTCCTCGGCAATCCGCGCCTGATTATTGTCGATGAACCCACCGCCGGACTCGATCCAGCGGAACGTAATCGCTTCCTTAATCTGCTTTCTTCAGTCGGTAGCGATCGCACCGTGATTCTCTCCACCCACATTGTCGATGACGTTCGCCAGCTTTGCCCTCGCATGGCCATCATCGCTTCGGGCGAACTGCTTCTGGAAGGCGCTCCCAACGACACCTTAACCGCTCTCCAGGGAAAAATCTGGTCGAAGGTGGTTACCACCGACGACGAGTTGCGCGCTCTCGAAACTCAGCTCCACATGATCTCCACTCACCTTGTCGGAGGTCAGCACGAGGTTCGTGTCTATGCAGATGTATCTCCGGGCAATGGCTTCCGTCCCGTCGATTCCGGACTCGAAGATGTGTATTTTCTCAACCTCGCGCGTCAGGGTAAGCAGCAACTCGCGAACTAGCATCCGGTAATTGGAGTTTTAAACATGGGATTGTTCTGGGAATTTTTTACTTTCGAGCTTAAGTTTCGCTTTAAGAGCCTTTCGACCTACGTCTACTTTCTGCTCTGGCTCGTCTTTTCTTTTCTCTGCGTCGCCTCCGAAAGTTTTGGCCCGGTCAGCAACATTAATGGCAAGCTTCTACTCAATTCCGCCTATGCCAACGCCTTTAACCAGCTCTTTGCCGGGCTTTTCGGCATCATTGTTATTGCGGCCATCTTTGGCACGTCGATTCTCCGCGATTTTCAGCGCGATACCTATCAGATCCTTTTCACCCAGCCTATTTCCAAGTTTGCCTACCTTGGTGGACGTTGGGCCGGGTGCATGGTCACCACAGTATTCGCCTTCTCCGGCTTGCTGCTCGGCACCTTTCTAGGTACATTCGCCCCATGGGCCGATCACACTCGTATCGGTCCGAATCATCTCTGGAACTATCTCCAGCCCTTCTTTTCCATCACCGTCGTCCAGATTTTCTTCATCGGTTCCGTGTTCTTCGCCGTAGCCGCGCTAAGCCGCAAAATCTTCATCGTTTATCTGCAGGGCGTCGCCCTGTTCATGTTCTACGTCATCGGAATCACGGTTTTTTCGGCGACGCGTTCTCTGGAACGTTTCTGGTCCGGCATTCTCGATCCCATCGGGTTAATCCTCTTCGACAACGACGTCACACGCTACTGGACCGTGCTCGAAAAAAATACCCAGATGGTCACCTGGTCACCGGCTCTCGCCAACGGTGTGTTTCTCTATAACCGGCTTCTGTGGATCGGTATAGGTTTCGCCGCCATCGGCGCAGTATGGGCGTTATTCCCCATGTCGGTCGAGGCGCTCACCGCGCGTTCGCAGGGCCGGAAGGCTGCCAAGGCGAAGCAACTTGAGGCCGCCGAGGCTCTGCCGGTGCGCTCCCTCGTGGCCGCTCGCCTGCCCTTCATCCATCAGGCTTTCACTTCCTCCACCACCTTCGCGCAATACCTCTCGTTGACCAGAATTCGCCTGCGCAACATTTTTCGTGACGTTCCCTTCTGGGCGATCATTGCGCTGCTCCTCGCCTTCGGAATCAACAACGGCCACTTCGCCGGACGCGTCGCCGAACGCAATGTTTGGCCCGTGACCTACCTGATGGTGCAGGCGGTCGAGGGCAGCGCGATACTCTTCCTGTTTATTATCGGCGGACTCTACGCGGCCGAACTTCTGTGGCGTGAGCGCGACACCAACTTCAGCGGCATCCATGACGCGCTTCCCATGAAGGAATCAACCGACTTCCTTTCTCGCCTCACGGCAGTCGTCGTCGTGGAACTTATTCTTCTCGCCGCCGCCATGCTCATCGGCATCATGATGCAAACCATCGCGGGCTACTACCATTACGAACTGTTCCAGTATTTCAAAGAACTTTATCTCGTCACCTTTCCCCAGGTGCTTACCTTCGTCCTGTTTGCCATGTTCATCCAAACCGTGGTCTCGAATAAGTTCCTCGGCCACGGTATCATCATTGGCCTCTTCATTCTCATGCCCATCCTCTACGCGTTTGGCTGGGAGAACACGCTCTACCTGGTTGGACAGGTCCCGCAATACACCTATTCCGACATGAACGGCTACGGCCACTTTGTCCCGGCCCTTTTCTGGTCGATCACCTACTGGATGGCCATTGCCGCCATCCTCGCGGTGTTGTCGATTGCCCTGGCCCGCAGAGGGGCCGAAGATTCCTTGCGCGCCCGCACCCGCACCGCTCTCCGGCTCGCCCCGCGCCTCGCTCCAGTCGCGTTACTCTTTACCGTCATCGCCATCGGAGCCGGAGGTTGGTACTTCTACAACGCCCACATCCTTAACGAATACCTCGACTCCAAAGCTCGCCGTAAAATCCAGGCTGACTACGAGCTCAAATTCAAGCAGTATGAAAATCTGGTTCAGCCCAAAGTCACGGCTGTCGATGCGTCGGTCAACATCTATCCCGACCGCCGGTCATTCGATGGCAACGTTCGCATGACGCTGCAGAACAAGAGCAATCAGTCGATACCGCAAATCCATCTGTCTAATCTGAGGATGTCGGTCAGCCACGTGCAATTCGACCGTCCCTTTCATCTAGTCAGTGCGGCGCCGCGAGATCTCTATGCCATCTATGCTCTCGACACCCCCTTGGCCCCCGGAGAAACCATCACTCTCACCTGCAACGTCGGCCACCAGACGCGCGGTTTCCGCGATGGCAACGAGCTTCCCGAACTCGCCTACAACGGCACCTTCTTCGATTCCGATTACTTCCCCTGGGTCGGCTACAACCGCACTGTGGAACTGGACGACCCCCGCCGTCGTCGTGAAGAAAAGCTTCCCGCTCTGGAAGAGTTGGCCCACCGGGGCGATCCCGCCCACTCGCTAAACAATATTTTCTTTAGCGGAGAGTCTGACTGGATCACTTACCACAGCATCGTCAGCACGTCTCCCGATCAAATCGCCATCGCCCCCGGATATCTCCAGCGCGAATGGCAGGAGAATGGCCGCCGCTATTTCGAATACAGCATGGGGTCCACCCACATTCTCAACTTCTTCGCCTACATCTCAGCGCGCTACGACACGAAGAAGGAGATTTACCACTCGGCTGCAATAACCGCCCCTGGCGCAAATGCCACCGGAACCTCCGTAGGAAATGACAACATCGCGCTCGAGGTGTACTACGATCCCGCCCACACTTTCAACATCGATGGCATGCTCGCCGGCTCCCGCGACGGACTCGACTACTATCAGCGCATCTATAGCCCTTACCAGTTCAAGCAGTTCCGTATCTACGAATTCCCACGCTACCGTGTATTCGCGCAGTCCTTCCCGAACACTATTCCTTACTCGGAAGGCATCGGCTTCATCGGACGCGTGCTCAAGCCCACCGACGTCGACTTTACCTACTTCGTCACCGCTCACGAACTCGGCCATCAATGGTGGGCGCATCAGCTGATTGGTGCCGATGTCGAAGGCTCAAATATGCTGTCGGAGAGTCTCGCAGAATACTCGGCCTTGCAGCTCATGTCCCATAAATACGGACGCGATCTCATGCATCGCTACCTGCGCCATGAACTCGATCAATATCTCCGCGGCCGCGCCGGCGAAATACGCCATGAACCACCGCTCGCCCTCGTACAGCGCGAACCCTACGTCTGGTATCAGAAAGGGGGACAGATTCTTTACACGCTCGCCGATTACATTGGTGAGGACAAGCTAAATCTCGCGCTGCATAACTTTTTAATGCAGTACCGTTACGCCAATGCCAACAATCAGGCGCAACTGGAGGACGACCACAGCCCAACCGCCGCCGCGGACTCGGCAGCCGATTCCAACACCACTAACGGTCCTTATCCCGACACTCGCATGCTGGTCGATGCGATCCGCGCCCAGACGCCGCCCGAGCTCCAATATCTTGTGGAGGACGGCTTCGATCGCATCGTCTTATATGACAACACCGCTCTCTCCGCGAAATCGCAAAAAACCGTCGACGGAAAATATAAGGTGACCTTGGAAGTGCAGGCCCGCAAGTCGCAGGCCGACGGTAACGGCGCGGAAACGCGCATGCCGCTCAACGACTACATCGAGATCGGTGTTTTCAGCGGCAAGAAAGACGAAGAAAAGCCGCTCTACCTCAAAAAAGAAAAGATGACAGAGGAGCACAAGACCTTCGAAATCATGGTCGACGAACAGCCTACCCTCGCAGGCATCGACCCTTATAACAAACTGATCGACCGCAACGGCGAAGACAACATGATCGATGTCGCCAGACAATAGCGGGCGTGCCATGAAAGGAGCACCGGAATATCCACAGATGCAGCACCTAAAGATACGCTTGTGCCCGCCTTGCCAAAGGCGCAGAATTAGGCCACTTGCAGGAGGCGCTTTTTGAAGTATCGGCAACACGGATATCAGGACTCAGGCGGCGGCGCCAAGAAAGAGTTCGATAACACCGCCAAAGCCCCTAAGAAAGAAAACACTTTTGGACCGCGGCCCATGAAGATGCCCGGTACCCGCACCGTTTCCCGTTGCGCCGAATGCGGAGCCTTGCTCCAGAACCTCACCGATCCCGTAGGCCAGTGTCCGAAATGCGGATTCGATCTCCACGCCTGCAAACAGTGCGAGCACTTCGATCCCTCCTGCCGCTTCGAGTGCACCCAGCCCGTTCCCGCCCGAATCTCTCCCAAAGACAAACGCAATAACTGCTCCTTCTTCTCCATCCGAGTCATGGTCGAGAAAGAAACATCCAGCAAGCCCAGCCAGCGTCCGAACGACGCCCGCGCCGCCTTCGACAATCTCTTTAAAGACTAGGAATAAAGACTAGGAAATCTCGACCCGACCACGGACAGGAAGGGCACGAGTTCCACTCGTGCCAAAAAGCCGCAAAATAAGTCCGTGCTTTCGCGCCTGAGGTACGCTCGACGCGATTTTTTCGCAAGCCGCTCAAGCCGTACGCTGCCCCGTTTCCGCTGGGACCAACCGCATCAACAGTCCATTCAGCAGAATCGATGCTACCGAGGCCGCCAGCGTCGCGTTATATACGTCGCTGCTCACCAATCCAGCATCGCGAGCGACCTGCACCAGCACATAAGAAAACTCGCCAATCTGCGTAAGTCCCAGGCCCACCACCAGAGCCGTCTTCCAGCTGGCGCCAAACACCTTCACCACCAGACTCCAGATCACAAACTTCCCCGCCACTGTCAGCCCGACAATCACCAGCAGCAGCGAGGGATTCGAAAGAATCACCCGCGGATTCACCAGCACTCCCATGGTCACAAAAAACAGCGCCACAAAAGCGTCGCGGAGCGGCAACATATGTTTCAGCGTTTCCTCGCCCGCATTCGACTCGCTGACCAGTAATCCTGCCAGAAACGCGCCCAGAGCCAGCGACAGCCCGACAGCCTCCGTGATCGCCGCCGTGGCGAATCCGAGCGCCAGCACCACCAGCAGAAAGAACTCCGAATGTTCGTCGGCCTTTACCCGCCGCATCAGATGCGGAATCAGCCAATAAGCCGCGATCATTACCGGGACCAGTATGCCGAAACTCTTCGCTAATCCAATCGCCAGAGCCAGCAAACGTCCGCCATTGATGTCGCCGATCGAAGGCAGCAGAATCGTCAGCACCACCACGGCCAGATCTTCGACCAGCGTAATGCCGATCATGATCTGCCCTTCTTTCACCTGCATCAATCCGCGCTCCACCAGAAAGCGCGACAGCACCATCGTGCTCGCCACCGAAACCACCGCGCCAATCGCTGCTCCCTGCTGCCAGTTCCAATGCAGTAGATGACCAACGCCAATGCCCATCCCAATCGACAGCGCAATTCCCAGCGGAGCGCCAATCAGCGCCACCCATTTCACCTTCAGCAGGTCTTTGAACGAGAACTCCAGTCCAATGGAATACATCAGCAGGATCACGCCCACTTCAGCGAGCCCCTCAAACTGGTGTACGTTAGAGATCGTCGGCCCCGGAGTAAACGGACCAATAATGATGCCGCCCAGAACATATCCCAGAATTAAAGGCTGTCGCAGGACGCGCGCAATCGCTCCTCCAACCACCGCAGCACCAAAAATGTAGGCAAGGTCTCGATAGAAATAACTAGCGTCGGCAGTCACCGAGCCATGCTACCCGATGATCGCCCGAAACGGTAGGTAGGGTAGCTTTCAGCGGTCAGCCATCAGGTTAGGCCAGATCCCGTGTGGCGCGGACACTCCTGTCCGCGAACGCCGACAACAGTCGAGAGGTCGCGTTCGAATAATTGAATTCAGGTGCAACGCTTAGGTGTTACCGGACGGCTGATGCCTGATGGCTGCCCGCTGCCGCAAGGCGCTCTTCGAGCGGCGCGACCAGCGAATGCTGAAACGCCGGCTGCCTGGTAAGAGCTAGTTGCAGCGCGGCTGCGTAGTAAGGACGAGCCTCTTCCCGCCTGCCCAGCGCATCCTGCACCTGTCCCATCCCTGCGTTCACTTCGGACGAGTCGGGGGCGAGCGCGACCGCTTGTTGTGCTTCCCGCAGTGCCTCCGGAAACCGCTTACCGCCGAGAAACACATCTGCCTTCTGGGCGTGCGCCAACGCCGCCGCCAGCGGAATCTCGAAGCGCCCTTCATACACAAAGACACTGGAATCGATTGCGTCAACTGCCTTCAAGGTCTTGAACTGCTCATATGGATTAAGTGGAGGCGGCCCGAATTCGAACCCCGTCAGATTCACAGCGCTGATGAACACCGGGCCATCGATCGCAGGCGTAGCGTCCGAGAGCGTGCCCAGCCAGATTGATTCAATGGTCGGCAGCAGCTTGCATGGAATCTTGTAATAGTCATAGTCGATCACGCCCGTTCCAAAGTAAACGAACCAGCATTTCTGTATGTGCCGCTCGTCCGTATATCGCTTCACCGCATGCAGTTGCTGTGCCCAGTCCGCACTCGAATCGCTCACATACCGCCAAACATTCTTTGGACCACCAAAAGCCTCGTTCCCATAGCCAATGCAGTTGGGGAATGCGCGCGTCACCGAGATGGCCTGGAACACCAGCAGAAGCACCACCGCATACCTCCAGCCGCGGCTGTTCTTAATCAGCACCGAGGCCGCGCCCGCGATCAGGATGGCAAGAAAGATGTAGACGGGCAGAATATGGCGAATGCCAATGTTCATGCCGCTCTTCATCGACACAGCCAGATAGATGAGCGGCGGGATCAGCAGAAACAGGACTTCGCGCCTCTTCCGCAGTCGTCCACTCGCGATCACCCAAACGCTGATTGCCAGCAGGATCAGGAATGTGAGGCTCGATTTCACCAGCATGGCCACCGGAAAATAAAACCAGACCGCATGCGGATAAGGTTTGCCGAAGAGGTAGCTGTTGAAGTCGTCGGCGCTGAATAGTACGTGCGCAAATCCGTAAACGTAAGACTCGGGGAGCAAGTGAAACCGGGCGAATTCGCCAAGCACCGAGGCCTGCGTAGCACTCGGAACTTTGGCCAGTTGCGCCTCCATCGGCGGATTCAACTGCAACCCGTTCCCCCGCGCCGCATAGCGGAAGCCATAAGCCGCCCACAGAATTGCGACCGACATAAGCCCGATGACCACCAGCGCCGCAGCATAGCGAGCGCCGCGTTTGCCCAAAGTTCGTCCACCCCCTGTGCGCTCCAAAGAACTCTGCGATCCGCCGACCGCCGACTCTCGCCGGAATATTTCGACGCCCGCAAGAACCACGAGCATCGGGAACACCAGGACCGCACTATGTTTCGACGCCAACGCCAGTCCGGCAGCAACCCCGGTAATCATCAGCCGGCCCGCCGACGGTGATTGCACATAGCGGTAGAACGCATAGATCGACGCCAGTAAGAAACATGATTGCGCCGCATCCGTCGTCACCAGCGCTCCGTGAGCCAGCAGCGTCGGGTCGAACACCAGAAGCCCGAGCGCAAGCAAGGCCGCCCCCGTTCCGAACATTTCCTGAGCCGCGAGAAACGCCATCACCAGCAACAGCAGCGTGAAGATTGAGGCCGCCATTTGCGCCCGAAACACCACCTTGTCGGCGTCGTTGTGAAAGATGAAATCTCTTCCACCCAGAACCGCCTGTAACCGGTAAGGACGATCCTGCATTTCCGGAACATTCAATTGCATGGCGAGCAATGGCAGAGTGGCAACGAACTTGACAAGCGGCGGATGCTCGGGATTCAAGCCAAAGTCGCCCCGCCACGACATGTATCCGGAATAAATATGATCCGGCTCGTCCCAGGTAATCGTGTTCGCGTGCGAAATCAGCGCCAGGTGAATGAAGAAGACCAGAATGAACCCGGCCACGACCGCCACCACCCACAACCGCCCCGAGCCTGCTGGTAGCGAAGTCAATGCGTATACCTCACGGTTCTACCTCAAGAAGATAATTCAGAACCAACCTTCAACGGGAATCGAATCTATCGACTTGAGCCCGCGCGGTCCTGCCTATGTAGCCGAAGCTCATGCCGCGCTAGAGAAAATGTAGGCAAGGTCTCGATAGAAACAGCTAGCATCGGCAGTCACCGAGCCATCCTACCCGATGATCGTCCGAAACGGTCAAGAACGTGATACGCCACTTCTGCGCCTCGACCCATAATAACTGGGGTGCGCCACTTCTCGCGTTTGAGAAGTGGCCAGCCGCGCCGCCGACGGATACAGATAAAGATAGGGCTCCTTCTCACAACCGCGCTGCGGATGGCACACCTTTAAAATCTTTGCTTGCACCGCCCAGGTGGAGCGACGGTGTCATCACCTTAGAGACGCGTCAACCATCGCCGACATAATGCCAGCTGATGACTCCTGTTTCGATTGGATGCCTACTACTCAGGCTTTCAGCTTTGGCGCTGTGCGGCCTCAGTTGCTAGGATCCCGATCACGTGTTCCAAGCAGGCCGAATTGGGGCGGTCGAAGCCAGCACGTATTCCGATTCTCTGAGAACTGCCCAATTGAGACGTTAACGTTGCGGTGATAGACTTCTCCGCGTCAACAGTCAAAGCCCCCCGAAGTATCGCTCACGTCAGGAACTCAGCAACGACGAGGAAAAACATGTCCCTCCCAAGCGCCGCTTTGAAACGCATAGCCTTGCAGCTGGTCGTGTTCTTGGCGATAGGTATTCTCTTCGCCGCTCACCTGGCCCAGGCGCAAAGCCTGACCACGCTCTATGCCTTTACCGACGCAGCACGCGACGGGGCGAGTCCTGGAGCGGGCCTGGTCGCGGATGCGCAGGCTAACTTTTATGGCACAACGGAATACGGAGGGCGTTACAACCTGGGCACCGTTTTCAAACTGAGTACCGCTGGCGTGGAGAGCGTGCTCCATCAATTCGATGTCACGATCTCCGACGTCCGGGGCGCAGATGGCATATATCCCCTCGGCAGTTTGGTTATCGATGCGCACGGCTACCTTTTTGGTACGACCTCGGAAGGCCCGTGCCCCGCATGCGGCACGGTATTCAGGGTTGCGCCGGCGAGTTCCGAGAAAACGCTGCATAATTTCGGTGGCCCCGGGGATGGGGGGCAACCCCAGGCCGGTCTGGTCAGCGATGCGCAGGGCAATCTCTACGGCACGACTATGTTCGGTGGCTTCGAAAATAATGGCACGGTATTCAAGGTCACTCCGGGCGGCATAGAGACAGTTCTCTATCGCTTCGCCGAAGTGGCGGGAGACGGAATGTGGCCCATTTCTAGTTTGGTTCTTGATGCCCAAGGCAATCTCTACGGCACAACCTTCGGCGGTGGCGCTGCGCCAAACCAGAATGGCATAGTCTTTAAGCTCGCCCCGGATGGCACGGAGACGGTGCTCTATAACTTCACTGGTGTGCCCGATGGATCCACTCCAAATAGTCTAGTCCTGGATGCGATGGGCAATCTTTACGGCACCACCCAGCGCGGCGGTACTTTCAACTCGGGTACGATATTCAAGTTGACTCCAGGCGGAGTAGAAACCATTCTCCATAGCTTCGCTGGCTACCCCACGGATGGTGCCGTTCCGGGGCCGGGTTTGCTCATGGATGCTAAGGGGAATCTCGATGGCGCGACGAATGACGGTGGAACTAACGTCTGCGGCAGCTTTGGCTGCGGAACAATTTTCAAGTTAACGCCCCAGGGAACAGAGACCTTGCTGTACAGCTTTTGCTCAAGCATCGGATGCGTGGACGGTGCCATACCCAATGGAGGTCTGATCTCGGACACGCAGGGCAATCTCTACGGCACCACCCAGTACGGCGGCGACCCGACCTGTCAGCCAGGCCGCATACTTGGCCACGAAGGTACCGGAGTCATCGACAAGATCGGACCGGCGGTGACAGCGTTCAAGCCGGGCGATCGCGTGCTCATTTCCTGTGTCAGCGCGTGCGGCAAGTGCGCGACTACCGTGGCGATGCACCCGGGCGACATCGCACGTGGCACGCTGCGGGCAATCGAACGTGACATGGAGCCCTGCTACGGGAAAGGATGGCTGCGATGACAGTGGGAAGGCGTTTTCAGGTGGTGTTCGAGCCCGATGACGGCGGCTGGCATGCTTACGTTCCGTCGGTTCGCGGCTGCAGGACCTGGGGCCGGTCACTCGTGGCGGCGCGGAAGTATGTCCGCGAGGCACTGGCAACGTGCGTGGACGTCCTCGGCGAGAACGCGGAGCGCATCGCCCGCGCGGCGG
>Ga0209006_10005315_pt1 | contig 11698 bp, 14 predicted proteins | sample JacPin_JW_Ref_O2_FD_188567 | JGI IMG/M metagenome (GOLD analysis project Ga0209006, IMG submission 188567) | Forest soil microbial communities from Algoma, Ontario, Canada - Jack Pine, Ontario site 1_JW_Ref_O2 (SPAdes) (version 2) | ecosystem: Environmental > Terrestrial > Soil > Boreal... | reverse complement strand
CGCTCACGCGTCAACGGCGACGAGGCTTGGCCGCTGGAGACTCGGCCGGTTCAATCGTTTCAGCCCAGGCGCGCCAAATAGGAATCGAGCTGATCGAACGTTCCGGTCCAACCGCCTTGCATGCTGTTCTGTGCGGCCGCAAAGGTCTGCTGTTCTTCCTCGCTCGCATCGAGCGGTGACCAGCGCAGCGTCAGCTTGGTTTTGCCGCCGGCGGCATCCTCCAGGGTGACCACCGTCAGAAGCTTCAGCGGCCATGTCGGGCTGAGCGGATGCCGGGTCAGGCCGCCGGCTTCGTCCGAGAATGAATGCTCCCAGACCAGACGCTCTGGTGCCGTGACCTCGCGATAGACGAACTTGGCCCACATGACATTACCTTGCGGATCGCGCATGGCGCCGTGATAGCTGCCGCCGACGCGCAGATCCATGTTCGACGCCACGATGGTCGAGCCTTTCGGGCCCCACCATTCCTTCATGCGCTCCGGCTCGGTGAAGCATTTCCACACCAGTTCGCGCGGCGCGTCGAACGTGCGGGTGATGACGAAATCCTTGCTCTGCGTTTGCAACATGCTGAATTCTCCTGGTTAGTTGGCGGCGTGCGGCATCGGCGCCGCTTTTGCTGAAACGTATTCGCCGAGCCGAGCCATGGTCTGCACGAGGCCGGAGTCGGCGTGGTATTCGCTGATGACGCGATCGCGTGCGGCCGCGGATGGGAAGTCGCCGCGCCAGGTCATGCGCGTGCGGCCGCCGAGATCTTCAAAGATGACGGTTTGCCGGAACTGCACCGGCTCGACGTCTTCGCCGCCGCCGTGGCGATAGACGATGCGTTCGGGCCGCACCACCTCCTCGAACGTGATGCGATTTTGGTAGTCGCGGCCATCCGGGCCGTGCATCACGAAGCGCCACACGCCGCCCGGCCGCAAATCGAAGCTCATGGTGGTGGTGGTGAAGCCGTTCGGTCCCCACCATTGCGCCAGATGCTTGGGATCGGTCCAGGCGTCGAAGACCAGATCGCGCGGCGCATCGAATTCGCGCATGCCGATGATCGCGCGCGGATCGCTGTCGAGATCGAGGCTACTTTTTGCGCCCATGCTTCTCCTCCTGCTTGCTATGTTTGCTCGTGGGTGCTTTGCCGGATTCCTTGGCCTGCAGCGTTTTCAGATAGCCATCGAGGCGATCGAAGCTCTCGTCGTAGAAGCGGCGATAATGGTCGAGCCAGTCGTCGACCGCCTTGAGTGCGCGCGGCTCGATGCGGCACGGCCGCCACTGCGCTGTGCGCGAGCGCGAGATCAGGCCGGCACGTTCCAACACTTTCAGATGCTTGGAGATGGCGGGCAGGCTCATGGCGAACGGTTCCGCCAGATCCTGCACGGTGGTTTCGCCTTGGGCGAGCCGCGCCAGGATGGCGCGGCGGGTTGGATCGGCGAGGGCGCCGAAGGTGGTATCGAGGTTCATTTAGCTCTCGAGTTAAATAACTAATCGGTTAAATACAGTCTTAGGAGTGTCGCGTCAAGCACGCGCTTTTCCGGGCGTGAAAAAATCGCGCGCAGGGCTCGAGCAGCCGGAAGCGCTAAGGGTTGGCGAAACAGAACGAGGCCGTCACAGGCCGGCCAAAGCCAGGATCACCACTGCGGTCAACATCATCCAGCCGAAGAAGCGCCCGCGCGTCGCCCAGGCATTGGCGACCGCCGCGAAGCCGAAGACGGCGACAGCGGCGCCGACGATCCAACATCGCGCCGTTGGTGAACCCATGGTGGGCGCCGCGATCAACAAAACGGCCACGGCGGCCCACGCCACGACGCTGCAATGCCAGACCAGCCGCATGAGAAGGCGAAGCCGATCCGGCTCGATCCGCGCGCGTGCAAACACCCGCGTCTCGCCGAGCAGACCGTGCAGGAAGGCTGCCGTCAGGCCCAGTATTCCAGAGGCGTAAAGTGCCCAGTCGCGCACGGTCCTCTCCTTCCGAACGTGCCGCGTTTCGGCGTCCGCTCGGGCGCCGACGCTCACGCGTCTCCGTCGTGGGCGCGCTGCAAGGCGGCGATGTCGAACTTTTTCATCCGCATCAGCGCGGCCATCGTTCGCTCGGATTTTGCCGTGTCGTCGCCGGTCAGCAAATGCGGCAAGATGGCCGGCACCACTTGCCAGGAGAGGCCGTATTTGTCCTTCAGCCACCCGCACGGGCCTTCCTGGCCGCCAGCGGAAAGCTTGTCCCAGAAATAGTCGATCTCGTCCTGCGTCTCGCAAGTGACCTGGAAGGAAACCGCTTCGTTGAACTTGATATGCGGGCCGCCATTGAGCGCGACGAAGCTTTGTCCGGCGAGTTCGAAAGCGACGGTCATGACGGAGCCTGCCTCGCGACCGTGAGTCTCGTATCCGGCATCGCCGTAGCGGCTGATCTGCTTGATCCGCGCGTTATCAAAGATCGTCATATAGAATCGCGCAGCCTCTTCGGCCTGGGTGTCGAACCAAAGAAATGGAGTGATCTTGGCTGTGAGGGCTGCCATCGGGCTGTCCATTGTTTCGGCCGATAAAGCGTCGTGGCACGCAGGCCCAATGGCTTGCGCCGGCAATGATGCTCGGATTCAACGCGCTTACGGCATGACCATGCGGCGACAGTCCCGCCGCGGATCGCGTTTTCGGCAGCCGAACTGCGGATCAGCTTTCCGATTCCCGCGCCAGGTAGGCCGCCAGCCGATCGAACGTTCCGCCCCAGGTCGCCTGCATGCCGACATGGGAAACATCGAACGTTTTTTGCTCGACCTCGGTCGCATTGTGCGGCGACCAGCGCACGCTGAGCTTGGTCTTGCCGTCGGGCTGCTCCTCGAGCGTGACCGCCACCTTGGTCTCGCGCGGCCAGGTTGGCACAATCGGATGACGGGTGATTTCGCCGGCCTGGTTGGAGAACGAGTTGATGAACACGATCCGTTCGGGGGCAACAATATCCTGGTAGACGAATTTGCCCCACATTTTGTAACCCTCGCCCGAACGCATCCCCATGTGGAAGAAGCCGCCCGGGCGAAAGTCCATGTTCATGGCAATCATGGTGAAGGTCGCCGGCGTCCACCAATCTTTCATCTGCTCGGGGTCGGTCAATGCTTCCCAGACCCGTTCGCGAGGGGCATCGATCACCCGGAAAATGGCGAAATCCACACCGCCGGCACCCGTCATTCCCGCCCCCCAACGCTTGTTGACGCCGGGGCTTAGTCTGCCACAAGCACCATCCAGCCGACACCGAATTTATCGGCCACCATGCCGAATTTCGGCGAGAAAAAGGTCTTGGCGAGCGGCATGGTGACTTGGCCACCCGCGGCGAGGCCGTTGAACAGCCTGTCGGCCTCGGCCTCGGTCTTGGCCGAGAGCGTGAGCGTAATGCCGCTGAAATTCGCCTTGCCGCTGCAGCGGCCGTCCGACATCAGCACGGTGGAATCTCCCACCTGGACCGACGAATGCATGACCTTGTTCTCGTTGCCGGGCGTACACATTGCCGGGTCTGGCGCATCCTTGAAGTGCAGCAGCATGCCGACCTTGGCACCGATCGCCTGTTTGTAGAAGTCCAGCGCTTCCTCGCAGCGGCCGTCGAAATTCAGATACGGTTGCACGTGCATGAAGGCCTCCTTGGCTATGGGATGTTTCGCCGAAGCTCTGTGGTCGGGGCTTTATCGTGGGGGTTGTGTCGAAGGAACCGCGAGCGGGTTCCGTTGCTTGACAAGCAACGTTGATATCAACATATATAGCACATGTCAAATCGAAATGACGCGGCATTCGCATTCACGCTTCATGTGCGCGATCACTGCCTGTGCCTGCATGTGCAACGTGCGGCCCGCGCGCTGGCGCGGCATTTCGATGACGCGTTGCGCCCGGTCGGGCTGACCCAAGGCCAATTCTCGCTGCTCACATCGCTCAATCGCGCCGAACCGCCGAACATGGGGTCGGTCGCCGATCTGCTCGCACTCGATCGCACGACGCTGACCGCGAATCTCAAGCCGCTCGAGCGCCGCGGTCTGGTGAAAGTGACCGTAGATGCGCACGACCGGCGCAGCCGGCGCCTCATTCTCACGACTGCTGGCCGCGAGGCGCTCGCCGCCGCCGCGCCGATCTGGAAGCGCACCCACGCGCAGGTCGAGCGGCTCCTGCGGGCGGCAAGCGCCGATGTCATGCGCGACGGTCTGCGCGAGCTATCATAAAGGCGCATTGCAGCGGGACCGGCTCCACGGGCCCCGATCGCGGTAAATGTCGCAGGCGTCGCGCGCGGGACGCGCTACCCCGTGCGGCCGGCGGCGCCAGCGGGTATAGTCCGTCCATGTCCTTTATGCGCATCTATGTTCGGGTGCTCGATCTGCTCGCGCCGGAAGCGCGGCTCGCGGGCGCGTTGGCGCTCGCCAATATCGTGCTTGCGATTGCGCAATTCGTCGAACCGGTGCTGTTCGGCCACATCATTGACGCCTTGTCGGGCACGTTGCCGAACAACATCAGATCCGCCGCCCGCGTGTTGGCGCCGCTCGTCGGCGGCTGGGTGGCGTTCGGTCTGTTCATCATCGCCGCATCGACGCTGGTGGCCTGGTTTGCCGACCGCTTGGCGCATCGGCGCCGCAACCTCGTGCTCGCCGACTTCTTCGAGCATCTGCTGCAACTGCCGCTCGCCTATCACGCCGGTGCGCATTCCGGCCGCCAGCTCAAGGTCATGCTCGCCGGCACCGATACGCTCTGGTGGCTGTGGGTGCAGTTCTTCCGTGAGCATTTCGCGGCCTTCGTGTTCATCGTCGTCCTATTGCCGACCACGCTGATATTGAACTGGCGCCTAGCGTTGCCGCTGTTGCTGCTGTGCGTGGCGTTCACGGTGCTCACGGTGATCGTGATGCGCCGCGCCGAAGCGATGCAGCGCGCGGTCGAGCGGCATTATTCGGACCTCGCCGAGACCGCCGCCGACGCGCTCGGCAACGTCGCCGTGGTGCAAAGCTTCGCCCGCGTCGAGCTTGAAGTGTCGGCGCTCAGGGGACTGGTGAATTCGCTGCTGCGCGCGCAAATGCCGGTGCTGTCGTGGTGGGCCATTGCTGCCGTGCTCACCCGCAGCGCCACCACGCTGACCCTGCTCGCGATCCTCCTCGTCGGCACTTATCTGAAACTCGTCGGGCTCGCGTCCGTCGGCGCGATCGTGAGTTTCATGGCGATCGCTTCGCTCCTGATTAGCCGGCTCGAACAGGTGGTCGGTTTCGCCAATCGGCTGTTCATGGATGCCCCGAAGCTCGCAGAGTTCTTCGCCGTCCTCGACACCGTCCCGGCCGTGCGCGACCGCCCCGATGCGGTCGATCCGCGGCGGTTGCGCGGCCTTGTCGAATTCAGCGACGTCTCGTTCTCATATGACGGCAAGCGTTCCGCGGTCGCCGATCTGAGCTTCACGGCGCTGCCGGGCGAACGCGTGGCGCTGGTCGGCGCGACCGGCAGCGGCAAGTCGACGGCGCTCGCGCTTCTGCACCGCACCTTCGATCCCCAGGGCGGTGTGATCAGCGTCGACGGCATGGACATTCGCGCGCTCACCCTCACCGGGCTTCGCCGCAATATCGGCGTCGTGTTTCAGGAGACGCTGCTGTTCAACCGCTCGATCGCGGAGAATTTGCGCGTCGGCAAGCCCGACGCCAGCGAGGACGATATGCGGGCGGCGGCGACCCGCGCCCAAGCGCTCGACTTCATCACCCGCAATCCCGACGGACTCAACGCGCCGATCGGCGAGCGCGGCAGGCTCTTGTCTGGCGGCGAGCGCCAGCGGCTTGCCATCGCGCGCGCGCTGCTCAAAGACCCGCCGATCCTCATTCTTGACGAAGCCACGAGCGCGCTCGATCCGGTGACCGAGGCGCGTCTCACCACGGCGCTGGACGAAGTGATGAAAGGCCGTACCACCTTCGTCATCGCGCACCGGCTCGCCACCATCCGCAACGCGACACGCATTCTGGTGTTTGACCAGGGCCGCATTATCGAAACCGGGACCTACGACGACCTCGTACAGCGCGGCGGTTTCTTTGCCGATCTGGTCAAGGCACAGTTCGGCGCGGAAGGAATGCTTGTGCGAGCAGATAAACCGCTGGTCGAGACGTAGGGCACCTAATGTAGCCCGCATGAGCGCAGCGACATGCGGGGAGGACGTTGCCGCTCAATCGTCGGTCCCGGATGTCGCTTTCGCTCATCCGGGCTACAAGTCAGCGCAGCCGTTCGAGGATGCTGACGTAATTGGCGACGGCGGCCCCGCCCATGTTGAAAATGCCGCCGAGCTTGGCGCCTTTGAGCTGCATGTCGCCGGCCGTGTCGGTGAGCTGCATCGAGGCGATGGCATGCATCGACACGCCGGTGGCGCCGATCGGATGGCCCTTAGCCTTGAGGCCGCCGGAACGGTTGATCGGCAGCTTGCCCTCTTTGTAGACGCTGCCGTCCTCGATGGCGCGCGCGCCCTGGCCTTGCGGCGCCAGCCCGAGCGCCTCGTAGACCAAGAGTTCGGCGATGGTGAAACAGTCATGCACTTCGGCGAAGGAGATGTCGGAGAGACCGACTCCGGCCTGCTCCAGAGCGCGCTGCCAGGCCAGCGCCGGGCCTTCGAACTTGAGAATGTCGCGGCGCGACATCGGCAGGTAGTCCTGCACGTGCTGGGCAGCGCGAAACACGATCGCCTTGTCCATGGTGAGCGCGGTTTCGACGTCGGTCAGCACCACGGCCGCGGCGCCGTCGGAGACGAGCGAGCAATCGGTCCGCTTGAGCGGGCCGGCGACGCGCGGATTCTTCTCGCTCTCCTGGCGGCAGAAATCGTAGCCGAAATCCTTGCGCATCTGCGCATAAGGATTATCGACTCCGTTCTTGTGATTCTTCGCCGCGATGCGGGCGAGTGCATCGGATTGATCGCCCCAGCGCTGGAAATAGAGGCTCGCGATCTGGCCGAAAATGCCGGCAAAGCCGCCGTCGATATCGGCCTCTTCGCGCACGTAGGACGCTTTCAGCAGATTGCGTCCGATCTCCGGGCCGGGCGTCGCGGTCATTTGCTCGGCGCCGACCACAAGCACGATGCGCGATTTGCGCGCTGCAATCGAGGTCAGGCCCTGGTGGATGGCGGCGGAGCCGGTGGCGCAAGCGTTTTCGACGCGGGTCGCGCGCTTGAAGCGGAAATCAGGCGAGGCCTGCAGCACCAAAGACGCGGTAAAATCCTGCGGCGAGAAGCCGGCGTTGAAGTGCCCGAGCACGATCTCGTCCACGTCCTTGGCGCCGATGCCGGCATCGGCCAGCGCCGCGCCGGCGACTTTCACGATCAGACTCTCGACGCTCTCGCCGGCGAGCTTGCCGAACGGGGTATGGGCCCAACCGACGATGCAGGCTGTCATGTCGCTCCTCCTTGCCGAATTTCGGACGTTTTTGCTTGGCTGTTGTGTTTGCGGATTAGGGTGAATCTAGTCGATGCGGCCGCGAATGTGAAATTCACGGAGTGAAAGTCATGCGATGGTTTTTGCTTTGCCATCAAGTCCCTTGGGTTTACATATAGTGCGCCACATCCGCTTCGGGAACCTTTCGTGAACCCATCGCGGCCTGATCGGTCATTTGCGCAGGCCCGCTCCGCGGCCCGCCTGATGACCTCCGAAGGGGCCGGCCAACGGAACGGACCGCGACACGTGCAGCATGTGAAATCTCTTCGAGCGCTGGCGCTGGGTATCGCGTTTGGCTCGGTGTTTGCCGCCAATCTCGCTGTTACGTCCGCGCACGCCGGCGCCTCGATTCTCATCGAGGCCGACAGCGGTAAAGTTCTGCGTGCAGAGAATGCCACCTATCCCTGGTATCCTGCTTCGACCACCAAGCTGATGACCCTTTACGTCACGCTGCAAGCGGTGAAGCAGGGACGAATCACTTTCGACTCGCTATTCACCGTGTCGCGCAACGCGATGGCGCAAGGCCCGACCAAGATGGGCTATGCGGTCGGCACGCAGGTGACCGTCGACAATGCGCTGAAGATGATGATGGTGAAGTCGGCCAACGACATGGCCGTGCTGCTCGCCGAGGGCGTCGACGGTTCGATCGAGAATTTTGCCGACGATATGACCAAGACCGCGCATCGCCTCGGCATGACGCAGTCGAATTTCGTCAATCCCAACGGCCTGCCGGCCGACGGCCAGTTGGTGTCGGCGCGGGATATGGCCATCCTGGCGCGCGCGCTCATTCACGACTTTCCCGAATACAGCTTTTATTGGCACATCCCGGCGATCAAATACGGTCGCCGCATCGTGCGTAACTACAATACGCTGCTTGGCCGCTATCCGGGCGCCGACGGCATGAAGACCGGCTTCATCTGCGCTTCGGGATTCAACCTTGTCGCCACGGCCACGCGCAACGGGCGGCAGCTCATTGCAGTCGTGCTCGGCTCGCCCTCGGGCGCCGCCCGCGCGGTGAAGGCGGCCGAGTTGCTCGAAGGCGGCTTCCAGCAGAATTCGCTGACCTGGCTGACGCCGGCGCTGGGGACCGTCGACAATCTCACGCCGATCAACGCCGATCCGCCCAATCTGCACGATCAGGTGTGCGGTCCGCACCGCAAGCGGCCCGCCGCCGAGGACGAAGACGTCGACGCTGGCGGCGAAGCCGGCGCCGGTGTCGACACGCCGTTCTCGGCGCTGCTGTCGAGCTTGCGCGCGCCCACGCCCAAGGGCGCGGCGCTGTTGTCGGATCTCGGCGCGATCACGCCGGTTGTCGTTTATACCGGACCCACGCGCACGCCGGACCAATTGGCGCGGCTCAATGTCAGTGCCGACGAGCCTGGGGCGGGACACCGCAGGAAGAAGGGCGGCAAAGCGGTCGCGGCCAAGCCCGGTGACGAGCCGGCGCCGGAGCCGAACGCGGCGGCCAACAAGGGCGCTGAAGCAAAGCCGGGCGACGGCAAGACCAGACCGGTGGTGCACTGGACGCCGACATCGGCCACGACGATCAGCGCCAGCCCTCCGCCGGGGCTTGAGGTCAAGCCCGCGCCTGAGAAGCTAAAGAAAAAGCCGCAGAAGGCAGCGACGACGACTCCCAAGCCCGCCATCGCCACCACGCCACAGTAGAGCCGCTTCGCTCGTCCTGCAGAAGGCAGGCACGAGACATCCGCGGCCAAGATGCCTGCTGCCGGATTGCCGAAAAGCCGGGACTTTATCGGGATAGTTGGTTCGGCCTACGCAGCCATCTTCAGCGGCGCATCGGTCACATCTTGCAGGCCCGCGAAGGTGAGGCCCGGCACCATCTCGCGCACGGCAAAGGCATCGCCGGCGACATCAAGCACCGCGAGATTGGTGTAGATCCGCGTCGCCACGCCGACCGCCGTGAGCGGATAGGTGCAGCGGCGCAGCAATTTGCTTTCGCCGTCCTTGGTCGTGTGATCCATGACGAGCCACACGCTTTTAGCGCCGACCGCAAGATCCATGGCGCCGCCCACCGACGGCATGTCGGTCGGCGACTTCGACCAATTGGCAAAGTCGCCGTTCACCGCGACCTGAAAGGCGCCAAGCACGCACAGATCGAGATGGCCGCCACGGATCATCGCGAAACTGTCGGCATGATGCACATAAGACCCGCCGGGAACGAGCGTGACATATCGCTTGCTGGCGTTGATCAGCCACCGGTTGATCTGATCGGGCGGCGGCTCCGGCCCCATACCGAGAATGCCGTTCTCGGATTGAATCACGACCTCGCGCTCGGGCGGAATGTAATTCGCCACCAGCACCGGAATGCCGATGCCGAGATTGACGTAAAAGCCTTCCGGAATATCGCGCGCCGCGCGTGCGGCGATCTCTTCGCGTGTCCACGGTTTGCAGTTTGCCAATCCGCTGAGCTTTGCTTTCATGTTCATGGCGGTTCTCTTCAGGTTACCGTCGGCTCGCCATAGGGCACGTGCATCACCCGATCGACATAGATGCCGGGGGTATGGATCCGTTCCGGATCGAGGTCGCCGAGGGCAACAATGTGCTGCGCTTGCGCGATGGTCAATGCGGCGGCCGTCGCCATCACCGGGTTGAAGTTTCTCGCCGAGGACTTGTAGGTCAGATTGCCCCAGCGATCGGCCTCCCAGGCTTCGACGAGGGCCACATCGCCGTGAAACGCTTCTTCCAGCACGTAGCGGCGGCCGCGGAATTCCCGCACCTCTCTTCCTTCCGCCAGCAGGGTGCCGACCGACGTCGGCGTATAGAAGGCGGGGATGCCGGCGCCGGCGGCGCGCATGCGCTCGGCCATCGTGCCCTGCGGCATCACTTCAAGCTCGATCTTGCCGGCACGGTACAGGCTCTCGAACACCACTGGATCGGTGGTGCGCGGATAGGAGCAAATGATCTTGCGCACGCGGCCGACTTCCATCAGCCGCGCCAGCCCGAGGTGACCGACCCCGGCATTGTTGGCGACCACGGTCAGGTCGGCGGCGCCTTGTTCGATCAAGCCCTCGATCAACGCGTTGGGTTGGCCGATGCTGCCGAAGCCGCCGATCAGCACCACCGCGCCGTCGCGGATTCCCGCCATCGCCTCTGCCAAGCTTTGCACGATCTTGTTGATCATGGCGAGCGTGTTGCCCTCTCCCAAGGTGGATGTCGCAGTCCGGTCACGCGCGTCTTCCGCGCGCTATGGTGAGCTGCGAAGATTGAACGGCCGATGCCGCCGCACGCAACCCCTTTGGGGCCGGCGAATCGCAGCCAAATATACGTGGGCCGTGCCCGCGATTGTTCCGAACATTCGGGTGTCGTTTGGCTTTTACTGCGCTCACTCCACGTCGCGCCTGCGCGGCCGTTTACTGCGCGCCGGCTGCGGCTTGTGCCATGCTTGCGAGAACGTTAGCGAGGCCGTTGACCACGGTGGCGCTCGTGGATTCGATGCCATGCCGCTTCGCCAGCCAGTGCGGATCGTTGTAGGAAACCCACGTTTGCCCGGCGGCGTCCTGCCAGACCAGGATCTTGAGGGGCAGATCGATGCCGACGGTCTGCTTCGCCTGCATCAGCGGCGTGCCGCCTTTGGCGTTGCCGAAGATCAGGAGATCGGTCGGGTTGAGGCCCAAACCGACCGCAGTGGCGCCGGCCGCATGATCGATATGGGCGAATTCTGTCAGGCCCTTGCCTTTTACCTCCGCCTCGAGCCGGTTCATCGTTTCCACTGGCCCGTACTTGCTCGCTATGGTTATCAATCCCTCTGCGGCCATGGGCGCCTTCTCCTTGTCGGCAGCCGTTGCATCAATGCGATGGAACGTCGATCATTCAAAACGATGAAAGATCGAAAGAAACCATCCATGGAAATAGCCACCGCAATATATCAGAATTGCGTCGGATGAATCTGCGGTAGGCTCATGAGCCAAATGAAACGCGCGCATGCCGTCAAGATGGCGGGCCACTGGGACAGCGGCGGCGCGGTCGATCAGGTTCTGCTCGACGCGCATGAGCGGCAACGTCGCCGGGTCGTTCTGACAGGCGAGCGCGGCACGACCTTTCTGCTCGATCTACCCCAAGTCATCGCTTTGCGCGACGGCGACGGTCTTGTGCTCGACGATGGCGGCATTGTGCGGGTCATCGGCCGCCCTGAGGCGCTGGTCGAAATCGTCGCCGCGGACAGCCATGCGTTGGCGCGGCTCGCCTGGCACATCGGCAACCGGCATATCGAAGTTCAGATCGTCGGCGATCGGCTGCGCATTCGTCGCGATCACGTGATCGAAGACATGCTGCGTGGACTCGGC
>Ga0209006_10005314_pt1 | contig 11700 bp, 9 predicted proteins | sample JacPin_JW_Ref_O2_FD_188567 | JGI IMG/M metagenome (GOLD analysis project Ga0209006, IMG submission 188567) | Forest soil microbial communities from Algoma, Ontario, Canada - Jack Pine, Ontario site 1_JW_Ref_O2 (SPAdes) (version 2) | ecosystem: Environmental > Terrestrial > Soil > Boreal... | reverse complement strand
CTTCGAGGACGCCGATCAGCGACCAGCCCGGCAGACCGACGCGGGCCAGGTCTTCCTTCATCTTGAGGCCGATCACCGAGGCGCTGAGGCCGTTGTAGCCGGCGAGCCATTTGCTCCCGGTCGCGTTCCTCTGAATGCTGTAATTGACCTTGTCAGCGGCTGGGCTCTTGTCGACGCCCTCGTGCAGATAGGTGGCGTTGACGTCGAGCGTACCGTAGAGGGTAATGCCATATGCGCTCAGCGGGCAGTCGCTCGCAGACGCATTGAGCCAGTCCCAGAAGCTCGCGAAGCAGTTCGGTTTCGGATTCTCGGGCGCCTTCGTCGTCGGCAGATCGGCGGCATGGGCGAAGCTGGCGAGTCCCGCCGCGACTATGGCAATCCCAAGTCTCTTCATTGGCTCCCCCGCCCATGGGCTCAATCGCCCCCGCAGGCGTGAACCCTCCGTCGTCGCCCAACGCGGCTTCGAAACTCACTTCCACCAAGTCGACAATCGCGCCGACCCGAACCTGGAACGGGACCGTTCGAAAATTACCAGCGCCTCAAATCGTCAATGAGCCTCTTGTTATGTATGCCGATATATATCGCAAAGCCAGCCGACCGGCAAAAGCTCAATCCGCGCGCCGATTCGTATCGTCACGTCAGGTGCGCCTCGGGCACGCGCCGAGCGCGATGGGGGGCCCCTACGAGATTTCGGATACGGGAGTGACGCCACTATGACTGAACATGCTCCCGCCTGCGTTCAGCAATCATGAAAATCGTCACAACAGGCAACCGAGGCGAAGACATCGACCCAACGGCTGTCGGTGTGCGCCAATCGAACTGAGCCAAAGGACAAACAAAATATGATCTCTCCGCGCACTTGACTTATTGCTGGCGGCATTCGAATCGGCGACTAAAATACGCGCGGTCACAAGTCCTTTCCTTGGGAGGGCTCGAACCGACAAAACCTCAGTCAAGTCGGGCTGCCCGCCTCGTATGAAGAGTGAGATATTGGTATCACGGGCTGGCGAGCCCAAATCGCGAACTATCCCTCAAGGAGGTTTGAATGGACCTCGAACTCAATGGCAAACTGGCGCTGGTGACCGGCAGCACCGCGGGCATCGGCGCGGCAATAGCCAAGGCGCTGGCTCGCGAGGGGGCGCGGGTGATCATCAACGGCCGCTCGCAGGCAGACGTGGAGAAAGCGGTCGCAGCATTCAGGGGTGAATCTGGCGGCGACCTGATCGGCTTCGCAGGCGACCTTGGCACGGCTCAGCCGATCGAGGACCTGGTTCGCCGCCACCCCGAGGTCGACATCCTCGTCAACAACATGGGCATCTTTGAGCCGAAGCCGTTCGAGGACATCCCGGACGCGGATTGGATGCGGTTCTTCGAGGTCAACGTAATGAGTGGGGTGCGCCTCTCCCGCGCCTACTTGCCGGCGATGAAGCGCGCGAATTGGGGCCGAATCATCTTCATCTCCAGCGAGAGCGGGGTGCAGATCCCGGCGGAGATGATCCATTACGGCGTGACGAAGACGGCGCAGATCGCGGTCGCGCGAGGACTAGCCGAGTCTCTCGCCGGGACCAGCGTCACGGTTAACAGCGTGCTGCCGGGTCCGACCAGGTCTCGCGGCGTGAACGATTTCGTCACTGCGCTCGGCGGGGGCGAGGATTTCGAGGCGTTCGAAACCGAGTTCTTTCAGAAGATTCGTCCGACGTCGCTCCTCAAACGCTTCGAAACGCCGGAAGAGATCGCCTCATTCGTCGCCTACCTCGCGAGCCCGCTGGCCTCGGCGATCACCGGCGCTGCACTCAGGGTCGACGGCGGGGTGGTCAAGAGCGCCTTCTAAAGGCCCGCCGCGAAGCTTGCAGGCCGTCGCCCCGCGATCGTGACGCGCGACGCCCTTGAGCAGGTCGTTGCGCAATACAAAGCAATTCTTGAGGTAGTGGATGTCGGCGACATATATCGCAACGCCTTTGTCGTCGATTACGGTAAGGTGGCAGTCGGCGGTCGGCTCGCCGAGCCCGATCTCGAGCAGATCGGCGGTTTCCGGATCGGCGACGCCGATCGTGAACGTTTGATAGGCGTGAGTGATAGTTACGTCTTCCATCTCGACGATCTTCGGTAGCGCGGCTGAGCGCGTGAAGCGCTTGCTGTCCCGCAAGAACAGCCTCTGATCGAGGTGCAGGTTGACGACCGAAAAGGGTTTGCCGCCGTTGAATTGGACGCTCCTGAGGAAGGTATAGGTCTTCGCCGGACTCCCTTCCGTAGGGAGGAGGGCCGGCGGCTCGGCGTCGCGCTGAATGAACACGCGCTTCAGCACGTTGTTGCGGATCGACTCGACCAAAGAATCGAAATCCGTCGCAAGGTTGAACCAGCGATTGTTCGCCGGTCTGCCGGAAACGAAAGTGCCCCTGCCCTGTTGGGCCTGCAGAAGGCCCTCGGCGCGCAAGAGTTCGATCGCCTGGCGAATCGTCACCCGCGCCACGCCGAATTCCTCTTCCAGCTCCTCGAGCGTGGAGATTCTCTCCCCTTCGGCCCAGCGGCGGGAATTGACGCGTTGACGCATCACCGAGGCGACTTGAACATAGAGCGGCGCCCGGCTGCGATCATATAATGTGGAAAATTTTCCCATCATCTCTTCATACGACAGACAGGACGACCATTCTAGTTTGCTTCCGCCTCTCAAGCATCCATCCGCCCGCGCGAGCGTCAGGAACGACCGAAGAGTCTTCCGAGGAAGCGCCTCACCTTGCCCAGCAGCACCGCCGTGATCAGCGAACCAGCGTTAAGTTCGCGGACCAAAGGAGGCGGCTCCGCGGCGTCGCGGTTCGCCTCAGACGAAAGGCGCGCCTCGAGATTCTGCGCGAAGGCGGCTGTGAGACGGCTCGCCAAATCCTGGACCAAGCTTGTACGGCTGAATTGCGCCAGCATTCCTGTCAGGGTGTAGCCAATCTCCACGTCGACGCGGGAGCCGGCGCTGCGCTCGTCCGGCTTGACGGCGTAAGCGATCATGCCACGCGTCGCGGAGTTGCTGCGCGTGTCGCGACCGGAACCCAGGATCGTACCCCGACGCGTTTCCTCGTTGCGCGTGATATGCGCGACGCCGCCGAACTCGGCCGAGATTGGACCGACCTTCACCTTGATCTTGCCGGTGACCGCACCGTCCTTCTCGCCGCTGTCGAGTGCAGCGCCGGGGAGACAGGCCGCTACGTCTTCGATCCGGCCGAAGAAGGCCCATACCTCTTCGACTGGATGGGCGATCACGAAGCTCTGCCCGAATTCGACCTGCGGCCTCCAATCGGCCTCGACCCGCACAGCCGCGCCCCCTGCGACGGTTCGTGGAGCCGCGCGACTGGCTGCCGAAGTGACGGGCGCGGCGGGGGCCTCCCGCATTTCGCCGGCGCGCCCCGATCCGGCCGGCCCCAAAAGCTCGCGGCCGCCTCCGGGGACGACGGCAACGCCGCGCCCGCGCCGATCGGAAATGACGCTCTGGATCGCGCGCACGATGCCGACATAACCCGTGCACCGGCAGAGATTGCCGCTCATCGCGACGCGGATCTCATGCTCGGTCGGCGCCTCCATGCGCAACACGACGTCGCGCGCCGAAACAATCATGCCAGGCGAGCAATAACCGCATTGCAGAGCATGATGAGTCGTGAAAGCCGCCCTTAGCTCGCCGGCGATCTCGTCCTCGTCGAGGCCTTCGATGGTGGTGACTTTGGCGTTCTCGCAAGCGACCGCGAAGGTGATGCAAGAGCGTATCGGCACGTCGTCGACCAGCAGCGTGCAAGCGCCGCAGACGCCATGCTCGCAGCCGATATGGGTGCCGGTAAGGTTGTGCGTTTCCCGCAACAGGTCGGCGAGATGCGTGCGCGGCTCGATCTCCGCGCTCAGTACGCTGCCGTTGACCATCAGGCTGACCTTGGTCATCGGGCCGCGGACCGCTCCACGGCGCGCCGCAGAGCGACGACATGCGTCTGGCGCTCCAGGGAATCGTTCATGCCGGCTGAGTTCGCCAACGCGTCGGCGGCTCGGGCATCGAAGCGTCCGGGAGCGCCATCGGCGATGATGGGTCGGGCGTCGGCGATGACGATCGGACGCGCCCCAGTCGCCCCGATGACCGCTCGGCAAACGCAGCGCTCGGGATCAACGACGAAAGCTCCGATGGCATGGGCGAATTCGCCTGTCTTGCGGCAGATCTTATGATAGCCCCAGCGCGCCGAGCGGCCGAGCCGCGGCGCCTTCACTGAAACGAGCAGTTCCCCCGGTCGGAGATCGGCCTCGAGCGCGCCGAGCATGTAGTCCTCGACGGGAATTGCGCGCACGCCATTCGGGCCACGCAGCGTCACGGACGCGCCGAGCGCCGCGAGTATCGAAATCCAGTCCGCCGACGGGTCGGCATGGGTCAGGCTGCCGCCGATCGTGCCTCGATTTCGCACCGCGCGATAGGCGATGCCATGGGCGACGCTTGGGAGCGCGCCGCCGGTTACATCCGGCACGCGGCAGTCCTCAATATCGGAGTGGGTCACGCAGGCGCCGATGACGACTCCATCGGGCTCCTCTTTGGCCTGCCGAAGCTCCTCGACGCCGGTGATATCCACGAGAAGATCCGGCTGGACCAGGCGCATGTTAAGCATGGGGCCCAGAGACTGGCTGCCGGCTACGACTTTGACGGAACGTCCGTCCTCAGCGAGCAGCGACAGCGACGCCTCTACATCTTTCGGGCGGGCATAATCGAAATTGACTGGCTTCAACCGTCCAGTTCCCCGAATCCGACCGGCGCGCTTTCGCGCTTCGCCGCCGCGATCGCCTCAAGCACGCGGCGCGGCGTTATCGGCGAGCGAAGGATCTCGGCTCGGAGGGATCGCAAGGCGTCATTGACAGCGTTGCCGATCGCCGCCGGCGGCGCGATGGCGCCGCCTTCGCCGAGTCCCTTCACGCCAAATTCGGTGTAGGGCGCAAGCGTCTCCATGTGGCGCAGCCGCGGCGCCGGGACTTCCGTCGGACCCGGCAGGAGGTAGTCGGCGAAGGTCGACGCGAGCGGCTGGCCCGTGGAGTCGAAGTTCATCTCCTCGTAGAGAGCCGTGCCGACGCCCTGAGCGAAGCCGCCATAGATCTGGCCGTCCACCACCATCGGGTTGATGAGCTTGCCGCCATCCTCGACGATGACGTAGTCGAGAATCTCGATGTCTCCGATCTCAGGGTCGACCGCGACAGTTGCGATATGGGCGGCGTAGCTGAAGGTCCCCGAGTCGCGACCCGGCTTATAACCGATCGTCGCCTCGAGGCCGCGTGGATCGACTGAAGCCGGGAGATCCTGTGGGCGCCGATACCAGGTGTGGGCGATCTCCGCGAGCGTGACGCTGCCGGATTGCCCGTGCACCGCGCCATCGCGCAACACCACGGATTCGGCGTCGGTCTGCAACAGATGCGCTCCGATTGCTGTCGCGAGACGCGCCACCTCCCGCGCCGCGGTTGCGACCGCTCCCCCAGCCATCACCGCGCCGCGCGAGCCCCAGCTGCCGGTCGAATAGGGGGTGTATTCCGTATCGCCATGGACAAGTTTAATCTTGGCCGTTTCGATGCCGAGAATCTCATGCGCCACCTGGGCAAGGGTCGTCTCCATGCTCTGCCCGTGCGAGTGGACGCCTACCCTCAGCTCGAGCCCTCCGTCGGGCGTCATGCGCGCCGTCGCCTGCTCATGCCCCGGCACCATGGGAATGCCCCAACCGGCGTAGACCGAGGTGCCATGCGCGCCCTGCTCGCAATAGACCGCAAGGCCAACGCCGATAAGGCGTCCATCCGGCTCGCCGCGCCTCTGGCGCTCGCGAACGCCCTTAAGGTCGGCCACCGCCAGCGCCCGGCGCAGCGCTTCGGGATAGTCGCCGCTGTCGAAGTGCTTTTTTGTGATGTTGTCGAACGGCATCTGCTCGGGCTGGACGAGGTTCTTCATTCGCACCTCGAAGGGCTCGAGCCCCGCCTCGCGCGCGACGAGGTCGAGCATGAGTTCGAGCGCGTAGCAGACTCCCGTCCGCGCGACGCCCCGATAGGGAAGGATCGGACATTTGTTGGTCGCGACCGACCAGGTGCGACAGCGATAGGATGGGAAATCATAAGGGCCGGGCAGGATGCTCGCGACCTGCGCCGCCTCAAGGCAGGCTGAGAAGGGGTAGGAGGAATAGGCGCCCGAATCGACCGTCGCTTCGCAATCGACGCCGCGCAGCGTTCCATCGCGATCGGCGTAGACGGTGATGCGGTAATGATGCTCCCGGCAATTGGCGCTGGCGGTCAGATGCTCGCGCCGGTCCTCAAGCCAACGCAGCGGATGGCGGCAGCGCATTGCCAGCCAGCCGAGGCAGACGTCCTCCGGCAAAAGAATGCCCTTGTAGCCGAAGCCACCCCCGACATCCGGCGAGACGATCCGCACCTGCGTTTGCATCAGCCCCAGGCATTCCGCGAGGCCGGTGCGCACGATATGCGGCATCTGACTGCCCGTGTAGAGAACGAGCTGCTCCATGCGGCTGTCCCAATAGGCGACCGTGCCGCGGCCCTCGATTGGGGCCATGCATTGGCGGGCGGTGGAAATCTCGCGGGTAATCTTGATCGGCGCGTCGAACGCGGCTTCGATATTAATGTCGACGAAGGTCTCAAGGAATGTGTTGTCGCCCCAATGCTCATGCAGCAGCGGCGCGTTCGGCAAGCGCGCCGCCAGCATGTCGTGCACGGCCGGCAGCTCCTCCAGATCCACCTCGATGCTCGCGGCGACATCCTCAGCCTCGGCGCGTGTGCGGCCGATGCACATCGCGATCAGCTCACCGACCTGGCGCACCTTGCGGTTGGCGAGCACCGGCTGCTCGGACACCTTGAATCCAACCAGGCCGGACACGGCGACGATCGGCTTCACGCCGACGAGGTCTGTGGCGGTGAATGCCTTGCCGCGATGCTCGTCGGGAATGAGAACGGCGCGCAGCTTCGCGTGGGCGAGCGGCGAGCGGACGAAGGCGACATCTTTCATGCCCGCAAGGCGGATATCGCCGACATACTGGCCGCGCCCACGCAGGAAGCGGTCGTCCTCCTTGCGCTTGACCGAGGCGCCTACGCCTTGATCGTTCATCTCCTGACCTTCCTCAGCCGCGACTCATGTCACATGCGGTGGCGTCCACGAGCTGCGGCGATCGCGTCACGCGCTTCGACCGATCGGCTCGGCGTTGCACCAGTCGTAAATCGCCAGCGCCATCACCTTGATCGCCGTGAGGTAGTCGTCGATCGAGACATATTCGTCGTCGGCGTGCATGACGGCCGTCGAGCCCGGTCCAAAAATGACCGTCGGCGTATTGCCGTAGCGGTTAAGGAAGCGCGTGTCCGCCGCGCCCTGCCGGCCGGTGATCACAGGGGCTTTGCCGGTAATCTCGGTATAGGCGCGCGACACCGTGGCGACGACCGGATGATCGCGTGGAATCTCCGACGCCTCGGCGTCATAGCCGACGAACCGGACCTTCGGCGGATGATCCTTCATCCACGGATCTGCCTCGGCGGCCCGCGCCACCCGATCGACGAGGCTTTGCTTGACGCCTTCGTGGTCCTCGCCGGGAACGGTGCCAATGCTCCCCTTGAGCAGGCAGTTCGCCGGGAAGGCGCTTGGGTAGCCTCCCGCCTGAAAGCTGCCGATGATGCAGGGCAGCGAATCGATTGCGCTTGGATAGAGCGGATGGGTCACAGTCGCGACGCGCTCGGCCTCGAGATCAGCGACCGCCTCGGCGATTCTGTTGCCAAGATCGATGCCGCTTATGCCCTCGTAGCGCTTCTGGATGCCGGCCGGCTTGCCGTGAATCTCGATCTCGAACCAGATGCGGCCGATACAGGCGGGCTGCACGGCGAGGTCGCTGGTTTCGCCCGAAATGCCGGCGTCGGCTTTGTAGCCCCGGATCACTGTGTCGAGCGTGCCGTGGCCGCTCACCTCCTCGTCGATGACGACGTTGATCATGACGTCGCCTTTGGGGGTGAGGCCGAGCTCCTTGAGATACTGCACGGCGAGGATGTGACTAGCGACCCCGCTCTTCATGTCGCAGGACCCGCGCCCGTAGATGCGCCCGTTCTTGATCCGCCCTGACCATGGATCGTCGCTCCAGCTCTCGCCGGCACCGACCGGAATGACATCGGTATGGCCATTGAGCAGGAGCGAGCGGCCGCCGCCCACGCCTTTCAACACGCCGACGATATTGGGCCGCCCTTCGTAGCCGCGCTGGACCGGGCGATAGCCCGGATGCGTTTTGAGCGCTTCCCAGTCGGTCTCCCAGACATCGACCTTAAGGCCGATCTCTTTCATATGGTCCGAAACGAACTTCTGGATCGCCGCCTCGTCCCCCGTGACGCTCGGAATGGCGACCATCTTCTGCAGGAAGCCGATCGCTTGCTCGCGGCTGGCGTCGACCTTGTCGAGGATTTTCTGACGGTTGGGATCGGTCATTGCGCCGCCTTCCTTGCTGCTCGCCCGCGTCGATTAGAGCGATTTCAAGCGCGGGATGATCTCGCGCGCGATCGTCTCGATCTGATCCGGCCGGTACTTATAGGGAACGAAGATGATCTTCTGCACGCCGACGGCGACATGCTCGCGTAGCTGCGCCACGCAATCGTCGACCGAGCCGATGACGGCGCTTTCGCGCGAGCAGTCGCTATGCGCGGGGAAGTCCCACTCCTTGTTCAGCCAGTCCATCATCTCTTCGCGCACCGCCTCCCTGGACGGCCCGACCATGATCGCAAGCTGCGAGGCGTTGAGCAGCGCGTCGGGGTCCTTTCCAGCTTCCGAGGCGAAACCACGGATCTTGTCCCATGACTTCTTAAAGTCGGCCGGGCGGTAGAAATAGGTGAGCCACCCGTCGCCGGCCGTGGCCGCGCGCTGCAGCACCTTGTCCACATAGCCGCCGATCAGGATCGGCATGCGCGGCTTCTGATAGGGCTTTGGATACATCACGGCAGCGGAAATGTTGTGGTTCGTATATTTCCCGTCGACCTTCGGCTCCGTCCATAGGCGCTTCATGATCTCGAGATTCTCGTCCATGAGTTTGCCGCGCTTGTCGAACGGAATGCCGACCGCGTCGAACTCGCGCTTGTACCATCCGGAGGCCATGCCCATGATGAGCCGCCCTTCCGAAAGGAGGTCGATGCTGGAGAGCTGCTTGGCGAGGGTGACGGGATTGCGCAGAGGCAGGACGAGGATGCCGGTGCCGATCTTCAAGCGGCTCGTGCGCGCGGCGATCCCCGTCAGCACAGTGAGCGAATCGATAATCGGGAAATTTGGCTCAACGCCGAGCAGCATGTGGTCCCATACCCACACCGAGTCGTAGCCGAGTTCCTCGACGCGGACGCCGTATTCGACCAGCTCTTTCGCGTTTGGCATTTCCGGATAGGCGGTGAAATTGCGCGCGGCGACGCCGAACGTCTTGGCGAGATTCTTCATCGGCATTCCTCCGGGCTAATTCAGGCCGTGAACTGACGGTCAGGATCGAGTTCCCTCAGCGCCTCAAGCTCGTGGCCGGTCGGAGGCTCGGTCATAGAAAGGGTCTCGTCAAAGAGGAGCTCGAAGCCGGTATTGTCTTGGACCTGCGCCCGGCTGACGCCCGGATTGAGGGCGAGGACCTTCATCCGCCGCGTTTCGTCGTCGAAGCCGAACACGGCGAGCTCGGTGATCACGCGGAACATGCCTCCGGCGGTGAGACCGCTCTCGGCGCGCGTCTTCCACCCGTGGATGAAGCCGGGGCTGGTGATGAAGTCGACCTTCTCCACAAAACGCCTCCTCTCATGCTTCATCGCGACGATCATGTTGGTGAGGCTCGCAATATCGTTTCCGCCTCCGGTGCCGGGCAAGCGCGTTTTAGGCGCAGCGGGGCTGCCGATGAAAGAGGAGTTCAGGTTCCCGTACTGGTCGATCTGCGCCCCTCCCATGAACCCAACATCGACATAGCCGCGCTGCAGCAGCAGCAACACGTCGGCGCTGCCGAGCACCATGTTCGCGCGCTTGGTGCAGCGCTGGTCGTTGGTTGATGGCGGCAGCTTCCCAGGCTCCACGAAGGCGCCGATAACGCCGCCCTCGAATAGGATCGTGAGGCCAGGACAGCGCAGTCTCTGAGCGAGCGTCGCAGCAAGCAGCGGAATGCCGACGCCCGCGAACACAACCTGTCCGTCCTCGAGCTGCCGCGCGCTCAGGATAGCCAGCATTTCCGTAGCCGTGCAGCGCTGGCTTTCAGTCATTGTAGATGCTGCGCCCCTTGTTGGCGGCCTCGAGCAGTTCATCCAGGCCGATCAGCGACAGAAAGTCTGTCCACGTCTTCGGCTCGTAGACGTGTCGATCGAGATAGTCGCGCATGCCTTCGACAGGCTCGGCGTTCACTTTCGCCACGTAGGCCTCCATGTGACGCATCATTGGCTCGTAGACGCCGAAACATTCGTGCGGAGCTGCCCCGAAGGGAGCTTCGACCACCGCGTCAACGCAGAAGAAGGGAATCTTGGTCTGATCCGGCGCGCGCCGGATCTGATCGTTGGAAATGATGCGCTCGGTCGTCAGGATCACCCGGTCGGCCGCCATGGCGAGATCGATGTCCATGAACTGAAGCCCGTCGATCTGGGCGTTGCCGTAAGGGTCGCAGCGCTGCACGTGGATCAGCGCCACGTCCGGGTTGAGCGCGGGAACCAGCAGCATCTTGTCGCCGGTGAACGGGCAGTCGAACTCCTTGGCTTCCGGGCGCTGCTTGAGGACGTCGGAGCCCAGCATCGAGCGGATCGGCAGAAATGGCACGCCCATGGCGCCGGCGCGAAAGCGCATTCCGATCGCCATGTGGCTCCATTCCTGGAAGCGCTTGCCGCCCTTCTCGACGTGGTGGCGCATGACCTTCGAAAGCCCCCAGAGAATGCCCTGCGCGAACCAGCTGGTGACGACTTCGTCGGCGACATCGGAGCCGAACAAAAGGTCGCCGTCAGTCGAAACAATGCTGCGCGAGCAAGAGAGTCGCTTCCGCCGCTGGCGCATCAGCTCCCAGATGATCGCCATCGGCGTACGAGACATGGTCGAGCCGCCGACGCCAACGGACATTCCGTCCTGCACGAGGGTGGCTGCGTCGTGCAAGGACATGACCTTCTCGCGAAGGCTACGATCGCGCCGGGAGAGGCCCTGCCTGAGCGACCGATAGTCTCTTATGATTGGGGCGGACACCCGTTCCTCCTGAGAGCCGATACAGCGGCGTCCGTCAGGCGCCCGCGAGCAAGCCGGTGGTTCGACGCGTCATTTGTGACACCCTCCAAGCACGCGTCCGTCCTCATAAATCAACCTATCATACCGATATTAGGACGATCATATAATATGCGTCTACGCCGGTCCAGGGCGTCTGCCGTTTAGGCGCCGGGAGAGACGGCGAGCGTCGCCTCGTCCCGCGGCGGACGGCCTGCGACGGCGAAAGACCGCTTCCTGCGCTCATCGGGCGGGTCCGTGTAAAGCGTATTGCGCTGACGCGGCGTCCTGCCAGCGGCGAGGATGATCGCTTCCATTCGCTGCGGCGTCATCTCCTGTCCGTGACCGGCGCCGGCGGCGCGGGAAATGCTCTCGTCCATGAGCGTGCCCCCGAGATCGTTAACCCCGGCGCTGAGGCAATGGAGGACACCCTCGCCGCCGAGCTTCACCCATGAGGCCTGGATGTTGACGATGTGCGGATGGAGAGCCAGGCG
>Ga0209006_10005313_pt1 | contig 11701 bp, 10 predicted proteins | sample JacPin_JW_Ref_O2_FD_188567 | JGI IMG/M metagenome (GOLD analysis project Ga0209006, IMG submission 188567) | Forest soil microbial communities from Algoma, Ontario, Canada - Jack Pine, Ontario site 1_JW_Ref_O2 (SPAdes) (version 2) | ecosystem: Environmental > Terrestrial > Soil > Boreal... | reverse complement strand
CGGGATTTCTGCAACGCTACGGCGCGACCATCGAATACATCCTCATTCCGGGCGCGGCGCTGGTCGCCGCGCTCGGCGTGTTCGGGATATTCGTTGCCTTGTTCGGCAAGAACCCGCTCGATCTCTATTTCTACATGTACTACGGCGCGTTCGGCACCTGGTTTTCCTGGCAGAACACGCTGACCCGCGCGGCTCCCCTGATATTGACCGCGCTTTGCACAGCACTACCCGCGCAACTCGGCATGGTCATCATCGGCGGCGAAGGCGCGCTCTTGATCGGCGCGCTGGCCGCAACCGGCGCGGCGCTGCTGGTGCAGTCTGCGCCGCCGCTGGTGGTGCAGCTTGCCATGGTCCTTGGCGGCATGGCCGGCGGTGGCCTCTGGATCATGCTGGCCGGCGGCCTTCGCCAATATCGCGGCGTCAACGAAACGATTTCGAGCTTGCTGCTGGTCTATATCGCGCTCGCGATCCTCAACCATCTGGTCGAAGGCCCGATGCGCGACCCCGCCAGCCTCAACAAGCCGTCGACCCGCGAGATCGGCGCCGTCAACATGATCGGCTCGATCCCGGGCACCGACGTGCATTGGGGATTGGTATTCGGCATCGTCGCCGCGATCGCGGCCTACATCCTGATCTATCACACCGTGTTCGGCTTCGCCGCGCGGGTCGCCGGCGGCAATATTCGCGCCGCCAAGATCGTCGGCCTCGGTGTCGGCCGGCTGATCTTGACGATCTGCTTCCTGGCAGGCGCAGCGGCCGGCCTCGCCGGCATGATCGAAGTCGCCGCGGTCCAGGGCAAAACCAACGCCAACCTTGCCGCCGGTTATGGCTTTACCGGAATCCTGGTCGCCTTCCTGGCGCGGCAGAATCCGCTGGCGATCATTCCGGTTGCGATCCTGCTCGGCGGCATCAGCGCCAGCGGCGGACTGTTGCAGCGGCGGCTTGGCCTGCCCGATGCATCGGTGCTGGTGCTGCAGGGAATCATCTTTGTCGCCGTCTTGGCGAGCGACGCGCTTTACGGGCGGATCGGCTTCCTGAAAGGCAAATCCTGAACATGGCGGACGGCACGATTGGACTCTGGACGGTCCCGCTTGCGGTGTTCGGCGGCGCGATCCGCGTCTCCACGCCGTTTCTGTTTGTCAGCCTCGGCGAATGCATCACCGAGCGCTCGGGACGCATCAATCTCGGCCTCGAAGGCACGCTGGTGATGGGCGCGATGAGCGCCTACGGCATCTCCTATCTCTCCGGTTCGCCCTGGCTGGGCGTTCTCGCCGCCGGCCTGACCGGCGCCCTGCTCGGCGCGCTCCACGCCGGCATTTGCTCGCTGCCGCGGGTCAACGACATCGCCGTCGGCATCGCGCTGATGCTGTTCGGCACTGGTCTGGCGTTCTATCTCGGCAAGCCGCTGATCGAGCCCACGGCGCCTCGATTACCGGCCATCGATTTCGGATGGTGGAGCGATGTCTCGCAGGTTCGCGCGGCGCTGCGGATCAATGTGCTGTTTCTGATCGGGGTGGCGCTCGCACCGATTCTATACTGGGCATTTCGCACCACGCGCTGGGGGCTGTTGATCCGGACCGCCGGCGAAAGTTCGGATGCCGCGCGCGCCATGGGCTATTCCGTGCTTTCGATCCGGCTGCGGGCGACGATGGTCGGCGGCTTCCTTGCCGGTATCGGCGGCTCGTTCCTGTCGCTGTTCTATCCCGGTAGCTGGAACGAGGGCCTGTCCAGCGGACAAGGCATCACGGCTGTCGCGCTGGTGATCTTCGCGCGTTGGGACCCGATGCTGTGCCTGTGGGCATCGCTGGCATTCGGCGGCGCCGCAGCACTCGGGCCGGCGCTGCAGTCGGTCGGGGTCACCTCCGGCTATCACCTGTTCAACGCCGCGCCTTACATCCTGACGCTGGCGATCATGATCATCACCTGCTCACCGAAGCGCACGCTGACCGGCGCGCCTGCCGAACTTTCGATCACACGATAGAGAGACGACGACATGGCCGAACGCTATCTGAAGTCCGAGCCCTACGCCTGGCCCTACAATGGCGACCTGCGTCCGAAGAACACCGCGCTCGTCATCATCGACATGCAGACCGACTTCTGCGGTGTCGGCGGTTACGTCGACAAGATGGGCTACGACCTGTCGCTGACCCGCGCGCCGATCGAGCCGATCAAGCGATTGCTGGCCGTGATGCGCGATCAGGGTTTCCACATCATCCACACCCGCGAGGGTCATCGGCCGGATCTGGCTGACCTGCCGGCGAACAAGCGCTGGCGGTCGCGCCAGATCGGCGCCGGGATCGGCGATCCCGGCCCGTGCGGCCGGGTGCTGGTGCGCGGCGAAGCCGGCTGGGAGATCATTCCGGATCTCGCACCGCGGCCGGGCGAACCGATCATCGACAAGCCCGGCAAGGGTTCGTTCTGCGCCACCGACCTTGAACTGATGCTGCGGCTGCGCGGCATCGAGAACCTGGTTCTGACCGGCATCACCACCGACGTCTGCGTGCATACCACGATGCGCGAGGCCAATGATCGCGGCTTCGAATGCGTGCTGGTCGAGGATTGCTGTGCCGCCACCGACAAGAGCAATCACGAACACGCATTGAAGATGATCAAGATGCAAGGCGGCGTGTTCGGGGCCGTCGCCACATCGGCAAGCCTGATCGGAGCCTTGTCGTGATGATCGGCGAAGTGCCGATGCCGAGCGGGGCGCTCGGCATCGACGCCATTGCCATGACCATGCGCTTCGGCGAGTTCACAGCTTTGGACAATGTCGAACTGAGAGTACGTCCCGGATCGTTCCATGCGTTGCTCGGCGAAAACGGCGCCGGCAAGAGCACGCTGGTCAAATGCATCATGGGTTACTACCACCCGACCCAGGGCGAGGTGCTGGTCGGCGGCCGCGAACAGGCGATCGCCAATCCAAAGGACGCCCACGCGCTGGGCCTCGGCATGGTGTATCAGCATTTCACGCTGGTGCCGGCGATGACCGTGGCCGAAAACCTGGTGCTCGCGCGCGACGATGTTCCGGCCGTGATCAACTGGGCCAAGGAAAAGCAGGACCTCGAGGCGTTCCTCGCGCGGATGCCGTTCAAGGTGCCGCTCAACGCCCGGGTGTCGGACATTTCCGCCGGCGAGCGGCAGAAATGCGAAATCCTCAAGCAGCTCTACCTCAAGCGCAAATTTCTGATCCTGGACGAGCCGACATCGGTGCTGACGCCGGGCGAAGCCGACGAGGTGCTCGGCATGCTGCGGGCCATGGTCGTCAAGGGTGACCTGACGATCTTGATGATCACGCACAAATTCCGCGAGGTGATGGCGTTCGCCGATGAAGTCACCATCCTGCGCCGCGGCAAGCTCGCCGGTCACGGCCGCGTTGCGGATCTGACGCCGGACGATATGGCGCGCACCATGATCGGCGCGGAAGAGTTGACCATTCAGCCGCCCCGGGTCGGAGAAGTCGGAGAGACACGGCTCGAACTGAGCAAGCTCACCGCGCTCGACGATGCCGGCGCGGTGGCGGTGCATGGCGTGTCGCTTGCCGTCCGTGCCGGCGAGATCGTCGGCATCGCAGGCGTTTCCGGCAATGGCCAGCGGCAGCTGGTCGAGGTGCTTGCCGGGCAGCGCGAAGCCGAAAGCGGTGAAATCCGCGTCGCCGGCGACATCTATCATGCCCGCCGCGAAGAAATGCGCCGGCACAAGATGTCACTGCTGCCCGAAGAGCCGCTGAAAAACGCCTGCGTCGGCGGCATGAGCGTCGCCGACAATATCGCCTTCCGCCAGTTTGACCGCGCGCCGTTCGCGAGCGGCGGATGGTGGCTCAACCGCGCCGCGTTTGTGGACGACGCCGACAAGAAGATCGCGCAGTACAAGATCAAGACCCGTACACCCGATACACCGATCGCGGCGCTCTCCGGCGGCAACGTGCAGCGTGCGGTGCTGGCGCGCGAGCTCGGCGATGTGGTCGAAGTCCTGATCGCGGCCAATCCCTGCTTTGGACTGGACTTCGCCGCTGTCGCGCAAATTCACGCGGAGATCATGGCCGCGCGAAATCGCGGCGCCGCGGTGCTCCTGGTCAGCGAGGATCTCGACGAATTGCTTGAACTCTCGGACCGGCTCGCCGTGATGTTCCACGGCGAACTGGTCTATGAGGCTCGCGCCAGCGAGGCGGATCTCACGGAAATCGGCCGGCACATGGCAGGTCACTAAAGCGTTTTCCAGCGAAAGCCTGCCCCGGACTTGATCCGGGGTGAATACCGGTTCGCGCGAAGAAAACGCGTCAAAATAAGGAAGCAGAGCCTCCGTTCCGATTCAATCGGAACGGAGGCTCTAAGCACCGAACCTGTCTCAGCGCGTCGTCATTCTCATTCGGCGGGCGCTGCCAGCGGCATATCCGAATGCGAAGCGCTTTCGCTGCTTGTTGCGCCAAACCTCTCGACCGCGAGGAATGCTACCGCGACGACCGCGTAGGCCAGTGCAACACCCGGCGTGACGCCGAGGCCGCCGCCGATGCCGACCGCCTCGCCATGCATGAAGCCGAAATAGGTCAGCACCGCGCCGGCAAAGGCGAACGCCGCGGCCTTGGTAAAGTCGCGCTCGATGACAAAGACGCCGATCGCGCCGAGTATGAGGCCTGCGAGGATCGAACCGCCGCCCATCACTTCCAGCCCATGGTAAAGCACGCCCTGTTGCGGCAGCGAGGCGATGGCCGCGGTCTTGACGGCACCGACCTTGTCGGGCGCCAGCGCCCCCACGGTCTGGGCCGCGCTAAGCGTCGCTCCCAGCATGGTATCGATTTGCAGCTTGGCCCAGGCGGCCAGATGCGGCGTCAGCGCGAGCACGATCGCCGGTGCATGCTTGATCGGCGTGGTCTGGAACGCCTGCGCGCCGATCAGCATGCCGATATAGAGCAGGATCGGCGAAATCGCGACCACCGGCACCAGCGCCAGCAGCACCGAGATGATGCCGAACCAGGCCAGCACAACCACCATGATTCCGGTCGCCGCCGAATAGCCGATCCGGCCGCCCATCGCCTTCCATCCGGGATGGCCGATATAGACCGCGTTGATGAACGGATTTCCCATCAGGCAGCCGATCAGGCTGATGACGCCGTCGGCGGTCAAGACCCGCGTGGTCGGGTATTCATCGCCCGCGGCCTCGGCGCTTTCGACATTGTCCATCGCCTCGACCAGATCGTAGATGCCGAACGGTATCGCCGTCACCAGAATGATGCCGAGAAATTCGAAGCCCGAAAATACCTGGCCGATCGCAGGTATCGGCAGCGAGAAGCCGAAGTTCGCGAAGGCGTCGCCGACGCCCTTGACGCTCAGGCCTCCGAGCCCGAGGCCGAACAGGTTCGAGCCCCAGGCGATAATCATGCCGACGGCGATCGCGACCAGCCCGGCCGGTATCCCCTTGGGATATTTCACGCCGCCGAACCAGCTCATCAGAATGATGGCGAAGCAGACCAGGCCGATCTGCGGCGTCATGTACATTTCGAGCGCCGGCCGCATCGAGATGAATGTCACCGAGACGCCGGCGAGCGTGCCGAGCAGGGCGGCCCGCGGCGTGATTTTCCGGATGTAAGGCGCGATGAAGCCGCCAATCATCAGGATAAAGCTCTGAAAGAACACCCAGACGAGGCCGGCGGACCAGCCCTTGAGGGGATCGCCGGTCTTGATGGTGATCGGCAGCATGATCACGAAGGTGACGATGAACATGTGCGGCACGCTGACGCCCGACGGAAGGGCGCAGACGTCGTTGCGTCCGGTCTTCTGCGCCAGCCGGTAGGCCAGCCACGCATAGTAGAATGTGGAGAGGCACAACATCAGGCCGAGCGCCGGCAGGATGCGGCCGAACACCAGCGTATCCGGCATCTTCAGCACGAAGCGCAGCAGACCGGTCAGCACCAGCATGTTGACCAGGATATTGGTGCCGAATCCGAAGAATGCATTCCAGTCACCGGGCGTCCATAACGCCGGCTTGAAACCTGATTTTTCCGCGGTCATGCTTGTGCTCATCGTGATGCTCCCGCTTTTAAATTGTTTGAAGTCTCCGCTGTCATTGCCTCAAGAACCGCGGCCGAGTCGCTGACCCAGCCGAAGATGCCACCCTGGGCCTTGATCATCTTGAGGCCCATGTCGTGGAATTCGGGAAAATAGGATGCGCAGCCATCCGCAAGCACGACGCAGCGATAGCCGCGGTCGTTGGCCTCGCGCACCGTGGTGTTGACGCAGACCTCGGTGGTGACGCCGCACACCAGCAAATTGGCGATGCCGTGTTTCTGCAGGACATCGCCGAGTTCGGTGGCGTAGAACGCGCCCTTGCCGGGCTTGTCGATGACGACCTCGTTGTCGAGCGGATACAGTTCCGGAATGATGTCGTGGCCGGCTTCGCCACGGATCAGGATCCGGCCCATCGGACCGGGATCGCCGATGCGCCGGCTGGGCTCGCCGCGCTCGATCTTCGCCGGCGGCGCGTCGGACAAATCGGGCAAATGGCCCTCGCGGGTGTGCACCACCAGCATCTCGTTGGCGCGGGCCGCGGCCAGCACCGCCGCAATCGGCTTCACCGCGCGCGCCAATTGCGCGACGTCGTTGCCCAGCGTTTCACCGAAGCCGCCGGGCTCCATGAAATCACGCTGCATATCGATGATAAGAAGTGCGGTGGCCGACCAGTCGAGATCGATCGCCGTTGGCTCCGCTGCGACGGTGCCGCTGAAAGGACTTCTGGAGTTCGCCATGACCTGCGCCCGCCCCGAACGAGAGAACCCTCGAAAGGAACTAAGCAAGGCCTATGCCATTGTGTACAACGCCCCATGGCATCGCTTCGTATCGGAATATTTCGTAATTTCAATCGGTTATATCTTTAACCGAGGTTTGCTTAATTCCCGGGCGAAGCTTTTGCGACGTGCAATTGCTCATTAGCTAGGCGTAATTCCAATCGCCTGCTTGGTGATCACCTGCGCGTCAGGCCCAGCCAAATATTAAATATTATGTCCGCCTGGCGCTGCATCCGCATCAGTTGATCCATCGGCATCATGTTGTGGTTCAGGTTCACCGTGATCCACAGCGAACCTGCCATCAACAGCACCACGATGAGAACGCCGAACGTCAGCGCCATGACATCGTTTTGTTGGTATTGTCGGGCCCGGTGGTGATGTGCAGGAAGAAGACCGGATGCACGCCCATCTGCATCGCTGTCACGTCGGGCCGATGAGTGCCTTGTGATGAGTGCCGCGTACAAGCTGACGATTACGGGCTGGTGACTCCGTCGGCACTTGAAATGCCGCCAGTGTGCTGCGCAGGTTACAGACGAATCGACAGTCTGCTGTCTATCTTATTGTCGTATGGCCGCAAACAAGGTAACGGCGGTACACGGACGCTGCGGAATCCAATTCCAGGCTACGACTTGAGCCGTCCCGTGAACAGGACGGCTCTTTTTTCTTCGGCCGCGAGCTTCGGGCTCCCCGCTCTCTTCGAAACCTCGGTTTTTCGCGGCCCCGCATTTCGCTGGCGCGGCTTGCTTCGCAACTGCCCGTGCCTACCTTCCAGATCAACATGCCACCCAAATCCAACGATCCCAAAACCGGCAATGGAGGCCGAAACACCGGGCGCCCCTCCGGTGCAGCGGCGATGGGGGCATCTGCGGCATCGAGCCGATCTCTCAGGGAGCGGGTCGGAGCCTTAAGGAATCTGCGTCCCTTCCTGCTGATGGTTTGGCGCACCAGCCCCGGACTGACCGCGGCGTCGCTGGTGTTGCGGCTGGTTCGAGCGGTGATGCCGGTCGTCACCCTCTATGTCGGCAAGCTGATCATCGATAATGTTGTGCTGCTGGTGCAGGCGCCGCATAAACCCGAAACGCTGCGGCTGTGGCTCGACAGCGGCCTGTTGAACTGGCTCGGCCTGCTGTTGCTGGCCGAATTCGCGCTCGCGGTGCTGGCGGACATTCTTGGCCGCGTGGTGTCGTTGATCGACAGCCTCTTGTCCGAGCGCGTGACCAATGCCTCGAGCGTGCGGCTGATGCAGCACGCCGCGACGCTCGACCTTGAAGACTTCGAGGACTCCGAATTTCAGGACCAGCTCGAGCGGGCACGCCGGCAGACTAGCGGACGAATGTCTCTGATGGGCCAGCTATTCAGCCAGGCGCAAGACATCGTCACCGTGGTCAGTTTTGCCGCCGGACTGATTTTCTATGCACCCTGGCTGATCGCCTTGCTGTTTTTAGCCCTGGTCCCGGCATTTGTCGGCGAGGCGCATTTCAACGCCCAAAGCTATTCGCTTGATTTCGTCCGCACCCCGGAACGCCGCGAACTCGACTATGTCCGGCAAACCGCCGCCAGCGTTGAAACCGCCAAGGAAGTAAAAATCTTCGGCCTCAACGGATTTCTGATCAATCGGTATATCCGCCTGGCGACCGATTTTTACGCCGCCAATCGACGGCTGGCGCTGCGGCGCGCCGGCTGGGGAGGATTGTTCACTGCGATCGGCACCGTCGGCTACTATCTGGCCTATGCCTACATCACCTGGCGCACCTTGACGGGAGAATTTTCGGTCGGCGACCTGACTTTCCTGGCGGGTTCGTTCCGGCGCTTGAGCGCGCTTCTGGAGGGTCTGCTGACCAGTTTCTCCAGCACGGCCGGCCAGGCGCTCTATCTCAACGACCTGTTTTCATTTTTCGAGGTGACGCCGGAAATCCTGTCGCCGGCCAACCCGCGACAGTTCCCGAATCCGATTCTGCACGGCTTTGAATTTGAAGACGTCGGATTTCGCTATCCTGATTCGGAGCGATGGGCGGTGCGCCATCTCTCCTTCACCCTTCACGCCGGCGAGGTGCTGGCATTGGTCGGAGAAAACGGCGCCGGCAAGACCACCCTGGTGAAGCTTCTCACCCGGCTCTATGATCCGGTCGAAGGCCGCATCCTGCTCGATGGCCATGACCTGCGTGAGTACGATCTCGACGCGTTACGCGGCAGCATGGGCGTCATTTTCCAGGATTTCGTCCGCTACAATCTCAACGCCGGCGACAATATCGCGGTCGGAAAGATCGCCGCGCGCGACGATCTGGCACGCATCGACCGCGCGGCGAAAAGCAGCCAGGCCGACGAAGTCATTGCGAAATTGCCGGCAGGCTACCGGCAGATGATCGGCAAGCGATTCAAGAATGGCGTGGAATTGTCCGGCGGAGAATGGCAGAAAATCGCCATCGCGCGCGCCTATATGCGCGAGGCGGCGGTGCTGATCCTGGATGAGCCGACCGCGGCATTGGACGCGCGAGCGGAATTCGAAGTGTTTCAGCGCTTCAAGGAACTCAGCTCCGGAAAGACCGCCATCCTGATTTCCCATCGCTTTTCCAGCGTGCGCATGGCCGACCGCATTCTGGTTCTCGCCGACGGCGCCATCGAGGCTTCCGGCACCCATGACGAATTATTGGCCCAGTCGAGCCGCTATTCCGAACTGTTTGAACTGCAGGCCGCCGGATATCGCTAACGGCTTGAGCGGGCCGCTCGGGTGAACCCGAAACCCCATGCTGTTGCTTCGTGATATATGGCCGATATACACTTGGGATGGGTAAGCCGCAGCCCGCCCCCGCGCGCCTTTTCACCGGCAGATGTGAGGCACGATTTGAAATCGAAGACGCCGACCAAACGCCGGCCTCGCGCAGCCGAGGCCGAGGACGGCACGCTGACCGATCGCGCCTATCGCGAACTCGAAGAGATGATTGTCACGCTGCAATTGTCGCCCGGAACGGTGCTGTCGGAGCAGGCGCTCGCCGCGCGTCTGAAGATCGGCCGAACCCCGATCCGGGAAGCACTGCAACGCCTGGCGCGGGACGGCCTTGTCGTGATCATGCCAAGGCGCGGCATCATGGTCTCCGAGATCAATTTGAGGCTGCAGCTGCGGTTGCTCGAGGTGCGCCGCGAGCTTGAGCGGCTGATGGCGAGCCTGGCAGCCGAACGCGCCTCGCCCGACGAACGCCGCGAATTCGCCGAGGTGGCGGAAGCCATGCTGGCGGCCGCCGCCCGGGCCGACGACATCGCCTTTATGCGCCTCGACCAGCGCTTCAACATCCTGATCGCAATGGCGGCGCGCAACGAATTCGCCCGGCGGTCGATGGGCCTGATGAACGCGCTGTCGCGCCGGTTCTGGTACCAGCATTATCAAGAGGTCGCTGACTTGCCGCTGGCCGCCAAGCTGCACGCGGCGGTCGCCGAAGCGGTTTCGCAGAAGAAGGTCAAGGCGGCAGCGGCCGCATCCGACAGGCTGATCGACTACATCGAGGATTTCGCACACAAGACACTCGATACCTGAACTGTATCAATTCAGGCGACCGCCTTGCCGGCCAACGCGGCCAGCGCCAGATCAATATCCGCCGAACTCATCTCCCACTCGTTTCCGAAATTCGCAACGATGGCGCGCATGAAGGGCTCGACCGCTGCCTTCGCAGCCGCATGGTCGCCGAGATGATCGGCCAACAGCGCCAGTGCGAGCTGGCGAGGCTCGGGACCTTCATAGCTCCACTCGAAGCCGTTTTTGCTGAACTCCATGATGTTCATGGCCGGATCGAGCGGCGCGCCGTCGACGGTGACCTTGACGCCGTCAATGGTCCGGTCTCCCGCATAGTGCTTCAAGGTGCTCTCCGTTCTTCCAATCAGCCCGCTCCGGTCCTGGAATGCCGGCGTCTGAGATGCCGGAAAAGTCGCGGCGCGCGCTTCATCAACCCCCGTCGTCATCGTTGTGCGTCTCGCGCACTCATCGCCATACCATAAATATATAAACGATATCGCGGCAAGCGCTATTTCGGTCAACGCCTCAACCGCCTCGAAACAATCATTGTCGGTCTAATAGATTGGTGATATATCAGATGATAACGGCTTTGCGAAGGACGGAGACGACGTGATGGAACTATCATCGAGTCCGATGACGGAGCGGCAGCGGAACTACCGGGCGACCTACCGCCACCGCATCGCCGGCTGGTACAATGGCTGGCTCCATGCCTTCGTGATCTATGTGATCGGGTTCACCGCCCTGTCGGTCTATTTCGCTGACATCAGCGACCTGCGCTGGTGGGAGTTGGCGATCGTACCGGTGACTTTCCTGTTCGCCAATTTCTTCGAATGGTGGATCCATCGCTTCGTCATGCACCGGCCCTCGCAGGTGAAAGCATTCCGCGCGATCTACAATCGCCACACGCTGATGCATCACCAGTTCTTCACCGAACAGGAGATGCGCTTTGCCGATCATAACGACTGGCGCGTGACGTTCTTTCCGCCCTATGCGCTGGTGACTTTCACGATGATGTCGATCCCGCCGGCGCTGGTGCTGGGCTGGCTGATCTCCCCCAATGTCGGCTGGCTGCTGATCTCGACGACGACATCGATGTACTTGATCTACGAGTTCATGCATTTCTGCTGCCACGTCGATGAGAACTGGTTCGTGCGTAACGCGCCCTTCGTCAACACCATCCGGCGTCATCACACCGCCCATCATAACCAGTCGATCATGATGGAGCGAAACATGAACCTGACCTTCCCGGTGATGGACTGGCTGTTTGGTACCTCGGATCTCGATCGCGGCCTGATCGGCCATCTGCTGAACGGCTATGACACCCGCTTCGTCAAGACCAACATGCGCAAGACCTCGCGCACGCCGAGGCTGGACATGGCGCAGCGGTCCATCGGATTTATTGCGCCGGCCGAGTAATG
>Ga0209006_10005312_pt1 | contig 11701 bp, 11 predicted proteins | sample JacPin_JW_Ref_O2_FD_188567 | JGI IMG/M metagenome (GOLD analysis project Ga0209006, IMG submission 188567) | Forest soil microbial communities from Algoma, Ontario, Canada - Jack Pine, Ontario site 1_JW_Ref_O2 (SPAdes) (version 2) | ecosystem: Environmental > Terrestrial > Soil > Boreal... | reverse complement strand
CCCGCCATGATGGCGACATCCGACGCGCACGAGACCGTCCGCTGAGGCTTCTGCACACCTCGCTCAGGCGCCGCGACGCGCCGGATTCGCGTGTTGGATCAAATCACTAGCGTCATCCAGGCGTCCGCGTGAATTTTTTCGCGGTAGTTTTGAACCTTTCCGCCGTGACCGCCGACTTATGGTTAACGCAAGGTCAAAGATTTGACCGCCCGATCTCCAGGGATGTCGCCATGAACAACTCGTCCCTCATCACCGCCGACCGCGCCACCCACCTCAAGATCGTGGCCGTCGCGCTCCTCGCCTCCATCGCCGTCATGGTCATCGGCATCGCGGCCCGGCCGCACGCCGATGTCGCGGGTCCGCAGGTCGTGAAGGCCGGGCCCTCGATGCTCGCGACCGACACCGCGAACACGACCGTGCGCTGAGTTTCTGTTGAACCCTCCAGACCTTGGCGCGCCTTTGGGCGCGCTTTTTTTTGGCCGGAGGACAGCCGCGGCGTTAAAGCGTGATGACTTTTCTTCGCATCGTCATCACGCCTTAGCTCATTGATTGAGCATGATCTTTTCCGAAAACCGCTTCACACTTTTAGGGATCATGCTCTAGCGCGAGGGCGGCACCGCCTCGACCAGCTTGGCGGTGAACAGCACCGGCCCGCTCGGTCCATTGTCCGGATTCGGCGCGCCGCCTTCCGGCTCGAGCGACACCGCATAGGTTGCGCCGCTGATGGTCGCCGGATCGTAGCTCGCGAGCGTCGGCTGGGAGAACTCGTTTCCGCCGACGAGCCCGAGCGAGCGCGGCTTGTTGTTGAAACGGTCGGACAGCAGCCAGAGCTGATAGCTGTGACCGGCTTGCGGCGCCGCCGCGACGCGGCGCACCGCGGCGGTGCGGGTCGCGACGTCGACCGTCAGGATGAAGGCGGGCGAAGCCGTGTCCTGCTGCAGCACCGCGACGAAGCGGCCGGGATTGCCCGGCTTCTCGACGATCTTCTCGACCGTCCTGACGATCTCGACCGGCTTCGGCCGCAGCACGCCGGGCAGGACGCCGGGATCGACCGCGGCCGTCACGACGACCGCGATCAGCACCGCGGCAATCGCGGCAATCCCGGCGGTGGCTTGTCGCCAATGGCCGAGGCGCCGTCGCAGCGCGACGACGTTGGTCTCGGCGGCGAGGCGCGCCGCCTGGTCGGGATTCGGCAGCAGCATCGCGGCGCTCGGATCGGTGCCGTCGAGGCGCGCCTGGATGCGCGCCCAGGTCTCGGGCGGCGGCTCGACCGGCGCCACCATGGCCTGCAGCTGCCCGAGCCGCTGCTCCCAGGCGCGCACCAGCGCTGCGAAGGCGGGATCGTTCTCGATCAGCGCCTGCGCCTGCTCGCGCTCGTTGCTCGCCAGCGTGCCGAGCACGTATTCGGCCGCGAGCATCTCCGGGGTATCGGTGTCGTCGGTCATGACCCGAGGCACTCCCGAATCTCCATCAACGCGCGCCGCAGCCAGGTCTTGATGGTGTTCACCGGCTTCTGGAACTTCGCCGCAAGCTGTTCCCGGCTCCAGCCGCCATAATAAGCGAAAAGAACGAGGCGGCGGCGCTCCTCGTCGAGCCGGCCCATGCAGGCCAGGAGCCGCCGCAGCTCCTCGGTCACCTCCCGCTTCGCCAGCGGGTCCGGGGTGTCGGCGGCAGCGGCTTCGAGCACGTCGGACTCCTCTTCGATCGACACTTCGGTCTTCTTGCGCACCACGTCGATCGCCCGATTGCGGGCGATCGCGACCATCCATGTGATCGGTGACGATAGGGCCGGATCGTATTGCCCGGCGCTGTTCCAGATCTTGAGATAGGTCTCCTGCATGACCTCATCGGCGAGGTCATGTCGGCGCAAGATACGCAATACGACGCCGTAGAGTTTCGCCCGCGTGGCGGCGTAGAGCCGCTCGAAAGCGGCCCGATCCGCCTTGGCGACCGCAGCCAGCAGCCACACAAGCTCTTGCGAACTCAGCATCGCGTCGATCGCCCCGCTCCGGTGCGCCGATTATCGGCGCCGGCGGGGCATCCGTCGAGTCCGGGCAAGGCAACAGGGCCAACCAAAACCACCGCCGTCATCGTCCGCGTAAGCGGACGATCCAGTACTCCGCAGCGGATCGATGGGGCACTGGCGTACGTCCCATGCACCGTCCGTGGTTACTGGGTTGCCCGCTTTCGCGGACAATGACGCATGTTTTCGCCGATGGGACGGAGAACAATCGCTCGCGAGCGCTCAGGCTACCGCGCCGCGCGCGCGCAACATGCCGATGGTGTCGAGCTCGGTCTGCTCGCGGGCATTCTCGTCGGCGCGGTCGCGCGCCTGGTCGCGCTCGTCGAGCAGCTCGACCTTCTTGAGCTCCTCGAAGGCCTCGCCGAGCGAGGCCTTGGCGTCGTCGAGCTGGCCCTTGAGCTCGTCGGCCGAGCGCTTGAGGTTTTCCTTCCGCTGCATCGCCGCCTTGGCGTAGGTCGGATAGGCGAAATGCGCCGGATCGTGGATGCCGGCGCGCTCCTGCTCGGTCTTGATCTCGCGATCGAGATCGCCCGCCATGCGCTCGAACTCGGCAATCATGCCCTCGATCTGCGCAACCTTGCGGCGCTTCTCGTCGACCTGGAATTTCTTCAGCCGAATCAGCGTCTCACGCGACTTCATCTACGCTTACTCCCCTGAAGTCCCGCGAGCGTGAGCAGGGATTGGCCCTATCGCAGCCGCCCGCCGTGCGGTCAGGCGAGGAGTGTGGCCGTATAGTGTTAGTTTTCGGTTTCCGCGCCACCGAAAATCCCGGCCAATCGCCGATAGCCCTCGGCCAGACTGGTTGATTCTTCCTTACCCTGGGAAAGGAAGGCTTCGAGCGGCGGGTGCAGGCCGATCGCCTCGTCGACCTCGGGGCTCGTCCCTTTACGGTAGGCGCCGAGCCGGATCAGCTCTTCCATGTCGGTGTAGGTCGCCATGATCTGGCGCGCCCGGTTGACGACCGGCAGGAACGCCGGGTCGGCCGATTTCGGCATGGTGCGCGAGATCGACTTGAGCACGTTGATCGCCGGATAGCGCCCGCGCTCGGCGATCGCGCGCTCCATCACGATGTGGCCGTCGAGGATGCCGCGCACGGCGTCGGCGACCGGCTCGTTGTGGTCGTCGCCGTCGACCAGCACCGTGAAGATGCCGGTGATGGTCCCCTCGCCGATGCCGGGCCCGGCGCGCTCGAGCAGGCGCGGCAGCTCGGTGAAGACGGTCGGCGTATAGCCCTTGGCGGTCGGCGGCTCGCCGGCCGAGAGACCGATCTCGCGCTGCGCCATGGCGAAGCGCGTGACCGAGTCCATCAGCACCAGCACGTCCTTCTCCTCGTCGCGGAAGTATTCGGCGATCGCAAGCGTGAGATAGGCGGCCTGGCGGCGCATCAGCGCCGGCTCGTCGGAGGTCGAGACCACCACGACCGAGCGCGCAAGGCCGGCATCGCCGAGATCGTCCTGCAGGAACTCCTGCACCTCGCGGCCGCGCTCGCCGACCAGCCCGATCACCGAAACGTCGGCCGCGACGTTGCGGGCAAGCATCGAGAGCAGAATGGATTTGCCGACGCCGGAACCGGCAAAGATGCCGATGCGCTGGCCACGGCAGCAGGTCGCGAACGTATTGAGCGCGCGCACGCCGAGATCGAGCGGCGCACCGACGCGGCGCCGCGCATGGGCGGGCGGCGGCGAGCTGCGAAACGGAAACGGCGCCGGCCCGGGCGGCAACGTCCCCTTGCCGTCGATCGGATCGCCCATCGCATTGATGACGCGGCCGAGCCAGCCGGACGACGGGCGCACCGCGGCGGCGACGGACGTCACCACCGCGCGGCAACCCCGCCGCACCCCCTCGAGCGCCGCGAACGGCATCAGCAGCGCATTGGGGCCCGAAAAGCCGACCACCTCGCACGGGATCAGCCGTGCGGCTGCCTCAATCGTTACCCGCGCGCCGACCGACATGGCATGCAGCGAGCCCGCCACCTCGACCATGAGGCCGCGCACGCCGACCACCCGGCCGTAGATTTCGGCCGCGTCAAGCTCGTCAATCTGCTCGGCGAGCGCCTTCATGGCCTCTCCCGGCTCATTTTTGGCGCGCCGTCCGGGCGGCTGACCGGTGCCCACTCAGCCTGACGGCGCGCTGCAACGAAGCCTTCACCTTTAACCTCGTGTTTACCCGCGTCGTTAATCATTGCGTCACCGTCCTTGGGATCGAAGGGTCTCGCCCGCCAGGACGGAGGGGCGAGTCGCGGGAATCGGTTGGCGCCGGTTCTTAAGGTCAAATATGAACTCTGACGTATCGAAAAAACTGGCTTTCCGCAATATTTTAGGCCGATTCGGGGGGCTCTGCCCAGACGGCTCTTGCACGCGGGAATCATGTTTTGTTAACCATCGATCCGTTAGCGTCCGAATCAGTTCCCAAGGCGTATTCCACGGCTGCCCCGCGGGCTGGCCGACCCTGAGCGGAAGGGACCTGGCATGCGCGTTCTCCTGATCGAAGACGATAGCGCGACAGCGCAATCGATCGAGTTAATGCTCAAGTCCGAGAGCTTTAACGTCTACACGACGGACCTCGGCGAAGAGGGCGTCGATCTCGGCAAGCTGTACGACTACGACATCATCCTGCTCGACCTGAACCTGCCCGACATGTCCGGGTTCGAGGTCCTGCGCTCGCTGCGGGTCTCCAAGGTCAAGACGCCGATCCTGATCCTGTCCGGCCTCGCCGGCATCGAGGACAAGGTCAAAGGCCTCGGCTTCGGCGCCGACGACTACATGACCAAGCCGTTCCACAAGGACGAGCTGGTGGCGCGCATCCACGCCATCGTGCGGCGCTCCAAGGGCCACGCCCAATCCGTCATCCAGACCGGCGATCTCGTCGTCAACCTCGACACCAAGACGGTGGAGGTCAACCAGGCGCGCGTGCATCTCACCGGCAAGGAATATCAGATGCTCGAGCTGCTCTCGCTGCGCAAGGGCACGACGCTCACCAAGGAGATGTTCTTGAACCATCTCTACGGCGGCATGGATGAGCCGGAGCTCAAGATCATCGACGTGTTCATCTGCAAGCTGCGCAAGAAGCTCGCCAATGCGTCGAGCGGCAAGAACTACATCGAGACCGTATGGGGCCGCGGCTATGTGCTGCGGGAACCATCTGACGACGAGGGCATGGCCGCCTGACGCGGAGCTCTCGTCATCGCGAAAGTGCGTTGGACTCTCCTCCCCGACTCGGAGCCTTCCGAACCCCGCCGCGAATGGCGGGGTTTTTGTTTTTCGCCGGATAGGCTTGAATGACGTCAAGAGCGGACGGGAGGAGATGCCATGGGACGTTGGATTCGCGCGCTTGCCGCGCTGGCGGCGCTGGTCGCGGCAAGCGGCGCAGCGCTCGCGCAAGGCACCTTCCCGTCCCGCCCGGTCCACCTGCTGGTGCCCTTTCCGCCCGGTGGCGCGGTCGACATCGTGGCGCGCACGCTCGGCGACGAGCTGTCCAAACGCTGGGGCCAGCCGGTCGTGGTCGAGAACCGGCCCGGCGCCGGCGGCACGATCGCGGCCGAGGTCGCGGCGAAGGCAGCGCCCGACGGCTATACGATCATCCTGGTGGCGAGCGGCCACGCGATCGTGTCCTATCTCTATCCGAACCTGCCATACGATCCGGTCAAGGATTTCACGCCGCTCGCGCTCGTCGGCTCCTCGCCCAACATGATGCTGGTGCGTGCCGACTCCCCCTTCAAATCGGTTGGCGACGTGATCGCCTTTGCGCGCCAGAAGCCGGGCCAGCTCTCCTACGGCTATGCCGGCAACGGCACCTCGCCGCACCTCGCCGGCGAGCTCCTCAAGTACATGGCCAAGGTCGAGATCACGCCGGTGCCCTACAAGGGCGGCGCGCCGGTGCTCAACGACCTGCTCGGCGGGCACATTCCGCTGTCGTTCAACAATATTCCGGAATCGATCGGCTTCCTGCAGGCCGGCAAGCTCAGGGCCCTCGGCGTGACGACGGCCGAGCGCTCGCCGGTGCTGGCCGACGTGCCGACCATCGCGGAGGCCGCCTTGGCGGGCTACGACACCGGCGTGTGGTGGGGCTTTCTCGCGCCCGCCGGCCTGCCGGTGGACGTCAAGGCGAAGCTCGCCAAGGATTGCGCCGAGGCCGCGCTGGTGGCCGCGGTGCGCGACCGCCTGACCAGGCTCGGCGCGACGCCGATCGGCGGCTCAGCCGAGGAATTCGCCAAGCTGATTGCGTCAGAACACGAAAAGTGGGGGCCAATCATCAAGGCGGCCGGCATCAAGGGCGAGTGACGCTCGCTCCACCGCAAAACGCCCGTCTCACCGCATCGCCGCGACCGCCGCCGCCTTGAGCGCCGAAAAGCCCGGGGCCGTCGCCTTCGCGGCCGCGTTGGGCAAGTAGAGCCCGCGCCGCTCGGTGAGCGGCTTGAACACGTCGGTGAGCCCGACCACGGTCTCGGCAGCGCCGAGCACCAGGAAACCGCCCGGCTCGACGAGGCGCGCGAGGCGCTCGAGCACGTCGACCTTGGTGGGTTGGTCGAAATAGATGAGCACGTTGCGGCAGAAGATGATGTCGAAATTGCCGAGGTGGCCGAAATCGGACAAAAGGTTGAGCGGCCGGTACTGCACCATCGCCTTGATCTCGGGAGAGATCTGCCAGGTCTCGCCCGCCTGCGTGAAGTACTTCATCAGCATCTGGATCGGCAGGCCGCGCTGCACCTCGAACTGGCTGTAAAGCCCGGCGCGCGCCTTCTCCAGCACCTCGTTCGACAGATCGGTCGCGATGATCTCGATGCGCCAGCCGGCGACCTGCGCGGCCATCTCCTTGAAGATCATGGAAATCGAATAGGGCTCCTGGCCGGTCGAGGCGGCGGCGCACCAGATGCGGATGCGGCGCTGCGTGGCGCGCGCCTTGAGCAGGCTCGGAATCATGAACTCGCGGAGATGATCGAACGGGATTTTGTCGCGATAGAAGAACGACTCGTTGGTCGTCATCGCCTCGACCACGTCGACGATCAGCCGCTCCGCCCCGGGGGCCTTGAGCTTGGCGACCAGATCGGAGAGGTGCGGCACGCCGATCTTGCGCGCGAGCGGCAACAGCCGGCTTTCCACCAGGTACTGCTTGTCGGCCGAGAGAACGAGACCGGAGCGTTCCTTGAGCAGCTTGCGCAGGTAGTCGTAGTCCAATGGTGTCACGATCGCTCTCCGGAAAACAGCCGCGCGACTTTGGGAGCAATCTGATCGAGAGGAAGCACGGCCGAGCAGATGCCCGCGTGAGCCGCCGCACCCGGCATGCCCCACACCACGCTCGTCGCCTCGTCCTGCGCAATCACGCTGCCGCCATGGGCGACGATGTCGGCGCCGCCCTTGGCGCCGTCCGAGCCCATCCCGGTCAGCACCACGGCGAGCACCGCCGAACCCCACACCGCCGCAGCGGAGCGAAACAGCGGATCGACCGCCGGCTTGCAGAAGTTCACCAGCGGACCGTCGTCGAGCGCGATGAAGACGCCGTTGTCGCGCTTGACCGCCTGCATGTGCTTGCCGCCGGGAGCGACGTAGATCGTGCCGGCTTCGACCGGCTCGCCATCGATGCCCTCGTGCGCCTTGCCAGACGCCGCGCGCGCAATGTGCTCGGCCAGGATGGTCGTGAAGGTCGGCGGCATGTGCTGCGTGATCAGCACCGGCACCCGCGACAGCACGCCGCGCAGGTTGGACATGACCGTCGTGAGCGCCTGCGGTCCGCCGGTCGACGAGCCGATCACCAAGACGCGCGGCGACGTCGGCGCAAACGCGCGCAGCTTGATCGGCGGCTCGGGCGCGCGCGCGGGCGCCGGCTGCGCGGCCGGGGACGGCGCCGTGCCCGGAGCGGCCGGCGCGCGGCGCTTGCGGCGGCGGCCGCCCAGCTCGCGCACCTTCTCGATCAGGTCGCGGCGGAAGATCGCCGAGGTCGTGACCCCGCGATTGGTCTCGGGCTTGGAAATGTAGTCGGCGGCGCCGAGCGATAGGGCCTTGAGGCTGACTTCCGCGTTGTGGCGGGTGAGCGTCGAGGCCATGATGATCACGAGATCGCGCTTCTTCGCCAGCATGAGCGGCAGCGCCGAGATGCCGTCGAGCTCGGGCATCTCGATATCGAGGATCACGACGTCGGGATTGATCCGTTCGAGGTGATCGACCGCGTCGCGGCCATTGCGCATCGAGCCGGCGAGCGCGAGCCCCGGCTCCTCCTCGATCCAGCGCGACACGAGCCCGCGCACGACGACGGAGTCGTCGACCACCATGACCCGGATGGCGGCATCGGCCGTCGCGACAGCGGACGGCGCCGAAGGAATTGCAAGACCCATGTACCCCTACTCGGACTCGACGCTACCGAACTGTATTTGCGCGCATGGCCTTGCCGGCGAGCCGGCGCCCACCCCGGGTCAAGTCCGGAGCCGGCTTCGCCAGGCCATGCGCTGACGGCACCGCTCAGAGCAGCCCGACCTCCTGGAACTTGGCCTCGACGATGTCCTTGTCGAACGGCTTCATGATGTATTCGTTGGCGCCGGCATGCAGCGCGCGCGCGATGTGCGCGACGTCGTTTTCGGTGGTGCAGAAAACCACCTTCGGCTGGTCGCCGCCCGGCAGCCGGCGCAAGGCACGCAGGAACTCGTAGCCGTCCATCTTCGGCATGTTCCAGTCGAGCAGTATCGCGTCGGGCAGCCGGCGCTGGCATGCGCTCAGCGCCTCCTCGCCGTCCTCGGCCTCGGAGATCTCGAAATCCAGCCCTTCGAGTATGCGCCGCGCGACCTTGCGGATCACACTTGAGTCGTCGACGACCAGACAGGTCTTCATCGCACTGCGTCCTCTATCCAGCGGGCAAGCCCGCATCTGCCCAAGCGTCGTCGCCACCTGTGCGACGCATCATGCTGCTGCCGCCTCGTGGCCGGTGTCGAAGATGCGGTCGACGTCGAGCACCACGAGCAGCTGCTTTTCCAGCCGGTGCACACCGCACGACACGCGCGCGAGATGCGCCTCCAGGTTGACCGGAACCGGCTCACGCGTGTTTTCGGCAAGCTTGAGCACCTCGCCAACCGAATCGATCAGGAGCCCGTACGATTCGCCGCGGAACTCGATGCCCACGGCCATCGCCGGCCGGTCGGACTTGCGCTTGCCGAGACCGAGCCGGCAATGCATGTCGATCGCGGTGACGATGCGGCCGCGCAGGTTGAGCACGCCGGCAACCTCGGCGGCGGCGAGCGGCACGCGCGCCAGGCGGTCGGGCATGAACACGTCCTGCACCTGCGAGATGGGCAGCCCGAACAGCTGGCCGCCGATCATCACGGTCACGAATTCGATGAAATTGCCGCTGTGATTGTCGTTGCCCGTCGTCATCCCTGCCTCCGTCATGCCGCCTCCCCGATCACAGCGGCCTGCTCCTTGATCGCCGCGAGCAGGCCCGGCCGGTCGAACTTGGCGACATAGTCATGGAAGCCGGCCAGCCGGCCGCGCTCGATCGCGTCCGCCGAGGTGAGCGCGGAGAGCGCGATGATCGGCAGGGCGGCGGTGCGCTCGTCGGCGCGCACGGCCTGCGCCAGCTCGTAGCCGTTCATGCCGGGCATCTCGATGTCGGTGACGATCATGTCGACCTGGTCGCCGCCCTTGAGCACATCGAGCGCGTCCTGGCCGCCGCCGACCGTGGTCACGGAGTAGCCGGCGGAGCGCAGCACCGGGGTGAGCATGTTGCGGAAGAAGGCCGAGTCCTCGACGAACAGGATGGTGCGCGCCTTCGCCTTGATCTTCTTCTCGGTGCGGATCAGCCAGTCCTCGAAGGCCTGCGGCAGGTAGTAGCCGACGTCGATGATCTCGGTCGCCTGGCCCTTGATCACGGCCGAACCGAGAACGCCCGGGGTATCGCTCGGGACCTCGACATTGAGCCGGTCCTCGACGATGTCGACGATCCGATCGACGGCGAGGCCCATCGAGCGTCCCCCGTCGGAGAACACCAGGAGCGGCTGGGTGCCCTCGGTCTTGAGCGCGACGTCCGGGTGGACGCGGATGAGCGGCATGAGCTGGCCGCGGTACTGGATGAGCGGGCGGCCATTGGAGATCTCGATATTCTTGACATCGATCTCTTCGAGGCGCGTGACGAGGGACAGCGGCACCGCCTTCGGCTGCGCGGCGCCAGCATGGAAGATCAGCAGCGAGACCATCTCGTCGCTCGATGCGCGCACCTGCGCGGCCTCGTCGGTGACCGCACTCTGGGCCGTGATGGTGCCCACCGACTTGGCGATGCCGTTCGGATCGATGATCATGATCACGGAGCCGTCGCCCAAGATCGTGTTGCCCGAGAACATGTTGATGTGGCGCAGCCGCGTCGACATCGGCTTGACCACGATTTCCTCGGTGTGGAAGACGCCGTCGACGACGATGCCGAAGGTCTCGCGGCCGACCTGCGTCACCACGATGAAGCCGTTCTCCGGCCCGGTATTCTCGCCATTGTCGATCTTGAGCAGGCTCTTGAGGTGAATGAGCGGCAGGAGCTTGTCGCGCAGGCGCAGCACCGGCGCGTCCTTGATGCGCTCGATCTTGTGCTCCGAGTTCGCCTGCGCGCGCACCAGCTCGATGACGGCGAGCTGCGGGATGGCGAAGCGGTCGCCGGCCGCTTCGACGATCAGCGCCGAGACGATCGCCAGCGTGAGCGGGATCTTGATGACGAAGCTCGAGCCCTGGCCGAGCGTCGACTTCACTTCGATCGTGCCGCCGATCTGGTCGATGTTGGTGCGCACCACGTCCATGCCGACGCCGCGGCCGGAGACGCTGGTGACGGTGGTCGCGGTGGAGAAGCCGGGCGCGAAGATGAACTTGTGGATCTGCGCCTCGGTCATCTTCTCGGCGGCGGCTTCGGTGACGACGCGGCTCGCGATCGCCTTTTCCCTGATCCTCGCGGTATTGAGGCCGCGGCCGTCGTCGCCGATCTCGATGATGATGTGGCCGCCCTCGTGATAGGCGGAAAGCCGGATGGTGCCCTTCTCGGGCTTGCCGAGCGCGCGCCGTTCGGCCGGGGTCTCGAGGCCGTGGTCCGCCGAGTTGCGCACCATGTGGGTGAGCGGATCCTTGATCAGCTCGAGCACCTGGCGGTCGAGCTCGGTATCGGCGCCGCGCATGTCGAGCTCGATCTGCTTGCCGAGCTCGCCCGAGAGATCGCGCACGATGCGCGGCAGCTTCTGCCATGCATTGCCGATCGGCTGCATGCGCGTCTTCATGACGCCTTCCTGCAGCTCGGCGGTCACGCTCGACAGGCGCTGCAGCGGCACCTTGAACTCGGAGCTCTCGTGCCGGCGCGCGATCTCGAGCAGCTGGTTGCGCGTGAGCACGAGCTCGGAGACCATCGTCATCAGGTGCTCGAGCGTCTCGACGTTCACCCGCAGCGTCTGGTTGGCGATCTTGCCGTCGGTCTTCTCCTCCTCGGCGCCGCCGGCCGGCTTTTCCGGCGCCGGCTTTTCGGCGGCAGGCTTCGCGGCCTTCGCGGCCGGAGCCGGTGGCGGGGGCGGGGGCGGCGCCGCCACGGCGGTCTCGCGGAACGCGCGCTCGAGCTCCTCGAGCGGCACCTCGCCGAGACGCAAGGGGCGCTCCAGCACCTGGAAGGCGAGCGTTCCAGCGGTCGGCGCCGGAGCGGCCGCGGCGGGCGCAGCCGGCTCAGGAGCGGCAGGGG
>Ga0209006_10005311_pt1 | contig 11703 bp, 8 predicted proteins | sample JacPin_JW_Ref_O2_FD_188567 | JGI IMG/M metagenome (GOLD analysis project Ga0209006, IMG submission 188567) | Forest soil microbial communities from Algoma, Ontario, Canada - Jack Pine, Ontario site 1_JW_Ref_O2 (SPAdes) (version 2) | ecosystem: Environmental > Terrestrial > Soil > Boreal... | reverse complement strand
CCTTGTTTCAGTCCTGCCCACAGGTTAAGCGCGGCCGGCCCACACGCCGGGGATCCTGTACGCAATTGCGCGGGACGTTTCCGCGGAAACGCCGGGACGCATCTTCCCTGGTCCTGGCTTGGGGCATGAGCGGCGGTGCTGCTGCCTTAAAGGTGCTCCAGGGGCGGCCGGAAGCCGCCGGTGACCTCGGCGAGGAGCTCCGCGAACGTGATGGCCGTGTCGTCCTCGAAACGGGGCCCGATGATCTGCACGCCGACCGGCAGGCCGGCAGGTGTGCGGCCGACAGGCGCGGCTACAGCCGGCAGGCCGGCCAGCGACGCGTGCGCGGTCCAGAAGGGCTGCTCGGCATAGGATCGTTCCCCCTCAGGGGTGGCGATGGTGCGCTGGTCGAAAGGCCGGGCGTCATGCGGGAATGCCGCGGTGAAGTTCACCGGGCACAGGAACACGTCGATGTCCCTGAAGTGGTCTGCCCAGGCGGCACAGGCCGCCAGCCGCCGACGTTCCTGGTCGATGACCGCGGCCAGCGGCGCGAAATCCTGCCCACCAGGCTGCGCGTAGGCAAAGAACAGCGCGGCCTGGAAGCCGAATGATTCCGCGCTCTGCCCCGGGTCAATTCCTGCGGGCCAGCCTTCGGCGATCGTGACGCCGGCCCGCCGGAGCGCCTCCGCGGTACCGGACAGCGCCGCGCCGACATCACCGGTGACCGACGCACGCGGGTCATCAAGCACCAGCCCGACCCGAAAGCCGTCCAGTTCCCGGTGCCGCGGCGGTGCGAGCCGCCAGGTGTAGGCTTGTGCCCCCGGCTCGTTCGGGCCCGCGGTGCTGGTGAGCGCAGTCCGCAGGTCGGCGGCTGTCCTGGCCAGCGGTCCCAGGCCAGGCATGACAGGCAGATCCAAGGGAGGCGTCGGCGGCCCGGGCGGCTGGAAGCCAGCCGACGGGACGATTCCCGCGCTGGGCTTGAGGCCGTACACGCCGCAGAAGGCGGCCGGGATCCGGATCGAGCCCGCCATATCGGAGCCGTACTCCAGGAAGCTCATACCGACCGCGACTGCCGCCGCCGAACCACCGGACGAGCCGCCCGGCACGCGGCTGGTGTCCCACGGATTGCTGGTTACGCCGTACAGGTCGTTGGCCGTCTGCGCGAAGTCGCCCAGCATGAACGCCACGTTGGTGGTCCCCGTAATGACCGCGCCGGCTTCCCGCAGCCGCCGCACCACCTCCCCGTCCCGGCTGGCGATGAAGTCACGGAACGCCGCGTTACCCCATGTGCTGTGCAGCCCGGTTACCTGGAATGCTTCCTTGACCGTCATGGGCACACCGTGCAGCGGGCCGGCCTGCTCACCGCGCGCGATGACCTCGTCTGCGGCGGCAGCCTCCCGCAGCGCGAACTCCCGCCGCAGCTCCACGACCGCGTTCAGCTCCGGGTTGACCGCATCGATCCGGTCCAGGACGAGCTGGGTCAGCTCAGCCGAGCTGAGCTCGCGCCGTCGGATGAGGTCCGCCACCGCACCTGCCGAGCTAGCCAGCATCTGATTCATCGCAGCCGCCATTGCGAGGCCCCGTTCGAGTCTGGGTCACTGTCGCGTATAAAACGCAGCGCCCCGGCAAGATTCATCGGTTGCGGCCAAATTGACCACATGTAGCGTGACCTTGCGAAGCCGCGCCTAGCCTTGGAGTTGCCGAGAACTGCGCGTGAAAGGTGCGGAGCGGGTGACCGTCAATGCCCCGAAGGTGCTGTACCTCGTGATCAGCGGCGCGCCCGCGCCTGAAGGCCTGCCGTCGCTCGTTACCCTCATTCAGGAGTCTGGATGGCGGGTTGTCGTGTTCTCTACCCCGATGGGGACGCGGTTCGCTGACCTGGATGGGCTGGAGCGGCTAACCGGGCAGCCAGTCCGCTCTGAGTACCGTGTGCCGGGCACCGGCGAGCGGACGCCCCCGGCGGACGTGGTGCTGGCGTGCCCCCTGACCTTCAACTCCGTCAACAAGTTCGCGCACGGGCACGCGGACAACTTCGCGGTCGGGCTGCTGTGCGAAATGGCCGGCTACGGGGTGCCAGTGATCGTGGTCCCGCACTGCAAGCCGCAACTAGCGTCGCACCCCGCGTTCGGCGCGAGCCTGGATACGCTGCGCGGCATGGGGGTACATGTGCTGTTCGATCCGGGGGCGCCGGATGAGTCGCGGCTGCCGTCATGGGCTGAGGTCACGGCGGCGCTGCCGCCCGCCGCCACGCAGGGGGTGACGCGGTGAGCGGGACGAGAACTCGCGCGGGCCAGGCGCCGCAGGGGCCTGTCGCAGTCGGTGCTGGCCGGGCCGGTCGGCCGGTCGGAGTCATGGCTAGCAGGTGGAAGATCGCCCGCTGAACCGTCCATCGCACCTGCTGGGGCAGGGCCTCGATCTCTTGCTAGGAGTCCCCGGCGAAACGAACGAGGCGATCACTCACTGATTTCCCATGCCTCCGCGAGCTCAGTGCGCGACAGGGTGAGTGCAGCGTCTCCCGGACCAGCGTCCGCCTCTATGAGGTCAAGGCTAGATCGCCTGAGCGCTGCCGTTCAGCTCGCTAGCGCTTGGTAGGTGAGCTTCTGGAACGCCGGCAGTGTCATGCGGCCGGCTGGCCGCTGCGGGCCGGCCGTGACCGCCGCGTTGCTAAGGTTCATGGCGTCCTGGATGAGGTAGATCAGGATCACGTCGTTGGCGGGGTCGCCCTGCCACCACGTCCCGTAGGCGCCTGGCCAGCCGAACGCTCCTGCGGCGCCCGCGCCCATCAGTCGGTGCTTCTCGGGGTCGGTGATCACGGCCACGCCCAGGCCGAACCCCTGGCTGGCCCAGAACGGCAGCCCGAAAGCCGGAACAGCGCGCTGCTGCGCGGTGAGCCGGTTAGCGGCCATGAGGTCAACCGTCTCGGGCCTGACCAGCCGCACGCCGTCCACCTCGCCGCGACCGAGGAGAAGACGAGCAAACGCCAAATAGTCGTCCACGGTCGAGAACAGACCACCACCTCCGCTCTCAAACGCCCCTGGCGCCGGCGGGGTGTCGGATACCGGCGGGGACACGTCCTTCAGGCCCCCGCCCTGCCCTGGATGCGGCGCCCGGTACAGCGCGGCCAGGCGACCGCGCTTCTCGGCCGGTACCCAGAACGCCGTGTCGCCCATTCCCAGCGGATCGAAAACGCGGGCCTGCAACACCTCGCCCAGTGACACGCCTTCAATGCGCGCGAGCAGGAAGCCAAGGACGTCGGTGGAGTGCCCGTAGTGGAACCGCTCGCCTGGCGGGTAAGTCAACGGCAGCGACGCCAGCGCGGCGAGCCACTCGTCGGTGCCGAGGGGGGAGTTGACTCCGCCCAGCCGCTCGTCGTAGGCGCGCGACAGTGCAGGCGCCGAGGTGAAGGTGTAGGCGATCCCTGAACGGTGGGTCATCAGGTCTTCGACCGTGATGTCCCGCGGCGCGGGTGAGGCGTGGCTGACCGGCCCCGCGGGATCGTCCAGTACCAGCATGCCGGCGAACTCGGGCATCCAGCGTGTGATCGGGTCGTCGAGTCCGAGCTTGCCCTCCTCGACCAGCATGAGCGCCACGAGCGAGGTGATCGGCTTGGTCATCGACGCGATCCGGAAGATGGTGTCACGCCGCATCGGCGCGCCTGCGGCGATGTTGGCGAAGCCGACGGTATTCAGTTGAGCGATCTCCCCCTGGTGCCAGGCCAGGGTGACCAACCCCGCCAGCGCCCCGTCGTCGACGGGGGCCTGCAAGGCAGCGGGAATCGCCTCCCAGGCCCTGTCCCGCATGTCCATGTCCTTGATCCCTTCGCTGCCGGTCAACGGAACTCGAGCCCATCGAACGTGCCCGCGTCTCGCCATTTCGCCATGTACCGGAAGAACGCGTGCGGTCCCTTGGGATAGCCCAGGTTGTAGCGCATGGTCGGCGACGGGGGATGCCCCTCGTTGTTGTAGTAGCCGGGCGTGCAGTCGGGGCCGCCGGCGAGGGTGCGGGCGGGGCCGGAGAGCAGCAGTTCGATCCACGCGTCCTGAGCCTGCTGCGCCACCTCGACTTCCCGGGTGCCGCTGTCCATCACGTGCTTGACCGTCACGGCGATCGTCTTCGCGGAGTCGACCAGGTTATGGGGCACATTTGAGATCAGGGCCGCACCCTGAAAGGCCTGGACGAAGAAGGCGTTCGGGAAGCCGCGGGAGTGGATTCCGTGCAGGCTGCGCATGCCCTCGCACCAGGCCTCGGAGAGCTTGAGTCCATCGCGGCCGCTCATGTCGAAGCCGGAGCGGCGCGTGTAATCCGTGCCGACCTCGAACCCTGAGGCATAGATGATGCAGTCAACCTCGTACTGGACGCCCCCGACGACAAAGCCTTTCTCCGTAATGGACTCGACGCCCTTCCCGTCGGTGTCGATCAGCCGGCAGTTGGGATTGTTGAAGGATTGGAGGTACTCGTCGTGAAAGCACGGTCGCTTGCATAGTTGCCGGTACCAGGGCTTAAGCCGCTCGGCTGTTTCCCTGTCCTCGACGATGGCCTCGACCCGGGCGCGCACCTCCTCCATCTTCTCGAAGTCGGAATCGACGTATGCGGCCTTCAAGTTCTCGACCGTCCGCTGGCCCGGCTCCAACTTGCCGAACTTGACGTGGACCCGGCGGAAGAGATCAGTCCAGCCGTCATTGACGAGGTCCTCGGCAGGCGCGGAGTCAATCTGGTTCGCGGAGAAATTGTCCAGCCAGCGCTGCTGCCAGCCTGGCGTCGCGATGCCGGTGAACCATTCCGGCTCGATGGGAGCGTTGCCGCGCACGGCGACCGCGGATGGCGTTCGCTGCACCACGTACAAGGTCCCGCACGAATGCGCGAGATGGGGCACGGCCTGCACGGCGGTGGCCCCGGTACCGATGATCGCCACCTTCTTGGCGGCGAGATTGGTCAGCGGCGTCCCGTCGGGTCCGCCGCCGGTGTAGCCGTAGTCCCACCGGCTGGTGTGGAACGTATGGCCCTTGAAATCGCGAAGGCCAGGAATGCCTGGCAGTTTCGGCACGTGCAGCGGCCCGGTGCCAAGTCCGATGAAGGTAGCCGTGAACTCGTCACCCCGGGTTGTGCGGATTACCCAGCGCGATTGCGCGCCGTCCCACGACAGGTCGGTCACCTCGGTATGGAACAGGGCGTTGTCGTAGAGGCCGTATTGCCGGCCGATCCGCTGGCATTGCTCCAGGATCTCCGGGGCATGGGCGTACTTCTCGCGAGGCTGGTGCCCCGTCTCCTCAAGCAGGGGCAGGTAAATCATCGCGGAGGTGTCGCACTGGGCACCCGGATACCTGTTCCAGTACCAGGTCCCGCCGAAGTCGCCGCCCTTCTCGATGATGCGGACGTCCTTGACGCCAGCTTCCACCAGGCGCGCGGTCGTGACCAGGCCCGCAAAGCCGCCGCCGATGAAGGCGAACGTGACGTGATCTGTCTTCGGATCCCGCGCCGCGATAGGTGTATAGGGGTCTTCCAGGTAGTAGGAGAGGTTTCCCTTTATCGGAATGTACTGGTCGTTGCCATCCGGCCTTATCCGCTTGTCCCGTTCAGCGGCGTACCGCGCGATGAGCGCTTGCCTGCCGGCGGACAGGTCCTGCCCAGTCACAGGGGTCAATCCAAACTCCTCGCCATAACTCCGGCGGCTGCAGCCGGGCCCGTCGCACGCCCGCGCACGATGGTGCGGCCCGTCGACCACAGCCCCGCCCGCTCGCCCAACGGGAGCTCCTGCTAGTTCTAGAACCAAACTCTAGGAATACATTCAGGGTGGCGACTTGCCCGGACTGTGTCAAGGTGTGACACGAGGCACGTCTGGGAACTCGTGTGGTCATTCGCCAAGAAACGGGTGATCTTGCGTTACCACAGGTTCACCTGCAGGCGCGTAGACCTTGCGGGCCGTTGAGCCGGACGGCCCGGATGATGCCGACGACTGGAAATACCCGGCCATACCTGTAGAGTCGAGCATAGACAGGTAGTGTCGACCTGTTCATTGAACAAGCCATGGACACGTCCTGGTTCTTGGCGATCTGCTCGACGGCGTCAGCTCGGCGAGGCGGCGGTCGCGTCGCCGGTGCCGAGCTGACGCCGGTGACGATCGCAACCGCGCCGTTCGGCTTCGAGTCCACGATGAAAGTCCTTCTGTTTCGGGGGAGGGATCAGGCGTCGTAGGCGAGTGACGCGGACAGGTCGCGGCGGGCGTTGATCTGGGCGCGGATGGTGTCCAGGTTCTGCTCGACTCCGGCCATGGCGTCGGCGCCGGCGACGAACCGCAGCGGCAGCTCGCCCGAGGCCGACAGGGTGATCAGGGCCTGGGCGAGCTTGGCCGGGTCGCCGCCCTGCGTGCCGTGCATGGCCTTCCACGCCTCGACCGTCCTGGCCGTGCGGTCGGCGTAGTCCTCGACGTCCAGCTCGGGCCAGATGGTCGAGGAACCCTCGACGAGCAATTCGGTACGGAAGAAGCCGGGCTCCACGGCCATCGTCAAGATCCCGTATGGCTCGAGGTCGAAGCGCAGCGACTCCATCCAGCCCTCGAGGGCGAACTTCGAGGCCGCGTACGCGGCGCAGAATTCCTGCCCGATCAGCCCGGCGGTCGAGGTGATCGTGATGACCTGTCCGGAGCGCTGAGCCCGCATGACCGGCAAGACTGCGCGGGTCACGTTCAGCGGGCCGAAGAAGTTGGTCTCCATCTGCGCCCGGAACTGCTCGGGACTGATGTTCTCGAAGTAGCCCGCGTAGAAATTGCCGGCGTTGTTGACTAGCACATCGATCCGCCCGAACCTGTCCACGGCCGCCTGCACCGCGGCCTGCGCACTCGCCGGATCGGTCACGTCAAGGCGCACGGTGGGCAGGTCGTCCGCCGCGCCGACCGCTTTTTCGACGTTATGCGGGTCGCGGCCGGTCGCGACGACCGCGTACCCGGCGGCCAGAGCAGCCTGGGCGATATCCACGCCCAGGCCACGCCCGGCGCCAGTTACCAGCAGAACCTTCTTGTCCGTCATGTCGTCCTCGTCTCGAGCAAACGCACCTTCACCGGTGCCGTGCTCTCAGCGAACAACTGTTCACGGGCGCGGAGAAGTTACTGCTGGAGGGTGTACTGACAGCCCACCACTCGTGCGCGCCTGAGCATGACCCTGCTCAGCGCCCCCGCCGGATCCGCCGGCGACGACGCGCTGCGCATGCTGGCCGGCTGGGCCGCGACCCGCCACCAGAGCCCCACGGCCCCACCGGTAGCCGTTCTCGCATGCCGCGTCCGAGCCGGCCTGGCCGATGTCGGCCCAGATGCCGGTGCCGCACGGGACCTTCCAGCCTCGCGAGGCATGAGCAGGGCGGTGTCCTTCAGCTCCTTAGCCGGATACACGAGCGGACGAGCGAGGACAGGTGCACGGCCTTCGGGTCCGCGGCGCCAGGGAACTGTACCGGATTCGGGATGTAGCCGAATCCCATGCCGTTGACCGGGTCGGCGAAGGCGAGGCCGCCGCCGGCGCCGTCGTGCCCGAAGGCGCGGTAGCTGCCGAACTCGACCTCGTGATGCGGCTTCATGAAGACGATGCCGAAGCACATGATCTTGTTGAGCACCCGGTCAACGCCGCACGCCTGCTGCTGGGTTACCTGGGCGATCGTGCCGGGGTCGAGCAGCGGCGGCGCGCCGGCCGCGCCGATGGCGGTCGCGTAGGCCCTGGCGAGCCCGCGGGCCGAGCCGATGCCGCCGACGGCCGCCAGGCCGGCGGCCCGGACCTCACGCAGGTTCGGCGAGGTCGGGCTTTCCATCACGTTCGGGCCGCGTACCGGGCTGTTGAAGGCCAGCGCCGTGATGCCGTCAGGCTCGGAGGCGCGCTTGTCGATTTCCGCCTGCTGCGCGCTGGTGGGCGCCATCGGCAGCACCTCGCGGAACCGGTGCTCGGCCGCGGCGGGGAAGCCCAGGTAGAAGTCGATGTCGTGCGGGGCGCGGATCTCGGTCTCGTAGATGTCCTGCAGCGACCGGCCGGTGATCCGCCGGGCCAGCTCCTCCATGAAGACGCCGATCGTCAGCCCGTGGTAGCCGAAGCTTGAGCCCGGGTACCAGTCGGGGACGGCTTCGGCCAGCCGCGCGGCGGCCAGCGAGGAGTCACGCAGTTCCTCGAAGCTCATCCCGCCGGGCAGCCCCACCAGGCCGGCCTGGTGGGACAGCAGCTGCCGGACCGTGATCGCCGCCTTGCCCGCCGCGGCGAACTCGGGCCAGTACCGGGCAACGGGCTCGTCAAGACCGAGCTGACCGTCGCGGATGAGCGTCGCGACGGTCAGCATCGAGATCCCCTTCGACACGGAGAACACGCCGGTCACCGAGTCGGCGTCGAGATCGGGGCCGCCGACCAGATCGACCACGAGGTTCCCGTTCCAGTACACGCTCAGCTGTGCGCTGTAGGCCGGGTCGGCGAGCAGGTAGGCGTCAAGCTGGTTACGCACGGCCTCGAATCCCGGGCTCACCGTCCCGGTCGACAAGCGCTGGTTCACGTCGGCGACGCTGATGCTCATTCGGGCACTCCTTTAGTCGTGGGCCGGCAGGCAGCCGCGCAGGACGCTCGCGAGACCGAGGCCGCGCAGGTCCCCGCCGCCGGGGAAGGACATCCGCCGCGGGATCCAGGCGTAGGCGACGTCGTGCCAGGGGTCGGCGACGCCCACCGAGCCGCCCGCACCGTCGTGGCCGAACGCCTGGTGACTACCGAACGGAAGCCGGTCATCCGTCTTCTGGAACACGATGCCGTACCGGGTGGGGCAGCGCAGGATCAGGTCGTCGCCGACCGTCTGAATCTGCGTCACTTCGGCGATCGTCTGCGGTGAGAGGACCGGTGGCAGCCCGTCCACCTCGCTGACGCACATGGCGTACAGCCGGGCAAGTCCCCGGCCGGAGCAGACGGCCGCCGCCGCGGCCTGCCCGGACCGGCGGACCGCGGGCAGGTTGGGGAGCAGCTCACGGGCCGGCCGGACGGCGGCGTTGAACGCCATCCCGGACAGGCTGTCGGGTAGCCGGGGGCCGCGCGCGTCGAGTTCCTGCTGCTGCTCCGGGGTGGGAAGCTGCGGCTGCACCGGCTTGACCCGGGGCTCGGCTGCGTCGGGCGTGCGGACGTACACGTCGATACCGCGCGGTTCGCCGATCTCGGCGCGGAAGAAGTCGGCGATCGGCACGCCGACGGTACGGCGGGTCAGCTCGTCCATGAGCGTGCCGACCGTCAGGGCGTGGTAGCCGTGCGCCTTGCCTGGCCGCCAGGCCGGCACCGCGGCCGCCAGCCGCGCGGCCACCGCGGGATGGTCGAGCATCTCCTCGATCGTCAGCTGCGGCTCCACCCCGACAAGGCCGGCCTGATGGGACAGCGCGACGCGGACCGTCACCTCCGCCTTGCCGCCCGCGGCGAACTCGGGCCAGTACCTGGCGACCGGCGCGTCCAGGCCGAGCACGCCGCGCTGGATCAGCAGCGCGACGCAGATGGCCGACGCGCCCTTGGTGCTAGAGAAGACGCCCTGCAGGTCGTCGGCGGACACGTCGTCACCGCCCCACAGGTCGGCGACCAGGCGCCCGTCGTGGTAGGCGCAGAACTGCCCGCGCGCGTCCTCTTCGGCCGCGAGCAGCCGCTCGAATTCCGCGGCGACTGGCTCGAATCCTGGTGCCGTCGTGCCGTGCACGACGGTGGCGCTGAGCTGGTCCGTCATCGGGATTTTGCCTCATTTCTCGACGGTGCTTGGGGTTACCGCCGGGATGTCGGCGGCGCGGATGCACGCGACTTCGGTGCCGCCGGGCGCGCGCACCAGCGGCGGCTGGGCCGTCACGCAGTCCTCGATGACGTAGGGGCAGCGCGGGGCGAAGGGGCAGCCTGATCCGGTCCCGCCGCCCGCCGTTGCCGCCGACGGGTCGGCTGCCGCAGCCCCGGCGGCCGCCTCGGCCCGCCGGGCGGCCTGCAGTTCCGGGTCGGCCTGTGGCTCCGCCGCCAGCAGGGCCCTGGTGTAGGGGTGCCACGGCGCGGCGTAGACCGTGGCGGCCGGCCCTTGCTCCATCACCCGGCCGTGGTAGAGCACCACGATTCGGTGCGACATGTGCCGGACGACGGCCAGGTTGTGCGCGATGAACAGGTAACTGAGCTGGTACTCCCGCTGCAGGCCGCGCAGCAGGTTCAGCACCTGGGCCTGCACCGACAGGTCGAGCGCGCTGACCGGCTCGTCGCAGATCACCAGCCGCGGCGACGGCATCAGCGCCCGCGCGATGGCGACCCGCTGCCGCTGCCCGCCGGAGAACTCGCTGGGGTACCTGCTCATCGCGTCGGCCGGCAGGCCGACCCGTCGCAGCATCTCCGCGACCTGGTCGCGCGCCTGCCGCGGGGTGGCAAGCCGGTGCGCGATCAGCGGCTCGGCCAGCGTCTGCCCGATCGTGCGGGTGGGGCTCAGCGACCCGTACGGGTCCTGGAACACCACCTGCAGGTGCCGGCTCAGCTCCCGCCGCCGCGCCCGGCTCGCCCGGGTGATGTCCTCTCCCTCGAACCGCACGGTCCCGCCGCTCGGCGGCCGCCATACCGCGGTAGGTAAGTGGCAGCTCGACGTTCTCGTACACGGTCAGGTCGCCGATCAGGTTGAACGCCTGGAAGATGAACCCGATCTGCCGGTTGCGGACCCGGGCCCGGTCGGCCGGCGACAGCGAGTCCACGGGCTCGCCCGCCAGTGTGTAGTGTCCGCCGGTCGGCGTGTCCAGGAGTCCCAGGATCGAGAGCAACGTCGTCTTGCCACACCCCGACGGCCCGCCGATCGCGACGTACTCGCCTTCGGCGATGTCCAGATGGATCTCCGAGAGCGCATGCGTCTCGAGCTCGTCGGTGTAAAAGACCTTCTTGACGCCGTCGAGGTGAATGAGAGGCGTTGCCATATTCAATCCACCCGCACTTTGTTGACGTTATCCCAGGTCGACATGTCGGAGATGATCACTTTGTCGCCGGCCTCCAGCCCTTTTTGGACCTCGATCGTCGTGACGGAGCTCCGCCCAAGCTGTACTGTCGTCCGCACCGCGGTCCGGTTGTCAGGAAGAAGCTTGAACAGCGTGACCGTCCCCCCAGGCTGACCGAACGCCGGACGCCCCACGTAGAGCACATTCGTCAGGCGCTCGATCTCGATCGTGCCGTCCACACTCAAGTCAGCGCGCGCCCCCGACGGCAGCGCACCTTCGAGCGCGACGTCCACGCCGACCGTCCCGTTCTGCACGCTGGGGTCAATCCGCGTGACGCTCCCGGGAATAATGCCGTTGCGCGTGTCGACCGCCACGACCTGACCGGGAACCACGTCCTTCGCCTGTGTCTCCGGCACGCGCAGCACCGCCTTGAGCTTGCCCGGCTGCGCCACGCGCGCAAGGATCGTCCCTGGCGTCACCCACTGCCCGAGCTCCATGGGCGACTCTTCGAGCACGCCCGCCTCCCCCGCCCGGACCGACATGGATTCGACGTTGCGCTCCTGAAACTGCGCGATAGCACTCAGCCGGTCGACCTGGTCCCGCTGCAACGCGAGTTGATCCGCCACCGACGCCGTGATCACCGCCAGTCGCGCGCGCTCGGCGTCGAGCTTGGCCCGCGCCGCCCCCGCCATGTCGCGCGCTTTATGAAGCTCGTTGGCGCCGGCCATCCCCTTCTTGTCGAGCGCCTCCAGCACGGTCGCGGTCCGCACGGCCTCGTTGCAGTCAGCTTCGGATTG
>Ga0209006_10005310_pt1 | contig 11703 bp, 11 predicted proteins | sample JacPin_JW_Ref_O2_FD_188567 | JGI IMG/M metagenome (GOLD analysis project Ga0209006, IMG submission 188567) | Forest soil microbial communities from Algoma, Ontario, Canada - Jack Pine, Ontario site 1_JW_Ref_O2 (SPAdes) (version 2) | ecosystem: Environmental > Terrestrial > Soil > Boreal... | reverse complement strand
GGCGAGTTTGTCGCCAGTAAGACGAATAAGACATTTCCTGTTTACGATCCGTCGACGGAAGAGGTGATTGCGCAAGTCCCTGACGCCAATGCCGAGGATGTTAACCGTGCAGTTGCGGCGGCTAAGGCGGCTTTCGAAGATGGTCCATGGGCAACGACGACGGCGCAGGAACGCGGGCGAGTTCTCTTCCGGCTGGCCGAGAAGGTCCGACAGAATCTGCCCATGCTTGCTGAACTGGAATGCCGCAATTCTGGCAAGCCGATTGTTGAGGCGGAGTTTGACATTACCGATGTGGCTACTTGCTTTGAATACTACGGCGGCCTGGCGACGAAGGTGGTTGGCTATGTGAATCCTGTTCCGGACAATGCAATGAGCCTATCGCTGAAGGAACCGATGGGTGTGGCGGGGCAGATCATTCCCTGGAATTATCCGTTGACCATGGCTGCGTGGAAACTTGCGCCGGCGCTGGCTGCGGGTTGCACCTGCGTGCTTAAACCTGCGGAGCAAACGCCGCTCACGGTGCTTGAGCTGGCGAAATGGTTTGATGAAGTCGGATTGCCGAAGGGCGTAGTCAACGTGATCACCGGCTTTGGCGAGAGTTGCGGGTCGCCGCTGGTTAAGCATCCAGACGTGAACAAGATTGCTTTCACTGGGTCGGCGACGGTGGGGAAGATTATCGTGAAAGAGGCGGCCGACACGGTTAAACGCGTGACGCTGGAACTTGGCGGCAAGTCGCCTAACATTTTCTTTGCTGACGCGGATTTCGAAGCGGCGATTGATGGTGCGCTGTTCGGAGTATTCATCAATCAGGGCGAGGTTTGCTCGGCGGGCAGTCGCATCCTGGTGCAGAAATCCATTTATGAGAAATTTGTGGAAGCGATGGCCGAGAAGGCGAAGACGATAAGGGTGGGTCCACCGCTGGAACGTGAGACTAAGATGGGTGCCCTGGTTTCGAAAGAGCAATATGATCGCGTCTGCTCCTATCTTGAAATTGGCAAAAAGGAAGCCAAGCTTGCATCCGGTGGCGGCCGCGTCGACAAGTTCGCCAAGGGTTACTATGTGCAGCCGACGATTTTCTACGATATCGACAACAGCGCTCGAATTGCTCGCGAGGAAATCTTTGGACCGGTTGCAGCAGTGATTCCGTTTGAAGATGAGAAAGATGCGATCAAGATCGCCAACGACACGCCTTACGGTCTGGCAGCGGCCGTGTGGACACGCGATATTTTTAAGGCCATGCGCGCCGTAAAAGCGCTTCGGGTTGGAATCGTTTGGGTGAATCACATGCAACCTACCTATGTAGAAGCGCCATGGGGCGGATATAAGCAATCGGGCTTTGGCCGCGAGCTGGGGCCGTGGGGAATCGAGGAATATCTTGAAACCAAGCAGGTGTATATCAATCTGAATGAGGCTCCGATTGGCTGGTACTGAGGATAGCCATCAGGTTTCGGCCGTCAGCTTCGGCTTTTAGCCATCAGCCATCAGGAAAACCGGCGCGGATGATTAAGACTTTTTGGTAACTGCTAGTCTGAAATTGAGATCTTGTTTATGTCAACCATTCAACTACGCACATCGATTCCTGGTCCGCGTTCGCTGGCTTTGATGAAGCGGCGCGACAACTCCGTGGTGCGGGCCGCTTATCATGCTACCCCGGTATTTGTTAACAAGGCGGAAGGAGCTGTAATTGAGGACGTCGATGGCAACCGGTTCGTTGATTTCGCGGGGGGGATTGGTTGTGTTAACACAGGGCATCGTGCACCTGCGGTGGTTGATGCCGTGCGTCGCCAGCTTGACCGTTTCCTGCATACCAGCTTCAATGTGCTGCCTTATGAAAGTTATATAGCTGTCTGCGAAAAGCTGAACGCGCTGGCTCCGGGCAAAGGCAGCAAGAAGACTTTGCTGGTGAACACCGGCGCGGAGGCGGTGGAGAACGCGATTAAGATCGCTCGTAGTTACACGAAACGGCCTGCGATCCTGTGCTTTGAAGATGCATTTCATGGACGCACTTATATGGCGATGGCGACCACCAGTAAGACGCATCCGTACAAGGCTGGGTTTGAACCGTTTCCGAGTGATGTGTATCGTATCCCTTACGCTTATTGTTACCGTTGTTCTTATTCGTTGACTTATCCCGCGTGTGAGGTGCATTGTGCGCGGCACATCGAAGATACTTTCAAGCGCGTCGTTGCCGCTGAGTCAGTGGCGGCGGTGATTGTCGAGCCTATCCTGGGGGAAGGCGGGTTCGTCACCCCGCCGGCGGAATTCTATCCAACGTTGAGTGCGATTTGCCGTAAGTATGGGGTTCTTATTATTGCAGACGAAGTGCAGACTGGTTTTGGACGCAGCGGTGCGATGTTCGCTTGCGAGCGTCTAGGATTGGAGCCCGACCTGGTTACGATGGCGAAGTCTCTGACAGGGGGCTTGCCCATGGGGGCCGTAACCGGACGAGCGGAGGTTATGGACGCTCCCGGAATCGGCCAGCTTGGGGGCACTTTCGGGGGCAATCCGGTGGCATGCGAAGCGGCGTTAGCGGTGTTGGATATCATTGAAAAAGAAAATCTGTGTGCTCGCGCGAATGTGCTGGGCGAGCGTTTTCGCAAGCGTGCTACCAAGTGGCAAACGCGATGGGATCTGATCGGCGATGTGCGTGGATTAGGTGCCATGCAAGCGCTCGAACTGGTGCACTCTAAGTCGACGCGCGAACCGGCGAGCGAGGAGACGGTACAGGTCGCGCAATACTGTTATGAGCATGGTCTGCTGCTGATTACTGCCGGATCGTATAGCAACGTGATTCGCTTGCTCATGCCGTTGGTGGTTACCGACGGGCAGATGGATGAGGCGATGGATGTGCTTGAAGGAGCGCTGGTGGCCGTGGCCGAGAGAAAAGCAGCGCTGGTGGCGCAGTGATGGTTGGCTGCTGGGCTTTGCGCGGCTTCGTTTCCAAAGACCGGATAGCCGGGGGCGGCTGTCCCCACGTGATCTGTTTCTTGGCGAAAGGTTGTTATGAACATGACGGCAGCGGCACCTCCTACGACAAAGATTCCCAATTTTATTAACGGCGAGTGGGTCGAATCGCGTGCAATAGAATGGCTCGACGTGGTCAACCCGGCGACTGCGGAGGTCCTTGGACGCACCCCTATTTCTGATGCTGGTGAGGTGACGCGCGCGATTAATGCGGCGCAGGCGGCCTTTCCCGAGTGGCGACGCACGCCGGCGGAGGACCGTATTCAGCCGTTGTTCAAGTTGAAGATGTTGCTCGAGGAACATCTCGAAGATTTCGGGTGTGTGATCACGCAGGAAAACGGCAAGACACTCACCGAAGCGAAAGCGGAGATGCGGCGCGCCATTGAAAATGTCGAGGTCGCGTGCGGCATTCCGATGATGATGCAGGGTTACAACCTTGAGGACGTGGCGCGCGGGATCGACGAGACCATGATTCGCCAGCCGTTGGGAGTGGTGGCTGCGATCACGGCATTTAATTTTCCAGGGATGATTCCGTTCTGGTTCTTGCCTTATGCGATCGCGTGCGGAAATACGCTGATCGTAAAGCCGTCGGAACGTGTGCCGTTGACGATGAAGCTGGCTTTTGAGTTGCTTGAGAAAACCGGACTGCCGAAGGGCGTCGCGAACCTGGTGAACGGCGGGAAGATTGCTGTCGATACGCTGATTGACCATCCCAGCGTGCGGGCGATTAGCTTTGTGGGGTCGACTCCGGTGGCGCGGTACATCTACGCTCGCGCGGGTGCGAACGGTAAGCGGGCTCAGTGCCAGGGCGGGGCCAAGAATTATGTCATTGTGCTACCTGATGCGGACATGCAGATGGCCACGCAGATTATTTCTGACAGTGCTTTTGGATGTGCGGGACAGCGATGCCTGGCCGTCTCGGTTGCCGTGACTGTAGGCGACGCGCAGAAAACGTTTCGTGATTCTATAACTGAATCTGCCGCGAGCCTGAAGGTTGGCAACGGTCTGGATGAGGGAGTGCAGATGGGGCCGGTGATCACTCGCCAAAGCAAGGAACGTGTTGAGGGCTTGATTGGTGTCGGTGCACGAGATGGTGCGAAAGTTCTGATCGACGGACGAAATCCCAAGATCCCGAGGTACGAATCGGGGAATTTTGTTAGCCCTACCGTGCTGGATGATGTTCCAGCGAGCAGTGAACTTACGAACACAGAAATCTTTGGTCCGGTGCTGAGTCTGGTTCATGCCAGCGATATGGACGAAGCCATGGATTTGGTCGCGCGCAGTCCATTCGGTAATCAGGCATCGCTCTTTACTTCGAGTGGGGCGGCGGCGCGGCGTTTTCGATACGAGACTCCGGCGGGAAATATCGGTATCAATATTGGGGTTGCGGCGCCCATGGCGTATTTTCCTTTCAGCGGATGGAAAGACAGCTTCTTTGGGGTGATGCACGGGCAGGGACGCGATGCTGTTGAGTTCTTCACTGAGAAAAAAGTTGTGGTGGAACGCTGGGCTAAAGAACACTCGCGTAAGTTCTAGTAACTGGAAATAATCATATGACTACCTCAACACTGACGCCAGCGATGACCGGGCAGGAAATCGTCGATCTGACTAAGCGGCACACACTCTTCGAATGGTCGGCGCAGTCCAAGGTCGATCCGATCCCTGTCGCTCGCGCCAAGGGTATCTACTTCTGGACGCCGGAAGGTAAGCGATTCATCGACTTCAATAGCCAATTGATGTCGGTAAATATTGGGCATGGCGACGAGCGGGTGATACGGGCGATTACGGAGCAAGCGTCAGTTCTCGCCTATGCCAATCCGTTCATGGCGACGGAGCCGCGGGCGCGGTTAGGAGCGAAGCTGGCTGAAATTACTCCGGGCGATATCGACACCTTCTTCTTCACAAACGGGGGTGCGGAGGCCAATGAGAACGCCATCAAGATTGCGCGGTTTTTTACCGGACGGCACAAGATCCTGGCTCGCTACCGCTCCTATCATGGAGCGACGGCGGGAGCCGTCAGCCTGACCGGCGATCCTCGTCGATGGGCAGCGGAGCCTGGTATTCCAGGCGTCGTGCATGTGCTGGATCCTTATCACGGCATTGAACGAGAATGGGAATCGGCAGAAACTTCGTTGGCAATGATCGAAGAGATCATTCAGCTCGAAGGTCCGCAAACGATTGCCGCCTTCATTCTGGAATCGGTGGTGGGAACGAACGGCATTCTCGTGCCTCCGGACGGATATATGGAGGGGGTGCGGAAGCTGTGCGACAAGTATGGGATTTTGATGATTGCCGACGAAGTGATGGCAGGATTTGGCCGCACCGGCAAGTGGTTTGCTATCGACCATTGGAATGTTGTTCCCGACATGATCTGCATGGCTAAGGGACTTACGGCCAGCTACATTCCTCTGGGTGCAGTTGGGATGCGGCGGCATATAGCCAAGCACTTTGACGATAAGGTGTTTTATGGGGGACTTACTTACAACAGTCATCCGATGGGATGCGCTACGGCGTTGGCGGCGATTCGTGTCTATGAAGAAGACAATCTGATTGAGAATTCCCGCAAGATGGGCACGATCATGAAGGCATTGGGGGCGGAGCTGCAGGCGAAACATCCGTCCGTTGGCGCGGTGCGATCCATTGGATTGTTTGGAATTGTCGAGTTGATTCGGGACCGCAAGACGCGGCAGCCGATGGCTCCTTTCAACGGGACTTCGGAGGAAATGGTTGCGCTGGGAAAATTCTTCCGCGAGAACGGACTGTATACGATGGTTCGCTGGAATTCGTTCTATACGAATCCTCCGCTGTGCATCAACGAAGAGCAATTGCGAGAGGCTTTCGCGATTATCGATAAGGGGCTGGAGATTACTGATAAAGCTGTGAAGAATTAGAAGAACTAGCGCCAGCTGCGTTGCTGGCTGTCGGACCCTGAAACTACCAAAGGTTCGTGATGGGCTTTGGCGGCGTGATCGTTGATTGCGGTCGCGGCCTGGGTTCGCAGGTTGCCAGCTTTTGCGTCGAAGTCGAGCGTGCTGACGCTGTGATCACAACGGGCGCAGATAAACCTCATGCCACTCTTGACGCGCTCGATTCGGTAAGCTTTCACAGGGATGATTGTAAATGCTCGGATGGCGAAGGCAGACACGCATCGGGTGTGCAGCTAAGGTAACGACGCGAGATGATGCGCGAAGCCCGGTTTTTGCCTTATTTAACCAAGCGATTGTACTTCTTTAACACCTCACGCAGACGATCATGGGGTAAAGCGACGACTGTGAAGTCGTTGATCCCGGTCATGGTTTCGGCGGCGACCATGGCGTTGATCACGGCCTCTTCGGTGGCCTGAACCGTGGCCAAGAAGATGGGGTTCAGTTTTTGGTTGGCAAGCATTTTCAGGTTTTGCACTCCGGTTGGGGTCGAAGCTCCCGGGTTCGCCGTGGAGAACGCGATGAAGATGTCACCAGAACCGTCGCCGGCGAAACTGCCGTCCCGGCCTAATCCGAGAGCCGCGCGGCGAACGACTCGTTTGAGTTGGGTAGGGATGAGCGGCGCATCGGTGGCGACGACGATGATGATCGATCCGATATCTTCATCTCGAACCGGGTGGTCGGCGATTTCCTGGCCAACTGGAACGCCGGCGATCCGCAATTGACTGCGTCTTCCGTAATTACATTGGACGAGCACTCCGACGGTGTAACCGCCGAGACTGGCGGGCAGCGCGCGCGACGACGTACCGATACCGCCTTTGAACTCGTTACAGATCATGCCGGTTCCTCCACCAACATTGCCCTCTTCGATCGGGCCACCGTGAGCGGTATCGAGGGCGTGGAAAGCGTGTTCGGGCTTGACGTGGAATCCATTCATGTCGTTCAAGTCGTCATCGGAGGTTTCGGCAACGACCGGTAAGGACCAGCTGTAGCCCTCGGAGTCGGGCGGAGCTTTCTTAATGCGCCAGGCAATCACCGCATCGCGGACCACGCCCACGCTGTGCGTGTTAGTGATCATGACCGGCCCCTCGAGGAAACCTGAATCTTCGAGCCAGGTGGTTCCCGTCATTTCACCATTGCCGTTGAGGGTAAACCAGGCGCCGAACACGGGGTCGAGGGAATCTTTGCCACGCGGCAGAACGGCGGTGACTCCGGTGCGGACCGGACCCTCACCCACTTTGAGTTTGCCACTGCCGGAGATGAGCGTGGTGTGTCCAACCTCAACGCCCTTTACGTCGGTGATGGCATTGTTCGGGCCGGGCGTGCCGTCGAAGGGCACTCCGAGATCGCGGGCCCGGTGCTTCGTTTGGGCGAGAGTTAGAGCGGCTGTACAGAGAGTAAAGAAAACCGCGGTCGCAAACCGGCGCAGATGAAGTGGCATCATAAGATTGTTCGGTGGGCGTCGGAGGCAGTATAAAGCATGGGGGCATTGATTTAGAATCCTGCTTAAAGAAGTGGTGTGATCGCGAATTTTAGATCGGGAGATGAAATGGAAAACTGGAAACGAGCATTGATCGCGGGATCGGTGGGAACGTCGGTTCTGTTGTTGATGAAAGGGAAGCGTCCGGCGGCGATATTGGCCGGAGGGGTGGGATTGGCGGTGTTAGCGTCGGAGTATCCGGAGAAGTTTGTAAGGATTCGCGAGGACCTACCTTCGTATGTCCGACAGGGAACGCGGTTTTTGGATACGGTCATGAAATTCGGGGCCAAGATTGGGGAGTTGGCGGAGAAGCGCGCGGCACAGGCGTTCGAGGAGTTGGGCGAGTTTTGAGTTTTGCCTGGAGTTGTTCGCTCCGAGGGCGACATGCTCACTTCGGGAGTTTGTTGGCTACGTAGTGTGACAACCTTTAAAGGTCTTCTTATTCGATGCCTAACTGTTTGCGAGCTTCTGGGCTCAGGCGTTCGGGGGTCCAGGCGGGTTCCCAGATTACGTTCACGTTGGCGTTACGAACTCCGGGAAGTTGCTCAACGCGCGATTTGACCTGGGCGCTGATGTTGACATGCTCGGGGCAGCCCTGGGCGGTCAGGGTCATATTGACGGTGACGTCCTGTTGATTCTCGGGGACATCTTCAAAACGGATTTCGTAGATCAATCCCAGATCAACGATGTTCACAGGGATTTCGGGATCGTAGCACTGCTTTAGCGCGTTTAAGACGTCGTCCTGAGCGATTGGCATTGGATTCCTTTACGGATGCGTGTACGTATTCTAGCTGACTGTGGTCTGGCAAGTTATGCTTGCAGGTTAATTTCACCACTTGGATTTCTGCAAATCGCAAATGAATGAAGGACATTACTTAGATTATGGCTATGGATCCGGAGCTTCAGAAGAAAATACAAATTTTTATCGCGGCAGCGATCGTGATCGCTGGCGTGCGCGCCGCTTACGTTGTGTACGAGCGACACGAGGTAATGAAGGAGGACACGCAGCCCCGGCAGGAGACGGCGCTGAAGGCCGACTATTACGTTACTCCAAAGAAAGTTCACGCTTACGATTTAGAGTCGGCGCGACAGCAATTCACGGCGCAGCCGGTTTGGGTGAAGTACGGTTATCAGCTTACCTACTATCCCTACGACGCGACACGGAAGAAAGTGGATTTCGGACATGAAGAAGGAATGCTGCCTCCCCTTGCGAAGCTCACGATTCAGGATGTGGTGGAGGCGGCTGCTCCGCAGGCTCCAGGAATAAAGCAGGTGCTGGCTTGCTTCACTTTCCTCGCGGATGCGGATGGGAAAACCTATGCTGTCTCCATTGGATCGGACAAGGGCGGTGATTTCAAATTGCGTGCGGACGATATTTTCTTTATCGAAGATCCACACAACCTTTATAAACACTGGACGGCGGATGTATGGCAGAAAATCGACGCACATGAAGTGCAGCCGGGGATGAGCGAATTGCAGGCGAGCTTCGCGCTTGGAATGGGGACTTCGGCGGTTTCGGGTGATTATGGTTCGCGCACGCTGAACTACGCGAATGGCGGGAAGCCACTGGTCATCAGCTTTGAAAATGACAAGGTGGTTGAGATAAAGCCGGGAACGTAGACAGGGTAGAAATCTGAATTAGGCTACAATTCCGCCCATGAAACGAGCGCTCGCCGTGGTTGTTGCTTCGCTTTTCTTCTCAGTATTCTTTTCACTCTCCATCTCGGTATGTAGTTTCGCTGCGCCGCGCACTCTGCGCGTCGATTATTACCACACCGGAAATTCTCACGAGGAATGGTTCAGCCTCGATCGATTGGTGCTGGAGCCGCTGGAATGGCCGGGGAACCTGACTAAGGCCATCGACGAAAGCGGGACGGGCAATTATCTGTTTGAGGTGCGCGAACACGGCAGTCGAAAGCTGGTGTATTCGCGCGGTTTCAATTCGATTTTTGGCGAGTGGAAGGAGACTGACGAAGCGCTCCATGGCAACCGGACATTTTCCGAGTGGCTGCGGTTTCCTTGTCCTGACGTGCCAGTAGAGATGTCGCTCCAGGAACGAGTGGGGAGTGAATTTCACGAGGTGTGGAAGGCGGTTGTCGATCCGAAGGATAAATTTGTTGACCGATCACGCCCGCCATCGCCCGGGGCGCTGATCGAACTGCAGAAAATGGGCGTTCCGGCGAACAAGGTGGACTTGCTGGTTATGGGGGATGGCTACACCGCGGCGGAGCGCCCTAAGTTTGAGAAAGATGCGAGGCGGTTTGTGGCGGCGCTGTTTGCCACGTCTCCGTTTCGCGAGCATCGCGGAGATTTCAATGTGTGGGGATTGTGTCCCGCGGCTAACGAATCGGGAATATCGCGTCCGTCGACCGGAATTTATCGGCGCCCACCGCTGGGGACGAGCTACGACACCTTCGACAGCGAACGCTATGTGTTGACCACCGATAACCGGGTGATGCGCGATGTCGCGTCCTTTGCGCCGTATGAGTTCGTTGAGATTCTGGTCAATGGAAAAACGTATGGCGGCGGTGGGATTTTCAATCTGTACGCGACGGTGGCGATTGACAATATGTGGTCGGGCTACGTGGGCGTGCACGAATTTGGGCATCACTTTGCGGGGCTTGCGGACGAATACTACACGTCCGATGTGGCTTATCTTGCACCGGAGAAAAAAACGGAGCCTTGGGAGCCGAATGTTACGGCGTTGCTCGATCCGGCTCAGCTGAAGTGGAAAGATCTGGTGGCGGTTGGGACACCGATTCCGACACCTTGGGATAAAGAGGATTTCGAGCACTTCTCGTCGGACATCCAAAAGCAGCGACGGCAGTTGAGGGCCGAGGCCAAACCCGAAGCGGAGATGGAGGAACTATTCCGAACAGAACGTCAGAGGGAAGATGTTCTGCTGGGCGCGGGGAAGTTTGCCGGCAAGGTGGGGGCTTTCGAAGGAGCGAATTATCAGGCTAAGGGGTACTACCGTCCGGAGATCGATTGCATTATGTTTACCCGCTACGACAAGTTTTGCGCGGTTTGCCGGAGGGCGATTGAGCGTGTGATTGGGATGTATACATGAAATGCATTCAGCATGACGGGTTGGAGACAGGACGAGGCGGCAGCTTGCCGCGAACGAACTCCACCACCTCAGGCGTAACGTAATCGGGCGGATGGATCGCGAAAGTCGGGCGATCCATGACTGGCTTCAAGGAGACGCGGTCCCAGGCTGGGCTGGTTGCATTTCCGTTGGAATGCAGGAGGACGGCATCGGCGCGGTCGAGAAAGGTTTGGGCGGAGGCTTTGAAGTCTGGCGTCTGCGGGTCAAGAACGGTGAGATAGAGATCCGGCTTCATGAAACGCAAAATGCTGTTTGATTCGACGATGGCATTTTGCGTCGAGGCGAGAATCTTTCGAATGCGCGGCATGGCTTCCGCCAGATGGCCTTGCTGGGTACGCACCCACCAGGAATGATCGGCTCCGGCGACTAGGAACCGAGAGGTGTCGGATTCGCCGCTTCGGTCTCTTTCTTCGGTTACCGCTAACGAGTGGTCGGCCGTGACGCAGTCGCAGGCTTCTCCATTGGCGGAGCAGATGCCGTGGCCGTATTGAGTAATTTTCAAGGCCGTCCAGTGGAAGTTTGACAGGGCGGCGATCAACCCGGCGACTACGCTGGTTTTGCCAACGCTCCGGGAGTGTCCGCCGATGACGATTACGGGCATGGATGCGACTTTGAGCGTAGTTCTTTGCGGGTAGCAAACAGCTAAGCACGATCCGCCTCAGCGGTTCTTCCTGGCTTCCCGAGAGACGAACGCCAATTCTTTAAGATATTCTTTCACGGGTTTGGCTGGCGTTCCCCAAAAGATTACACCTTTTCCGCGAAGAACTTTTTTAGGCAGGATGCCGCCTTGCCCTCCAATCATTGCTCCAGCCTCGACGCGAGCGTGATCGCCTATGCCGACTTGTCCTCCCATGATGACGTTGTCTTCGATGGTGACGCTGCCGGAGAGTCCGGTTTGGGCGGCGATGATTACGTTCTCGCCGAGTTGGCAGTTGTGGCCGATGTGAACCAGGTTGTCGATCTTCGATCCGCGACGGATTCTTGTTTCGTCGAGCGCTCCTCGGTCGATGGTTGAGTTAGCGCCGATTTCCACGTCGTCTTCGATGACCAGATGTCCGATTTGCGGAGACTGTTCGTAACGTCTGGTTTCGGAATCGCGGACGTATCCGAAGCCTTCGCTGCCTAACACGGCGCCTGACTGCACCACGACTCGGCTGCCGAGAATTGTGCCGGGGTAGATGGTGACGTTGGCATCGATACGGCAATGGCTCGCGATTACGGTGTCG
>Ga0209006_10005309_pt1 | contig 11704 bp, 10 predicted proteins | sample JacPin_JW_Ref_O2_FD_188567 | JGI IMG/M metagenome (GOLD analysis project Ga0209006, IMG submission 188567) | Forest soil microbial communities from Algoma, Ontario, Canada - Jack Pine, Ontario site 1_JW_Ref_O2 (SPAdes) (version 2) | ecosystem: Environmental > Terrestrial > Soil > Boreal... | reverse complement strand
CGCTATTCTACAGCGCTATCGCGCCTCGCGCGATCATCGCGGCTCGTAGAACGCGCCACGTTATTTCGCGCGCTTGCGTTTTCTTGCCGCAATTGTCACGGTTGCATATACTAACCAGCGAATCCATGCCCATCAACACGGTCATTGTTGACGACGAGCGCCCCGCGCGCGACGAACTCGCCTACCTACTAAAAGGCTTTCCGGAAATTAACCTTATTGCGCAGGGGAAAAACGGCCTGGAAGCCGTGGCACTAATCAAGGAACACGATCCCGACTTGGTTTTTCTGGATGTACAGATGCCCGGCCTGGATGGTTTTGGCGTAATTAAGCGGCTCGTCGAGCGCAAACTTCGCATTCCCCAAATTGTCTTTGCCACGGCCTACGACAATTACGCTATCCAAGCCTTCGAAGTAAGTGCCGTCGACTACGTTCTAAAGCCATTCGACAAAGCCCGCATCGCGAGAGCCGTCCAGCGCGCCAAAAAAATGGTGGAAGCCCACACATCGCCTGTCGAGCGGCTGGAGAATCTCGTCGGACAACTTTCGGCTTCGCCGCCAAAGTCCCCGCAGCTCGCAAAACTTCTTGTGAAATCGCAAGCGCGTATGTTCCTGGTGGACGCGCAAGACATGATCTACGCCGCTATCCAGGACGGAACTATTACCATTTTCGCGCGCGACTTCGAAGGGGTTTCAAACTATCGCACCATCGAAGAGCTCAGCGCCTCGCTCGACTCCGACCGTTTCTGGCGTCCCCACCGCTCCTACTTGGTGAACATCAACCACATCAAAGAAGTGGTTCCTTGGTTCAAATCAAGTTTCATGCTGAAAATGAACGATAAGCGCGCCAGCGAAATCCCCGTATCGCGAGCACAGACAAAACGCCTCCGCGAATTGTTGAAACTATAGGAGCTGAATATATGAAAAGGTTTCGAATGTTTTTCCAAACCGCTCGCCAACCGCGCCACTTCGTGTTCAGTTTGGCTGTATGTTTCGCGTGTATCATTCCGGCTCTCTCGTTCGCGCAAACGCACAGCGCCCCAACATCGGCCTCACCGACCGCCAGCGGATCGATCATCGGAAAAGTTTCCGAAAAGCATAGCGGCCCGATGGCTGGAGCGCGAATTAACGTGTTGAATATCCAGACCGGCGTTTCTTCAAGTGTGGCAACCGACGTGAACGGGCAATTTACCGTTGAAAATCTATCGCCCGGAGCTTACAAAGTAAGCATCTCAGCCAGCGGTTGCATCCCGCAAGAGGACAAGGTGACAGTCAAGCCCGGCCATAAGTCGAAAGTGTCCACCACCTTGAAGCCATCAATTCAAGCGGCACCAGCCGCAGCGCACTAAACGAAACGTTGGCCAGCCGCTCGGCCGTTGGCGCTGCCGCAGCACAATTCCTGCGCTGCGTTTCGGAGTTCCACGACAGTTGTGCTAGCATCCCAGCGTAAACTTTTTCCATGGATTTCTCACTCAGTAGCGACCAACTTCTGATCCGGGACACCGTCCGCCAGTTTATGGAGACGGAAATGCGCCCCGTTCTGCGCGAATACGAGCGCGAAGGGAAATTTCCCGCTGAGCAGCTTCGTAAACTTGGCGAACTCGGCTGCTGCGGAATGCTCGTGCCCGAGGAGTGGGGCGGCGCGGGCACCGACACGGTCAGCTACGCGCTGATGCTCGAAGAAGTCGCGCGAGTTTGTGCATCTACCGCCGTCGCCCTCAGCGTCACGAATTCCGTAGTGGGTATTCCCATTTGGAAATTTGGCAGCGAGGCGCAGAAAAAGAAATACCTCACGCCTCTTTCCCGCGGCGAAATCCTTGGTGCCTTTTGCCTTACAGAGCCTCAGGCTGGCTCGGACGCTGCCGGCATACAAACTCGCGCTATACGCGAAGGCGATCATTACGTCTTGAATGGCACCAAGGCATGGGTCACGAACGGTGGCGTCTCCGGCGTCTACTTGGTTTTTGCCAAGACTGACCCCGACGCCGGTACCCGCGGAGTAACCGCATTTTTGGTCGAGCCGACTTTTCCCGGTTTTCGCATTAGCCGCTACGAAGAAAAAATGGGACTGCACCTTTCGCGCTCGGCAGAAATAGTTTTCGATAATTGCAGGGTGCCCGTTGAGAATCGTCTTGGGGAAGATGGCCAGGGTTTGAAGATCGCTCTCGAATCACTCGACGGCGGCCGCGTCGGCATCGCGGCACAGGCCGTCGGGCTCGCTCAGGGTGCCATGGAAGCTGCCGCGCGTTACGCCAAGCAGCGCCGCACGTTCGGAAAGCCTATTGCCGAGTATCAGGCCATCCAGTGGATGCTCGCGGAGATGCAAACCGAAATCGAAGCCGCTCGCGCCCTCACGCACTACGCCGCATTTATGCGGGACAAGGAATCGCGTGAACCTGGCTCTCGCCGCCTCGGTTCGCACGCCTCTCGTGCGAAGCTCTACGCCAGCGAAATGGCCAATCGCGTCGCCTACCGCGCGGTGCAAGTGCATGGCAGTGTCGGCTATTCGCGCGAAACCGATGTCGAGCGCTATTATCGCGACGCCCGCGTGCTAACGATTTACGAAGGCACGAGCGAAATGCAGCGGATCGTAATCGCGCGCGATCTATTGCGCAACGCCCCCGCCAGCGCAACCTCCCGCGCGGCAGGAGTTCGCCAGGTTGGCTAAGCTCAAACGAGTTCTCAGCGGCATGCGCCCAACCGGCCGTCTTCACATCGGTCATTTCTTTGGCGCGCTCTCGAACTGGCTGAAGCTGCAGGAAGAATATGAATGTTTTTTCTTCGTCGCCGATTGGCACGCCCTCACGACCCATTATGAAGATACCTCGTCCGTAGCGGAAAACACTTTGCAGGTCGCCACCGATTGGCTCGCCGTCGGACTTGACCCCGCGAAATCCACGCTCTTCATCCAGTCTCAAGTTCTCGAACATGCTGAGCTGCACGTCCTGCTCTCGATGATTACCCCGCTAAGCTGGCTCGAACGTGTACCGACCTACAAAGAGCAAATCGAAAATCTCAAGGACCGCGACCTCGGAACCTATGGTTTCCTCGGCTATCCGTTGCTTCAGTCTGCCGACATTGTCATGTACGGTGAGCCAAACCAGGAATTGCTAGTTCCGGTTGGCGAAGACCAGGCTCCGCACGTCGAGCTCACTCGCGAAATCGTACGCCGTTTCAACGCACATTTCGGGCTCAAAATTAAGGACGATTTGTCCCAACAACGAGAACTCTTCCAACAATTGCGAGGCCGCCTTCCGAAGGACGCGCTCGATAGCACCTCGTCTTCTGACTCAAATGCTTTCGCGCGCCTGAAGGTCGCACTCCGAAAACACGTTTTGGAAGTCGGTTATACGAACCTCGTGGAGGAAGTTCCGGAAGCGAAAAAGTTCTTGGATATGAGCCAGGTACTTCGCGAGCCGGCATACTTGGCCGCCGAAACGCCTCGCCTTCCTGGGCTGGACGGCCGCCGTATGGCGAAGTCTTACGGCAACGCTATCTGGCTAAGCGATCCTCCTGCGGAAATACGAACAAAAATACTGAAACACATGGTCACGGATCCGCAACGCGTTCGCCGCACCGATCCAGGGCGCCCAGAAGTCTGTCCGGTCTTTGCATATCACAAATTATTCTCACCGCCGGATGTAATCGCTTGGTCCGACCAAGGCTGTCGCACCGCCGGCATCGGCTGCGTGGAATGCAAGAATAAGATGGCGGACAACCTGGTCAAATGGATCGAGCCAATTCAGACACGCCGAAAAGAATTTGAAGCGCATCCGCAGCAAGTTTGGGATATCCTCGATGCCGGTTCGGATAAGGCGCGCAAGGCCGCGAAGCGAACCATGCAGCGCGTTCGCAACGCCATATTTAAGTGGGACGATGCGCGTAGAGCCGCGAAAGCGTAATTCATGTTTGCGCCGCAGTCGGATGGTTTAGGGCTGAGGCTTTCGAGATGCGGCGCAGGGTTTGGCGCAAAAGCTTTTGCGATATGGCGCAAATTTCAGGGCGTGAGAAAAAGTTGTCATCCCGAGCGCAGCGAGGGATCTGCTCTTTCTGTTGATCTTTGATCGAGGCAGGTGGAATGGCGTCACCCTATCGCATTAATCTACCGGTTTACGAAGGCCCGCTCGATCTTCTGCTCGATTTAATTCGCAAGCAGGAGATGGACATCCACAATATCCCCATCGCAAAAGTTACCGAGCAATATCTCGATTACCTTCATCAACTCGAAAAGCTCGATATCGATGTCTCAGCCGATTTCATTTACATGGCTGCTTCGCTAATTCACATCAAGTCGAAAATGCTGCTGCCGCCAGACCCGCTCGCCGGGCCGGAAGAGCAGGATCCACGCGACGAACTCGTCCATCGCCTGCTCGAACATGAAAAATTCAAAAACGCCGCCCAGCTTCTTTATCAGAAACAGCAAGTAGAAGACCATGTTTGGTCGCATCCCGACCGCACGCTCTACACCGGAGACGAAGTCCAGGGCGAGTTGGTCGTTTCGCTGGTCGATTTGGTAAAGACTTTCCAGCAAATCCTCGAGCGCAAAAAAGACGTCAAGAAGTTCGAGCTGCACCACGAGACCGTAACCATCGCGCAAATGATGGACCGCCTCCGCCAGCGTTTAGCCTCGAACAAGGATCCCATTTCGTTGATCGATTTCTTCGAGACTTGCGCTACACGCAACGCCATGATCGTTGCTTTGCTGGCCGTCCTGGAAATGGTGCGTATGCAGGCGGTCTTGCTAGTGCAGTCAGAACTGTTTTCCGATATTCGTTTGCGCAAACACAAAATGTTCGATGCCGTTTTCGCCGGTCCCGATGCCATGTCACAAATTGAGGAGCAATATCTCTGACGATGACGCCACAAGAAATTCAAGCCGCGCTCGAAGCTATCATTTACGCAGCAGACGAACCCGCCACGCTCGATCAAATTGCAAAAGCATTGGGTGTGGAGAAAGCGGAAGCCCGCGGCGCGCTCGACCTGCTTGTTGCCAACTATCAAACCGACGACCGCGGAATCGAAGTCCGCAAAGTCGCTGGCGGATGGAAGTTTTACACCAAGGCGCAGCATCACGATGTCGTGCGCAAATTTATCAAGAGCCTTCAGCCCCCACTGCGTCTCACCATGCCCGCGCTCGAGACTCTCGCTGTCATCGCATACAAGCAGCCGGCTACGATTCCTGAAATCAACGAAATCCGTGGCGTGAACGTCGGCGGCGTCATAAAGACGCTTCTCGAAAAACGATTGATCACCACCGCAGGCCGGAAAGAAGTGATTGGGCGGCCGATTCTTTATCGCACCTCAAAGCAATTTCTTATGCGTTTCGGCCTTTTCGATTTAGACGAGCTGCCCAGCTTGAAAGAATTTGAAGCCTTGGCTCAAGCCGCCCTTGGCGACGACACTGGCATCGCACCAACCGAGCCGGAGGATCCCGCTGTCGCCCCGACGGCATCGTCCGAAGCTGGGGCCACCGCCGAAACAGCCGCTGGCGCCGTCCCTGACGATCCTATTGAGGCTGACGTCGCAGCGGCCTCTGCGCAAATTTCGGACGAAAATGCTGATAGCGCTGAAAACCCCAGCGGGGAAGCCGATAATGTACGGGCTGCAGCGGCATCGGGCGGCAAGGGCCCGTCAGAGCCCGCGTCCTAGCCTTCAAAACTATTCAAGTTCGCGTCCTTCTGCGTCACCGCTGAATCTTCTGTTCCATGCTAATCTGTAGTGTCGGATCACAGCGACTTCCATGCTCGAAAGACTCCAAAAAATTATTGCGCGCGCAGGAATTGCCTCCCGACGGCACGCGGAGGAACTCATCTCATCTGGAATGGTTACCGTCAACGGACGCACCGTGACCGAGATGGGCTCCAAGGCCGATGAGTCGCGCGACCACATCAAGGTGAACGGGCGGCTCCTTCGCCCGGAAAAAGAGAGAATTTATCTGCTCCTGAACAAGCCGCCGGAAATAGTTTCCACCATGAGCGATCCGGAAGGGCGCCGCGCTCTCAGCGATTTGCTCCACGGAGTTACTCAGCGCGTTTTTCCCGTGGGACGCCTCGAATATCACGCCATGGGCCTCGTTTTTTTGACTAACGACGGCGACTTGGCGAATTTGATTCTCAAGGCGCACCACCTCAAGCAGACGTATAATTTGAAATTGAAAACCCTGCTAACCTTCGAAGAGATCGAAAGCCTGTCTCGTGCGACAGGTGCGCACATCATCCGCATAAAAGGGAAGGATGCGCCCTGGTATGAAGTCACGCTTTCCGAAGCGCGCACCGATGTGTTGCGTACGCGGCTGTTCCAAACCGGCCATGCGGTCGAAAAAGTGAAACGCGTCGCCATCGGAAATCTTGCTCTCGAATCGCTCGCTCCTGGACACCATCGCGCGCTTTCGGATGCCGAAGTTGCTACCCTCCTGCGTTCAGTGCAGCCCAGCGCGGATGCGGTTACAACACCGCGACGAGCGCGTATAAAGCGGCGGCCCTTTACACCGAAGCCAAAACCAGGCCGAAAGGTGCCAAGGACCGCGATAGGCGCGCCGGCTATCGAAAACCGTCCAGCAAGAGCCGCCATCGTCGCGGAGAGTGCGCAGAATAATCAGGGAACTAGCTACTCGCTGGGCCGTCATCGAGCCCCCGCTAACGCGGCAACCGTCCCCAATCCGCCGCGAACGCATATAAAGCGCCGCCAGCAGAACGAGCATTCGAAACACGGACCGCCTTCGCGGCCTATTAAAAACCGTTGAGGCGCCTCCGCGAATGAGCAACTTTATTAACGATCTTGTTCCGCCCTATATTTGTGAGCTAGCGCCCTACGTGCCCGGAAGGCCTATCGAGGAGGTTGAACGCGAATTGAACATGCACGCTATCAAGCTCGCGTCCAACGAGAATCCGCTCGGTCCCTCGCCGCGCGCAATCGGAGCTGCCCAAAAAGCTCTGGCTTCTTCGAACCGCTATCCGGATGGCAACGGCTTCTATCTCCGAGAAGCTCTGTCGAAAAAACATGCAATCCCGGCAGAAAATATTATTCTGGGCGGCGGTTCCACTGAGTTGATCGATCTTTCAGGGCGCATCGCATTAGTTCCCGGCGATTGCGGAGTCACTTCTTACGGCTCTTTTCCCCTGTACCACATCGCGATTCGCGCCACCGGAGCTCGCTATTTCGACGTGCCCATGCGCGAATATCATTTCGATCTGGAAGCCATCGCAAGGGAAATGCCCGAGGAAACGAAACTAATCTTTCTGGCGAATCCGAATAATCCGACCGGCACGATGTTCAGCGCCGATAATCTCGACGCTTTTCTCGCGCATATTCCCGAACACATACTCGTCGTGCTCGACGAGGCCTACTGTGACTACGTGGACGCCTCAAATTATTCTCGCTCCGTCGAAATTGTTCGAGGCGGACGCAATCTTCTCGTTTTGCGCACCTTTTCTAAAGTGTATGGACTGGCCGGTCTTCGCATCGGCTACGGCATCGGTCCCGCAGCTCTTTTGGCGGAAATGAACAAGATTCGTGGGCCCTTTAACACTTCTGGCATTGCGCAAGCGGCGGCCCTGGCTGCTTTGGACGATACCGAGCACGTTCGCCGTTCCGTGGAATCCAATCGCGCAGGGCTAGCGCAGCTAACATCGGGATTGCAGAAACTCGGCATCAAATTCGTCCCTTCCGTTGCAAATTTCCTGCTTGTAATATTTGGAACCGATACCGAGCCCCTCGTAGAAGCGTTACTTAAACATGGCGTGATCGTGCGACCGATGCGTTGGATGGGGTTTCCATCGGCCATTCGAGTCACTGTCGGCACCCACGAGGAAAATCAGAACTTTTTGCATGCGCTGGGTGAGGTACAAGCATCCGGCGGGCACAAGTCCGCGGCACACGCACCGTCGCTTCTCGATTCAAACACCTCGGGGATCTAAATGGCCGATTTTGGCGATAAAGCAGCGCCCGCTCCGGAACCAGCCACGCATTCCGCAGTGGAACCCCTTTCCGAATCCGAAGCGATCACTCAAATACTCAATTCCAGCAAAACCATTGCCGTCGTCGGCCTTTCGAATGACCGCATGCGTCCTAGTTTTCACGTGGCCGAATATCTCAAATCGGTCGGCTACCAAATTATTCCCGTAAATCCTTTCGAAACTGAAGTCCTCGGAGAAAAAAGCTATGCGCGGCTTCAGGATGTTCCAACGCCGATTGATGTCGTGCAGATATTTCGACGGCCACAGTTCGTTCCAGAGATCGTTGACGCCGCTATTCAGATACGAGCGCGCTGCGTCTGGATGCAGGAGGGAATCGTTCACGCCGAGGCTGCCGAGCGCGCCAGACAAGCCGGAATTCTTGTGATTATGAACCGATGTATGTTGAAAGAACACCTCAGAAGATCGCGACATCCCAGCAAGCATGCCTAGATTGCTCTAGTGCAAACTATAGACCAGCAAACTTCTTTTCCCCGGTTCCGTCACCGCCACAGATTCGCCATCTTGAGAAAGTTGAAAGTCGTGAAACACGAGATCGTGGAGCAGCGGCTCGAACCGGCCGTCGTAAACGCCCACCCACGTTAAAATACCCGATTTTTGCGGGTCGCCCCGCTTCAGCAATACACGTGTATCGTCATGTCCCCACTGGAAAACGCCTATCGCCACTTTCATCTGCACGGGTTTCGCGGTTGGATTCGAGAGGTCTCGCACCTCGAGCGTGTCGCCATCGCGAAAATATCCGGCCTTCTTTCCGGAAGGCGACACCGCAAAATCACCGACATATTCGTCAACCGGCACGATCGCTGTCCGTGTTTCCTTCGCCAAGTCCAGCCGCACGAGCATCGGCGATGTCAACACCTTGGTGCTTTCCTCTATAGCAAACGCCTGATTCTTCTTCGTATCCCATGTCAGCGCTGCGAAAGTATGCCCCTCGAACAGCGGCTTACTCTTTCCCACGGATGGGACCAGAGAATTCAGCTCATTGAACTCTGCACCCGTTTTGGTGACGTACACCAACGTCTTTCCGTCGGCCAGCCATGCGGCGTTGTAACCGTCGTTGAGCAACCCGTCCTTCATGCCTTGGATAGGAATTTGATGGCCTTCGTCGTCCATCAAATAAACACCCACAAGTCCGCGCGGGGCTTGCGTCTGTTCCTCGTCCAGCTGCTGATCCTTCGTGCCTTTTGGCTGCACCATTTCCGCCGTTTGCATCATCACGGCGATGCGGTGCCCGTCCGGTGACCAGGCGAGCGATTGCACTTGGTAATTCAGCAGGGGATCGGCAAACATCTTTTCTCCGTCAACGATTTTCTTCTGCTTCCCCTCCGGCGAAGAAATCCAAATGTCATCCCGTTCCAGTCGAACCTTTTTTATCCTGTGCATATGTTGCACCGCATAAACAATTCGGTTATCCGGCCCCATCGCGAACGATTGAACGTCTTCGTCGATTCTTACCAGCGCTTTTCCTTGCCCGTAGGAGAACAGAGGGATACAGAGTCCCAGAGCGACTATGATCAACGCAAAACGCGGTCTCTCCCCGCGGATAATCACATCTCGACTTCCTCGGCTCATCCCTGGTCCTTTTCAACTGGGCGCTTGGTTTTAATGCGCCGGATCTCTTCCATCCTCTGCTGAATTCGCGCTTCGAATCCCTGATCGGTCGGATGATAATACACTCGATCGGCCAGACTCTCCGGCAGGCAAGTCATGTCGGTAACTTTTTCCTCCGAATTGTGTGCGTACTGGTAGCCTTTGCCGTAACCGATGTGCTTCATCAACCCCGTGACAGCGTTTCGCAAGTGCAGCGGCACAGGCTCGGCGATCGTTTTTTGCAAATCTTCTTGAACCTCGCCGTACGCCGTGTACACCGCATTCGATTTCGGCGCGAGAGCCAGATATACGGCCGCCTGCGCCAGTGCGAGATTGCCTTCCGGCGGCCCCAGAAATTCGAACGCTTGCATCGCGGCCAGCGTAACCTGCACCGCATGCGGCTCCGCAAGCCCTATGTCTTCACTCGCCATGCGCACGAGCCGACGCGCGACGTACAGCGGGTCTTCCCCCGACTCCAGCATACGCGCCAGCCAGTATAGTGAAGCGTCCGCGTCGGAATTTCGCACCGATTTATGAAGTGCCGAGATCAGATTGAAATGTTCTTCGCCCGATTTGTCGTAAAGCAGAAACTTCTTCTGCAGCACGTCTTCCAAACGCGCCTGCGACAAAACCCGCCGGGAATCCGCATCCGGCGTCGTACCCATCACCAGCGCTTCCAGCGTGTTGTACGCTGAACGCGCATCCCCATTTGCCAGAATTGCGATTCGATCTAGAACGTCTTCAGGCGCCTCCACCTTTTCTTTGCCCAGCCCGCGAACGGAATCAGCAAGCGCGCGCCGCAAAAGCTCGACGATCTGGTCCTTCGTGAGCGCCTTCATTACGTAAACACGCATGCGTGAAAGCAGCGGAGCGATTACTTCAAATGAAGGATTTTCCGTCGTAGCGCCGATCAGTAGGATATTTCCCGCCTCAACGTGCGGTAGAAAAGCGTCTTGTTGCGCTCGATTGAACCGATGCACTTCGTCCACAAAAACGATCGTGCGCAAGCCGTAGCGCCGCGCGCTCTCCGCTTTCGCCATCACTTCCTTGATTTCTTTGATTCCCGCTAGCACCGCGCTGAAGGGAATAAAATCCGCCCTAGTGCTCTTGGCAATAATTCGCGCGAGCGTTGTTTTGCCGCACCCCGGCGGCCCCCAAAGCAGCATCGAACTCAAATCGTCCCGTTCGATCTGTGTGCGCAGTGGCTTCCCGGGACCAAGAAGTTCTTCTTGCCCGATGAACTCGTCCAGCGTCCGTGGACGCATGCGATCTGCAAGCGGACGGCCAGCTTGCGACCGTGCTTCCGGTTCAGGTTCGATTGTCTTAAAAAGTCCCATTAAAACTCACGCACCTTGGCGTTGTCGTGCTGCCTCGAACAAAATCACAGATGCCGCCACGCCCGCATTCAGCGATTCCACGTCCTCGTTCATTGCAATTGAAATCCAATCGTCGGCAGCGTGTTCCACTTCACTCGGTAAACCCCCGCCTTCATTGCCGATAAATATTGCGCACGCGCCACGCATGTCGGCCGCGGTTGCACCTGCATTCGCACTTTTCGGGATCGAAACATCGTCTAGTTTCGTCCCAGCCGCCAGAATCTTCACTCCGGCCATCCGCAGTTGCGCCAGCAGAACGGGTGCGGCCATGCCTCGCAGCAGCGGCAAACGAAGCGCTGACCCTGCCGACGCCCGCAACGCTTTCGGCGACCATGGATCCGCAGTTCCGCGCGTCGCAATGACTCCAGACGCCCCAAACGCTTCAGCCGACCGCACGATCGTTCCCACATTCCCCGGATCTTGCACCGCAGCCATCACGATCACCAGCGGGGCATCGCTACGGTACGCTCCGCCGCCATCCGCGCGGCCGCGAAGCACATCATCAATACTCCATTCACGCGACCGAAAAAGTGCTGCGATCCCCTGGGGGGTCTCGGTGCCCGCTACACTCTCAAATAGTTTGTCGGTAGTCCGAAAAATCCTTGATCGCGCAATCCCAGACTCGCTCTCACTTGCCGCCCGCAGTATGCGTTCCAATTGGCGTTCGCCCGTTTCACTCACTAGCAAAGCTTCCGTTTCAAGTCCGGCACAAACGCCTTCTTCCACCAGCTTCGGCCCTTCCGCCGCGATGGGTTCGCCTTGCTCAGGC
>Ga0209006_10005308_pt1 | contig 11705 bp, 7 predicted proteins | sample JacPin_JW_Ref_O2_FD_188567 | JGI IMG/M metagenome (GOLD analysis project Ga0209006, IMG submission 188567) | Forest soil microbial communities from Algoma, Ontario, Canada - Jack Pine, Ontario site 1_JW_Ref_O2 (SPAdes) (version 2) | ecosystem: Environmental > Terrestrial > Soil > Boreal... | reverse complement strand
AGTATTTCAAGGGAGCAAGTGAAGAGGAGCAAAGTATTTATCGGAGAATTACCCACCTTTGGGAGACCGTGGAGTGGGACTGGTTCCGGCGCTCCCCGGAAAGTAATGCGTTGCTGTGGCATTGGTCTCCGCAGTGGTCGTGGTACATCGATCACCGGATCACCGGCTTCGACGAAACCATGATCACCTATCTTCTGGCCATTGCGTCGCCTACGCACGCGGTTCCGGCTGACTTGTACTACTCGGGATGGGCAGGGCAGTCGAAGGCCGCGATCGCTTATCGCAGCGGATGGTCCGGAACGACCGAAGGCGATCATTATCAGAATGGCAATAGTTACTATGGCATCAAGCTCGACGTGGGGGTAGGCACCGGCGGTCCGCTCTTCTTCACGCAGTATTCGTTCATGGGCTTTGATCCGCGCGGTATTCACGACCAGTACACCGATTATTTTGACAACAATCGTAATATTGCGCTCATTAATCTGGCGTACTGCAAGTTGAATCCAGGCCACTTTCAAGGTTATGGCTCTGACGATTGGGGGCTGACGGCAAGCGACGACCAGTTAGGCTATCTCGCTCACGCTCCAAACGCAGCGAGCGACGATGGAACCATTACTCCAACCGGCGCGCTCTCGTCGTTCCCTTATACGCCCGAGGCTTCCATGGCTGCGCTCAAGTTTTTTTATCGAGAGCTGGGCGACCGGTTGTGGGGAGTTTACGGTCCGCACGACGCTTTTAATCTCTCTCGTAATTGGTTCTCGCCCGTTTACATGGGCCTGGATCAGGCGCCGATCGTGGTGATGGTCGAAAATTATCGCAGCGGCCTGGTGTGGAAAATGTTTATGTCCAACCCGGAGATTCAACCGATGCTGGACAAGATCGGTTTCCGGCCGGATAAGGCGGCGGGCGCGTCGGCCGCGACGCATTAGCCTGATTCTGTCCTTCCCGGTTGTCGCGCCCCAATTTTCCGCCCGGTTGCCAGCAACCCTAAGCTCGACTGCCGCATCTCATTCCGCCGCTCTCTAATAATAACGGCGACCCCTACTTCGTTGGAAACATTTCCAGCAATGCATTTTACTGGATCCCGAAAAAGCGATTCAGTAACAGTTCGCGTGCTGCTTAACAGTCAGGAGCAAGTGCCTGCGAGCGTTTTCGGCAAGCACACCAGAGGAGAATTTCATGAGGCGTTCGAGTTTGGCAGTCCACGTCGCACTGCTAATGGTTTGCATGTTGGCAACCGCCGCATCGGTGCAGGCCCAATATCGAGCTTCGCTGCGAGGAACGGTAAAAGACTCCGAGGGCGCAGTGATTCCCGGCGCGACCGTGACTTTGATCAACACGGATACAAACAACACTATTGTGTCTACCACCGACGCGAATGGCATTTACAACTTCAACGCGCTCCCGTCGGCTCCCTACCGAATCACGGTGGAACACCAGGGGTTCACGAAGAAAGTGTTGGAGCATGTGGTCATTATCCCCGAGCAGCCGAATGGACTCGACCTGCAACTGGATGTGGGCCAGGTTCAACAGACTGTAACAGTGTCGGATGCGGCCCAGCCGCTGGACACGGAGACGGCCACAGTGAGCGGCACTGTGACCAGCAACCAGATTCAGCATATGCCGTCTTTTGGGCGGGACGTGCTCAAACTCGCGCAACTGGCTCCCGGCTCGTTTGGGGATGGTTCACAGGCAAGCGGCAGTGACAACTACAACCTTCCTGGCGCCAACGGTCAAACTCAGGCAGGACAATCGGGTGGCGCGGACGGCATCTTCAAGACCGAAAACGGCGCACAGATCATGGCCAACGGCAACCAGACATCGAACAACGGCATTTCGATTGATGGCATCAGCACTGCCAGCGCCGTTTGGGGAGGTTCCACCGTCATCACCCCGTCTGAGGATTCCGTTGACAACGTACAAATAGTTTCGAATAGCTATGACGCCGAGGATGGGCGCTTCGCTGGTGCCCAGCTTAAGATCACTTCCAAGAGCGGTAGCAATAACTTCCATGGCAGCCTCTTCTTCACTACTCACCAACCGAACCTGAACGCCTACCAGCCGTATAACGGAGGCAATACCGATTTAAGAGACAACAACAAGTTCGATCAGTTCGGCGGAAGCGTTGGCGGCCCGGTCTGGAAGGATAAGATCTTCGCTTTTTTCAACTATGAGACCGTGCGCGAGCCCAACGCTGACATTCCAGGCACGGGATGGTACGACACCCAGGCCTTCGACGCCCTGGCACCTCCCGGAAGCATCGCCGCCACCTATCTCGGTTTTCCTGGCAATGGCGTAATCAACCACGGCTTCAGTCAGAATAACAACTGCAGCCAGGCAGGTCTGAACGAAGGGGTTAACTGCGTAACCATTCCGGGCCAGGGAATCAATATTGGCACGCCTCTGACGACAGGCCTGGGCACGCAGGATCTCGGCTGGACCAGTGTCACCAACCCGGGGTGCGGAGGGAGCGGCGCGGGTTGCCCCAGCGGCCTGGGTACTGTTGCCGATCTTGCAAACTACATAACGTCTAACCCGACAACCTTTAACGCCGCTCAATACAACGGCCGTCTCGATGCAAATGTCACCAGCAAAGACCGCATCGCCTTTGCCATCTACTGGGTTCCGCAGTCGAGAACAAATTACAACGGCAACCGCGCCTACGACCTGTTCCATCATTCGCAAATCAATGATGCGTTCTCCATCATTTGGAACCGCACCATCTCATCGACATTCCTCAACGAAGCTCGCGTGAATGCCGCTGGCTGGCGCTACAACGAAGTCGCCGACAACCCGCAGTCACCGATTGGACTTCCTGTGGACAGCATGGGGCAAATCGGCAGCATTACGCCAAATCAATTCGGGCCGGCCGTCGGCGGCATCCTGGATCAGTGGACTTACAGCTACAAGGATGTAGCTACAAAGATCTTCGGACGCCACACCATTAAGTTTGGCGGTGAAGTAACGCGCCTCTTCTACCTGCAAGAGTGTGCCGGTTGCGGCGTGCCCAGCTACAACTTTTTTAACATGTGGGACTTTCTCAACGATGCGCCGCATAACGAAGGCGGAGGCTTCAGTCCTACCACCGGGGCACCGACGACTGAGCGCCAGGATGACCGCACCAACATCCTGGGCTTCTTTGCCCAGGACGACTTCAAAGTGAAACCGAACCTGACTCTCAATCTCGGATTGCGCTGGTCCTACTTTAGTCCGCTCTCCTCCAAAGAGGGCAACATGCTTCAGGCCACGCCTGGCGCGGGAGCGGATTACATGACTGGTTTGATCGTTCACAAGGGCAACTCATGGAACTCGCAGAAGAATAATTTTGGACCCGAGATCGGTTTTGCCTGGAGTCCGAGTCTATTGCGCGACAAGCTCGTGGTTCGCGGCGGTTACGGCATCAACTACAACCAGCTGGAAATCGCGACTACGTCCAGCATCGTAAACAATCCTGGATTGGCAGTGTTCCCGAGTTTGAACATGCCCGCTCCGAACTCGCCGAATCCTGGCATTATCTATGCCACTTCGTCGGGACCGCACAACCTTAACGGCTATCCGCCTAACCCGCACGCAGTTTCGCCTCTTGGCGCCAACGGACTACCTACGACCGGCTCGGTTGGTGTCGAAATCTTCCCCAATACCCTCCCAACCATGCTTGTGCACCACTACTCGTTGGATACGCAATACGATCTGGGTCACCAGTTTGTGGCGTCATTGGGATACGAGGGAAGTGTGTCGCACAACCTTTATTTCCATGAGAACCCGAACGCGGTCCCCGCAACCAGCGGTGATACGCTGAATCCGCAGATCAATGGCGGGGACTACTGGGGTGTGGGCGGCCGCGCCAATTACAATGCCATGCTCGCCGAGTTGAAGCATCAGTTCGCGCGCCAGTTTATGGCCGATACTCAATTCACCTGGTCCAAGAGCATGGATACCAGCTCAGCGCCGTATTCGTTACAGCCCTATCCATATGACCTAAACCTTGATTACGGACGCTCCGACTACAACGTCGGCAAGGCGTTCAAGATTTTTGGCATGTGGCAGCCGGTGTTCTTCCACGGCAGCAACGGTTGGATCGAAAAGATCGCTGGTGGCTGGTCACTCAGCGGCATTTTCAATATGCACTCCGGATTCCCCTGGACTCCTGTGGTGAGCGTTGTTGGCGGAAGCCTCTATTGCGGAGAATGCGGTTACTCGACGCTACTCCCCGCCGCCGCTCTGGGCGGGGCAGGCACCAGCACCAGCAATCAGGCATTCAAGGGCCCTAACAGTTCGAACTTTCCCCTGACTACCACCCAAGGCAATGCCTTGGCGTATTTCTCGACACCCACCTACACAGCCTATAACTGCAATACCTGCTACGGGACCGCGCTTCCTCAGGTTTCCCATGTCCAGCGCAACTCACTCAACCTCCCTGGATATAAGGGTGTGGACTTGACGCTGACCAAAGGTTTTGGCCTGCCCAACATGCCGGTGCTCGGCGAAAACGCTAAGCTCGAGTTACGAATTGATACCTTCAACCTGTTCAACAATTTGAATTTGAACCCGAATCAGATCTCGAGCAATATTAACAACCCAAACTTCGGCACGATTACAGGTGGGCTTTCCGGCCGTGTCATCGCGCTGACGGCGAGGTTTAGCTTTTAACTCGCGTAAGGCGATACGCGCTACCGTCGACGTCGAGTGTTGACGTGAATCAGTGTTGACGTGCATGCGCCGGCGAGGACCACTTCCGCGCAGGAAAGTCTTCGCGGGGCGCACTCGTCGCATCGGAAGTGTGTCTTCGTTCCGCATCTCAACATCCTCCGCATGTTCGTTCCTTCGCATCTGACGATGCGATCACTCCGCGACCGCTGCGGTCTCTCCGGGATCGTCAGGCTGTGTCCACATGCGGATCATGGTTGGCGCTGCGAGCACCAGCGCTGCCAGCCAGGTCACCACCACTGCAGTCACCGCCAATGCATGCCGCGTCGCCTCAAACGGCCCGAACAGGCACACTCCCCAATACCCCGCGACAAACACTACCAGCGCGGGTCCCAGCAGACGGTACGCAGCCGCCTGCGCCTGCAGTCGCCGCTCGGCCTCGTGCTCGTCTATTTTCACCCGGCCGAAGAGTCCATCCCGCACCGCCCGCTGAAAGAGCTGCCCGCGTTGCTTCTCCTTTAGCGCATCGAACTCCGCGCCATACTCCATGACGGCCCGATCCTCCAGCGAAACCTGCGCGAACCCGATCCGGAGCGACCGAACCCACAGCCCCAATAACACCGTCAGCCACGCAGTGCTCATAAGTCCCGCCCAAGGATCGAGACGCACCAACCGCAAGCTCACGGCAATCTCAAACGCCAGCACCGGCACCAACAACAACGCAAACAACAGCCGCCGGGTCCGCCGCTTTCCGGTACGCGACATCTTGCGGACATTCGCCCACTGCTCCGGTCCGAGCGTCTCCGTCCGCACCGGCACAAACCAGAACCCGATCTTCCTCCAGAGCCAACTCCGCTCGTTGCTTGCGTTGTTTATGTTGTTCATGTCTACCGGCATCTCAGGCCTCCCTCTTGTGCAGCTTGTACACCTGCTCGCTCAAAGTTCGAAACGGCCGAGGCGAGAAGACAGCCTCCACCGGCAATCCAAAGTGTTCGGCGATCTTGAAGGCTAACTCCAGCGACGGCGTGTAGTCGCCGCGCTCCAGAAAACCGATCGTCTGCGGATTCACCCCGACGGACGATGCCAGCTTTGCCCGAGACAACTTTTTTTCCGCCCGAAGCACAGCGATGCGATTATGAAGCAACATAATGCTTATATACACTATTTCGTTGCTCATACGCAACATAAAATGAGCCCGTCAGAGCTGCCGAGTGCACTGTCATAAAGAGCCGCAGCAGGTGGCAAATAACTGGATGCGATACTGTTGCTGTGGACTAAGAGAATGGACAGACCAGCAATCATCTCTCTCACTTTCGACGACGGGCTTCGCTGCCAATTCGAGCACGCTGTTCCCATTCTCGACCAGCACGGCTTCCCCGCGACGTTCTTCTTAGTCGCCAACACTGACCCGATCCACACAGATGGAACCCAGCACCCGGACTGGCCCAAGATTAACTGGAGTGAGGAAGATAACCAGTTTCTCAGAGACATGGTAGGGCGAGGACACGAAGTTGGCGCTCACAGCGTCCACCACAGGCGTCCTTTCCTGGATGCTGATCCGAAGTGTGAAGCCGAGGGTTCGAAGGAATGGATTGAAACTCGATTAGGCAAACCAATTCTGTCGTACTGCTACCCTTTTTACCACGTCACTCCGCGCATCAAGAATGCGGTATTCGGTGCAGGGTACGAGCAAGCACGCGGCGGGCCCCGAGGCTCACACTATCAGCACAGTCCTTCAGATTGGTTCAACGTTGACAGTCGCCAGATCTCGCAGAAAGAAAATGTCGGAGAATGGATACGACCTTGCTGTTGGCATGTGCTGACGTACCACGGAATTGGAGACGAGCACGACGGGTGGGAGCCAATCAGCATTGCCGAGTTCGACAGACATATGGCAGAACTGGCTAAGTATCGGGACGCTGGTACCGCAGAAGTTGTCACTTTCAAAGATGGGGCAGAACGATTACGACAGGCGAAGTAACTCGGATACGGACGATTGATGCGCGCTCAGGCTGATTGCCTGGCGAAAAATACCGTAAAACCGGGCGATTCCCTCTTGCGCAACAACATTTCGAGTGGGTGCTGTGCTTCTTTCCTGATGACCGACTTCCCGTTACCAATCTGGGCAACTTCCTCGAAGCCCGTTTCTGGCCAACTTCAGAATTGTCGACCGTCCGGGAGTGATCGCACGATGATTCGAATCAAAATGCCGACTGCAGTCCACGTTGCGAGTTGTGCCAAGTGAGGGGTGCGCCTTTCTTAGGGTGCTAAACTTACCACTCTGTTTGCATCTCCTTTCAGAGAGAGAAGCGTGAGCGATCTGGCACCCAGGTCAAGTCCGGACGACGCGGGCGCCGGCGCCAGTTCCGATCCTAAGGACGCCTCCGACCCAATGCCTGCTCCCGTGGAATCTCCTGCGCCCAACCTGGGTTCGATTGGACCCTATCGCCTGGTCAGGAAATTGGGAGAAGGTGGGATGGGGGAGGTGTGGCTGGCGGAGCAGTCCTCTCCCGTCAAACGCGAGGTTGCCCTGAAGATCATCAAGGCGGCCCGCTATGACAAGTCCGCATTAATACGCTTCGATCTGGAGCGGCAGGCGCTGGCCATGATGGATCACCCGGCCATCGCCAAGGTCTTCGACGCTGGTTCCACGGCCGAAGGCCAACCGTACTTCGCCATGGAGTACGTGCAGGGCGTGTCTATCACCGAGTATTGCGACGAGAAGCGCCTCACGCCCAGTGAGCGCCTGCTTATTTTCACAAAAGTATGTGAAGGGGTGCAGCACGCACATCAGAAAGCGATTATCCATCGCGACCTGAAACCGACCAACATCCTGGTGGTTGAGGTAGATGGCAAACCGGTGCCGCGCATTATCGACTTCGGACTGGCCAAAGCGATCTCTCAGCAACCGCAGCGCGGGACGCTAGTGACGCGAGCCGGAGGACTGGTGGGCACGCCGGGATACATGAGCCCGGAGCAGATGGATCCCCGCACGGCCGATGTAGACACGCGAAGCGACGTCTATTCGCTCGGCGTGGTGCTCTACGAACTGCTCACGGGAGTGTTGGCCCTGGATGCGCAGCAGTGGGAGAGCAAACCCTTTCATGAAGTTCTGCGGCAGGTGCATGAAGAGGAGCCGACGAGTCCCAGCACGAGACTCAGTAACGACCCGGCCGCTGCGGCCATCGCAGAAAAACGCAGCACGGATCCACGGCAACTAGCGAATATGCTGCGCGGCGATCTGGACTGGATCACCTTAAAAGCTCTGGAGAGAGACCGCGCGCGCAGGTATGGCACGCCTGCGGAACTGGCGGCCGATCTCGACCGCTATTTGCGCAACGAACCTGTCATTGCGCGGCCTGCAACTCTGGTTTACCGGACAAAGAAATACGTTCAGCGCCATAAAACCGGAGTAGCTGCGGCCACCGCTGCGACGCTGCTGCTGGTCGCGTTCGGAGTGATGCAAGCGATCGAGTTGCGGCGGATTACGCGGGAGCGCGACCGCGCCGACCGCGTCACGAAGTTTATGACCGGCATGTTCAAGGTGTCGAATCCGAGCGAAGCTCGTGGCAACGCGGTGACGGCGCGCGAGATTCTGGATAAGTCCTCGAAAGATATCGACACCGGCCTGCGCAAGGACCCGGAACTGCAGGCCCAATTGATGGAAACCATGGCGCAGACGTATGCCGGGCTGGGCTTGTATAGCCGCGCGCAGGATTTGGTAGAACACGCGCGAGCAATTCAAGGCTCGATGTTCGGAGAACGAAGCCGGAAAACACTGGCAAGTGACAGTTATCTGGCCCAGCTCCTCCGCGCCCAAGGGCATTTGCCGGAAGCGGAAAAGTTATTGCAAAACACGCTGGAGGCCCAGCGCCAGGTTCTCGGCCCCAATGATCCTGACACTTTGGCGTCTATGGATCGCCTCGGCTATGTTTATGCCAACGAAGCGCGTCACGCCGACGCGGAAGGCCTGTTCCGCCAAACACTGAACGCGGAGCGCAAAGTACTGGGCCCAGACGACCCTCAAACCCTGAGCACTTTGAACGAACTGGCGGAAATTCTGACACCGCAGGGCAGGTATACAGAAGCAGATCAGATCTATGGTGAACTGATCGCAGCGCAGAAGCGAACTCTGGGGCCGGACCATCCGGCGACCCTGCTTTCGATGTCACACGCAGCTGAGAATCTCGAGGAGGAGGGCCGCTTTCCTGAAGCCGAAAACATGTATTCCGAGGTGATTGCCGCTCAGCGTCGCGTACTTGGGCCGGAACATCCCCAAACTCTTAGGGCAATGATGATGCTTGCCGTCAACATGATGAAGGAAGGCCATTATGCCGAAGCCGACAAGCTCCAGAGCCAGATTATCGAGGTCAAGACCCGAACGCTGGGCCCAACTCACACATCCACGTTGCAGAGCATGGAAATGGAAGCGCTGGTCCTCAGCCGCGAGGGACATTACGCTGATTCAGAGAAAATGTTTCGCGACGTGATCGAGACAGCGGGGAAAACCGGTCAGCCGGCCACAGTGGCCGAGGCTTGGTACAACTTTGCCTGCGCCGAGGCTGCGAGAGGTCGGTCGGACGAAGCCTTCGCCGACCTGAACCATGCCATCGAGAACGGCCTCATCTCGCCGGGAGAACTTTCGGGTGATCCTGAATTGAAGTCTCTTCACAGCGACCCGAGATTCGACGCCTTGGTCGCAAAGGCGCGCGAAACAGTAAGCGCGAGGAGAAAGTAGTAGGATTCTCTATCCGTGGTTAACCAGACCTTCTCGCGCTATCGCGTTGTTGAAAAACTCGTTGGAGGCGGGATGGAGGTGGTCTGCAAAGCCGAGGATATTTCTCCAGGCCGATTTGTTGCCCTCAAGTGATGAATTTACTGACCCTTCAAGCCTTGGATTCGACGATATTCTTCCATTTCGCGGCTGGCCAGCTCAGGCTTACCCTGCTTTCTATGGATTGAGGCGAGAAGCAGGTCAGCCTGTGCAGCGAGCGAACTATTTTGCTCGAGCTTCAGCACGCTGGTGAGCGCCTGCTCGGCTGCGGTCGCATCAGCGGCGGCTAATGCACGCCCCATTGCATAAAGTGTTTCCGGCATATTGGGATGAAGCGAATCGGAGCGCCGCAGTTCGTCGGCGGCCTCTTTCATTTTTCCTTCCTGCACGAGCGCGTCGCCTAGTCGAAACGCAGCCTCCGCACTGCCCGGCTGCAACGTCGTCTCGGCGCGAAATTGCTCTTCTGCCTTCGGCCACTCGGCGCGCCCGGCATAGATTTCTCCAAGTTCGAGGTGCAGGCCGGGCAAGTCGTGGCGAATTGCGATTGCCTGCTCGTATTCCTTCAGCGCCTCAGGAATCATCTTCATCTGGTAGTAAGTCTGGCCACGAGTCTGGTGCGCTCGAGCAGAGTTCGGAAATGCCGCGAGTAGTTTGTCAGTTGATTGCGAACCGAGTGCCGTTGCGGCGCGGCTCACATAAAAAAGAAGATCAGCATTGTCGGGATCGCTTTCTAATGCGGATTGCAGATTAACGAGCGCCTTAGCAGGCTCGTCATTTTCCAGTTGTGCGATTCCCAAGGCGCCTGGATCACGAGCAATCTCAAGATGAGGAATCGCCTCAGCAGCATAGCCTTGCGCCAGCAGCGCGTAACCCAACAACTGATGAATCGGAATCGAGTCTGGGCTCAGTTCGGCGGCACGCTTCAGCGGTGGAATCGCCTCAGCGGCATCATGTTTCTTCATGTAGGCGTCGCCGAGGCGCAGAAGAATTTCCGACGAAGACGGATCCAGTTCTGCAGCCTGGCGAAATTCGACCAATGCGTGGTCGAGATCGTGACGGTTTTCCGCGTCGATGCCCGACTGTAGCAGAACTTTCGCTTGAGCTGCAGCTTGAGGCGCCACAGCCTGCGGCTGAAGAACCAAATGCAGGAAGAGGAGTACCTGGATCATTTCCGCTCAGGCTCCTTGATGGTAAGAAACTGATCTGCCGGAATATCTCGCAAAGTCTGACGAATGCCTGACGGCCAACGGATTTCAATTTCTGCCTTCTTATTATCTCCCAGGCCGAAGTGCAATCGCTTGTCACTCGAGGAAAGGTAACTTCCCGCGGCGGTCGCGAATCTCACTTGACCATTAACCTGAACGCGAGACCCATAGCCGTCGCGGTTGCTACTCGTCCCGCGAAGCGTAATGGTCAACCAGTGCGATTTGCCGCCGCGATTCAAATAGAATTGCGGCTTGTCCCCGAGTGAGGTCGTAACTGCGTCGATCCAGCCGTCATTGTTGGGGTCCCCGAAAGCAGCGCCGCGGCCGGCTACGGTTGGAGCAGGACCGACATTCCCTCTTTCGAAGTGACCGCGATTGTTCAGCGCGAGCAAAGGAACGTCGAGATACCGAAGGGAGTTGTCGTAGGAGTGCACGTTATCGAAAACATGGCCCTGCACTATGAACGCGTCTTTCCAGCCGTCATTGTCAAAATCCTCGAGACCCACTCCCCAGCCGGACGATGCTTCAGAGAGTGCGCCGAATCCGGTCTCCAGCTCCTGCGCACTGAATGATTTGTTTCCGTCATTGTGAAACAAGACGTACGGCTCGTGGGGCAGTTGCGTGACAAGAAGATCAGGAAGGCCGTCGTTATCGTAGTCCTGGAAAGCGACGCCCATTCCCGATGGCATTTTGCCAGAGTTGTTCAGGGCCGCGCCGGAGTCAAGCGCGACTTCAGTGAACGTGCCATTTCTGTTGTTGTGAAAAAGGAACTGCTGGGTCGCGTCGTTGGCTACAAAAATATCTGTGAAGCCGTCTCCATCATAGTCGGCAAAGGCGACTCCCAATCCATGCCCTTTTTTTGCAGCGATTCCGGAGCCGACGCTTACATCCTCAAACGTGCCGTCCCCGCGGTTGTGGTAAAGAATGTTCGTTGTAGCGCCGAATTCGCCGGGAGGGCAATACATCGGCTCTTCGGTCCGGCCACAAGTCTTGCTCGTTTCCGGAGTCCAATCGAGATAGCGGGTCACAAAGAGGTCCAGCTTTCCATCGTTGTCGTAGTCAAAGAATCCTGCTGAGGC
>Ga0209006_10005307_pt1 | contig 11705 bp, 6 predicted proteins | sample JacPin_JW_Ref_O2_FD_188567 | JGI IMG/M metagenome (GOLD analysis project Ga0209006, IMG submission 188567) | Forest soil microbial communities from Algoma, Ontario, Canada - Jack Pine, Ontario site 1_JW_Ref_O2 (SPAdes) (version 2) | ecosystem: Environmental > Terrestrial > Soil > Boreal... | reverse complement strand
CGCGGCCGGAGCCAGCAAGAGCGAAATCCGCGTGCCGTAAAGAACGCGCGCAAAACGGTCGCGGCCAATTTCATCGGTGCCGAGCCAGTGTGTGTGCGAGGGCGGCGCATCGGCCGCCTCGCGGTATTGCCTGGCATATCCATCTGGAGCGAGCCAGTTCGCGCTCAGCGAAGTGCCCACGACCAGCAGCAGGACAACGCAGGCCACATTTCGCCACAGATTTCCGCGCAGAAACTTCATGCCTGGCCGCCTTCTTCCAAGCGAACCTGGCCCTGCAGCATCTTCCCGATTACATCGGCACCGGAGTTTGCCAGCAAGGTTACGAGCGTCACCAGAATGGTGAGATTCATGAGCAGCGGCAGATCGCGCGCCAGCGCTGCCTGCCAGGCGAGTTGTCCGACGCCCGGAAGTCCGCAAAGCGCTTCCACCGGAATGGCTGCGCCGACCGCGACGCTGACGGAGATTCCGGCGACGGCCAGCAGCTGCGGCCCGGATACCGGGATCGCGTGCCAGAAGAGAATCCGCAATTCACTTACGCCCTTGGCGCGCGCCGTGATGATGTGAGGAAGCGAATACGCTTTAGCTAGCAGATTGCGGGCGTAGCGGTAGATGCGCGGGAAAACGATCAATCCAACGGCCAATGCCCCGGGGACATTCCACAGCACAGACAGAAGTGCGAGCACGGCTGCGGGCAGGCAAAGAAAAATGCCGCTGATCAAGGTCGCAAGCGAGTCGTAGGCAGAGATGCGCATCCACGCCGCGCTGAGCGCCAGCCCAAGAGCTACAGACCAGCTCATGAGCAATCCGAGAACGACCAATCGCAACGTCAGCGGGGCGCGCTGGCGAAGCAGCGTGGTCACCGGCTGGCCGAGAGAAATTGAAGTTCCCAGATCGCCGTGTGCGGCTCGTTCCAGAGAGTGAGCGTAGAAGCGAAAGATGTTGTGATTTTCAATCCGCGCCTGACGCAAAGACTGAATGCTTTCAGCGCTGAGATGAGGATCGAGTTCCTGCTCGTCGGCATCGAAGCCGGGCGCGAAGCGCACCAGTACCGCCGCAAGAAAGCCGCCGAGAAGAACCGTCGCCATCAGGCTGAGTCCATGCAGAGCGATCGTTCTGAGCATGGACTTTCTCAGCATGACGAACTCCTATTTTCCGGCCTGCGCGGCCTGTTCGCGCTCGGCCGCTTGCGAGTGATGATTCTGCTTCATGGAGTACATTCGGCGGTCGGCCTCGGCCAGCAGGCGTTCCACGTCGTACCCATCTTCCGGACAAAACGTCATGCCCACACTCAGGCTGATGATCTCGCGGCCGCAGACATGGCGTCCGGATTCGATTGCCGCCTGATTCAGCCGCTCCGCTTTTTCCTGCGCTGCTTCCGGAGTGAGACCGGGCGCGGTGATAACGAATTCGTCGCCGCCCATGCGGGCGACATAGTCGTAGCCGCGGCAAACTTCTTTGAGGCGGGTGCTGAATTCGCGCAGGAGCTTGTCGCCTTCGAGGTGGCCGAAGGAGTCGTTGATCTGCTTGAAGCCGTCGATGTCACAGACCATCACCGCGAGTGACGACTTTGTACGGCGGCAGCGCGCCACTTCCTGCGCCAGATGCACGAATAGCGAGCGCGCATTGGGCAGGCCGGTGAGATAGTCGGTGGTCGCCGAGCTTTCGGCCTGCTGATATTTCAGGGCATTCTCAACCGACAGCGCGACTTTGGAAGCGACAGCCAGCAGGATTCTGAGATGATCCGAGGTAAATGCGTCGCGGCTGGTCTGATACATCGCGATCACGCCGACTACACCGTTGAGGCCTTCGAGCGGTACGACAAGTGCGGATTGCAGCGTGGAGTGCTTGGCCGGATCGACCGTGTAGCCAGCTTCCACCTGCGGGTTTCCGTTCATGATGGGCTTGCAATTCTCCGCAACCCACCCACACAATCCTTCGCCGACGCGAATCTTCAAGGCAGAGAGCAGGCGGAAGTTCTCTCCGCTTACGAGTTCCGGTAAAAGCCAGCCGTTGCGATTGACGTAGACCGCGATGGAGTCGTACGGAATCATGCGGCGCAAGCGCATCGACAAAACCGAAAGAGTTTCGCTGAGGCTGAGCGAAATGCCGAGATCCTGGCTGAGCTCGAACATGGTCTGCGCCTCTTGCCGCGCCGACGCAATCGAGGTGAGGAAGTCGGCGTTCTCCAATCCAGCTTGCGTGACTTCTGTGCGCTCAAATCCAGTCGCTGGAGCCAGCCCGCGTTCAACTTTGACGGTCTTCGAGAGCGATTGCGTTCCAATCGTTTCTTCCGTCATCTGTGCCATCCGCTCGAGTTCGACGTAACGGCGTTCGAGAATCTCGACCACATGCGGATCGAACCATGAGCCCGATTTTTCTTTCACCTTTTCCATGGCCTCGATCAAGGGCAACGCGGGGCGGTATTGGCGGTGCGAAGCCAGCGCATCGAGACAATCGACGACGGCGAGAATGCGCGCGCCGATGGGAATGTCCTCTCGGGATAAGCCCTCGGGATATCCCGATCCATCCCAGCGCTCGTGGTGGGAGCGAACAATCGGCGCTACAGGATAGGGAAAGGCGACGCGTTCGAGAATTTCCGCGCCCACCAGCGGGTGGACTTTCATTTTTTCAAATTCTTCGGGCGTGAGGCGTCCGGGCTTGTTGATGATCTGCTCAGGTACCGCGAGCTTTCCGATATCGTGCAGCAGAGCGGCAGCGCGAAGAGCTTCAATCTGGTCCGGACCGAGATTGAGTTCCTTGGCCACTTCCACGGCGTAGGTACGCACGCGCTGCAGGTGGGTGTGCGTGGTGTGATCTTTGGCTTCGATCGCCAGCGCGAGCGCTTCGATGGTGCGCATGTTCAGCGAGGCGATTTCTTCCACATGCCGCTTCTCCACTTCAACCCGTTCTTTCTCAGCTTCCAGGCGGCCAAGGTACAGGCGATACGAGCGATAGACCCAATAGATCAGCGGCAGAACGAGCAGCGAGGTTTGCCAACCTGCCGACCGGTTGATAATCCCGACTAATCCAACTGCGGCTGCGCCGACCAGGTAGTAGGGGAACGACCAGAAGTAGCACTCTGACCACACTTTGCGGCTCGACTTGCCTTCGGTGAGTGCGATGACGATGGAAATGGGCAGCGTGTTGGCGAAGAAAAATACCAGCGCTGCGAGCATCAGCAAGATGGGCTTATTTGAACCGAATCTCGTAGAAAGCCAATGAAAGGTGAAATAAGTGAACGCGCTGGCATTGGCCATCATGCCGGCAACGTTGAATAAAACTTTGATGGGATCGAGCCGCTTGCGCGTCTGCCAGACGCTTTGTACCAGCGTGGCCAGGCACCCGATGAGCAGCGTTTCGGGAAGGCTCAGCTCCATGACGCCGAGCAGGATGAACAGGAAGTTCACCGACATGGTGCCGTCGATGCCGGGCAGTTGAACCTTCAGCCCTGAGGCCAGAATTGCGACAGCGAGGTAACAAAGAAAGCGTGCGGGATCGTGCGATTGCCAATGGCCGAGGGCATATCCGAGCGTGACCAGGCCACAAAAGCTGGCAACGCCGACAAAGGCCTTCGTCTGAAGCGATAATCCGTCCGTCGCTGGTTTCATTGACCCCTTGACTGCACGGCTCTTTTCAACTCGAAAGCTTCGGCCGTTCTTTGGTCGTTTTTAATCACACTTGCGCCTTCGTCATGCAGCACGAAGACGAGCCGACGGGGGATTCAGCCTGGCTCGGCAGGGCACACGTAGGACTGCCCCGGAGCTTGACTGAATGCTATTGGAACGATGGAAGGTTCAGTAGCTTACTGAGGTAATCGAATGATTGAGGAAATCTCACCGGACGGACATCGAACTGCAGGACAGGTAACGCATTACCTTCGTTATGCTGCCGCTGCGAACGGCTTCGTGGGAAGTCACGGGCGTGTGTCACCATCAAGCCAAACGTGCGGAATGTCAATTTCCTCTCACAATCCGGTGCACAGGCCTACTCTCGGAAAAACAGAGACTGAGAAAACCAGCGGCAACAAATCGGAGGGGGCGGCGCAGAAAGCGGTTTTTCTCGCTAGCTTGCAGGGCGAATTTACTTCCGGCAACGCTGCCTTCAGTCAATTTCTGGGCTATTCGGCCAAAGAGCTGGAGGGTCGCAAGTTATCGGCGTTATTTACACCAACGGAAAAGAACATTCGCGAGGGCGGTGCAGATTTTCAAAAGGCGTTGCTCAACGCCGGCGCAGGACAAGAAGACTATCAGGCGCAGCTGTTTGTCCGGGCGAAGTCGGGCGAAAGCATTCTGGTGGAGGTCTCGGCGACGCTGGTGCGAGACAGCCAAGCCACGCCTGTTGCGATTGTCGGAATTGTTACTCCAGTTGCGGAAGCCACTGCGGAAACGGGGAAATCTGTAGCCGCGGCGGCGGTTGCTCTTGGTCCCGGCATTACTTCGCGCACGATCGACGATACGCAATTCATTCTGGCCAGCCCGGTGATGCACAAATTCATGGGCCTGGTGGAACGTGTGGCAGGCCACACTGAAACAGTGCTGGTGACGGGCGAAACCGGCACAGGCAAGGAACTCATTGCGCGTACGGTGCATGAGTCTTCTAACCGGCGTAGCCGCCCCTGGGTCGACATCAACTGTGCGGCGCTTCCGGAAAATCTGGTCGAGAGCGAACTATTTGGCTACGAAAAAGGCGCGTTCAGCGGCGCCGACAGCTCCAAGCCCGGTCTTTTTGAACTTGCGGACAAAGGCACGCTGTTCCTTGACGAAATCGGCGAGCTGCAATTGCAGACGCAAGGCAAGCTGCTGCGTGTGCTGGACGGTCAGCCCTTCTACCGCTTAGGCGGACATCGCAAAATTAAAGTGGATGTGCGCATTGTGGCTGCCACGAACCAGGACCTGGAAGAGGCGGTGAAGCAAGGCCGCTTCCGCCGCGATCTGTTTCACCGGCTGGGGCAATTTCAGTTGCGAGTCCCGCCGCTGCGCGAGCGGCCCGAAGACGTCGTCGCCCTTGCTGAACATTTTCTGCGATTGAAATCTCCGGGCAAGAACTTTTCCACGCAAGCCATTTCCGCACTGTTGTCGCATGCGTGGCCGGGCAATATCCGCGAACTGCGGAATTTAGTCGCGCGGATGGCGATGGAATCGCCGGCCGCGGAGATCGATTTCTCGAAGCTCACGGCTGCGCTTACGGGAGAGCCTGTGGCGCTGCGGCAAACCGCATCTTTGCCGATCGGCAACCTCGACAGCATGGAAGAGCAGATGATCATCAAGGCGCTGGAGCGTACCGGAGGTCACCGCACGCTGGCCGCTGAACAGTTGGGCATCTCGCGGCGCACGCTCAGCCGAAAGCTCAAGGAATACAACATCAATTTTGCCGCCGGAGAGTCGACGGCAACGCTGGGATTTATCAGCAGCGAACAGCAGAAATTTTTCCGCGCACGGGTGCAAATCCCGGTAACGATCAAAAACGCCCAGGGAGAAGAACTTCAAGTGCAGGGCGTGAACCTGAGCACCGGCGGTATGGGACTGGATGGCCTGAAAGAGCCTTTGCGCTTTGCCGGCCTGCTCGATATCAGCTTCACCCTGCCGGAGAGCGACACTCAGTTCGAAGCGAAAGCCCGCCTGATGTGGGTTGGCGATGAAGGCCGGGTCGGCATCCGTTTCGCCGTGATTGAACCTTTACTTTTCGAACAACTGCAACACTGGACCAATAAGAAAATGCGCGAAGAGGGATGGGATTTTCCCGCGCAGTGACGGGCGGCTTTTCCTGCAGTTCGACGGACTTGCGCGCTTGATTGTCCGGATCTAAACGAGTCTTACTTCTTCGTCAGGTTCTCGAAATAGCGATTGTCGAAAAAGGCTGTTGCCTTCTGCACGAACTCCAGAACTTTAAACATACGTTCGCGGCCTTCACGGTTCACTTCGCGGAACTGGACGGCGACACCTGAACCCGGATCGAGCCGCAGCACTAATCCTTCGGCAGTCAAGCTGGGATCATCCATGGAAAAGCCGACTTTGATTTTGCTGCCCGGAGACACAATGTTGCTGGTCTCGATATAGCAGCCGCCCATGCTGACGTCGGTGAGGTTGGCGAAAGTCGGCGGTACCCCGGTATCTGTCTGCAGTTCGATCGTGACACGGCACTTCAGGCGCGGATGCGAGCGCCGGTCTTTGTAGGCAAGCTGCTTCTGCTTCTCCAGATACATGCGGCGGTCGGCTTCAGCCAGAAGATGCTCGGCATCTTCTCCATCGGCGGGATAGACTGCGCGTCCCACGCTTAACGAGAGAATTTCTTCGCCGCAGACCTCAACTCCAGCTTGTTTGGCCAGAGCCTGCAATTGCGCCGCACGCTTTCCAGCCGAGTCGGCAGCGAGGCCCGGTGCGACAATCACGAATTCATCACCGCCCATGCGCGCCACGTAGTCGTATTCACGGCAGCTGTCTTTCAATGCCTGCGCGAATAAACGCAACACGCGGTTGCCTTCAAGATGGCCGAAGCGGTCGTTGATCTGCTTGAAGCCGTCCATGTCCGAGACCATAACGGTCAGGGACGTGTTGTCGCGTTTGCAGCGGGCCAATTCGCGGTCGAGCTGAAGGAAGAGCGAACGCGCGTTAGGTAGTCCGGTCAGATAGTCGGTGGTCGCGGAACTTTCCGCCTGCTGATACTTGAGCGCATTTTCAATGGACAGCGCCATTTTCCCGCTGACGGCGAGGAGAATGCGGAGATTGTCGGAGGTGAAAGCGTCGCGTTCGCCACGGTAGAGTGCAAGCACCCCGATCACGCCGGAGACTCCCTCCAGCGGTACCGCCAGCGCAGAGCGCAGCGTGCTGAATTTTTCGGGATCGTTCAGGTATCCCGGTTCAACCGACGGATTGCCGTTCACAATCGGTTTGCGATTTTGTGCCACCCAGCCGGAGAGCCCCTGGCCGACTGGAATTCGCAGCGATGAGAACAACCGGTAGTTGTCGCCATTGACGTACTCAGGCATCAATTCATTGTCGCGCTTGATGTAAATTGCGATGGCGTCGTAAGGCACCATGGGCTTGAGCTTGACCGAGAAAACCGAAAGCGTTTCTCCCAAGGCGAGAGAGGCTCCCAAATCCTGGCTCAGTTCAAACAGCGCCTGCACTTCCTGCCGCGCCGCCGCGATGGAAGATAAGAATGTAGTCTCGCGTCCCGGCGAATCCTGCACTTTGGCATTTTCGAATCCAGCCGCCGGCTCAAGTCCGCGCTCAATCTTGATTGCAGTCGAGAGCGGATCGTTGGCTTCTTCGGCCGCTTTGGCTTGCGCGATGCGCTCCAGCTGTACGTACCGCTTTTGCAGAACCTCGACGACTTTCGGGTCAAACGATTTGCCGGATTCCGCGACCAGTTTTTGCATTACTTCTTTTAGAGGCAACGCTCGCCGGTACTGGCGGTCGGATGCGAGCGCGTCGAGATAGTCGACCGCGGTCAAGATGCGCGCTCCGATCGGAATCTCCGCGCCCTTCAATCCCATGGGATAACCCGACCCATCCCACTTCTCGTGGTGCGCGCGGACAATGGGCACCACTGGATAAGGAAAGCGCACGCGCTCAAGAATCTCGGCGCCGACCAGCGTGTGAATCTTCATCTTCTCGAATTCTTCCGGAGTGAGCCGTCCGGGTTTCGAGATAATGTGCTCCGGCACGGCCAGTTTGCCGATGTCGTGCAAAATCGAGGCAGCGTTCAGGGCCTCGAGTTCCGGCCCGTCCAAGCCCAGTTCTTTCGCAACTTCGCTGGCATAAATTCGGACGCGCTGCAGATGTTCATGGGTCGTGTGGTCCTTCGCTTCAATGGCGAGGGCCAGCGCTTCAATGGTCCTCATGTGGAGATTGGCCATCTCCTCTACGTGGCGCTTTTCGTCATCCAGTTTGCTCAGGTAGAGACGATACGAGCGGTAGATGAGGTAAACCGCCGGGACCAGCAGCAGGGAAGTCTCCCAGTTGAAGGCATCGTTGAACCACGAAATCATTCCCGCAATTCCGGCGCCCACCAGGTAGTAGGGGAACGACCAGAAATAGCAATCCACCAGAATTCGGGTCAGAGGCCGCCGCTCGGTCAGCGAAATAACCGCTGCGATCGACCCGGCATTGGCGATGAAATAAACCGTGGCTGCCACACCGAGCAGAACCGGCTTGTTGCCGACGAGCATGTTCGCCAACGGCTGGTGATATACCGTGTAGGCGAGGAATGTGGAAACCGAAGTCGCACAAATGTTAAACGTAAGCTGGATCGCCTGCGGCCGCTCGGGATACAGACACTGCGCCAGCATGGAAACGCTGCCCAGAATCAGGGTCTCCGTCAGACTCAGCTCGAGCACGCCGACCAGGATGAACAGGAAATTCACCGACAGGGTTCCAGTGATTCCAGGCAGGCTGACCTTTAGTCGCGACGACAAGATGCCAATGCCCAGGTAGCAGATAAACTCGGCGATGTTTTTGCTGGTCTGATGAACGCCGCCGTAGATCAGCGTTGCCATACCGGCGATGACAATCAGAATGATGAATAAACGGGCAGCCCAAGACATGCTTCTCAGGCTTCCGGAGTTTGAACCTCCGGAGGCTCCCGCGAACCCCGTCGTAATGCTAGTCGCGCCAGTCATAAGAGGAAGAAAAGAATGCAATCGGGCACAACTCCGCCCGAGTAATTCAACCTTTACGAATATCAGTTAAAACATTTAGAAACAACAATTTGGAGCATTTTTAAGAAACTTCGGTAATCTTGTAGTATGACCATTTAGGGGTATTGGGAAGGAGTGTGTGTAACTGCCCGCGCTCTGCCGAAGGACAGCATGGCGCTGAGCCTTAATGGCACGACGAAATGGGCGAAGATGAAGGGTGCAGCGGCAGGGCGAGACGCGAATCGGAGGGTACTCCTCGAACCTTCCGTGGTCAGGCGGGCAGGGTTATGACGATCTTCCCGTACTTGCCTTTGCCGCTGAGTGCTCCACTGTATGCGGCGGCTGCTGCATGAACCAACGACGAAGTGCTTCCTGCAATCTGTTTGTGTCGTCCTGCTCACCGGCCCAAGCAATGCAGGCGTCGGGACGGATGAGCATCGAGGGCCCTGTGTCGACGGCGGCGCAACGTATCCTCCGGGTCGTGGCTGCAACGAGTTCGGAAAGCTTCCCTTGAGTGGAGGTGTCGAGGAAAACTCCCATGCCATCCTGCATGACATCGTAGAGTGAGACGTCGGCGTCACCGTGGCTGAGTTTTCTGTCGCCAATTAGGCGCCCGACATCGTCCAACTCCGACCCAAGATCGTAACGGGCGGAAAGGCCGCTCGTCATCTCGCCGATGAAGCGGTTCGCGTCATCGAAGTCCAGGAGCTTCGCGACGAGGTCTCGCATCGCGCCCGACTGTGGGTCGGGCCTCATGATGGCTATTTGGGCGAGGGTGTTCGCCAGAACTGCTTCGGCGACGGGTCGGCGCTCGGCCGTGTAGGTATCGAGCAGGCTGTCGGGCATCTCGCCGCGAACAACCGCGGCGAGCTTCCAGCCGAGGTTCGCCGCATCGACGAGCCCAAGCGTCAGGCCCTGACCGCCGAACGGCGTATGAATATGCGCCGCATCGCCGGCAAGCAGCACCCGGCCTTTGCGGTAGGTATCGACAAGGCGTGTATTGTCCGTCCATCGGCTGCCGCTTTCGAGGGCCTTCACACGGACGTCCGCACCGCTGACGCGGCGTAGAACGATTTCGATCTCCTCACATGTGACTGGAGCCTGCCGGTCTGCAGGTGGACCGGAGAATTCGAGCATCACCAGCCGGCCAGGGAACGGCCCGTAGGAAAATACCCCCCCTGCGGTGCGCCGCCAACCCATGGGTAACAGGCGTTCGGGGTGGTCGACCTGCGCGACCGCCTGGTAGAAAGTCGACGACGGTTCCGTTCCGGGGAAGTCGAAGCCAGCCATTTTGCGTATGAAGCTGCGTCCACCGTCGCAACCGACGAGGTAAGTGCAGCGGATATGGTGTGCGCCTGCCGGAGATGTCCATTCCACGTCGACGCCGTCCGCTTGCTGAACGAAGCCGGTGACTTCACACTCGCGACGCACGTCGATTCCCAGAGAGAGCGCGCGGGCGGCCAGCATGGCTTCAAGGGCCTGCTGATCCACGGGACGTGAACGACGTTGCGGCTCCTTCTGCGCTTCCTTTCGAATCAGGGAGAGCCCCGCGAAATGGCCGCTGTACTTCGATCCTTTGGCCCTCGGGTCGGCCCCGGCCTGCGCCATCGCGGCAAAGCTGCGCGCCTCCGCGGCGGCGATGGCCGCCGCCATGCCGCGGCGTTCCAATGCTTCGAGTCCCAGCGGTCCGAGCCCGCCGGCCTTCATCTCCAGGCTCGCGGCGGCCAGGCGCTCGAGGACCAGGACGCGGGTTCCACCTAACGCCAGCTCGATGGCGGTCAAGAGTCCGACTGGGCCGGCGCCCACAACCACAACGTCAGCTTGCCGATCCATTTGGCTTGTCTCCGTTGATGTACTCAGTACATTAAATGTACTGAGTACATTTTGTGTTATTATTCGCGGTATGTCAACGCCTTTCGACCGCCGCTCCCGCAGGCGCCTGGCCACGCGACAAGCCATCTCCAATACCGCGACGCGCCTCTTCTTCGAGCGGGGATTTGATCGTGTGACAGTGGATGAGATCGCAGCCGCCGCCGACGTTGGACGGATGACGGTGTTCAACTACTTCCCCCGCAAGGAGGACATGTTCTTTGATCGCGACGAGGAGGGCCGCGAGATTTTGCGCGAAACCTTGAGGCATCGTGATCCGCGCATCGCTCCGAGTGAGACTCTACGAATGCTCGCTCATCAGTTGGTTGCGGAACGGAGCCCTATCGTCGAATTTTCTGCTCGGAGCCAGGAGTTCATAAAGACGATCGAGGGCAGCGAAACTCTCAAGGCTCGGGCGAGGGCAATACGCGACGAGATCGCGCAAGTTGTAACGGTGGCGCTAGCTGAATCCGCAGGGCGAGAACCTACGGATCCCGTCGCCCAACTGGCCGCCGGCCTGCTGTTGGCGACGTGGACTGTGGCCCTCATGCAAGCGCACCGGACCTTTCGACAGAGACGAGGTACAGCGAAGGCGAAAGCCACTTTTCTCGCCATCGTTGATCAGGGAGCCATCGGCATAAAAGCCGCAATGGCAGGCACGCCTTACGCCTGAGCAGGTCTAATTGAGATGAGCATGCGGAAGAGATGATTTCTCTCGTCCCTTCGCATCCCGCTCCTGGCCTTTAACCCGTATGAGATTCCGGTTTCGCCAACCCAATCAACTCCTCGCGAACCCCATGGAGGATCTCTCGCGATAAGTTCGGATCGGACACAGCGCGGGAGAGATTGATCGCTCCAAGCAGGGCGCTCAGAATGAGCAGGGCACGCCTGCGCTTATCCGAGCGCTGGCTCGACGGAAGAAGGGCGCTGGAAAATGCCAGACTCCGCTTCACCCGCGCCGTGTACAGGGCTCGCGCGGATTTGCTTCCCCGGGTCATGTCGCCTAATAACGCTCCCATCGCGCAGCCGGTTCCTGGCGCATCGCGGTGTGCCTCCGTCAGGTAGTTCTGGAGAAGGTGCGCCATGTCGGCCGTATGCTCTTCCCAAACGTCAAGATCCTTGAATGCCGTCGCGAGCGCCTCCACGACCAGTTCATCGCGCGATCCGAAGTGTTTGTAGAAGCCCCCAACTGTAACGC
>Ga0209006_10005306_pt1 | contig 11705 bp, 8 predicted proteins | sample JacPin_JW_Ref_O2_FD_188567 | JGI IMG/M metagenome (GOLD analysis project Ga0209006, IMG submission 188567) | Forest soil microbial communities from Algoma, Ontario, Canada - Jack Pine, Ontario site 1_JW_Ref_O2 (SPAdes) (version 2) | ecosystem: Environmental > Terrestrial > Soil > Boreal... | reverse complement strand
CCAGGGAGATCACCAGCCACGGCTGCACGGCGGCACCGGGATGGGGGGCGGTACCGCCAAGACCCGTCTGCACGCCGCCAACGGCCGCCTGGCTCCCGGCCGCCTCGAGCAGGTTGTCGATGGTGAGCTTGCCCGGGTCATCGAGGATGACCAGGGTGTGAATGGTGCCCGCGCCCAGGGAGATGGTCGAGGTCGCCGATTCGCTGCTGCCCGCCGCGTGCACGGTCAGGGTTCCCGCGGACATTGTCTTGTAGCCGGTCACGCTCGCGAACTTGAGGTTCGTGGCCAGGTGCGAGCCGCCTGCGGTCACGGTGACCGAGTTCTGCTGCAGTGAAGCCTGGATGATCCGGACCAGGGACTTGCCGGGGGGCGTGCTGAGCCGGTCCGGGATGACCTGCAGCCGCAGGCCCTTCGCCGGGCCCATGCCCGCGACCGTGTAGGCACTCCCGGCCTTGACGTCCACCGCGGTCGACAGGACGGCCTTGGACGTGGCCGGGGCCCCGGCCAGGCGCATCGCGACGGTGTAGTCGCCGCTGGAGATCTGCTCGAACGGCGACACCGTCCCGTAAGCGACGTGCTTGAGGACGAGCTGGGCGGTCGGGTCCCCGAACGAATAGAGGTAGACATCGACCGCGGGCGTGTTGGGGGACAGGTGCGCGAGCTGCACCCAGCCGACATCGGCGGTCTGCGCGGAAGCGGCGGGGGCGGTCAGTCCGAGCAGGCCGAGCGAGGCGGCTGCCGTGGCCGTCATGACGGCCGCCATCAGTCTGGCCCGTCGCGCAATCGTTTGGACTATGGTCATTTGTTCACTCCTTCGGGGCAGAACGCGGCCACAGGCCGTTGGCAGGTTCTTCAGGTTTTGGGCAAGAGCCCGGTCGGACTCGGGGCCATGAACTCGACGTGCAGGATCGTGACGGTCCCGGCGTGGCTGACACTGGTGACCGCTAGCAGCGGGGCACGCTGCGCGTGCAGGAAGGCAAGCACTCCCTGCAGGTCAGCGGCACTCGACGGGCGAATTGACAGCGCCCGCAGCGGGACGCCGGGGGCGGCTCCCGGACCGGCGCCGCTGAAGCTGAGCACGCGAACCGGCTGCCGCGCCAGCGCCGACAGCGTCATGAGCAGCCGGGAGTCGACCTGGCCGGCGGCGAGCTGATGTGCGGCGGCCGACGCCAGCTGCAGATTCTTGTTGTGCAGCAGCTGACGGCCCGCCGTCAGCCGGGACTGCAGGTCCGCCGCCGCGGCGGCCTGGAATGCGGCGGCCCCGTCCGGGGCGGCCGCCAGGACCTGGACCAGGCTCTGGCGGGTGCCGAAACTAGCGAGGACAAGCGGGGCGTACACCGAGGTCAGCCGGGGTCCGAGCGCACCGCGCACGGCGGCGGTGGATACGACGATGCCTGATCCCAGCGGGTCGCCCGCGCCCTGGCTGACCTGGGTCAGATTGGCGGCCGGGAAGCCGTGCTGCTGCAGGGCCGTGCACATCAGCGGGTCGCAGGCGACGATGACGCTGCGGCCGACCTGGCTCGCTATCCAGGCCGCCGCCTTCTGACGGCTCCGCGCGGCCGCCTTGAACGCGATGGTGCTGGTGGCGTCGCTGTCGTGACTGGCCAGCGGGGCCCGGCCGGCGGTGCTGGCCTGCGTCTGGGCCAGGCGAATCGCGGCCGCGCTGACGACCACCAGCGCGACGACGAGGAACGAGACGATGACCCGCAGGCCTCGCGTCCGGCGCAGCGACTCTTGCCTCCGGAGCAGCGACTGCGGCGTCCTGAGCAGGGACTGCGCCCTGAGCACGGACTGGCGGCTGGCTGAGGCCGATCCGGGGAGGCTGACGTTGCGCTGCCACCACAGTCGCAGGGTATTCGCGATGACGGCGCGCCAGGGCGGGGCCGGTGCCGGTGCCGGCATGCGGCTACTTCCGGTCACGTTCCTCCCCCTAGACCGCTTGCGGAACCAGACTTCGCGGTCTTAACGTCGTCAGTCCACCACATCGGACACAGAACGATCAGGTAAACACGAGATTTTGTCATGGGATTTCATGTTGTGACTGAAACATGAAGTTTGCATTGTGTCTGGTGCAAGTTGCGGCCGAACCTGCTCTGGGCGGGCGGGCGACCCGGATCCGGCTTCGGTCCCGGACCAAGATCACGTTGACCGGCTGCCCGGGCCGTCGGCCGGAACGCAGATCCTGACCGACGCGGGGCGTACCTTGATCCGCAGCTTTTTTGCGGGCTTGCGGGCACCGCCGTCGAGTTCGTAAAGGAAGGCGCGATCGAACCGCACAGTGATCCGGCGGCCCCGGGTGACCTGGATGAAAGGGGACTTGCGCGGGTTTCCGGCGGCGATCCGACCAAGGGCGCGGGCCCATTCCGCCGGGTTCTTCGCGGTCACCAGGCCGACGTCGAGTATCCCGTCATCCGGCCGGGCGTCGCTGAAGACGTCGATTCCGCCGAAGACCTTGCTGACGTTGCCGACCAGGACACACGAGAGCCGTCCGGAGAAGAAGGGGTTGCCGTCGACCTTGATGACTGCCTTGGTGCGCTGGACGGTGAGGTTTCGTGCGCCCGTATAGATATAGGCCAGGCGCCCGACGCGCTCCTTCAACCGGGAACTCGCACCGGAGATCATCAGCGCGTCGAACCCGGCGCCGGCCATGACGGCAAAGTGCTCGCCGTTCACCGTGCCGGTGTCGATCGCGCGCTGGTCTCCGTACAGCCCGATGCGCACGGCGGCGGCGAGATCAGCAGGGATAGTCAGGTTGGTAGCGAGCAGGTTCGCCGTTCCGGCCGGGAGGATGGCCAGTGCCGCATCCGTCCCGGTCACCGCGGCCACGCAGTGCTGCACCATTCCGTCGCCGCCCCAGACGAAGATGAGGTCGGCTCCCCGAGCCAGCGCGCGCCGCACGCGTTTCGGTGCTTTCCGGCTCTTGCTGACCTCGTACCACAGCGGTTCGGTGACTCCTTCCGCCGCGAGCACGTTCCGCAGCTCGGGCAGGCCACCGCCGAGGCTCTTTCGCGCGTGCGCCACGACCGCCACGGTCGTCATGTCATTGCCTCCCGACGGGCCGCCCGCCGCCGGCCACCCCGGTGCGCGGATCTGCACGCGGTCAGCTGCCCGGACAGCCAGCCGCCATTCACCGCCGCGGAGCTGAATCCTGGTATGAATCGCCGCGCCGCGGGAAGCTGGCGCGAATGTCTCCTCAAGCGCTGCGGTACCGGCGGCGAACGCTGGCGCCCCTGGCCATCGTCACTGCCGCCGCGCTCGTCTTCACGGTCCTGCTCGTCCTCGTCCGGCTGCGGTGGCGGCCGCTCGAGTCGGTCGACCACGACGCGGCCGCCCGCCTCAACCGCCTGATCGCGGGGCACGGCACGCTCGTCACGGTCGTGCGGGACATCACGCTGCTCGGCAGCACCATCGCGCTCTCAGCGGTCATCGGTGCCGCTGTCATCCTGCTTGCCCTGCGGCGCCGCTGGGCGCTGGCGGCCTACCTGACCGTGACCGGAGCCGGCGCACTCGTGCTTGATCCGGTGCTCAAGGTGCTGGTCGGCCGCTTGCGGCCCGTCGTGGCCCATCCGATCGCGCATGCTCCGGGAGACAGCTTCCCCAGCGGCCACGCGCTCGGCTCGATCGTCTGCTACGGCGCCCTGTTCCTCGTCTTCCTGCCCGCCGTCCGCGGGCGGTGGCGGACGTGGTTCGGCGTCGGGATGGCCGCCATCGTCGCGCTGATCGGGATCAGCCGGATTCTGCTCGGCGTGCACTTCATCTCCGACGTCCTCGGCGGCTGGGCGATCGGGATCGCCTGGCTCGGCGTCACCTCCTTCGCGTTCGAGCTGACCAGACGCGCGGCCGGGCACCCCGTCAGCGATCCGGTCGCCGACGGACTTGAGCCGGAGGCGGGCAATGACCTGAGGCCAGCCCAGCCCGAGCCCGAGCCGGTGCCCGCGCATCGCGGCCGGACGGCCGCCGGGATCGTGGTCGCCTGGGTCCTGACACTCGGGATCATCGTCGGCATCGGCGAGCTGGTCACGAAGGCCGGCAACGGCAACGAACTCGGCGACACCACGATCCCGCATTGGCTCGCTGCGCACCGCAACCCAGGCCTGACGCGGTGGAGCCTGGTCTTCACAACGCTCGGCGGGACCGTGGCGATCGTCACCGCCGTCGCGCTGATCTGCCTGGTGTTCGTCGGCGTGACAAGACGCTGGCGGCCGGCCGTCTACGTCCTGACCCTCATCATCGGTGAACTCGCGATGTTCCTGACGGCAGCCGCGGTGGTCAAGCGGCCCCGGCCAACGGTCAGCCACCTGGACAGCCATCTGCCTACCTCGTCGTACCCGTCGGGGCATGTGGCGGCGACGTGCTGCGTCTACATCGGCCTCGCGATCCTCGTCATCGGCCACGCCCGGGGCTGGTGGCGGTGGCTGTTCGTGATCCCCGCGGCCGCGCTGCCGCTGCTGGTCGCGGCGTCCCGGATGTACCGCGGCGAGCATCACCCGACGGATGTGGTGGCCAGCATGTTTTTCGCGGCCTTGTGGATCCCGGCTGTCTCGTTGCTCCTCAAGCCGAACGGGGCCCGGTCCGCGGGCCCGAGGCCAGACCGAGCCACGGGCTCCGAGCAGGGCGGTCAGTCGCGTTTGCCCGTGCCGTCGCCGGGCAGTCACGGGCATGCGATCCGCACAGACAGTGCAGTTAAGGGGGAGCGCCCGGCGCGCCTCTGACAGCAAGGCCGCGCACGTCCTGGCCAGGGCCGGGCTCGCGGCCCGCGGCGTCATCTACATCCTCATCGGCTGGGTCGCGATCCTGGTCGCGCTGGGTCATACCTCCCAGCAAGCCGACCAGCAAGGCGCACTCCAACTGCTGGCCGGCAAGCCCTACGGTCTTGTCTCGCTGTGGCTGCTCGGCATCGGCTTCGCCGGCTACTCGCTGTGGCGCCTGAGCGAGGCCGCCTTCGGAGTTACCGGGGACGGCAACGGCGCCGGCCCGAGGCTGAAGTCGCTGGCCCGCGCCGTCGTCTATGCCTTCTTTGCCTTTCTGACTTTCCAGATCATTTCCGGCACCCAAGGGAACCAGGCCCGCAAGCAGCAAGATCTGACCGCGAAGATCATGAGCCATGGTGCCGGAGGCAGACTCGTGGTGGGCATCGCCGGTGCGGTCATCCTCGGTATCGGCGCTGTCCTGGTCGTGGAGGGTATCCGCCGCAAGTTCCTCAAGTACCTGCTGACGGCGCAGATGAGCCACCGGACGCGTCGCGTCGTTGAGCTTCTCGGAGTGATCGGCACCTCGGCCCGCGGCCTGGTCTTCGCGCTCACCGGCGCACTGGTAATCGACGCGGCGATAACCTACAACCCGTCGAAGGCGGGCCTCGACAAGGCACTGCTGACCCTGCGGGGGCAGCCATACGGCGAGTATCTGCTGATCATCGCCGCTCTCGGCCTGGTCATTTTCGGCGCGTACGGGCTGTGCGAGGCTCGCTGGCATAAGGTCTGACCCCGGCGCTATCGACGAGATCCCGGCGACCGGGACCGCGCCGATGCGGCAGGCCGAGCCACGCGAGCTGATTAGTCGCCCGCGTTCCGCCCTTGGCTGCCACGCCGCGCTTAACCGGGCCGCGGTACGCCTAGGACTCCACCATGAAGTACTCCCAGGCGCCGTCGCCACTCAGGTTGGTCACGTCGCTGGCACTGCGGATGTAGAGCGCGCGGATCCGGTATGGGTAGCCGACGTCGGTCTGGCGCAGCGCGAACGTACCGGACGCTTTGCTTGTCCTGCTGAGGTGCGCGCAGGCACTCTCGGCCGCGTACCAGGTGCCGCGGACGTACTCCTCGATCTGGACCTTGGTGCACTCCCCGTGCTTGTTCGGGCGCACGGTGACGGTCAAGTCCAGGTGTCCGGATCGGTGGAACAGCTTGTAGGTCCGCGACCCCGACCGTTGCGTTCCGTAATAACCACGGACTGACTCGCCCACCACGGCCCGCACCTGCACCGAGCGGCTCACGGTCGACGCCGCGTAGCGCGTGTCGCCCGCGAACACGGCGCTGAAGGTGACGCTGTGCGGCGTCTTGTAGCTGACGGTGAGCTCGCCCCGCGAGTTGACGCGCCCCTGCTTGAGCAACCGCTCCGACTTGCCGCCGAACTGCCGTGCGTAGACGGCAACGGTCCGGTTGGTTTTCGTGGTGCCCAGGCGCACCGTCACATGCACCGTCGGCTCGTAATTGAGGGTGCTGGCCCCGGTGCTGAGCTTTAGCGAGACCGGGAACAGCGCAACGGTGACCGGGTGGCTCGCCGTCGACGGCGCCACGGAGGTGCTGCCCTGATAACGCGCGGTGTAGATGTAGCGGCCTGGGCCCGGCGGCGTGTCGGTGAGGCTGAAACGGCCAGCGGTTGAAGTCACTTCGGTGAAGGACTTGGTGCTCGGGGTGCCTGCAACGGATCTCGTGATCGTCACCGGCGTGCGGGCCGGCAGCGTGCCGCCGGCACTGACGGTGAGGCGGCCAGAGATCGTAATCGCCCTGGTGATGTAGGTCCTGGCGGGGCCGGACAACGTCAGCGTGGTCTGCGGCAGCGTCGGGGCGTCGACGACCCGAAGGGTGTAGACCGCGCCGCTATCGGTGTAGTCCACCGTGACCGCGTAGATCTGCGAACCCTCGGCGGACCAGGCGACTCCGTGGCTCACGACGTCGAGGCCCGGCAGGGTGAACGTGTTGACCGGGCTGTCGCTTCCGGACCGGTAGACGGCGATGTCGGGCCCGCTTCCCGCGGCCAGATCGCCGCTGCCGGTGACCGCCACCGCTTGCGGCTCGTTGCCGCTGTAGCTGCTCTGCAGACTCAGGTTGGTGGTGCTGTACTGGCCGAACGCGGCCCCGAACGTGGCCCCGCACGCGGGCACGAAGTCCGATCCGCCCGGCAGCACGACAAGATCATTTAGGTTCGCGCATTCCAGCGAGCCCTGCGTTGTCAGCGTGGCCGGGTCGACGGCTATGTCGTAGCTCGCGACCGAGCCAGGGCTCTGGTACGGCTCGTAGCCGACCAGGACCCCGGAGCTCGTCGGGTCAGCGGCCAGCATCGGTGCGCTGTACCAGCCGGTCGTCGCTGCCTGGGCTTCCAGAGTCGGCGAGCTTGCCGACAGGTCGAAGTCCCCGATGGCGGCATCGGCCGGCGTCGACGTGTTGTAGCTGACCCAGAGCTTGCCGTTCTCGATCGCCAGGTATTCCGGCGAGTTGCCGGTACCGAGCGAGTAGGTCGTCGTCTGCTCGAGGGTGCCGGCATCGATCACCGCAATCTCGTCCTGCAATGGCAGCGCCGCGTAGAGCGTGGTGCCGTCGGCAGACACCGCCAGCCCGGCCACTTCGTCCTGGCTGTCCAGCACGGTTTTCTGCTGGCCGGTCAGGTTGGTCACGAGGATGCCGCTATCCGAGCTCCCCTGGCTGATAAATAGGTAGCCCTGAGCCGAGTCGGCGGCGAGCTGGGAGAAGTTCGTGATTGGCAAAGTGCTGCCAGTGCTCGCCTGCGCGCTGGTCGGAGCCAAGGCCAGGCCGGCAGCAGTGATCATGACAGAAACGGCGACACTGGCCCCGTAGCGCACTAGTTCCCCTGTTTGAGACATGAATGGTAGTAGAAGAACCATAATGCGAGCCGAGCGCTGGCGCCAGCACTGCTGATTCGGAAGGATCGTGGTGAGGATCAGATGAGAAAGTGGCTCGTCACCGTTCCGGCAGGCGTTGTTGCCGTACTCATACTGACGATGAACCCCGCCGGCGCCGTCAGCGCAAGTTGGCGCGAACCGGCCGCCGCACAACTGCGGACGCGCGGACGGGCGTTCTGGCGATCCGGTGCTGGCGGCGCAGTCGGGTTGGGTACCTTTGCCGGACCAGACGCAGGACGTGAGCCAGGTCCCGCGAGTTACCTCGCGCATCCAGTTAGTGCAGGTCGGCTAGGAATTGGTCCCGCAAGCCACCGAGCGCGAACCGCCCTTCGGGTGTTCCGCAGGTGCATCAAAGACCCGCTCTGCGGCGTCCGCGCAGTTCCGGAAAGCGCCAGCATGTCGCACCCAAACTTTGCGCAGGAGCCTCCGCCGGCGGAGCTCAGCTGGCAGAGCAGCCGTCTGGCAAACGGCAAACCGGAGTGCCCGCCCTTGCGTGTGCTGCCACCGCCGCCGACCCGTCCCGGGCGATGGAGTTGCAGCTATGACCGCAGGTCAGAGGCCTCATGCGCACGTCAACGCCTGGTTCGGCTACCATGCTCGAAGTCCCCGCCGGTGTAGCTCAGTTGGCAGAGCGGCCGTCTTGTAAACGGCAGGTCAGCGGTTCGATCCCGCTCACCGGCTCCCAGGTCAGAAGCGGGTCCGCGGGCGTGGTCTGGCTCATCGGGCGACGCATTGCGCCCGTAGCGTCCCAAACCCGAGTTGGCTCAGATTAATGCGCACCTGCCGCCCGCTCAGCGGCGCTGCGTCCGATACAGAACTCGTTGCCCTCAGGGTCAGCGAACACCACCCAGCCGGTCCCGTTCTCCCGCCGCAGGTCGGCCAGCGCTACTGCCCCTAGCTCGATCGCGCGCTGCACCTGCTCGTCGCGCTTGGCGGAGGTCGGCCAAAGATCGAAATGGATGCGGTTCTTCGCCGTCTTCCCCTCTGGGACGCGCAGGAACAACAGGCCCGGCTGGCCCAAGGTCGGCGTGACCAGCACCGAGTCGTCCTGAGGCATGTCGCCGGGCCGGATCTCTCGCTCAAGTAGTGCGCCCCAGAACGCGGCGAGCGCGTGCGGATCTAGTGCGTCGAATGTGATCTCGTGAATCTCCAGCGTCTGGTTTTTGCAGTCCGTCATGGCGTCAAGGGAACCACGCGCCGCGCTTCAGTTGCGAGCCCAGGCCACGGCACGTACGGCACAGCAACAGCCCACGAGGGTCCGGATTAGTGCGCACTCCACTCACAGAAGGGTTCGGCAGGAGGGTCGAGGGTAAAGGGTGATCCCGAGGTTCATAAAGGGAAAGGACAACCCACGTGCCCAACCCAGACCTGCAGTCCGCCGCTGACCGCATGAGTCGTCTTCTCGCGGCCCTCCCGGACGATGCGATGGGCGCGCCTACCCCTTGCCCGGGTCTGCCGGTGGAAGCACTCATCGACCACGTAGGCGGGTTCGCCAAAGTCTTCGCGGCCAGCGCAAGAAAGCAGATCGGTGATCTCACGGGACCGCCCCCCGATCCCCGGGCAGGCAACCTGGAACCCGGCTGGCGCGACCGCATAACTGGCGACCTCGCGACGCTCGCCAACGCATGGAATGCAGCTGACGCGTGGAACGGCATGACCCAGGCCGGCGGGCAAGACCTGCCCGCGGCGATGGCGGGACGGATCGCGCTCGACGAGTTGGTCATCCATGGCTGGGACATCGCCCAGGCCACCGGTCAGCCCTACGACTGCGACACGGGGACGCTCCACGAGGTCGAATCCACCGTGCAGCAAGTGCGCGACGGCAACGAAGGCGAGATCCCCGGCCTGTTCGGCCCCGTGATTCCCATCCCCGGTGACGCCTCAAGCCTTGACAAGGTCCTAAGCCTCACCGGGCGCGACCCCGCTTGGTCACGACCCTGACCCCGGCCATTTCGTTCCTGAGTTCAGGCGCGGCAGCCAAGGATTGCCCGTGGGCATGTTAACGCGCCCGTCATCCCGCCTTCGCCCTCACCGTCGGCAGAGAGAACCTTCAGTACCGCTCGGTCGAGAGCAGCGCTGCCACTGCAGCCTCCGCGTCTGCGCTAGCGGGAAGTACTGCAGGCAGCGCGGGAACGGAGGTCAGGCCGCCGTCGGTTTCGTAGCGGCGGATCAGCCGCGGATCGATGTAGGAACTGCGGGCCACGGCCGGAGTGTCGCCAAGCCACTCGGCCACGGAACGGATGCCGGCGTTAATCGCGCGCCTGGAGGCAGGCGGGCCGGCATTGGCCAGATGCAATGCCATCAGCACGGTCGCGTTCCACGTCCGGAACTCCTTCGCGGTGAAGTGACCGCTGGCGTGGCCGGCGATGTACGCGCTGATGTCATGGGAGTGCAGCTGATGCCACCCGGCGCCGTCGGGCCAGGAGAACAGCGCATCGAGACCGTTGTCGGTGCCGGTCAGCAGCCGCAACGTGCCGAGGACAGCGGGGTCGCTGACTGTGACGGTTCGTTCCTTGCCTTCCTTGGCGACGTAGTCGAATACGGCGACGCCGCGTTTCACCGTGACATGCTGCTTCAGCAGAGTCGCGGCACCGTAATGATGATCCAGGTCGGCGTACCGCTCACCGCCCAGCCGGAACAGGCCGAGGTCGATCAGCCGCACTGCGCTAGCGGCTACCCGGTCCCGGTCCAGGGCGCGTCTGCGCAGGTCGTGAATGGTCGCGTCGCGCAACGCGGGCAGCGCGCCCGCGAACCGCAACATGTGGTCGAACTTCTGCGCGTCGCGCTGCTCACGCCACAGCTGGTGATAGCGGTACTGAGTGCGGCCACGGCTGTCCACGCCCGTGGCCTGGATGTGGCCCAGCGGATCCGGTGAGATCCAGATGTCTCGCCAGGCGGGCGGGAGCGCTAGCGCCCGGATGCGCTGCAACGTGGCCAGATCCGTGACCTCCGCCCCGGCCGGGTCGCGGTAGACAAACGCGCCGGCCGCGCCGACTCTGCTGATGCCGGGACCACGCGGGTCAGTGCGGGACAGCCCCGCGACTGCCGACGACGCCGTCACGACATGGTCTCCTCTCGTCACCGGACGGGGACCAGCCGGTAGATCGCGCCCGCGGTGTCGTCGCTCACATACAGTGCCGGGCCCGGGCCGGGGACGACGTCCGCCGGACGGCCCCAGCGGCTGCCGTTAGCGAGCTGGAAGCCGGTAACGAGCGTGCCGGCCGGCTCCAAGGTCCGGCCCCGGCTGTTCCAGCGCAGCCACAGCACCGCGGGCGAGCGCGGCGGAGTACGGTCCCATGAACCGTGCGCGGCGATGATCGCACCGCCCGACCACGGCGCCGGGATGGCCGTGCCTTCGAGGAACGACATGCCCAGCGGTGCGCTGTGTGCTGGCAGCCCGACGGCGAGCCGTGGCAAGCGGGCGCAGTTCAGATGCTTGCCGCCGGGGTTGGTCACCGCGTCGGCGACGAACGGGATCTTGGCCAGCGAGCCCCGCGGGTTGCTCTCGTCCTGGTCAGGGTTGCAGTAGGGCCAGCCAAGGTTGCGGCCGGCGACGACCGGAGCCACTTCATCTGGAGGGCGTCCGTTGACGTAGGCCTGGATCGCCAGGCCGAAGGCGTCGCTGTGCCCGCCATAGGCACGGTGGAAGGGGTAAGTAATGTTGTCGCGGTTGTTGACCGCGGTCCAGACCACCCCGTCTGGTGCCAGCGCCATGCCCTCGCCGTTGCGCACGCCCCGCTCCACCACCCGCAGACGGGAACCATCGGGCCGGACGGACATGATCACCGCGCGCGGCGGTTTCATGGTGAGGTCCTCGGGGCTGGCGTTCGACGAACTGCCGATCATGAAGTAGATCGTGCCGTTACGCGCGACCACGAGGTCCTTGGTCCGGTGCACGTCGTCGCCTCCCGGATCAGTGTCGGGCAGACGACCGGCCACCACCTTGCGCGCGCCGTTGACGCCATGCGGTCCCCAGGGGTAGCGGTCGATGCGGTCCGACTCGGCCACGTACAGCACCCAGCGGCCGGCCACCTTCGCGAAGGCCATTCCCTGCGGCTGCGTCAGCCCG